>Ga0210384_10006820_pt1 | contig 12111 bp, 8 predicted proteins | sample IncBWH2MmetaG_FD_160574 | JGI IMG/M metagenome (GOLD analysis project Ga0210384, IMG submission 160574) | Forest soil microbial communities from Barre Woods Harvard Forest LTER site, Petersham, Massachusetts, United States - Inc-BW-H-2-M | ecosystem: Environmental > Terrestrial > Soil >... | reverse complement strand
ACGCTGATGGGTTCGACGCTGTCGCTGGCAACCGGCGACGCCTTCGACGTCAAGGTCCACGCGGTTGTGGACAAGCGCACGCGTCTGTCGGTATTCGATTGGCTGACCGAGATGCGCTATGAACTGACCAATGCCCTGCCGCGCCCGGTCGTGGTGAAATTGCGCCAGGAAGGATTGTGGGGCGACTCGAGCATCAAGGCTGAGAGCCAAAAGAGCACGCGGCGGAGTGCCGACGCCACTGAATGGCCTGTAACCGTCCCCGCGAACGGCAAGGCAACGGTCACCGCGACGTTCGAAACGCGGTACTGACACAAGCCATGCGCGCGGCGGCGCTCATCGTGTTACTAGGCGTCTCGGCTGCGAGTGACGTGGCGCTTGGCGCCGTGACAGAGGTCATCGCGGAGCCGCCGTCGGACTTGATCGTGACGGTTTACCGCGCCCCGTACCGCGATTCGGGATCGATCGACCTCCATGACCTGAACGGCTTCGCGCTGGTGACTGAAACGCGACTTGTTCGGCTTCCCGCCGGCCTCAGCCGCGTGCGATTCGAGGGTGTGGCCGATGGCATCGAGCCGGTCAGTGCGCTCGTTACCGGACTCACCGGTGCCGTCATCGAAAAAAACCGGGATGCGCGGCTCTTGAGTCCCGCGGCCCTGGTTGCTTCCGCCGTGGGCAAACACGTTGAACTGCTGCGGACCAACCGCAAGACGGGCATGACCGAACGCCGGCCCGGTACGATACTCTCGGACGCCGAGGGCGGCGTCGTGTTCAAGACCGGACAAGGCATCGAGGCCCTGCGCTGCTCCGGGCTGCCCGAGACCTTCAGCTTCGAACCCATCGCCGACCTGTCGTCGCGGCCCACCTTGTCCGTGGAAGTACGCAGCCCGGGTGCGATGACCCAGCAGGTCACGCTGTCGTACCTTGCCCGCGGTTTCGATTGGGCCGCCGACTACACGGCAGCCCTATCCCAAGACGGCACGCGCCTGGATCTCGGCGCCTGGGTGACGCTGGCCAACTCGAACGGAGTGGGATTTCCCGCGGCGCATGCGCAAGTGGTCGCCGGCAAGGTCAACCGCGTGAACGCCGAGGTCGAACCCATCGATGTCGGACGACGCATTCTCGCGCAGTGCTGGCCGCGCGGCTCGACCAGCCATCAGCCGATGATTCTTCGCGAAGAATATACGGATCGCATGTTCAAGAAGAGCGCGGCCGGGGGGGTGATGCCGGCAGCGATGAGCCTGCAGGACATCGTTGTCACGGGCTCGAGAGTGCGGCAGGAGCAGTTGGGCGACTTGAAACTGTACCGCGTGCCGGAGCGTACGACCCTCGCCAGCCGCCAGTCCAAGCAGGTGCGGTTGATGGATCGGTCGGCCATTCCCGTCTCGACGATTTATGGCGTGGACTTGTCGAGCGACAACCCGGAACCCACGGGCCCTGCGCACCGTTGGTTGCGCACCAAGAACAGCCTCGCGAACCATCTGGGATTGCCGCTGCCATCCGGAACCGTCGCCGTTTTCACCGAGCATGAGGGCGACCGGTTGCTGCAGCACGAGTCGGGTATGCGCGATATCGCCGTCGACGAGGAAGTCGAGATCGACCTGGGCGAAAGCCCGGATGTCCAGGTGTCGGAGACCCACGAGTCCACGAGCATCGACGCCGCGCACGCGAAGCTGCTGCCCCTGGTGCCGGGGATGGCGTTGCGATCGGTCAAAGTCGACGATGTCCGGCGCGTCGAGGTCAGTAACGCCCGCGCCGCGGGGATCGACTTCGAGTTGCGGCTGCGGCTTCCGGAAGGTGCGCGCGTCGTGCGCGCCGATCATTCCGTGGGGGCCAAAAACGGCAGACCCATTTTTCGCTTCAAGGTTCCCGCCAACCAAACGGTCGCGGTGCGCTTCCAAACCCAGGGCATCGGCGATGGAATTCTGCGCACTCCATAGCGGTTGGCGGCTGATCAAGTAGCTTACAATCCGCGCATGCCGGGACTTACCCAAACTGCAGGGCCGCGATGGTAAGCAGCCGCCAATCGCGGATCAAAAACTATTTCGCCGAAAACAGGCTGTTCACGATTCGCAGCATCGTGGCGGGCGTGTTCGCGGCCGTGCTGCTGCTGGCCGTCGCGGGACGCCTGTTCTACCTGCAGGTCATCAAGTTCGACTATTACCATGGTTTGTCGCAGGGCAACAGCATACGCACCGAGCCCATCCCGCCCAGCCGCGGCCTGATCCTGGACCGTCACGGGGTGGTGCTGGCGGACAACATGCCCGCCTTCAACGTCGAACTCATCCGTGAACAGGTGGGCGACAGCAAGGCGCTCGATGCCACGCTGGCTCAGCTGGTCAGCATCGGTCTGCTGCGCAGCGAGGAGATCAGCAACATCCGGCGCACGATTCTGCTGCACAAGGTGTACGAAAGCGTGCCGATCAAGCTGTCGCTGAACGAGGAGGAAATGGCGCGCTTCGCGGTGCATCGCTACCAGTTCGCCGGCGTGGACATTCGAGCGCGGCTGGCGCGGCACTACCCATTGCGCGAGATGGGTGTCCACGCCATCGGCTACGTCAGTGCGATCAATGAGCAGGACCTGAAGCAAATCGACAGCGCCGAATATGCGGGCACCAGCCTTATCGGAAAATTGGGCGTGGAAGGCGCGTACGAGCAGCAACTTCACGGCAAGCCGGGCTTTCGCGAATTGGAAGTAAACGCGGCGGGCCGGCCGGTCGACAAACAGGGAGGCTACGCTTCCAAGCTCAATACTCGCCCGCCGGTGGCCGGTGAGGACTTGATCCTGGGGATGGACGTCAAGGTGCAGAGGGTTGCCGAAGAGGCGCTCGTGGGCAAGCGAGGTTCCGTGGTCGCGCTCGATCCGAAGACCGGCGACATCATCGCGCTCGCCAGCACGCCGGGATTCGACCCCAACGATTTTGTCCGCGGCCTGTCGGTGGCGCAGTATGCGGCGCTGTCGAACAGCATCGACGTGCCGTTATTGAACCGCGCATTGAGGGGCGCCTATCCGCCCGGCTCCACGGTGAAGCCGTTGTACGCCTTGGCGGCGCAAAAATACGGCGTCATTTCGCCGCAGCAGGTCATGTACTGCCCCGGCTTCTTCACGCTGCCCGGCAGCAGCAATAAGTATCGGGACGACGAAGTGCATCACGATGTCGACATGCGCAGCGCCATTTCCCGATCCTGCGACGTGTATTTTTATCGGATCGCCGAGAAGATGGGCATCGACCACATGCATGAGTTCATGAGCGCATTCGGCTACGGCGAATTGACCGGAATCGATATTCCGGGCGAAAAGCCCGGCCTGTATGCCTCGCCGGAATGGAAACGCAAGGTCTTCAAGCGCAAGGCTGACCAGGTGTGGTTTCCCGGCGAGACGGTCAGCATGGGCATCGGCCAAGGTCCGATCACGGTCACGCCCCTGCAGCAGGCGCACTTTGTGGCTGAAATTGCCGAGCGCGGCCAGATTGTCGCGACGCCGCGGCTGGTCGCGGCGTCGCGGGCACCGGGCTCGGTGACCGTCGTTTCCCGCAGTCCCACCTTCATGAAACCGGTCAACATCGCGACCGATGAGCAGTGGAATGTGATCTTCGACGGCATGGAAGCGGCGGTAACCACCGGCACCGCGCATGCATCCGGCGCCGGCGCGAAATACAAATGGGCCGGCAAGACGGGCACCGCGCAAGTCGTGACCGTGAAACAAACCGAAAGCACGAAGCACAAGGAGGCCGATGAGCGCAAACGCGAACATGCGTGGTTCATCGCCTTCGCGCCCGCCGACGATCCAAAGATCGCCATCTCCGTGCTGGTGGAAAACGCCGGATTCGGCGCCTCGAACGCCGCGCCCATCGCGCGCAAAGTGATTGACTCCTACTTGCTCGCCGATGAGTCTTCGGAGCCGAAGAAGAACCTAGCCGAGGTCGGCGGCGTCACGACCTCGCACTGAGGCCGCGCGAGAAAAGCTCTTTTGCTCAATGAGTTAGGGCCGGTCCCATGGTCGGTCCTTGGATGCCGGGGCCGAACAGTACAACGCTGACGAATTACTGGATATTTATACAGGACCGAGGCACAATTCAGTCTGTTCAAGCGGAAAGACCCGAGGGTGCTTATGAAGCCGGCTCGCCGATTCTCAATCAAACATCATCGTCAAAACCCAGCCAGATCCGCTTTCCCCACCATCAGCGGCGCGCAACTCAATCGCTTGCTCAGGGCAATTGAGACCGAGCGTGACAACTTGTCGCGCGCGGATTCTTTGCTTGGATGCCTTGAGATCGCGATGGAATATGGCGAGACGACACACAAGGGCCCGTACTACCCGGACGTAGCGAAGATTGCGCGCGAGATGGTGAGAAAGTCGATTGGCGCATTGGATCCGATCAACTTACCGAGTCCGTCCCGCGACAAAGTCCGAGAAGAATTCTCCGGCAAGGAGTGCGCGGCGGCGACGTTGCACGAGGTGCCTCTATTGCCGCGCCCGATATTCACGACGATCCCGTGGCGTCGTTCGCTGCGCACACACCGTCGCAATTATCCGCGCTGTTCGGCGAGGAAAGCCTCGAGTTGGGACTCGGCTTCCGCGAATATTTCGGGCTGAGAGGTTCGATGGTATTCGACCTGTTCGATGAGCGTTGAACGGCTGCGGTTGAACAGGCGTGCGGCTGAGGCAGCCGTAGCGCCATTGCGCGTGGCGAGAACCGTTGCAATGACTCGAGCTTTGCTGACCGCGCGCTTGCGAGTGTCGGCGAGCATGTCGTCAAAAGAGACTTTGCAAATGTTTGCGACCAATCGGGCGATCGTTTCGATGCTTGGGCGCGCAGCTCGCGTACCGTGATTGGCGGCGCCGGCTCCTGCTGTGGAATTGTCCGGCAGATCCACCTGCAACGCGCGTTGCGGGCGGCGCCTGAAGAGCTCGATGACTTGCGGCGAAATCCCTTCGCGCTTGCGGCGTAGATACCTGGCGGGTCCGGGAGCGCCCTTGAGCGCGCTCAAGACGCGATCGGTGTCAATCCACGGCAGTGAATTTGGCGAAAGATAGGCCTCTTCCGTAGTCCAGACCCGTCTGCGCGGCTCGGCACGGTGCAGCCATAACACCAACTCGTCGAGAAAAAACTCGTCGTGCGGAATGGCGGTGTAATGCTTGAAGATGCTGCCGCTTAGGCCGCGCGAGCGGTGTAAATGGATCGCAAAGGCCCCTGATACATGGTGCGCCATGGCGCCCAGAGGCGCGTGTGCGACTTGCAAGGCGAAGCGCATTTCGTTGCCATCGCAGCGACAGGCGTAGATCGCGCCACCACACCAAAACAGCATGCGCGCGGCGATGAGCCCAAGCGTTCGCCAGTCCTCGCCGGTTTGAATGAGTGAGTCGGTGTGACGCCCGCGTAGCACGAGTTGTACCAACGTTTCCGCAAACTGTCGTGCAGGGATGTCGCCCATTCCTTAGGTCCTTTGGATACATGGCCGATAATCTAATCGGCTGTGAGCATCATGGGATGCGATTGAAAGTAGCGTCGTCAGCGTCGCGCTAATATTTCCGAACATCTCCCGATCTTAGTTCGCCGTTTTCGGCAAATAACCGAACAAGTCTCACGCTCATGGCGCGCACCACCGCAAAACAAAATGCGGCGCGGATTGTGTCACTAGATTCACGGCGGCGACAGAGGGAATTACCTGTTTCGCGAAAATTGATTTTCACGTTGCGCTTTTCTCTTATCGACAGGGGCCGCGCGATGCTCGACCCTGCGCCATGAAGGGAATCTAAGCGAAAGGAGAATCGCTTGTCGCGGCCACACAGGCTCGACTTCCACGGCGCGATTCATCTGGTGCACGTGCGGGGCCGAGAGGGTCACAACATATTTTTTGATTCGAGCGTACTCAACCGCACTGTGGTTGAACGGTGGCGGAGCGTTCCGCATTTGCTGCGATTCTTTAAGCTTTTGGATGAGTGCTCTTGGGAATGTGGCGCGCAGTTGTTCGGTTATTGCATGGAGCCCAACGACGCATCGTTGCTGCTGAAAACGACGGGTGCACCACTGGACGCCTGCATGCAGCGCCTGGGCGGACGCTACTCGCGCTATCTGCATGTAGAAAAGATTCTCCCACTGGGTGTGCGCCCATTCGCGGCACGCTATGAGTCCAAAGTGTTGGCACCGGAGTACCTGCCACATGCGTTGCGGCGAGTACATGCGCGCGCCCTGCACTCGGGCCTGGCGCGGCGCGCACTCGACTATCCGTTCAGTTCGGCGTCGGCGTATGTCGGCGCGCGCGCGCCGGTGCACCTGGAGACCCAGGCCGTATGGCGCGCGCTCGAGCGCAAGGGGATGCCGGGGTTGCCGGGCTATCGGGAATTCATGGAGAAAGCGGAGTCCCCTCACGTTACGGAGCTGTTTGAGCAAGGCGCTCCGCTCGATGCCCGGGTCGTGGGCGGACATTTATTTGTCCAGCGGGTGAGAGATGCGGCCGCGCACCCGTCCACGCTGGCCACGCGAGAACAACTCATTGCCGGCGCCGCGCAGTTGTTAGGCATTGAGCCTACAGCGTTGTTCACTGCCGGGCATCAGGCGGTTTTGGGGCGGGCACTGGTGGCGTGGCACGCCGCGCGCTCAGGCACGGCGAGCGTGCGAGAGGTGGGTAGCTGGTTTGGAGTGAGTGGGGCGACATTGGGAAAGGGCATACGACACTATCGCCGCGTGTCACCGGAGCTGTTCACGAGGCAATTGTTGCCGGGTATTCAGCCTGCGGACGCGGCGCTGAGTGACGAAGGCGACTGAAGAGTATCCACCTGGCACGCAAATGCAGGCTCGAATCGAGCCGCGAGGTTTACGAGTGGCCCTTGGAGCTGGGCCAGACCGCGCGCGCCGGACGTCAATTGCGAAAACTCGCTTGGGAGTGAGATTCGCTGTGGACGCTTGTTTTGCCAAGGGTTTGTCGATAGCGGCGCCAATCCTGATCGAAGGCCACGGAGAAAAATCTTGCGGGGACACGTTTGTGTAGTGGTCCTTGGAGTTGACCTCTTCGCAGTGCGCGGAGCTAAGTGATTTGGCTACCGCGGATAGCAGAACGCATTTTCACCAGCAAACGACGCAAGGAGATTCACATGATCACGAGCAAACCAGTCGAGTTGGGCAGGGTGTCGGAGGAGACCAAGCAGTTTGGGCCGTCGCCTCCGGACAGCATTGGTTCGCCAGTGGGCGAGCAGCCGGCCTAAATCGGTCGCGACGTGTGCGCGATCGGTTCGCGCACACGTTTACCTTTCGCTTTGCGCGGACGGTTCGGGGTTAGCTTATGTCGGGCGTTCATAGCATCGATGTTGCTGCGATTGAGAGTGACTTCAGCGGGAGCTATGTCATTGCCCCTGATGTCTACGTTTGCGTCACCGCAGACGGATCGGTGGTTCTGGATTTGAACCGCGATAAGTATCTAGGGATGAGTCGGGAACAAACGGAGCTATTGGCTATGGCTGTGCCTGGGTGGCCGCAGCCGATATGGGAGCGACTTCCTGAAAGTCAGTGCCTGAGGCGGAAGTCGGACTCGGATGCGGTTGGGAATGCGGACGCTGTGTGCAGAGGTCTTGTGAATGAGGGGTTGCTGATTCAATCAGTGGTCGATGAAGGCGCAGTGGCTGTTGGTGATGAGGTAGGAGCCGGCCGAGCGTGCCGCAATATGCGCGGGGAGTGGATCTCCATTGGGGATGAGATGGAGGTCGGGAGTGTGGTCGGATTTGGCGATGTCGTGAACTTCGCTTCGGCATTCGTGTGGGCGCGTTGTTCATTGGCGGGGCGGCCATTCATCGCGACAGTGGGGGCCGTAAGGGCACGTAAAGCGGCTCTGAATCTGGAACTAGATTGGAACCCGCTGCGGGTTGCGGCGTTGATCGATGTTTTCCGAAGGCTGCGGCCCTATGTGTTCGCTGCTGAGGGGCGGTGCTTGTTGCACGCGCTAACGCTGGTGCGATTCTTGAGCCAGTACGGCTTTTATCCCGAGTGGGTGATTGGTGTCGCCACGCAACCTTGGGGTGCTCATAGTTGGGTGCAGTGGGAAAGTTTTCTGCTGGATACCAATCCTGAGAAGGTGTGTGGCTACACGCCGATTCTGGTGGTGTAGCGAGCGCACAGGGGGTCTGGTGTTCCGTTACGTTATTTTGCTTTGGGATGAGCAACTTGCCGGGCTTGCTGCGCGCGCGCAGGCGCTGGCGGGAAGATTGTGCGCAAAGTCGACGCAATGGCGCGACGTGATCAATGGAGATGGCTGGAGGGTGTTAGTGGCGGGCGTGGCTCCGCCGTTTGATGCGTGTGTGTTGTCTCGAGGAGGAAACGGAGGGGCGGTCGGTGTTGTGCTGGGTGAGATCTATCGGCGCGGCGCTGTGCAAAAGCCGGCCGTACTAGGAAGTCGTGAGGCTGCGCAGATTCAGGACACGCATGGGCGGATCTTGGCGTCAGCTTGTTGGGGTAATTACGTTGCGCTGATTGAGGACGCCGGTTGTCGGTTGCGGTTTGTGTTCAAAGATCCGTGCGGAACGCTGCCTTGCTACTTCACCAAGCACCAGGGTGTGCAAGTGGTGTTCTCGTGCGTGGGGGATTGTCAGGACGTGGGGCTGGCTTTGTCCGTGAACGGTGACTTCGTGCGGGCGAGGGCAGTCAATGGTTTCCTGGACTTTGACATCCCCTCCTTGGTGGGCGTGTCGAGCGTGCATCGGGGCGAGTGCGTGGAGTTCGATCGCAACGCCGAATCTGCGTCGCGTGCGGTGTACTGGCATCCAGCGAGTTTCGAGGGGGCAGGTGAGTTGATCGTGGAGCCTGAACTTGCGGCACAGGCGTTACGGGAAACGGTAGAGGATTGCGTGAATTCGATGGCGGTGTCGCATTCGCGGGTTATTGCGCAGATATCAGGCGGATTGGACTCCTCGATTGTGCTCGGGTGTTTGGCTGAAGCGCCGAATAAACCGGATATCACGTGCTACACGGATTATGTGCGGCAGTCGGTGTGCGACGAGCGGCGGTGGGCGCGGTATGCCACGCAGCGAAAAAATCTTCGGCACGTGGAGGTTGCGCGCGAGCCTAAGTCGCTGCGGTATCAGGAGTTGCCGGCGCTTGCGGCATCGATGGAGCCGGCGTCGTATTTTCCGCATTATTTGCGAGGACCTCTTAACCGCAGCCTCGCGAAAGAGTACGGCGCGACCGCCGTGTTTACCGGCGAGGGAGGCGATGCTTGCCTTTGCAGCACGTCCTATGTGTTTGCGGTGAATCATGCATTGCGGCGCTATGGGGTGGGGCGGCGGACGCTGCGGACCGCGGCGATGGTGGCAAGGCGGAGGGATCGGACGATTTGGCGAGTGTTGGCCAAGGCCGTGGGCGGGGAGGTGTTTGGCGTCGGCACGGGGGGCTATCGCCGCCAGCTGGCTACCGTGTGTCGTCTGGTGTCGAGCGATGTGCGCAAGGCACTTGAAACGGAATCGGGGGCGTCGAGCTCGTGGCTGGGGGCGCGAGGCCCGGTGACGCAGGAGAGCTTACTGCGGTTGGGAACCTTGGCGTTTCCGCCGACGTTTTACGACTTATCGACGCAACCCCAGGTCGAGGCGCCGGTGAGCATGTCGCCTTTATGTATGCAGCCGGTGTTCGAAGTATGTATGCGGATTCCTGTGGATGTTCACTTCGACGGAGGACGCGTGCGTGGCTTGGCGCGTCGTGCGTTTGCCGATTTGTTACCGGAGCCGATATTGCGGCGGCAGTGGAAGGATCGGCCATTGTCGATGGTTGCGGGTGTGCTTCAGCACAATCTTAAGTTCGTGCGCGAGACTTTGATGGAGGGTTATTTAATGCGAGAGAAAATTTTGGATCGTAGGGCGGTGGAATTGGCATTGCAGAATGGCCCAACGAGCAGCGCGGTACTGAGCGGTGAGGTCTTAAGCCACCTGGATCTAGAGTTGTGGATCAGAAATTTCGCGTGAGTCTCGCAGCTGGCGCCAGCGTTGGTATTGCGTGCGCTTGCTGGGAGCGGGATCTTCGCGACCGGTCAACCAGAAGCTAAACCAGTCGATGACACCCTCTTGAATGGCAATGATTTGACGCGGATTCTGTGGGTTGTGGGAGGGATGAGTGTCGACACTTGGCATCATGAACATTTCAACCGGGCGGTTGAGATGCTTCAGGCGGCTGTAGATTTCCCATTCGCCGATGATGAGTGGTATTCCGGCGGACTGGCCGATGATGCGAAGCGGGGTGTGGATGCGCTCGGCGTTGAAGCCGGGCGCGCGGGCCAACCAGTCTCGCAGGCCGTCGCCAAAGGCGGCGGCCCCATTGGTGGTGGCGTCTTCGGTGCGCCAGTTGAAGATGGCGGATTGAAAGTAGCTCGGGTCGTAGTTGTCAGCGGCGATTGCCGCAGCGAAGGGAAATTTGGAGTGCGCGAGGGTGTATTCGACCCAATAGCCGTTGCGGCTGAAACCGTCGAGGGCAATTTTGTCGCGATCGATGAGGCCGGAAGCTGAGAGTTGTTCTGCGAGTGTTTCGAAGGCGAGTTGGTAATCTTCGGCTTGCTGCGCGCCGGGTGCGGGGTGTAGTACTTCGAGCTGTAGTACGGCGATGTTGCGCGTGGCGAGCAGTTGGCCGGCATACGAGGCAACAGCGCTGGGGCCCAGGCCCATGCCGTCGAAGCCCCAGAAATCGTCGAGGCTGAATTGCTCGGGTCCAAAGCCGTGTCCATAAAGGGACTGGATGACGAGCGGGTATTTCTGACCGGAAAGGTAGTCGGCCGGGTACATGAGTTGGCCGAGCCATTGGCGGCCATTGGGCAACGTTCCGGAGATGCGCTCGACCCGGCCGAGCTTGAATCGATCGAGCAGTCGGGGATTGGGATCGAGCACGAGTCGTGAGTCGCCGTTGCGCGGGTCGACGGCGTAGATGCGAGGCGGCTGGTTGAGTGACTGGCGAGTTTCCAGGTGGATGGGTGGTGCGCGGCCTGAGGTGTCGGGCGAGTTGACCGCGGAATCGAGCTGCCAGTGATCATGGATAAGTGTGAAGCGGTTTGATGCGGCGTTGGAGCCAAGTGCGTCGGTGGTGGTGATCTCGATGCTAGTCTCATTCAGCCAGCGCGCGCTGGCGACGGTTCGGTCGATGAGATCGAGTGGCAGCGCGCGATAGTGGCCGCTGCGTACGTCGAGTGTCGCGGCGGCAGTTCCGGTGAGCCCGGCGGCATTGTGGCCGGTGGTGGTGTCAGTCTCGGAGTCTTGGAGCGGGAGGAAGGTGGGTGCAAGTAGGATGGTTGAGCCGCCGGGCGACCAGGTGACTTGCCCGCGGGTTTGCTTGGGGGCGTTCCACAGCGAGCGAGATGTGGCGCGGGTTAGGTCGACGAGGTCGTAAGAGATCGGGGCTAGAATGAGGCTTGTTGCATTGGGTTTGAGCAGGCGTTGGAGCGCTCCGTCGCGATAGTGACTCCATTCGTGCGGCGGTGAGGCTTGGCCGACGCCGATGATGGTGTAGCGTCCATTCGGGCTCAGGCTTATTTCTCGGAACAGTGGGTTGGAGCGGTCGATTGCATGGCCCTCGATGTCGATGCGGCGCAGCGTGCCTCGCCGGCGGACGAACCAGGCGTTAGCTACGGAGAGGGCGACGGTGTTTTCGCCGCCGATGTCGCCGTTGAGGATGGACCAGGCGTCGGAGGCAGCGCTTATTGTGAAGCCTTGCTGCCATAGTCGATGGGCCCTGGATGGCGTAGGCAGTAGCTGCGCGTTGAAGAGCAGAGTGCCGTCGGCGCCAACTGCGAATGCAAACACCGGCGTGGGATTGTGGGTGAGGAAGCGCGATTTGCACGTGATAGTGTCGACTGTCATCACTTGGCGCACGCCGCGGGCGTCGGACCACAGAAACGCGATCATCGAGGGGCTGATCCAGCGTATCAAGTTGCTGGGATCAGGGTCGGCTTCGGCTGCGCGGGCGGTGGCGTTTGAGCCTAAGCCGCTAGTGAATAGGTGCGCGCAGCGAGTGGGATGTGCAGCCGCTTCGAGTGAGGTCAACGTTGCAGTGCGTAAGTCCATCCACACGCCGTTGCGCAGGGTGTCGCCGTAGACCGATCGAATGATGTAGCGCGTGCGGTCGGGCGAGATCTGGCCACTTTCGGTGC
>Ga0210384_10006819_pt1 | contig 12112 bp, 10 predicted proteins | sample IncBWH2MmetaG_FD_160574 | JGI IMG/M metagenome (GOLD analysis project Ga0210384, IMG submission 160574) | Forest soil microbial communities from Barre Woods Harvard Forest LTER site, Petersham, Massachusetts, United States - Inc-BW-H-2-M | ecosystem: Environmental > Terrestrial > Soil >... | reverse complement strand
TCGTGCAGATAGTCGAACTGATGAAGCTTTTGCAAGCCCTCGGAATAAAAGCGAGTCGCATCGCTGTTCTGCGGCAGGGTTGCTTTCACGGCGAGCGCTTGTGCCGGCGAGATCTGGCCGACGCCGAGCCTCTCCCGAAGGATGGCCCCGGCCCGGCCAATCAGATCATCGACCTGGGCCTCATCTCCCTTGACGGAAGCAGCCGCGAGGATTTCGCCCACCCGGGTATCCTGGAGACGCAAATCAACGCGAATCTGGCCGCCGCCAAGAGGAACATACGAGCCAAGAACAATCTCATCGGCGTTCAGATTCTTGCGTATCCTGTCCAGGGTATCCTGGCCAAAACTGTCTGTCTCGGGCAACGACAAATTGATTTTCATCCTCGCGACATTTTCTCCGGGAATCGCTCGCAGTTGTTCGCCTGCAGCCAGCTCCGTGGTCAGCATCTCCGCAAGCGCCGTGGAAAGCCAAGCTTCATTCTGGCGCTCTGAAACGTTCTTGAAGCCAAGAACCGCGACGGACCGTCGCGGCTTGACCAATGACGGACCTGCTGCTCGGCTGGGCACCGACGCGCGATGCAGGAAGCGATCGCCCAGCCCGCCGAAGTTCAGGCCAAGCCCCAACCCGACCAGCAGAAGGAGCGCTCCTGCTGCGCCTGCGGTCGCAAAAAGAGGAAACCGGCTTGGAGGCGCTTTGGCGGAGCCGCCAGAGACTACTCCCTGGAGCGCGACCAACAACTCGCGCGCCGACTGGTAACGCTGCCCGGGCTCCTTTTCACACGCCCTCATGATGACGCTGTCGAGTGCCGGCGACAGCCGGTGATTGCGCGAGCTGGGAGGATCGGGAGTCAGGTGCAGGATGGCGCCCATCAGCTCCGCACTCTGCGTTTGCGGGAACGGCCTGTGACCTGCGGCCATTTCATACAGGACTACGCCTGCGGAGTAGACGTCACTCCGCAGGTCCACGGGAAGCCCCCGTAACTGTTCCGGAGACATGTAGGGTACGGTTCCGGATATCACGTCGGCATTTGTCGCGACGCTTACCGTGACATCAACGTTTTGTGCCGTTTGAAGAAGACGAGCCAGACCGAAATCCAAGATTTTTAGCCGGCCATCAGACGTAATCATCAGGTTGCTGGGCTTGAGGTCGCGATGGACGATGCGTTGTTCGTGGGCTGCGGCTAACCCCTCGGCCAATTGCATCCCAAGAAGGAGGATCTGCTTCTCCTGAAGCGGCCCTGCCTGGAGTTTTTCTCTCAGCGTACTCCCCTGAATAAGCTCCATGGCCAGGAAGTCAACGCCGTCTTGGGCATTGAATTCGTGAACCGTTTCAACATTCGGATGATTGAGCTTGGCGAGCGCCAATGCTTCTTTGCGAAATTGTTTTCTTGCTGCTTCGTCGGACAGCGTACCGGCAGGGAGAACTTTTATCGCGACGTCGCGATCTAGTTGGTTGTCATGGGCGCGGTATACCTCACCCATGCCGCCTGCGCCGATTCTTTCGACAACGCGATAGTGGCCGAGGATATGGCCAATCATAGTGAGGGAAACCCCGTAGGGGATGGATATTAGGCCGCCCTATATGGCAAGTCAATGCGCGTGGTCCCCTCCGTCCCCCAGGTTTAACGATCAGGCTTTTCCTTTGTTACGGGCCGGTTGCACGTCGCGGTGTTCTTCAAGCAGAAACCGGAGCGGCGGCCCTCAGCCAGTGTTCCATCTGATCGTGATTCACCACGCCGGCTTGCTGCATCACCAGGCGCCCGCCGACGATAACCGCAAAGTTCGGGATGCCGCCAACATTGAAGCGTCTCGCGAGTGTCGGATATTTCTCGGTATCCACTTTCAGTACCACGGCCTTTCCCGTCATCTCCGCCGCGGTACGAGCCACTTCAGGAGCAACCATCCGGCAGGGTCCGCACCAGTCCGCCCAGAAATCGACGAGCACGGGAACGGACACATCGTGAATGATTTCGTCGAATAGGATTTCGTCAACCGCCAATGGCTCGGAGAGCGGCGGCAACGACGATTTACAGCTTCCGCAACGGCCGGTGCTGGCCAAGTATTTTGCTGGGATACGGTTGTTCTGGCCGCAAAGGCTACAGGCACGGATTACCGGCATGAAAGACCTCCGTCACAGGAATCGACACCGCCTATTGGATGCTTGGGAGGTTTCGAAGTTTACACCATCCAAAGATCCGAGAGGCGCGCGTCGTGCCAATCTTGAGGCCCGCGACTGTGTCTCCGGAACCAGCCTTCACGTGGACTTCAATTTCTCTTCAACATACAGCGAGAGCTCTATCATGCGCTCCGCCACTTGTTCGGCTGTCAGACCCGGAAAGTTCTTGAGCACCAACTCCTTGACATAGAGTCGCACGAGATAACGCAGCTGGAGCGCGCGACTGCGCGTAGCGAAGACAAAATCGCGATGCCCGTTATTCACGACGATCAGGTTGCGTAGAGCATCGAATCGCGAGCGCCACAGCTCCCCGGCGGCCCGTTCAAAGGTGTAGCCCGGTAAGCCGCGCGCATTGACGACAGCCGGGCCGATGGCCACGTCAAGGCTGTCGGTGACCGTGATCAGCGCCTCGGCACTGCAGCGGATGTCACGCTGTGTGACGGCCACGGACAAACGTACCAGAACGGGCGACGAGGGAGCCGTGAAGTCCACTTCTTGATCAGATGTGGACAACAGCGTGCCACCTCCTTCAACGATCTCCCACGCAAATGTCAAGTCCTGTTCAACGCGCCGGCGCGAGCGATCCCGGGGTAGCGCGCGAAAGCGCCGACCTTGGCTCACTTTCAGTGTGCTTGCCGCGGGTGAAATCACCACGGTGTGTAAAGGACCAGCATAGTCGAAGAATTGGCGCTGGGTAGATTCTTCTCCGCTCGGTTCCGGAATGCCCAGCTCTCCCTCCGCACCTGGCGCCCACACGTCTCGCCCCGGGGGGAGTGGCTCGCCGGCACCGGCCGCTTGCTGGGAGCGTGACTGGATATCAAACCAGTCGTATTCTTCGCGGGGCAAGACCAGCAGGGCCTCGCGAAACGCACGTTGGATGGCACGCAGGGACTCCCGGTTTGCCTGTTCCTCCTCGGCGCGACGTTGTGCATCGATGAGGCCATTGAGGTGTTCTTCCAACGGCAGTAAAGCTTCCACGAAGGCCCCATAGCGTTCATCGTAGACGATCCCGGAACGCGTGCCGGGTGTGAGATTAAGGTAGGGCACGTCGATCAAGCCCTGCAAGTAACGAGAACTCCACGGCGGACGCTCCAAACTGGGCAGCGTTCCGATATCCGCGATCACCCGCGTGCCATCCCGGGTAAGGGCGACCCGGCAGTCCTCGCCCGGTTCCGTTAGATACAGTTCGCCGTAGGCCTCGCCGAATGGCGAGTGAACCGTCGGAAGGTGATGCAGCAAGCGGCCTTCAAACTGTCGCGGCTCGACCTGGTACTGCTTGCGCGCTAGTTTATCGATCACGGTTACACGAACCTGGGTATTACGAATGCGGTCGCGGAGCTCCGAGGCCAAATACCACTGGATCTTCTCGCCGCTCAATCCACGAATGCCGTCGAGCAAGGGCCTGATCTTGAGTTCCGTGCCCCGCTCGGCAAAGAGCACGCGTCGAAGCTTCACGATGTAGCGGGGATCCCCTTTACTCATAACCATCTGATAGACCCGCTGATCGACACCGGGAGAGGTCATCGTGAGCGTGTCGCCCACGGTCCAGAAGCTCAGAAGACCGATGCCAAATTCGCCTTGTAAGCCGCCTCCGGCACCGTTTGCCTTCAAGCGTCGTTTGACCGAGTCGCAGATATGAGTTGCGACGTACTTGAAGTCCGGCAGCCCGTTCGGATCGCGCGGGACGCCGTCGCCATCGTCCTTAACGGTTAGATAGTGCTCGCCGTGCTCCCGGCCGCGCGTGATAGTAATGGTCTGGGCATGCGCATCGATGCTGTTTTCAACCAACTCCGCGATGGCCTTAAGCGGATTGCTTTGCGAGAGTGCAATGATGCGGATGGCATTCCAGTCATCGCCGATCCGCAATTTACCGGTCTCTGATTCCTTCGATTTGGCTGCGCTCGGTTTCGCCATAGCGAACTGAGGATCTCCACGGGGTTGAATGTCTGTGCGGGGAGGACCGATCTCAGCCCGCCGGCAGCCACCTACTATATCGGGGGCCTTAGCTGCCGGGCAAGGTTGGCTCTGCTGTGCGCCACCCCATTAACGAAATAAGTTATGTGCTCCAGCTCGACTTCATCCAGGCTTCGGGCCCGGAATAACTTTCGGTTTCCGCGTCACTCGGGCAGAATTGGTCAAGACGCTGATATTCCCCAGCAGTAGTATGATCGACAGCACCCACGGGCGCGTTAATCTTGGCCTGAATCTTTGCTCCGGAACTTATGAAACGGCACGTGCTAATCTACGGGTTAATCGGTGGGGTACTGATTGCCGTGCTGAAGTGGACGGAGTATCGGTTCCTGGTAATCGAACATTCGATCGAAATCTACGGTGGACTGATCGCGGCGATCTTTGCCGTTCTTGGTATCTGGCTTGGCCTCAAGCTGACAGGGACCAAGCAGAGGGTCGTTGTGAAGGAAGTCCCTGTCCCGGCTGGCGAACCCTTCATCCCGGACGGAAAAAAACGAGAGAACCTCGGCATCACCCGCCGTGAGCTTGAAATCCTCGAACTGATAGCCCAAGGCCTGAGCAACCGCGAGATCGCCGAGAAGCTTTATGTGAGTGAGAACACGGTCAAGACCCATTCTAGCCGGGTTTTCGACAAACTAGGGGCCAAGCGGCGGACGCAGGCGGTGCAGCTCGGCAAGGAATTCGGCTTGCTCCGTTGAACTACTCACCGAAACGAATGATTTTTCATCACCACCGCCAAAATCACCCGAAAGGATGACGACAGAAGCCCTACCTGACGAGGTATGGTGCGCGCGCATTCACGTCTAGCATTCCCGGCAGTGGATTTGTTTAAGTACTCACACTGCAAAAGGAGCGAACATGGAACTCGGTGCGTTTTCAATCAGCTTGGCTGTCAAAGACATTGAAGCCTCGAGGGCTTTCTATGAGAAGTTCGGCTTCCAGGACTTCTTCGGAGATGCCTCGCAGCACTGGCTGATCTTAAAGAACGGACCTCACGCAATCGGTCTCTCGCAAGGCATGTTCGAGAAGAACACTTTAACCTTCAATCCACGCTGGGACAGCAATGCTAGCAAGCTCAGTGCATTCACAGACGTTCGCGATCTACAGCGCGAATTGAAAGGCCAAGGCGTACCGCTAATGACCGAAGCAGACGAGACATCCACGGGACCAACGAGTTTTACAACAATTGACCCGGACGGGAACCCCATTCTAGTCGATCAGCTCGTCTGAATCTGAGCGGAGACATCTATGAAAAAAAACATACTGATTTTCGGGCTGATTTCGGGCGCTATTTCCTCGCTGATGATGGTGGCCACAGTGCCGTTCGCGGACAGGATAGGCTTTGACAAGGGCGCGGTCATCGGCTACACGGCCATTGTGCTCTCGTTTTTGCTGGTATTCTTCGGCATCCGCTCGTACCGCGACAACATCGGCAACGGCCAGATCACGTTCACGAAAGCTTTTGCCGTGGGGATCTCCATTACCCTGATCTCGTGCATTTGCTATGTCGTGACCTGGGAGGTTCTCTACTTCCACTTCCTCCCCGGTTTCATGGACAAATATGGTGCCCATATGATCGAGAATCTCAAGGCCTCAGGCGCGGGTCCTGATGCTATCCAGGCGCAACTTCAGCAAGTAAGAAAGTACAAGGAGATGTATGACAACCCGTTCCTCAACGCAACGATGACGTTCATCGAGCCCTTTCCGATTGGGCTCGTCATCACGCTGATCTCCGCGGGGGTCCTGAGGAGAAAGCCGCAATCGCAACCGGCGCCATCGCCTTTGCCGGCATCCCATTGAATCTGTTCCGGCGAATCCGTTCCTGCTTCTCCTCGCGTTGTCGTTGGCATTCATGAATAAGCCGCGGATCCGGCGATGCGGTCTGGTTTGTCGGCTCAGAAACTATTCAGACACGGGTTCTCGGAAGTTTCAGAAGGAAGAGCGGCGATCACTTCCGCCGCCACACGGTCTGTGACCATAGCTCAGTTTTGCGCAATCCAGTGGCAGTTCTGGCTACCGGCTGGAAAGGGGGCACGGTGAAGGTCCTCGATAATGAAGTCGTTGCCGGCTCGGATCCCAGTAAGAAGCGCTCGTGTCTGGAACGTGCGAGAATGTGCTGGAGCATGCCACAGGCTGAGGGCAAGCAATACAGCCACCCCAACGGCGGCCGGTGGGAGGGGATCGCAAATGGATTTGAAGACCTCGAACGATACTCCACCTTGGGACTGGCCGGAAGGCACGGCAGAAAAGCTGGTCAGTGTTCTTCGGGATGAGCGAGCGGCTGAGCCAGATCGCCTCCTAGCCACGGAGATGGCGGGCAACTTCACGGTGGTCAACGATGAATTGCTTGAAGCGCTGCTCGCCATTCTACGGAACAGCGAGGAATCCCAAGAGCTGCGGGCGCGAGCGGCGATTTCGCTGGGGCCGATTCTTGCGTATGGAGACACTCAGGGCTTTGAAGATCCAGACGATGTGCCGATTTCGGAACGGCATTTCCAACAGATTCAGGAGTCGCTTCGCGAGCTTTACATGGATGCGCAGATTCCCAAGGAAGTTCGACGGCGAATCCTTGAGGCCTCTGTGCGCGCCCCGCAGGACTGGCACAAGAATGCCGTCCGTGCCGCTTATTCGAGCGGCGATGACGCGTGGGAGCTCACCGCGGTCTTCTGCATGCGCTACCTCCGGGGGTTCGAAGGGCAGATTGTAGAGGAACTCGACAACAGGAATCCGGACATTCAACTCGAGGCGGTCCTGGCCGCAGGAAACTGGGGCGTCGGATCCGGTTGGCCTCACATTGCTGCTCTCATCCATTCGGGCCGAACGCCCAAGTTCCTGCTTCTGGCCGCAATTGAAGCGGTCCCCACCATTTGTCCACAGGAAGCAAGGGAAGTCCTGAGTGGTCTCATCGAGTCCGACGACGAGGACATCATCGAGGCAGTCCATGAGGCGCTAGCCATGGCAGAGGAATCGTCTGGTGATGACGAGGATGGCGAGGACGACCTTTTCCTGGAATGAATAAACTGGAAGTGATGCGAATGGCGGGCGAAGAAAAGAAAGCCGAACCAAAAGATGCAGGAGTGCTTCGACGCTCCTTCACCTCTCGCACGTCCAAGTCGCTGGCGAGTTGGTTATGAACCCCATGAAGCTCGGCGAACTGGACCACGACCTCCCCAACTTCAAGAGCTGCGCAAACCGTCGCCTACTTCAAATGATGGGTGTCGCAATTGACTCCTCTTTTCTGAGACGATCAGGGCGGTCGCTGCAATCTTCCGCGCCAAAGTGAGACGCGCCATCGTTGGCCGCCTCCCTTTGGCGGGCAAAGCCTCGTAAACACCGCGCAACGGTCCTGCCGCGACGCGGACCCTCATGGCTGCACCTTGAAAATATTCTTGAGCCGCACGAAAGAAACGCCGAGAGCAAGCGCTAGCGCAGCTTCAGACATTCTTTATTTGCGGAAGCCGGGTCCATAGAGGACTTTGCCCGGTCGCGCGCCGGTGTGCTTGCCATGGTCGATCACCACCTGGCCATTGACCAGGACGAAATCAATACCGTCTGGCGTGACATCCGGATACTCGTAGGTAGAACGATCCTGGATTTTGTCGTAATCAAAGATGACTGCGTCAGCCCAAAGGCCTTCGCGGACAAGGCCGCGGTCGGCGATGCGCATTCGCGTGGCGGGCCACGAGGTCATTTTTCGTATGGCGTCTTCCAGCGTTAGGGTGTGTGCCTCGCGAACATAGCGCGCGATCACGCGGGGAAAATTTCCGTAGCTGCGCGGGTGAGCAAGGCCGAGGGCGTCATCACCGCCGGGAGTGAGCGCTGTTCCAGCGTCGCTGCCGATGCTGGTCCACGGGAATTTGAGAGCGGTGACAATGTCTTGCTCGCTCATCATGTGATAGATCGCGAGGACCCGGCCGGTCTTGGCCTGTGCCACAAAATCGAATGCCGTGTCCGCGGGATCCTTGGTCAGTTCCTTGGCGATGTCGGCGATGCTGCGTCCCTGGAACTTTGCGTTATCTGGATTCTGCGCGTTGACCAGGATCACGTTCTGCCATCCACCGGAAGCCTCGATGATGTTCCACCAACCCGGCGAGCCCGTGACAATTTCCCTTTTGAGGCGGGCCCGTATCTCCGGGTCACCGAGCCGTTTGATGAGCGCTTCGTTTCCGCCCTCGTGTGCCCACGAAGGGATCGTGGCTTCAAGACCCGTGCCGCCTGCCGTGTACACGTACAGATCGGCGGCGACATCCACTCCTCGGCTGCGAGCTGCGTCGATGTGTTGTCCCGCTTCTTGCATCAATTTGCCCCAGCCGGGGCTGTACGCGGCCTTAAAATGAAATACTTCTCCAGGCAGGCCGCCTTTTTCAGCAATCTCGATGAGTTCGTCCACCGATTCGACGAGCTCCTTGCCTTCACCCCGCATGTGGCTGGCATAAATGCCGCCGTACTTTGCAGCGACTTTGGCCATCTCAATGAGCTCTGGAGTTGTGGCATAGCTGCTCGGCGGATAGATCAACGCGGTGGTCATGCCCATAGCGCCATTCTGCATGGCAGTTTCAAGAATGGCTTTCATCCTGGCGAGTTCGTCGGGAGTCGGTTGACGCGAGTCATAGCCAAGTACGGCGATGCGCGCCTGCGTCTCGGAAAAATAGCTTCCGAAGTTCAGGCTGATTCCAGTTTTCTCGAGAGCGGTCCAGAAGTCGCGGAGCTGTTCAGCAGGAACGGGGGTTCCGCCCTCTCCGCCAATGGCGGTCGTGACACCTTCCATCAATTTATTTTCTGCCAGACCATTCTTCGGAAGGGCGATGCCGGACTGATCCATCATGTCGATCCAGCCGGGACTAACGTAGTGGCCATGCGCATCGATTTCCGTACGGCCACGGCCCTGAACTTTGCCTAGTTTTACGAAGCGGCCGTCCTTGATGGCAACATCTGCAAAAATGCACGGATTGCCCGCGCCGTCGAGCACGCGGCCGCCGCGAATGACGATGTCATAGTCGTATTGTACCGGCGCGGTATTCTGAGCACGGGTAGCGGCCGCGAAAGCAAGGCCGGCCACAACGACGATGCAAGAAAGGAAACACCTTCTATGACGTCGCACGATTTCTCCTCCAAATTCTCTTTCTTACTGCGGAAGTCACAAAGAGTTGTCAGCGATTGGCGCGAATTACCTTTCCGGCCAGAATTCCGGTCGGCTGTCCCTTGTCGATGGCCAACTGTCCGTTGACGAAGACGTATTCCATTCCTATGGCATAGGAAAGTGGTTTGGCAAACGTTGCGGTATCGGCGACCTTCGCGGGATCGAACGAAACAAGGTCTGCCGCCAATCCCGGAGCGATGCGGCCGCGGTTCCACAATTTCAGTTGATTGGCGGGCAGGGAAGTCATTTCGCGGATGGCGCTTTCGAGGCTGATGACTTTTTCTTCGCGCACGTATTTCGCCAGAATTCGCGGAAAGGTTCCAAAGGTTCTAGGATGCGCAAACGTCGAGGTTGCCGGGTTCATGGGCTCGGCGTCAGAGCCGATACTCACAAACGGAGTCCGCAAGGCCTGCTGCTTTTGATTTTCGTCCATGCTCTTGGGATCCACGTCGACTCCGCCTTGCTGAACCAAATAAAAGAAAGTGTCCCAGACGTCTGCGCGGCGAAGCGCGGCGATTTCCTGAACGGATTTTCCTTCATAGCGCTTGTCCAATTTTTCCGGGACGTGAACGACAAGGACATTGTCCCAGTTCTTCCCCACGTGGTGATACCAGTTCTCCCAATTCGTTGTCGTCTCAATCTCTTTTCGCAGTTCTGCGCGGACTTCGGGGTTCGAGAGTGTCGGCAGGAACGCCTCGGGACCTTTAGCGTAGTGCATCGGATGGAAGAACGACCCAAGGCCGATGCCGTTGCGGATATAAGGATAGATGTCGGCGCCGACATCGACGCCGCGATCGCGCGCGGATTGAATGAGCAAGATGGCTTTGGTCATAAGCGGCCAGTTGTCCTGGCCGGCGGCCTTCAGGTGGTAGATGTGAACGGGAATATGGGCTTCTTCACCGATGCGAATGGTCTCCTGGATGGCCTCGAGCAGCTCACCGCTTTCATTGCGCATATGCGAGAAGTAGACGCCGCCATTCTGAGCGGCGACCTTGGCTAGCTCGATGATTTCTTCCGTTTTGGCGTAGCTGCCTGGGGGATAAATCAGGGCTGTAGAGAGTCCAACGGAGCCGTCTTTCATCGCCTTGGCAACGATTTCTTTCATCTTGGCCATTTGTTCAGGCGTAGGTTCACGGTCCTCGTCGCCGTTGACGACCCTGCGCACTTGAGCGGCGCCAACGTTGTGGATCACGTTGATGCCAATGCCTTTTCGGTCCAGCATGCGGTCGTATTCTTCAAAGGTCGTCCAATGAGGAATGCTCGCAGGCAGATTCAGTTCCTTGATGGTGTGTTCATCCTGGGGCGCCATGGAGTCGCCCTCACCAGCCATCATGGTTGTGACGCCCTGGCGCAGTTTGCTCTGCGCGGTGAGAGGATCGACGAGCAGGGGAAGGGTCGTGCCGCCCATCATGTCGATGAAGCCCGGAGCGAGAACCATTCCATGCAGATCGATGACGCGCGTGGAGGCGCGCCGAGAGAGATTCCCGATGTCGACGATGAAGCCGTCACGGATGCCGACGTCGGCGAGATACCAGGGATTCCCAGAGCCGTCGATGACATGCGCGCCGGAGATGACGACGTCGAAAGTACCCGATTGTCCGAAGCCGGGCGCAATTGCCAAAAGAATCAAAGCGAGTAGCCGAAATGCACAACGCGCCATGGCCTTACCTCCGCGCGATCTGATCGATCTCGATGATCGAGCCCAACTTGTCCTGTCTTCAGCAGCGGTTAGAAAAGGAAAAGCGGCCACCGCGTGTGGCCGCTCTCGATGATAGGAAGGAAGGTCCAATCCCTAGAACTCGAACCGGATTCCTATCTGGCCTTCACGGCCGGGCAGGTATTGTTGAACCGTGCCTATTCCTGGTTGCTGACCCACTGGCTGAAAGACGTTGCAGTTCTGGGGTCCCAGGGGGTTTTGGTTCGGAGGCGGGTTCGGGCAGGTGGGTTCAAGCCCATTCACAGCGGCTGTGTTATCGCGGTTGAGCAGGTTGAACATTTCAAACAGCACCTGGGCCTTGACGCGCTCTCCGAGATTGAATCGCTTAGCGAAACGCATATCCAAATTGACGAAGGTGGGCGCGGTTTGAGAATTCCGAGCGTAGAGAGCCCCTTGACCTTCGAAGTTGAGGCCCGCCCCGTTGAACAGGCCGTCTCCATCGAAGTCGGACCCGCCCCCGAAGGGGCTTACGCCATAGTGGAAGCCGCTCTGGGCGCGGAAAATCCCGGAGAACTCCATCTTCCAGGGGAGTTGCCAAATGCCGTGTGCAAGGAACGTGTGATTCAGTGCCAGGTCCGAGGGACCTTTGTCGATCCTGGCACCGTTGTAAAAAGTGCCCGCCTTGGGCACGGGATTCAGATTGCTGTTAACGAAGGGCCCGTTGGCATTCGTCTGCCCGGTGACTGCATCAGTGACAGAAGGCACGATTCCCACGTAACTGTCCGAGAGTCCGGCGATGGCGAGAAAGTTGACGCCCATGCCGTTCTGGATCTCGGATGTCAGAGTCGAGTTGATGACATCATCGTTCGCGTGAGCAAAGGTGTAGTTGGCTTGGAGAGTGAAATGCTGCGACATGCGCTTTTGGAAACCGATGGTGAAGCCATCGTAAGTGCCAGCACCCCAAGGCCCAAAACTTTCGATTCTCTTAGGCCCGGTACCAGGAACGAGCTCGTTCCCGTGGCCGGGCATGCGGGCTTCGAAGGCCAGGTTTGTGGCGCGAACGGTGGTGATATCGGCGATGTCTTTGTGATAGTAATCAAACGTCAGCACCATTCCGGAACCGATCTCGCGTTGAATACCCGCATGATAGTTGAAGGTATGCGGCACCT
>Ga0210384_10006818_pt1 | contig 12112 bp, 7 predicted proteins | sample IncBWH2MmetaG_FD_160574 | JGI IMG/M metagenome (GOLD analysis project Ga0210384, IMG submission 160574) | Forest soil microbial communities from Barre Woods Harvard Forest LTER site, Petersham, Massachusetts, United States - Inc-BW-H-2-M | ecosystem: Environmental > Terrestrial > Soil >... | reverse complement strand
ATTACGCCTTCGGGCCTCCAGGCGCCTCCCCGTCCCATCACGACGTCGGCGATGTCCCGGGCGGGTCCTCCGCCGATCTCAACCGTCTTCAGCTTGTTCGGGACTGCGAAGAAGCCAATCGACCGGTTGTCGGGCGACCAGAATGGGCTGGACGCGTAGTCCGTTCCAGCCAGAGGCTTTGCCTCGAGTGAATCCAGCGCTCGAACCCACAGCATCAGCTTACCGCTCAAGGCGGCGGTGAACGCGAGCTTGCTGCCGTCCGGCGAGACCGCAAAAGAGTCGAAGGACGTGTTTTCGGGCGGTAGGATAGACAGCCGCAGCACATTATCGATTCGCTTTGACGGCGCGGGCGGCTGCCGCTCCGAGAATTCGGGCACGTACCCGCCCTTCGGCATAGAGATTAAAACGGGGTCCAGTTCCCCTTGGCCTTCGTAATAAGAACTGAGGCGGTCTCGCAAGCGCCCAGCCTCGACTCGAACGATCGGATCGGCTCTCGAATCAAACGACGGGTTCCGGCTTAAGACTTCGACGGCGATCACCGACTCTTTGATCTCGCCGCTGCGCCCCTCCAGTGCGCGCTCTACGACAAAGCGCAGGAAACTGCTGGCGCGCTCTGCATCGGCAAAAGCTGCGCTGGCCAGAATCCGGTCGAGCTGCGTGCGCACTCGCTCCGCGTCCATGGTGGATGAATCTCATTATGCTCCACCTCCGGGCGAAGGCGGAAAAAGAGCTACACTACGAGGCTGGTGGCCCCCATCGAGGATCGGCTTCACGGGCTTGTCCTGCCGCCGCTGGAGTAACGCATGAGACCCGCTCGCTGGCCCGGCTCGGTAGTCTTTCCTGTGGCGCCGCTAGTCGCGCTTGTCCTTCTGTCGGCTTCAATATCCGCTCAGACGCTCACGCCTCCACAGCAGTTCGCGCACGACGTTTATAGGGAACTGATCGAAATCAACACGGTCACTCCCACCGGTGACACGGGCCAAGCCGCAGATGCTATGGCCGCGCACCTTCGTGCGGCGGGGTTCCCTGAATCGGATGTGCAAGTGTTCAAGCCGGCGCCGCGCAAGGGCAATCTAGTGGCTAGGCTACACGGCACGGGCGCTCGCAAGCCGATCCTGCTGGTCGCACATCTCGATGTTGTCGAAGCCCGCCGGGAGGACTGGTCTTTCGATCCCTTCAAGCTCGTCGAAAAGGACGGCTACTACTACGGGCGCGGCACCGGAGACGACAAATTCATGGCTGCCGTATTCGTTTCAAATTTGGTTCGTTACAAGCAGGAGGGCTTTAGGCCCGATCGCGATATCATTCTGGTGCTCGAAACTGACGAAGAAATTGGCGACCGTAACGGGGTTGGCATTCAGTGGCTCATCAAGAACCATCGCGACTTGATCGATGCCGAGTTTGCCCTCAACGAGGGCGGAAACGTCGGTTTACGAAATGGCAAGGCTCTTCGCAACAGCATCCAGACCAGCGAAAAAGTGTTCGCAGACTATACCTTTGAAGTGAAGAATTCAGGTGGGCACAGTTCGATACCCTCAAAAGACGACGCCATTTATCATTTGGCTGGAGGTCTCAGCCGCCTCGCTCAATTCGAGTTTCCCATCAAGCTCAACGCAACCACGAGGGCTTGGCTCGAAGAAGCTTCCAGCTTCGAGGACAAGCAGATTGGCGCCGACATGCTGTCCGTGGCCTCGGGGCGTCCAGACCTTGCCGCCGTAGCACGGCTTTCCGCCTTGCCCGCCTACAATGCCCAACTGCGAACCACTTGCGTCGCCACCCTGTTGGAAGGAGGGCACGCCGACAATGCCTTGCCGCAAAAAGCTCAGGCCACGATCAATTGTCGCGTCCTGCCCGGGGAATCCTTGGATGAAGTTCAGCAGACGTTGGTGCGGGTGGTGGCCGATGAGCATATTTCGGTAGCTCCCGCAGAGCTAGATGCGCAGAGTCCGCCGTCGCCGCTCAAGCCGGAAATCATGGGCGCGATCAGACAAGTGACCGCTGAGTTGTGGCCGGGCATCCCCGTCATTCCGATCATGAGCACGGGCGCAAGCGACGGCAGCTTTCTGCGCAATGTCGGAATTCCTGTCTACGGCACCTCGGGCCGCGCTAACGATATCGACGACGTGCGCGCTCACGGCAAGGACGAGCGCACTTCCGTCAAGTCCTTTTACGATGGACAGCACTACCTTTACCGCCTTGTGAAACTACTTGCCTCAGCGAAGTGATGCCGCGCACCGGGCATAACGACGTAATCCCGCCTGGCCGCGTAACGCGCTGTAATTGAAGGGGTACCCGACAGCTCCCGAAGGTCGGCCACTCTCCCCTACTTTTTTTGCGGGGCCTCGACTCTACGCCACACCGGGAATTTGAAAAAGTTAGCTTCCGGGTGCGCCGTCATCCAGGCGCTAACCGCTTCTTGATCGAGTAAACTGAGCTAAATTGCCCATATGCCTCTTTCTGCAGGAACTCGATTGGGGCCTTACGAGATCCTCGCTCCCATCGGCGCGGGCGGCATGGGTGAAGTCTACCGGGCGCGCGACACCAAGCTGAAGCGCGACGTTGCAATCAAGGTTCTACCTGAGACGTTTGCTCGCGACCCCGAGCGCATGGCGCGATTCCAGCGCGAAGCGGAAGTTTTGGCGTCGCTCAACCATCCGAACATCGCTGCAATCTACGGGTTGGAAGATTGCGCGTTGGTGATGGAGCTGGTCGAAGGCGATTCGCCGAAGGGTCCCCTGCGGTTTGACGATGCTTGGAAGATCGCCTCACAGATCGCCGTGGCGTTGGAATACGCGCACGACAAGGGGATCATCCATCGCGACCTGAAGCCGGCCAACGTCAAGGTTACGCCTGAGGGGGTCGTGAAGCTGCTCGACTTCGGGCTCGCGAAGGCGTTCACCAATCCGCGCGAAGGGCCAATCGCGACGGGGGAGAACTCGCCGACGCTGACGATGGGCGCAACTGAAGTGGGCGTAATCCTTGGGACAGCCGCTTACATGAGTCCCGAGCAGGCTCGCGGGAAAGCGGTGGACAAGCGCGCCGACATCTGGAGCTTCGGCGTAGTGCTGTATGAACTGCTCACCGATGAGCGGCTCTTCAGCGGTGAAGATGCTGCCGAGACATTGGCGGCCGTGATCCACAAGCAGCCGAACCTTGCGAAAGTGCCGCGAGAAGCCCGGCGTCTGCTCGAAGAGTGTTTGCAGAAAGACCCCAAGCGGCGCCTGCGCGACATAGGCGATGCGCAACGACTCCTGAGTCGCGACAGTGATGGTGCGGTGCCGATCGCGCCTCCGGCTCCATTATCCCGCTTTGCGGGACGGCTCGGTAGGATCGCTGTTGCGGCAGCCATAACTTTCGCACTCGCAGCTGCCGCGGTATCCCTCGTCCACTTCCGTGAGATTCCGCCAGTGGAGCGGAGCCTGCGCTTCCAGATCCCGCCTCCCGGAGCGGGGCGGGCGGACTATCTCTCGCTTTCGCCCGACGGCCGAAGCCTGGCGTTCGTCGCAAGCAGCGGCGCACAGTACCAGATCTGGGTTCGTGCCATGGCTACGCTGGAATCTCGGGCGCTGGCGGGAACCGAGAACGCGACGTATCCGTTCTGGTCGCCGGACGGCGCGTACCTGGGATTCTTCGCTGAAGGCAAGCTCAAGAAAATCGCCGTCGCGGGCGGTCCGCCGCAAACGTTGTGCGACGCCACCTCCGGCCGCGGCGGGACGTGGAATCGGGATGGCGTCATCCTTTTCTCCCCTGGACCCACCAGTGCGATTTTCCGTGTATCGGCCGCCGGAGGCGTTCGAACTCCTTTGACCAAGGTCGCGGAGGGCGGCTCCGGAGGGGGTCATCGCTTCCCGTTTTTCCTGCCCGACGGGGTCCATTTTCTTTACAACTCGGGGTCCGATAAAGCCGATGCCGCGGGCCTCTATCTTGGGTCGTTGAATGGCGATTCGGCGACGCGCATTCTGCCTGACAACACCAATGCATTATACGCGCCCCCGGCCAATGGGAAGGGAACGGGTCATCTGCTGTTTCGTCGCGAAGAGACGCTTATGGCGCAGCCCTTCGATCTTAAGTCGCTCAAGGCCGCTGGAGATATGTTCCCCGTGGCCGAACGAGTGCCGACCAGCGTGAACGCCGGACTCGGGGCCTATGCGGTTTCCGAAAACGGGACGCTGGCATATCGCTCCGGTGCGCAGACCGAAAACCGGGAGTTAGTGTGGCTGGACCGCGCTGGCAAGCGACTGGGCGTCCTCGGCAAGCCGGGCGAATACTGGCAATTGGAGATCTCGCCGGACGAAAAGACGGTCGCGGTGGTGATGGGCAACCCCGCTCGGAGCGACGTCTGGCTGGAAGATGTCGCTCGGGGCGTCGTAACGCGGTTCACCTTCCGCCCGGGCTTGAACGCATTTCCGGTTTGGTCCCCGGACGGCAGCCGCCTGGTTTTTTCGCTCCTTTCATTGAATTTGTATTTTTCCGACGTCTACCAGAAGGCCGCGGGTGGCAATGGCCAGGAAGAGCTGCTGCTGCACGCGGGCCTCAATGGATTCCCGGGGGATTGGTCTCCGGACGCGAAGTGGATCGTCTACACGCGGACCGGCCAAAACACCGCCAACGACCTGTGGCTTTTGCCGCTGGAAGGTGACCGCAAGCCGGTACCGTACCTGCAAACGCCCTTCGACGAACAGCTCGCCCGTTTTTCTCCGGATGGGAAATGGATGGCGTACCAATCCAACGAGTCTGGCCAGAACCAGATCTATGTGCAATCTGTCCCGCCCAGCGGAGCCAAGTATCAGATCTCGGCGGCGGGCGGCACGATGCCTCGGTGGCGTCGGGATGGGAAAGAGCTCTTCTACGCATCAGCGGATCAAAAATTAATGGCCGTGCCTATCAAGCTCGGCTCGACGGTTGAGCCGGGCACGCCTCAGCCTCTCTTTCCGATTCCTCCGGTCCGAGCCAATGTCTCCTACGCCCCCTCACGAGATGGGCAGCGATTTCTGGTGAACGTTCCGGCGGGCGGTGAAAGCGCGGCCGCCCCTCCCATCACCGTGGTCACGAATTGGCAGGCGGCGCAAAAGAAATAGCGCCGGTTTCGTAAAACCAAACTCCCTAGATGATTCACGTGCACTCTGGTATATTGCCCGCGCATTCCGCCAGGTTTGCGATTGTTTCCGGATGGTCGGGTACACTTCCACTACTTTTGAAACTGGATTTGTCAGCATCGAAGGGCCGATGACTGCTACCGGCGATCATGGAAAAACGCCCGCACATCGTCCAACCACAACTGGGGCTGCTCGAGCGCCGGGAAGTGACCGCCATGGGGCATGTCCGTCCAGCGCTGGACGTTGTAGCGCGTCTCCGCGACGCTGCGGGACGCCCCGGGAGGGCGGCGGTCGTAACGCCGGTTGAACTCCGCGCATCCGGTGGGGACGTTCACTTTGGCCGGCTGGAGCGTCTGATGCCGGCGTTCGTAATAATTCCACGCCGACGAAGTGCCGGTGTTAGTTACCCAGTAGATGGTCACCATGGTCAACAACTGGTCCTTCGTATACACCTTCTCCAGATCCCCATCGTGGTCGCTCCAGCCGTGAAATTTCTCGACGATCCAGGCCGCCAGGCCTACCGGCGAGTCGCTCAAGCTGTAACCAATCGTCTGCGGCTTCGTGCTCTGCTCGAAGTTGTACGCCGTCGTCTCCGTGTCTCCGGCCGGGGCCCCGCCGCCGCAACCGGTGAGATGGAGTCCGGCCACGTGCGCGGCATCCACAACGGCAAGCTGAGCGCCCACGCCGGAGCCGATATCCGTGCCCTGGGTCCCGTACTTCGTATAGCCCAGGCGCGCCATCAACTGCGCCCACATCGCGGCGATGCGCTCAGTCCCAAAGCCGCGCTCGCGTGGTTTATCGGAAAAGCCGAACCCCGGCATCGACGGGATCACGACGTCGAACGAGTCTTCGGCGCGCCCGCCGAAACTCACCGGATCGGTGAGCGGCCCGATCACCTTGCTGTATTCGTCGATGGTGCTGGGCCACCCGTTCAGCAACAGCAGCGGCAGCGCACCCGGATTCTTCGAGCGCACGTGAATGAAGTGAATGTCGAGGCCGTCGATGTTGGTCTTGAATTGCGGGAGCCGGTTGAGGCGGCGCTCCTGCGCGCGCCAGTCGAAGCGGTCGCGCCAGTAGGCAACCAATTCTTTGAGATAGCCGGGGTTCATTCCGTAGTCCCAGCCCACGCCGGGAAGTTCGTCCGCAAGCCGCGCGTGCGCCAGCCGCGACTTCAAATCCGCCAGCGCGGCGTCGGGAACGTGCATGGTGTAGGGAACCACCGCGGCGGAAGGTGATTTGGGCGCAATCTTTGTTAGGGGCGGAGTTGCACGAGACTGCATGGCGAATGGACGCGCCGCTGCCACAGCACTCACGGCAAGCAGGAGCGCAATGGTGATTTCTTGCATATGAATTTTCATCGCGTACCTCGCGGCTTTGTCTTCCAAGAACATTATCTGGCGGGCAAATGTTTGTCAACTCTGCACGTAGTAATTTAGCCCGAAGTCCCGCCAACCACCGCATGCACTCCTGTGGAACGAGTTGTTTGGATTGTTCCCGATTTGTGGGCTTCACTTCCACTACTTCTCTAGAAACAGGATTTGTTAGCATCGAAGGCCAATTCCGGTTACGCCGTGATTCAGGAGCTGTCCACACTTTGATCGGCTAAACTAAACTGCATCACCCATATGCCACTTTCTGCTCAGGCGACATCGGTAGCGATCGTTACCACGCTAGTATTGCTGTTCCTGAGCACAGGCAAGCTGGTTGCCCAAACCCCGGCTACTTCTACGAGGGCTACGTCATTTCATCTCTTGGAGGCCACAATCGACGATGTCCACGCCGCTCTCCGATCTGGGCGAACGACGTGCCGGGAACTGGTCGAGCTCTATGTCAAACGCGTCGCTGCATACGACAAGTCAGGACCGAGCCTGAATGCCGTTCAAGCCATTAATCCCCGTGCGCTACAAGAAGCCGACCGGTTGGATGTAGCCTTCAAAGCGTCTGGCCCAGTTGGCGCTCTTCACTGCATTCCCGTTCTCGTCAAGGATCAACTTGAGACGACCGATATGCCGACCACTTACGGATCGGCCGTGTTCAAGGATTTCGTTCCGCAGAGAGACGCCACTGTAGTGACCAAACTAAGGAAGGCGGGCGCCGTCATTATTGGGAAGACAACAATGGGTGAGTTTGCATCCGGAATTGTGGGTTCCGTGTCGGGGCCAATTCGGAACGCGTATGATCCGCGGCGCCACGCGAGCGGCTCTTCGGGAGGCACCGGTTCTGGCGTTACGGCAAACTTCGCAACCGTTGGTATCGGCGAGGACACGGGAGGCTCCGTGCGCGGTCCCGCTTCTGTAGGCAGTCTGGTCGGCCTCAGACCCACCACTCCGCTCGTAAGCCGTCACGGCATGTTTCCGGCACGGCCCACTACAGACACTGTCGGTCCGATAACGCGCACCGTGAAAGACGCTGCCATCGTGCTTGAAGTAATTGCTGGATACGATCCCAACGACCCGCTCACCGCTTACGCGGTAGGCCACATTCCGGCCTCTTACAGGTCTGAGCTTAGATCGGACGGACTGAAGGGTGCCCGCATTGGCGTCATTCGGCAACCGATGGATTCCAAGACCAACGTAGAGTCTGATGACTATAAGAAGGTACGGGCGGTCACGGATAGGGCCATCAACGACTTGAAATCACTGGGTGCTGAACTCGTCGATCCCATTACTATTCCCGACATCGTAGATCGCTTGAACAAGGCCTATAACGGCAACATGTTCGAAACCGAGCGGGCGGTCAACGCCTACCTCGGGCAGCACGAGAACGCGCCGGTAAAAACATTGCGCGACATTCTTCAATCAGGGAAAGTCGTGCCATCTCGGGTGACGGCATTGATGGATAGCATGGGAAAGTCGACCGATGATCCCGGCTACGTGCAGGTGCAGCGCATAGTGGAGAATACGCGGCAGGTGGTGTTCACGTTGATGGCCGATCACAGGCTGGATGCGCTGGTGTACGCGACGTTCGACCATCAGCCCGTATTCATTGCGCCCGATGTGATGACCAAACCCGTGATCGACGACGACCGCCTCGGTACGAACCGCCTAATCAGTCCGATTTTGGGTTTCCCGGCGATCACGGTGCCCGCGGGGTTTACCACTGACGGGATGCCCGTCGGAATTGAGTTCATGGCCAGGCCTTTCGCCGAATCGACACTGCTTCGGCTTGGGTATTCTTACGAACAGGGGACCCACCATCGGAAGCCCCCGGCCTCTACTCCGGCCCTTCGTAACGAGCCATGATCGCTTACCGTCCAAGGATTCAAGAAGAGACTAAGAATCCAGTGGGCTCCCGAGTGGTCTTTTCTGCGGAACCTCGACTCTACGCCAAACCCCGAATTTGAAAAAGTAATGTACGAGTGCGCCGTGATACGGGAGTTGGCCCGTATTTCGTTACTTTGGGGTCTGTGAGTAAACTCAGCCGACTCGCTCCTATGCCACTGCCCGCAGGCACAAAACTCGGCACGCACGAGAATTCGAGATTGCATTTGCCACATTCGAGCAGATTCGCGTGGCATTTCCAGAACTCGCGATGACTCTCGACCTTCACCATCCACATGTGGAGTACATGACAATAAACCTGCCCGTAAGCGTCGGGCTTTCGGAAGGTGGCCCGGGAAGGGGCCGTGAAATCCAAAGCTAGGCTGAGAAGCCGCAATGAGCTACAAGGAGCCGAAACACTCCGGCCGCAAAGCGCATGGGCCAGCCGATGAAGGTCAGTTAATTGCGAAACAGTAGAAAAGGCCCGCGCCGCCGCTGCTTTCCAGCGCTGCCTGGCTGCATCCTTTTGTGGCGTTCGAGGAATTCCAGGATGAGCCATTGCCGATTCGATCAGAATGGCCGACCTGCGCGGAACCTGTTGAGCTGCTGGTCCAGTTGTTGCAAGTATGGTCGACGTTATCCATGTAAGCGCGGCCGTCCCACTTCGATCCCGTGAGAATTTCGTGCTGAATCGGTGGCGTATCGCCGATGCCGTGAATGACCTGTCCATGCTCGTTGCGTGTGGACTGTTTGAATAGATTGCTGCCGCGCTGCGCCTGGACGAGCGTGTCTCCGTGAAGTTCGGCAAGGTCTGCCGAAATGATGGCGTTTTGCGGCGCCCCCAGTTGCGCGAACGACCAGTTGAACCAAGGCCCGGTGCCGATACGGTCACGCGCGTTGACGGCGGGCTGTCCGGGACGAGCCTGAGTGCTGAGATAGGCGTGCCAGGTGTGACCGCCCGCGCCGACAGCCGCCGCAAGCGCCTGGCAGTGCGCGTCGGCGCCCGCAAGTCCGCCAAGGTCTCCGCCTTTACCGAGACCGACGCTGGTGACGAAAAAGGTCATTCGAGCCGGAGTCGGCGTCGGGCTACCGGGGGGCGGCGTGACGCCCTGGGTATTCGGCGCGTTCTGTTGAGCCAGCATCAGGCAAGAGGCCAGCATCAAAGTACACAAGACGACAACGTGAGCATGTAGCTTGGTCATATGCCTTTCCGCCATTCTAGTTAATCGCGAAACAGTAATACAGGCCGACGCCGTGGGTTTTCGGCAAATCCGGCTGGGCACAGCCGCGGGTTCCGTGAGCCGAGTTCCAGGAACCGCTGCCGCCGCCATTGCGGTCGGGAAAACCGATCTGGGCGTTAGGCCTGCCGTCGGCAGCATTCAGGTTTCCGTTCGACGTTCCCGGGGCCGGGCTCTTGTTGCTGGTCCAGTTATCGCAGGTGTGATCGGCACCATCGCTGAACGCGGTGCCATCGGTCTGAGTACCGGTGAGCATTTCGTGGCGAGTCGAAAACCGGGTGGTTTTGGCGTAATTCCAGTCGTTGTCGCGTGGATCGGAATAGTCATTCAAACCCGGCACGATCTGGCCTTTTTCCGTCAACCCGGTGAGCTTATTCAGATTATTTCCCTGATGCGCCAGTTCCATCGTATCGCCGTGCAGGTGCGCGAGATCCTGCGCGATCATTTCGCCTTTGAAGTTGTACCAGGGACCTTTGCCGATGCGGTCGCGCGCGTTCGCTGCCGGCTGGCCGGGCCGCGCCTGTGTGCTCAAGTAAGCGTGCCAGGTGCGATTTCCTGCGCCTACGGCCGTTGCGAGCACTTGGCAATGTGCGTCAGCGCCGGCCAGTCCGCCGAGATTGCCGCCGTCGCCGATGGGTTCGCTCGTCACGAAAAAATTCATCATCGGAGAAGGCTTCTCGCCCCGCGGATACTCCCCTGGCCTTTGGACCTGCGCCAGCAACGGGCAGGACGCCAACGAAACAGTGCAAGACAACAGCAGAGCTGAAGTTTTAATTTTGGTCATGGATCGCTCCAAATGCGAGCGCAGGATAACACAGAAGGCGTCGCGCGGCCAACTTGGCTGGATAGGGATGGCTGGATAGGGAATGGATTGTCGGGCACCCTTCCATAAAATAATGCTTATGGAGGAATGGCCGAAAGTTATGGGTCACCGCCGTCGCTCGAATAAAACCAAACACCGAGGAAGTTCGATGGACTAGTCTGGTAAGTCCGCCTCACGTCACGGCCCACCCACTGTAGAGTACAACGTCGGGAGGAAGAGCATTGCGCGTAGGATTATGCTAACAACTGTGACACGAAGGTAGGATTATGCCAAGGAATCGTGGCACAAATTGTCGACAATTCTGGCACGCGCGTTTGGATGGCGGTTTAGAATCAGCCGGACGGTTGTCAGCTATTCTGACATCCTACATTGTTGTTGTTGTTGTTCTCTTTCCAATTCCTTTTTTTTCTTCTTCAAAGATGTAGGTTGCCAGAGTAATTGAAAACGTCGGCGTTGATATCAAAGGACCAAATGCGCTCCAGTGCCACAACTCGTGGCATTCTCGTTACGATTAATGGCAAGATCCTACATTCTTGCCAGGGTTGTTGTCATAAACCTACGTCTTGAGCGAGCCGAACTGGACCGCCAGCGAACCGGCATCTGCTGCCGAGCCGTTTTCACGAGTCCAGTCCGTTAGTTTGTCAACTATATAATTACCCTAAATCGGGTGCACCGCCTTATTTTCCCGGGTCCAGCCCGACCGGCGCCACGATGGCACGGAAGGCCGGTTCGCGGCGGATGGCATCGAATCGGGGGTCCACGCCGAGCCAGATCAGTCCGCGCGCGCGCTGCTGCACCGCATCTGCAAGGTGTTCGAGTGCCACGCTTGTTTCGCCTCGACCGAGGCTGACGATGGCCAGTGGCAGCGGCATTCCTGCCAACTGTTCCAGAATCTGACTCGTGCTTGCCCCGTCTCCCATCGCGCCGCGGCAATGCCCGAGGTCCGCGAGCACCGCCGGGTTGTTGCCGCTGCCGGCCAAAGCGCGGTCGAAACACTCGATCGCCTGAGCGAAAGATCCCTGGGACTCGTACACTCGTCCCATGGTCCAGTGGGCGTGATAAAAGTTGGGGTGGAGTTCGAGCGTCGTGTGCAAGTGCAGAAGAGAGGCTGGATAGTCCCGCATGCGGTAAAGGCAACCGCCGACGCCTGTACTCACTAGGGGCGCGGCCGGGTCAAGCTCAAGCGCCAGCTTCATTTCCTCGAGCGCCTCGTCGAGACGTTGTAATGGCGTCAGAAAGTCCAGGGCATGATGGAAGCAAAGGTCCGACGCCAACGGCCCGAGTGAAAACGCCTTGTGAAATTGGGTGCGCGCGCGTTCCCAATTCCAGTCGAAGCCGGAAGTAATTGTCGCCCGCAAGCACCACGCCGAAGGCAGCATTTCCTCGATGGCGATGGCGGCGTCCAGTTCCGCTTGGGCCTTGGGAGTGACTTTCACGGAAGGCTGGATGCCGTACCAAGCCTGCAAAGCGTAGCACTCCGCCATCCCGACGCGCGCCAGAGCATATTGGGGCGCCAGTTGCAGCCTGTCCATGGCGAATTCCTAAAACGCGGGCAAAATCAAGGGTCGGTTGGAGCTTGATACGATTGCCGAGATGCGGGAGTTCCTGGTCCTTCTGGTGCATTTGGTTGTCGTCGTGGTTCGGCTGGCAAGGCCGGGCGGACTCCGCGGCGTGGTCGCCGAATCCGTGCTGGTC
>Ga0210384_10006817_pt1 | contig 12113 bp, 11 predicted proteins | sample IncBWH2MmetaG_FD_160574 | JGI IMG/M metagenome (GOLD analysis project Ga0210384, IMG submission 160574) | Forest soil microbial communities from Barre Woods Harvard Forest LTER site, Petersham, Massachusetts, United States - Inc-BW-H-2-M | ecosystem: Environmental > Terrestrial > Soil >... | reverse complement strand
GATAGTTCGCAACGAGGTGAAACTGCCAGAGCGGATGCGCCGGGTCGAGCGGGATGCTCATCAAGCGACTGACGAGTGCCTCGAGTTCGGCGTCGCCTGCGCCGCGCGGCAGGGCGATCTTTTTAAGGTGGTGCCCGAGAGAAAACGCGGCGTCGGTCTGCCACCGATAGCCGCCGGGCGTTGGGACGGGACGCTGGCGGAAGCGTGGAAAGCGCAGAAAGCGCCTGATGAGTGTCGACCGCAGGCGCGCGAAGTCGACCCGCTCGCCAAAAACGAGCACGCCGCAGATCATCATCAAGTTGCTCGGTCGATCCATCCGCAGCCAGGCGACGTCCACGCTGGACATGCGTTCGCGCTTCTTGGCAGGCATCGGATTGCTCAGGGTCGGCGAGGCGCGTTAAAGTAGCACAGAAGACGGGCACCGAAAAATCACCGCCGCGCCGCCCGCCACGAGGAGGATTTCATGCCCGCAGTAGCAAAGGATCTCATGTCGAAATTCAAGGCCGCCACGGTGGCTGCCAAGCAGACCAAGAAGCGGCCTGACAATCCAACCTTGCTCAAGCTGTATTCGTACTACAAGCAGGCCACGGATGGCGACGTCAAGGGCGCTCGGCCAGGCGCCTTCGATTTCGTCGCTGGCGCGAAGTATGACGCCTGGGCCAAGCTCAAGGGCATGAGCAAGGACGACGCGATGCAGAACTACATCAAGCAGGTGGAGCGGTTGAACCGCGAATAGCGGCGCCGGCTTGACGCTGGCGCCAGGCGGCCGGCTACTTCAACGTGTTTTTTTCGCCGTCCTGCCGGCCGTTGTTACGGTCCTTGCCGCCGTGTTCGTCGCGGTCGAAACAGTCCGGGCGGCGGTCCGCGTTGCGTGCTTCATCGCACCCTTCACCATCTGCTTGACCGGCGTGGCCTGCCGGCGCTTGATTCCTTGCGCCTTGAGCAGCGCACTGACCGCTTCGGAGAGCTCGTCGACGCGTTCGGTGAGCTTCTCGACGTCCGACGCAGAGTAGACGCCGAGGCGACCGAGCGCACGCGAGACGCGATTCTCGAAGACCTGCTCGAGTTTGTCCCAGGTCTCACCGGCCATCACCTGCATTTCCCGCGCCTTGGCCTTGGCCGCGTCGCGCGCGGCGTCCGCGGTCGCCACCGCTGCGCTGCGCGTCTTCGCCTCGAGGCTCTCTCCCTGCTTGACCAGCGAGTCGAACACCCGCGTGCCTTCCTGCTGGGCCTTGGCATACGCCCCAAGACCGGCAAGCCAGATCTGCCGGGACGAGTCCAGAATCGCCTTGGGCAGCTTCTTCGTCGGCTCGGATTTCGTCGATCCGTATTCGGCTTTGGCTTTCTTCAGCATGACCTGTCTCCTCGCGTCCCGGTCGCAGGTACGACCGAGCGTTGATTGTAAGTGTATGCGCTAGAGCAATCATACTAAAAGCCGCCGCCGGCGGCCGGAGGCGCCGCCGCAGTCGCCTCGGGTTGAGCACGCGCATGAGGCTCACGGTCGACGCGTGTCTCGCTGCGGGATCGAGCAATCGTATAATGCCTCGGCAACCGCGCCGATCGAGGGAGAAATCGCAATGGCTTATTTCGTTACCGGCGGTACGGGCTTCGTCGGCCGCTTTCTGGTCACCAAGCTGTTGCAGCGCGGCGAGCCAGTTTACGTGCTCGTGCGCAAGAGTTCGCAGAGGAAGCTCGCCGCGTTACGCGCCGAGTGGAATGTAGGCGAAGATCGCGTCATTGCCGTCGACGGCGACCTGACCAAGCCGCAACTTGGGATTGCCGATGCGGAGCTCAAGAAGCTCAAGGGAAAGATCAAGCACTTGTTCCACGTCGCCGCCGTCTACGATCTGACGGCGACCGCGGAGGCGCAGGAGGCCGCCAACGTCGGCGGGACGCGCCATGCTATCGAGTTTGCCGAGGCCGTGCAGGCGGGTTGCTTCCACCACGTGAGCTCGATCGCCGCAGCCGGGCTCTACGATGGCGTCTTTCGGGAGGATATGTTCGAGGAAGCCGAAGAGCTCGACCATCCGTATTTCAAGACCAAGCACGACTCCGAAGGTATGGTGCGCAGGCAATGCAAGCGGCCGTGGCGCGTCTACCGACCCGGATTTGTGGTCGGCCATTCGCAAACCGGCTACATCGACAAGATCGACGGTCCGTACTATTTCTTCAAGCCGATCCAGAAACTACGGGGGATGCTGCCGCCGTGGGCGCCGACGATCGGCATCGAGGGCGGTCGGATCAACATCGTGCCGGTCGACTTCGTCGCCGACGCCCTCGACTACCTTGCGCACAAGAAAGGCTTGGACGGCAAGTGCTTCCACCTGACCGATCCCGAGCCCTACCGAGTGGGCGAGGTGCTCAACATCTTCGCCCGCGCTGCACATGCGCCGCTGATGACAATGCGCATCAACGCGCGCATGTTTGGCTTCATTCCCGCCCCGATCCTGTATGGCATCGGGTCGCTGGCACCGGTCAAACGGATGGTTCGCGCGGTGCTCAAGGACCTCGGCCTTCCCAAGGACGTGTTCCAGTTCATCAACTGGCCGACGCGATACGATAACCGCGAGGCGACGAAGGCTCTCAAGGGGTCTGGCATTGCCGTGCCACCGCTCGACAGCTATGCGCCCGCGCTCTGGGATTACTGGGAGCGCAAACTCGACCCGGATCTTTTCATCGACACCAGCCTTGCCGGGCGGGTCAAGGACAAAGTCGTCGTTGTGACGGGAGCGTCCTCCGGAATCGGCAAGGCGGCTGTGCTCAAGCTTGCCGGTGCCGGCGCGAAGGTGATGCTGGTCGCGCGCGGCGAAGAAAAGCTTGCCGATACGAGGAAGCAGATCGAAGCCGCGGGCGGCAAGGCATGGCTGTATGCCTGCGATGTCTCCGACATGGCCGCGTGCGACGCGCTGGTGGCGAAGATCCTCAAGGAGCAAGGTGGCTGCGACTATCTTATCAACAATGCCGGGCGCTCGATCCGTCGCGGCGTGCTCAACTCGCTCGACCGTTTCCACGACTTCGAGCGGACGATGCAGCTCAACTATTTCGGCGCGCTACGACTGATCATGGGTTTCCTGCCGTCGATGGTCGCGAAGAAGCGCGGTCATATCATCAACATTTCGTCGATTGGCGTGTTGTCGAATGCACCGCGCTTCTCCGCGTACGTCGCCTCCAAGTCGGCGCTTGATTCCTTCGCCGCCTGCGCGGCGTCGGAATTCGTCGACAAGGGCGTCGACTTCACGACGATCAACATGCCACTGGTGCGCACGCCGATGATCGCGCCGACCAGGATGTACGAGAACGTCCCAACGCTCTCGCCCGAGCAAGCGGCGGACCTTGTCGTCCAGGCGATCGTCTACAAACCGGTGCGCATCGCCACGCGCCTGGGCGTGTTTGGCGCGGTTTGCCACGCCATCGCGCCGAGACTCACTCAGATCCTGCTGAACTCCGCCTTCAACATGTTCCCGGATTCACCGGCTGCGGCGGGCAAGAAGGAGAACGCGGCGGAGCTTTCTCCCGAGCAAATGGCTTTCGCCCAGTTAACCCAGGGAATCCACTGGTAGCGTCGCGCGGGCGAGTACTGACTCAGGCTGCAGGCGGGACTTGCGAGCGCGAGGCCGCTTGTGGATCAAGCCTGCCTGCCGGTGCTCCGCGGGACGCCGGCCGCTGAGCGCCACCGATCCGTTCTGACATCGGCTTTAGTGCCTTAGGCGCGCTTCGCCGCCAGCCGCATCCCGCAGGGGCGCGCAGTTCGAGCTAGCTTGCGCGGGCCCCTCCGAGCGCTCTTACAACCAGGTCCAAAACCCGCGCATCACCCAGCAATGCGTTGTGCGCCACGCCAACGAGTGCAATGTTCTCCGCACCGGCGAGAACCGCGCTCGCCTGGGGCGCGACCATGCTGTCGTGCCGCGACCAGAGCGATGTTATCGGCACCGGCGGCGGCGCGACCTCGTCGCGGTTGAGTTCCGCCAGCCACGGATTGCCGGGATGCATTTGCGCCAGGCAGGTTCCCGGAAAGCTGTGCGCGAGCATGCTTCCATGGTGGGGCGTGCCAATTGTGATCAGCATTGCAACGCGCCGCGGACCGAAACGTCGCAGGTACGCGCGCGCCACCAAACCGCCCATGCTTTGTGCGACGATTGCCACGCGCCCGGCGCCGGTGGCGGTGCAGATTGCCTCGATTCTGGCGTCGAGCTGCGTGGCGAACCATTCGATATCGGACAGCGGGGGACCGTAGTTCAGCGTGTACACCGGCGCAGCGCCATGCCGCACAAGGAAGCGGCGCAGGCTGAGCCAGACGCCGTCGTTGACCAGCACGCCGTGCACCAATACGACCGGGCGCCTGGCCGGAGCCGGGCTCGGATCGTGGATCAGCAGCCGATGCAGCACCATCAGCGGCCATGAGGCGGCCACCGTCCAGACTTCGGTGACGAACAACCGTAGGGTCGCCGCCACGCCCAGGCGCGCTTCCGGCGGACGCGGCGTGCGCCAGATCCATGCCAGCGTGAACCAAAGCGACACGAGCAAGAGCGCCGGCGCAAAGTAAGCTAATGGAGCACCGGCAACGAACCACCACAAGGAGGCGCCGTGCGCGATCGAGTGCGCAGCCCAGGAAGCGTAGGCCGTCGTCCCGGCAACGAGCGCAATGGCGAGGAAAATTGCAGTCATGGTGCGTCGCGGCGGAAGTCAGACTCGCGGCGGGCACAGCGCGGCACGACTGCGGCGGCCGCCCGCAACGGCGCCGGAAAGGCACTGCGCCACCGTTCAGGCTGGGGCGAGTGTCTTGCGAAAGCGATTGAGCTGCTGCACGGTCTCCAGCGGCTGACCGAACAGCGAGGACAGGTTCTTGAGAATCATCCGTGATACGCGGCGCTCCCATTCGCCGTCGAATTGGATCTGCTGATCGAGCCACCGCTGCAGCCAGGTCGGATCGGGCAGCCGGCTCTGCACCGTGTCATTGGGGAACAGCTTCTTGTTTACATGCAGGTTCGTCGGATGCAGCGGCTTGCAGGCGCGGTTGGGGCTTGCCATCAGCACGCCCATTTTGGCGAACGCACGCCGCGCTTCCTCGCCGGAGCGCTCAATCGCCCGGCGCATGAAGCGCAGGTATGCGCCGCCGTGCCGTGCCTCGTCCTGGGCGATCAGACGGTAGATGTGCCGGATAACCGGTTCGGAATGCCAGTTGGCGGCGCGGCGATACCAGTGGTTGAGGCGGATTTCGCCGCAGAAATGCAGCATCAGAGTTTCCAGCGCGGGCGCGGGATCGAATTCAAAGCGTACTGCGTGCAGCTCCGCTTCAGTCGGCGCCAGATCGGGACGGAATCGCCGCAGGTACTCCTGCAGCACCAGCGAATGCTTCTGCTCTTCGTAAAACCAGATCGACATGAAAGCCGAGAAGTCGCTGTCGCCGCGATTGTCCCGCAAGAACATCTCGGTCGCGGGGAGCGCCGCCCACTCGGTTATTGCGTTCATCTTGATGGTGCGCGCCTGCTCGTCGGACAGCCGTGCGGCGTCGAAGCGATCCCAGGGCACGTCATCCTGGAGGCTCCAGCGCATCCGCTCGAAAGCCTTGAACAATTCGTGGTAGAGCATCGATTGATTCCCGCTGCGAAGTCGGCTGCACCAACGCAGTGCTGGCCGTGCTTTCTTATACGTCGCAGCGACCGCTGCAGACGCAGGTCAGACCGAATAGCGTAACACCGGCGGCCGCGATGGTACCACCCCGTCAAGCTCCGCCATTGCCGAGCCCGCGCTTCGCCGCGGCTCAGCGCCGGCTGTAGGCGCCTAGCGCGAACCGCTGGGTCCCGTTTCGGCGCGCCAGCTCTTGAGTGCGGCGAGGGTGTCCCCGATGTCGGGGATGAGTTGCACGCCGGGGAGGCTCTTGCGCAGCCGGCGCGTAACCTCGCCTCCCGCCCAGAGCGCGACCGCCGGAGGCAGCTGCCGCCGGAGCGTCGCCAAGGCTTCGCCGACCTGCCGCAGGGGATAGGCCATCGAGAATGACAACGCGACGACATGCGCCTTGTGCGCGACCGCGGCGCGACGAATGTCCTCAAACGGCGTCTGCGTACCAAGCGAAATGCATTGCGCACCTTCGGGTGAAACGAGGGCGTCGACCATCAGCAGACCGATGCCATGCTGTTCGCCGGGCACCGTGGTGAGCAGCAGTCGCGGTGGGCCGCTTTGCCGCGGCAATGTACCCAGCGCACCGCGCAGCGCACCCTGCAACTGCTCGGTATACAGATGTTCCTCGAAAACCTGCAGCTCGCCGCGCATCCAGGCCTCGCCGACCGCGCGATTGAGCGGGGCGACTGTCTCGATGACAAAGCGCTGCACCCCATGGCGCACGAGCAGGCTCGCGAATGTGCCGTGCAGCCCTGCGGCGTCGTGCGCCTTGAGCAGCGACAGCACGTCGCGCTCGATCGCCGGCGCGAGCGTTTCGCGGCGTGGATGGACGCGCTTCTCCGCCAGCGCGTTGAGTTCATCGAGCGATTGGCGGATCAGCTTTCCCGGCCGCAAGCCGGTATCCATGAGCCGCTTGATCGCACGCAGCTTCGCGACTTCGTCGGCAGCGTATTGCCGCTCGGCGTTGTTGTCGCGTTGCGGGTGTGGAAAACCGTACCGCCGCTCCCATATTCGCAGTACGTCCTTCGACAGCCCGGTTTCGCGCTCGACCGCACTGATGTTGAGCGGGGAAGTCGGGGTTTCCATAAAACCTTACTTCGTCCTAGACAACTTGACCATACCACGCTAAGGGTTCCGTTGAAAGCCCACGTTTCGCGTGAACTGTCCATGACAAATAACTTTGATATACTGTGTCCTGGTTGCTGAATCGAACGCTGCCAAATGGTCCGCTCTCCCTCGCATTCCATCGTTGCATTATTGCTTGCCGGCGCGGCGTTTTGCGCCGGCAATGCGTTGGCGCAGGTTCCGGCTGGCGAGGGCGGCTCCTGTCCGGCGCTGCTCGACCACGAGTTCAATCGCCTGCAGACCGGCCAGCCCGAAACGCTGTGTCAGTATCGCGGCAAGGTGCTGCTGATCGTGAACACGGCCAGCTACTGCGGCTATACCCACCAGTACGAGGGGCTCGAGGCGCTGTACCGCAAATACAAGGATCGCGGCCTGGTCGTCCTGGGCTTTCCGTCGAACGATTTCGGAGCGCAGGAGCCCGGCAGCAATCGCGAGATTGCGCAGTTCTGCCGCCTGACGTACGGCGTGCAGTTTCCGATGTTCGAGAAGACCAGCGTTGCCAGCCTCAAGGCGAATCCGCTGTACGTCGAGCTGGCCGCGCGCACCGGCGAGACGCCGAAATGGAATTTTCACAAGTACCTGATCGATCGCAACGGTAATCCGGCAGCGACCTTCGCCAGCAAGGTCGAACCGGACAATAGCGAGCTGGTTGGCGTGCTGGAAAAACTGCTCGCCGCCAAGCCTGCCCCGCAAAAGGGTTGACTGTGAACGCCCCTGAGCATCTACCGCTCCCCGATACGCAATCACTGCCCGACGCGCGCGAGCTTCCAATCGAGCGGGTGGGCGTGAAAGGGTTGCGCTATCCGGTCGCGCTGCGCACGGCCGATGGTAGTGTGCAGAACACCATTGCCGAGTTTGGGATGTATGTCGGGCTCGCGCACGACGTCAAAGGCACGCACATGTCGCGCTTCGTCGAGATCCTCGAGGAACCGCGCGCACCCCTCGATCTCGCCGGATTCCGCGCCATGCATCAGCGCATGCTCGACCGGCTCGGTGCCACCACGGGCCGCATCGAGATGCGGTTTCCCTACTTCATGCGCAAGTCCGCGCCCGTTTCAGGGGTCGAAAGCCTGCTCGATTACGACTCGAGCCTGGCCGTGGAAACAGGCAGCGACGGGAAGGCTCGACTCTCGATGGAGCTTCTGGCGCCGGTCACGAGCCTTTGCCCCTGCTCCAAGAAGATCGCCGACTACGGCGCGCACAATCAACGCGCGCATATCACCGTGCGGGTCGAGGTGAGGGGGGAGCTGGGCTTCGAGGAGCTGGCGCGCATTGCCGAGGAAGAGGCCTCGTGCGAGCTCTTCGGCTTGCTCAAGCGGGCCGATGAAAAGTTCGTCACCGAGCGCGCGTACGACAATCCCAAGTTCGTCGAAGACCTGGTCCGCGATATCGCCCTCCGACTCAAGCGCGACCCGCGCATAGGCCGCTTCCGCGTTGCCTCCGAGAATTTTGAATCCATCCACAATCATTCTGCGTATGCAGAGATCGCGGGCGTAGGCGCGGCACTCATTGACTGACCAGCCACGCAGAGTCTGACCGCGGGGGACCGGCTCCCGCCGCCCGCGCCATTCCTTTCAGGGAGGGAGCTTGCGCGTCGCGATCATCGGTGCCGGCATCGCCGGACTGGGCTGTGCGTGGCTGCTCACTCGCCAGGGCCGACAGGTCACACTGTTCGAGGCCAACGACTATCTCGGCGGGCACACGCACACCGTGGACGTGACCCTGGACGGGACCACTGCGCCGGTCGACACCGGTTTTCTCGTCTATAACGAACGCACCTATCCGAAACTCGTCGCGCTCTTCGCCGAGCTGGCCGTCCTGTCGGCGCCGAGCACGATGACTTTCTCGGTGCGCAACGACACGGCAGGCATCGAGTGGTCGGGTACCGATTTCGCCGCCCTGTTCGCGCAACCGACGAACGCGCTGCGGCCCCGGTTCTGGCGCATGCTGGTCGACATCCTGCGCTTCAATCGCGAGACCACCGCGATGCAGCGCGAGGGGCGGGTGCCGGTGGTGACGCTTGGCGAGTTTCTCGACGCGCGCGGTTACTCCGCGTCGTTTCGGGATTGGTACGTGCTGCCCATGGCGGCCGCGATCTGGTCCTCATCCTCGCGCCAGATCCTCGACTTCCCGCTACCAACACTGGTGCGCTTCTGCTACCACCACGGGCTGCTAAGCATCTTCGGCCGGCCGCAATGGCGCTCCGTTGCCCGCGGCGGACGCGTTTACGTCGACCGGATCGCGGCACGTCTTGCCGACGTGCGCCCCTCGACCCCGGTGCGCCGGATTCGCCGCCGCGGCGACCACGTCGAGGTCGAGACGGCGGGGGTACCGGCGGAGCATTTCGACGAAGTCGTCCTCGCCTGCCACAGCGATCAGGCGCTCGCGCTCCTTGCCGACGCCTCGTGCGAGGAAACGGCGCAGCTCGGCAGCGTTCGCTTCCAGAGCAACCGCGTCTTGCTGCACACCGACGTTCGGCTCATGCCGCGACACCGCCGCGCGTGGTCAGCGTGGAATCACCTCGCCGTCGATGCCGCCGCTTCCGAGCGGCCCGTCGCGGTCAGCTATTGGCTCAACGAGCTCCAGTCGCTGCCGTTCACCACGCCATTGCTGTGCACGCTCAATCCGCCGTTCGAGCCGCACCCCGAAACACTGATTGCCGAATTCGAGTACTCGCATCCGCTCGTCAAAAGCGCCGCCGTCACTGCGCAGCAAAGGTTCGCCTACCTTCAGGGTGCGCGGCATACCTGGTATGCGGGCGCATGGCTCGGTTACGGCTTTCACGAGGACGGGCTCGCTTCGGCGCATGTTGTCGCGCAGGGCATCGCGGCGCGGTCGGCAATCGCCACCGCCGAGTTGGCGGCGGCCTGAACCGCTCGGTTGCTCATGCGCAACGCCTCGCCTTCGTTGATTCACGGCGAAGTCATGCATCGCCGCCGTCGGCCGGTCGGCAATGCGTTCACCTACCGGTCGGTCTGCCTGGCGCTGCCGCTGGCACAAATCGGCGACCTGCCGGGGCTGGGGATGGCGCTCAACCGGCGTGCGCTCGTGAGCTTCTTCGATTGCGATCATGGCGCGCGCGACGGCACGGCGCTCGAGCCGTGGCTGCGGCGCCTGCTCGCCGCGGAAAACGTCGTCGCCGACGGGGAAATACTCCTGTACGCCTTCCCGCGCATGCTCGGGTATGTCTTCAATCCGGTCAGCTTCTGGGTCTGCCACGACCGCGAGGGCAGCGTTCGTGCAGTGCTGTGCGAGGTCTGCAACACCTTCGGCGAGTGCCACAACTATCTGCTTGCCCATCCGGACAATCGCCCGCTCGTCTCCGGCGAGACGGTCGCCTGCCGCAAGGTTTTTCACGTCTCTCCCTTCTGCGAGATCAAGGGCGGCTACCGTTTTCGCTTTCACTTCGCTTCGGACCGCTGGCTGGCACGCATTGATTACAACGATGCCGCCGACGGCAGCGACGACGCAGCCGCGGAACCGCTGCTTGAGACCGCGGTATCCGGTATCGCCGAGCCGTTGTCGCCGACTGCCGTGCGCGGCCTGCTGTGGCGTTATCGCTGGTTTACGCTCGGCGTGATCCTGCGCATTCACTGGCAGGCGTGGAAGCTGTGGATGCGACGCGTGCCGTACGTCGCCAAACCTGCGCCTCCGCTGCAACGGACGACGCGATGACCGCGCTCGACACGCCGCTAAACTCGGCAGCGCGCCGCGGAGCAACACCCGCTGCGGGACGCCTGGTTCTGGCGCTGCTCAACCGTCTCGACTGCGGCGCGCTGATCGTCACAACGCCGGACAGAGTCACGCGCCGCTTCGGGCCTGGCGGTCCGGTTGCAGGGCTCGGGCGGGAGGCTGAGCTCCATCTGCGCGACTGGGCGGTGTGTCGCAGCGTCATCGTCGGTGGCGACGTCGCGTTCGCGGAGAGTTACATGAACGCCCGCTGGGAGACGACGGACCTCATTGCACTGCTCACGTTGCTGGCGTGCAACCGGCGCGCGCTGGACGGCGCCTTCTACGGTCGTCGCTGGCGGCAACTCTACTTTCGGCTGCGGCACTTCCTGCGCAGCAACAGCCGGCGTCGCGCACCGCGCAACGTCATGGCCCACTACGATCTTGGCAATGCGTTCTATCGTCTTTGGCTTGATCCGACCATGACCTACTCTGCGGGGCTCTTTGATGGCGATATGACTCGCCCGCTCGCCTCGGCTCAGCAAGCCAAGTACGCCCGTGTGTTGCGGCAGCTCGCGCCAGCGCCTGGGGCGCATCTGCTGGAGCTTGGCTGCGGCTGGGGCGGATTTGCGGAAACCGCAGCCCGCGCGGGCTGCAACGTCACCGGAGTCAGCCTGTCCGACGCCCAGACGGCCTATGCACGACAGCGAATAACCCGAGCTGGCTGCGCCGATCGCGTGAACCTGCGGATCCAGGATTACCGTGACGTGACCGGCCACTTTGACGGCGTGGCTTCCATCGAAATGTTCGAGGCCGTCGGCGAACGCTATTGGCCGACCTACTTTCGCGCCGTGCGGCGAGCACTCAAGCCCGGTGCACGCGCCTGCGTTCAGTCCATCACTATCGCCGATGATCGCTTCCACCAATACCGCCAGAGCAGCGACTTCATCCAGCAATATATCTTTCCTGGTGGCATGCTCTCGTCACCGTCACGCTTCGTTGCCGAGGCGCTTCGTGCCGGTCTCAAGGTTGACGACATCTATCGCTTCGGCCACGATTACGGGGAAACGTTGAAGCGCTGGCTGGGAGCGTTCGATGCCAGTGTCAACGCGGTGCGCGCACAAGGGTTCGATGAGCGATTCATCCGCTGCTGGCGATTCTACCTGGCGTACTGTGCCGCCGGCTTCGCCAGCGAAACCACCGATGTCGCGCAATACACGCTGTCTGCAACGTAGCCTCGCACTGCTCCTGATCGTGACCGGCGCCGCGTTCGCCCAGGTCAAGGCGCCACTGCTCGCGCCGGGGGTACTTGCGCTGCTACCCGAGGTCGCGCTGCGTGGCAGTGGTGAGCTGACCTTCTTCGGCCTGTCAATCTACGATGGCTACTACTGGAGCCCAACGCCGGGTTGGGCTCCCGAACAACCGTTCGCGCTGGATCTCGTCTACCACCGTCAGTTCCGCGGCACGGATATTGCCAAACGTAGCGTGGTCGAAATAGCGAAGCTCGGGTACGGCTCGCTCGAGGAACGCGCGCGCTGGAGCCAGCAGATGGAGCGCCTCTTCCCCGACGTCGGCAACGGTGATCGCTTAACCGGTGTCAACCTGCCGGGCAAGGGCGTTCGCTTCTTCCGCAACGGTCGCATGCTCGGGGAGATCGACGATCGTCAATTTGCCCAGGCCTTTTTTGGCATCTGGCTCGA
>Ga0210384_10006815_pt1 | contig 12115 bp, 7 predicted proteins | sample IncBWH2MmetaG_FD_160574 | JGI IMG/M metagenome (GOLD analysis project Ga0210384, IMG submission 160574) | Forest soil microbial communities from Barre Woods Harvard Forest LTER site, Petersham, Massachusetts, United States - Inc-BW-H-2-M | ecosystem: Environmental > Terrestrial > Soil >... | reverse complement strand
CGCAGACCCTGGCGCCGTCGGATGTGCTCCGGATCGCGCAGATCGAGCAGGTCACCAACTTCGACCCCGCGTTGATGTCGACCCAGGACATGGGCGTCCTCATCGACAACATGTACGAAGGCCTGATCGGCACCGAGCGCGACACCACCCGCCTCGTTCCTCGCCTCGCCGAGAAGTGGACCCTCGCGCCCGACGGCAAGTCCATCACCTTCGCGCTCCGGAAGAACGTCAAGTTCCACGACGGGACGGCGCTGGACGCCGACGCGGTAAAGTACTCGATCGAGCGCGTGAAGACGATCAACAAGGGCCCGGCGGTGTTCATCCGCGGGATCTCGGCGGTCGACGTGGTCGACAAGTCCACCGTGCGCCTGCGCGTCTCGGAGAACCCGCGCCTGGCCCTGAAGGCGATGGCCCTGGTCATGATCGTGAGCCCCGCCGCGCTCAAGGCCCACGAGGAGGGCGGCGATCTCGGCCAGAAGTGGATCCAGCGGAACAGCGTCGGCACCGGCCCCTACAAGCTGGGGGAGGTGAAGCCGAACGAGCGCCAGGTCTACACGCGCTTCGACGACTACTGGCGCGGCTGGGCCAAGGGCCAGGTCTCACGCGTGGAGTACATCGTCCAGCTCGATCCCGCGGCGGCACGGCTCATGCTGGAGCACGGCGACGTCGACATGACCGCCATCTACAGCAACGACGCCATCGAGCCCCTGCGCGCGAACCCGCAGGTGAATGTCTACCTGAAGGAGTTCCCGGCGCCCCAGTACATGATGATGAACACCAAGGTGAAGCCGCTGGACGACGTGCGGGTGCGCCGCGCCATCCAGCATGCGTGGAGCCGGGCGGCCTGGAAGGCGTCGCTCGGCGGAGTGGTCGGCGAGCAGCTCGCCCCCGCGCCGCTCGAGGTGCTGGGCGAGGACTACAAGGCGGTGACCTACGACTACGACCTCGCCAAGGCCAAGCAGCTCCTAACCGAGGCCGGCTACCCGAACGGCGGCTTCAAGATCACCCACTACTACCTCGAAGGCGACACCCACAAGAAGTCGATGGGCGAGCTGCTCCAGGCCGAGCTGCGCACGCTCGGCATCCAGATGGAGATCCGCAGCCTGATCGTCGCGCGCATGTTCGAGATGGTCCGCGACTTCGGCAAGACCAGGAATCCGGCGAGCGCGATCGACATGATCACGATCTTCACGCCGGCCCGCATCTTCGACGCGCACAACTACCTCGACTGGCACTTCAACAGCAAGGCGTGGGAGTACGGCCGGAACTTCATGTACTACGAGAACCCCGAGGTGGACCGCCTCCTCGCCCAGGCCGCCGCCGCTCTCGACGACGACAAGGCGCGGCCGCTCTACCGTCAGGTCTCGGACATCGTGATGAAGGACGCCCCGACGATCATGATCGAGCGCCTCGTGGGCAAGATGTACACGCGGAAGAACATCGAGGGCTTCTATTTCAACCTCAAGATGTATCCGACCACGGTGGTCTTCTACGACATCCGCAAGCGCTGACCGGGTGATCGACCTCCGCACCGACGCGCTCTCTCAGCCCACGGATCAGATGTGGGCCGCGATGCGGGCGGCCGAGGTCGGCTGGGCATACGTCGGGGAGGACGCGTCGGTCAACGAACTGGAGGCGCGGGGCGCGCGCCTCCTGGGCAAGGAAACCGCCGTCCTCCTGCCCACCTGCTCGACCGCCAACCTCGTCGCGCTGCTGACCCTCGGCACCCCGGGCCAGGCCATCGCGCTCGATCCGACCTGCCACGTCGCGACCAGCGAAGGCGGCGGCTTCGAGCACGTCGCCGGGCTTCGCGCGTTCCCCGTCGAGGCGCGCGCCGGCTGTCCGGACGCCGATTCGGTCGAGCGGGCCATCGCGGACGCCCGGCGCGCCGGACTCACCACCGCGCTCCTCGTGCTGGAGAACTCGCACAACAACGCGGGCGGCGCCACCGGCTCGCCCGAGCGGACCGCGGCGGCCGCAGGGACGGCACGCCGGCTCGGCGCCGCGGTGCACCTGGACGGCGCGCGCCTCTGCAACTCGGCGGTCGCTCTCGGCGTACCTCCTAGCCGCCTGGCCGCCGACGCCGACACCGTCGCCCTGAGCCTCGGCAAGGGGCTCTGCGCCCCGGGCGGCGCGCTCCTCGCCGGCTCGAAGGCGCTGATCGCCCGCGCGCGCCAGAAGGCGCGGCTCATCGGCGCGGGCAGCCTCCACAAGGCCGGGCCGCTGGCCGCGGCGGGACTCGTCGCGCTCGATACGATGGTGGACCGCCTCGCTGAGGACAATCGCCGCGCGAAGCAGCTCGCGATCGGCCTCGCTCGGCTCGCCGGCCTCCGGGTTGACGTCGACTCCGTCCAGACCAACATCGTGGCGATCGACACCCTGGCGCCCGCCGTCGACGCCCTCCTGCCGCGCCTGGGCGCACGCGGGGTGCTCGGCTTCCGCCGCTCCGACTCCCGCTTCCGCTTCGTCACCCACCGCGCGATCGGCGACGAGGACGTCGCGCGCGCGATCGACGCGGTGGCCGCGTCGCTCTGACCCCGTGCTGCCGTTCCTGATCCGGCGGCTGGCCCTGCTCCTCCTGGTCCTGCTGGGGCTCTCCGCCCTCACTTTCGGGCTGAGCCATCTCGTCCCGACCGACCCCGCCCGCGCCGCGCTCGGCTTCGACGCGGCGCCCGACATGGTCGAGCAGTACCGGCGCGAGATGGGGCTCGACCGCCCACTGCCCGCCCAGTACGCGCTCTACCTCCGGCACCTGGTGCAAGGCGATCTTGGCGCCTCGATCATGACGCGGCGGTCGGTGGCCGAGGACCTCGCCAAGTTCATCCCCGCGACGCTCGAGCTGACGCTGGTGAGCCTCGTCTTCTCCGTCCTCGTGGGCGGCGCCCTCGGGGTGCTCGCCGCGGTCCGGCGCGGCAGCGCGATCGACACGGTCGCCACCGCCGGGCCGGTGGCCCAGCTCTCGGTGCCCGTCTTCGTGATGGGGCTCGTGCTCCTGCTGGTGTTCTACCGCTGGCTCGGCTGGCTCCCCTACGGCGGCCGCCTCGACTCGATGGTGCCGGCTCCGCCCGGCATCACCGGCCTCTACCTGATCGACAGCCTTCTCGCCCGCGATGGGCGGGCGTTCCGAGACGCCGCCGCCCACCTCGTCCTGCCCGCCCTCGCGCTCAGCAACCTCACCCTCGCCGAGATGACGCGCATCACGCGCTCGGCGGTGCTGGACGTCCTCGGCGCCGATCACGTCCGGACCGCCCGCAGCAAAGGCCTCCCCGAGCGCGCCGTGCTCTGGCGGCACGTGGTGAAGAACGCGGCGATTCCGGTCGTGACCGTCATGGGCCTCCGCGTCGGCTTCCTGATGGGCGGTGCGGTCATCACGGAAACCATCTTCGCGTGGCCGGGCATCGGCCGCTACGCCTGGGAGGGCGCGCGGAACGTCGATCTCAACGTGGTGATGGGCGTGACGCTGGTTGTGGCGCTGGTCTACTCGCTCGTGAACCTGGCGGTCGATGTCCTCTACTCCGTGCTCGACCCGCGGGTGCGCCTCTCGTGAGGCCGCGCGCATGATCTGGCGCGGCGCGACCGTGCCCCAGATGGTGAGCGGCGCCGTGCTCCTCGGCTTCCTCGCCCTCACCGCGTTCCCGGAGGCTCTCGCGCCGTGGGACCCGCTGAAGACCCAGCCGGGCCAGCGGCTCCGTCCGCCGAGCGCGGCCCACCCCCTCGGCACCGACTATCTGGGTCGCGACGTCCTGAGCCGCGTGATCCACGGGGCGCGCGTGTCGCTGATCCCGGCCGTCGCGGTGGTGCTCGCGGCCGGCCTCGCGGGCAGCGCGATGGGCCTCATCGCCGGCTATCTCGGCGGCTGGATCGACGAAACGAGCATGCGCCTGGCCGACGTGTTCCTCGCCGTGCCCGCCCTGATCCTCGCCATGGCGATCGCCACCGCCCTCGGCCCCAGCGCCCGGAACGCCGCGCTGGCGGTGATCCTCGTGTGGTGGCCGTCCTACGCACGGCTGGCCCGCGGGGAGGCCCAGGTGCTCCGCGCCGTCGAGTTCATCCAGGCGGCGCGGGCGAGCGGGGCGAGCCAGTCGCGCATCCTGCTTCGGCACATGCTGCCGAACCAGCTCTCGTCCCTCGTGGTCAAGGCGAGCCTCGACGTCGGCACCGTGCTGCTGCTGCTGACCGGCCTCAGCTTTCTCGGCATCGGCGCCCAGCCGCCTTCCCCCGAATGGGGGCTCGAGGTCGCCACGTCGCGCCAGTACATGTTCGAGCGGCCGTGGTACACCATCGGCGCGAGCGCGGCCATCTTTCTCGCGGTGTACAGCATGAACCTCTTCGGCGACCTGGTCCGGGAGCGTCTCGACCCGCGCCTCCGGAGCATCTGATGCAGGAGCGAGCATGCCCAGCTATCGCATAGGCATCGACATCGGCGGCACCTTCACCGACTTCGTCCTCGTCCGTGAGGACACCGGGGCCATGCGCTTCGCGAAAGCGCTCACCACCCCACGCGATCCCTCCGAGTGCGTGCTGGCCGGCGTCCGCGATCTGCTGGCCGAGCACCGCGTCCCCATCGATCAGGTGCAGGCCATCGTGCACGGGACGACGCTGGCCACCAACGCGGTGATCGAGCGCCGCGGCGCCGCCACCGGGCTCCTCACCACGAAGGGCTTCGGCGACCTTCTCGACCTCGGGCGCGAGACCCGCTACGACCTCTTCGACCTGCGCGCGGTGTACCCAGCGCCGCTGGTGCCCCGCGGCCTCCGGCGCGAGCTGACCGAGCGGCTCCGCTACGACGGCGAGGTGCTCGAGCCGCTCGACGTCGCGGAGGTCGAGCGCGTGCTCGACGAGCTGGTCCACGGCCACCACGTCGAGGCGCTCGCGGTCTGCCTCCTCCACGCCTACGCCAATCCGGTCCACGAGCAGCGGGTACAGGCGCTGGCGCGCGCCCGATTCCCGCGCCTCGCCGTCTCGACCTCGTCCGACGTTTTCCCGTTCATGGGCGAGTACGAGCGGTTCACCACCACGACGATGAACGCCTACGTGCAGCCGATGGTCGACCGCTACCTGGACCGTCTCGAGCGCGAGCTGGCCGGCCAGGGCTTCCGCGGCCGTCTCTACGTGATGACCTCGGCGGGCGGCACGATGACCCTCGAGGCCGCGCGGCGCTTCCCGGTGCGCCTCCTCGAGTCCGGCCCCGTCGCGGGCGCCCTGATGTCGGCCAGCATCGGCCGCCAGCTCGGCGCGCCCGACCTCCTCTCGTTCGACATGGGCGGCACCACCGCGAAGGGCTGCATCGTGCTGGACCACGAGCCCCGCAAGCGCTACGCGCTCGAGGTGGCGCGCGTGCACGAGTTCAAGCCGGGCAGCGGGCTGCCGGTGCGGGGCCCGTTCATCGACATGGTCGAGATCGGCGCGGGCGGCGGGAGCATCGCCGAGGTCGACGCCCGCGGCCTCATCCGCGTCGGCCCGCGCAGCGCCGGCGCCGACCCGGGCCCGGCCTGTTACGGGCACGGCGGCACGCGGGCGACGCTCACCGATGCCAACGTGCTGCTCGGCTACCTCGATCCGGCCTTCTTCAACGGCGGCCGCATGGCCCTGGAAGTCGCGGCGGCGCGCGAGGCGGTGACCACGCACGTGGCACGCCCCCTCGGCCTGACGCCGGCGGCCGCGGCGTGGGGCATCCACGAGATCATCAACGAGGACGTGGCGCGCGCCTTCCGCGTCCACGCCGCGGAGCGCGGCGTGGACTACCGGCGCTGCGGCATGGTGGCCTTCGGCGGTTCCGGCCCGATCCACGCCCTGCGCGTGGCGCGCAAGCTGCGCATCCCGCGCGTGATCTTCCCGCTGGGGGCCGGCGTGATGTCCGCGGTGGGGCTGCTGGTCTCGCCGCTGTCCTTCGACGCCGCCCGCTCGCACCGCGTGCGCCTGGACCAGCTCGAGGCCAAGGCGTTCGCCCAGATATTGCAGGCGCTGGTCGACGAGGCCGTCGCCCGGCTCGAGGCCGACGGAATCCCGGCCGACCGGATCGCGGTGGAGCGCCGCCTCGACATGCGCCACGAGGGGCAGGGTTTCGAGATCGAGGTCCCGGTACCCGCGGTCGAGGATCCCCAGCAGGCGCTCGACGCCCTGCCCGCGCTGTTCAAGGCGCGCTACGCGGAGCTGTTCGCGGTGACCTCGAACGATCAACCCATCGAGGTCGTCAACTGGAAGGTCGCGGTCACCGGGCCGCGGCCCGCCAACGCGGACGCGTACCGCCTCGAGCAGGAGCGCGCGGTCCGCGCCGCGCTCAAGGGCGCGCGGCCGGCGTTCTTCGGCGCGGCCGACCCGGTCGAGTGCCCGGTCTACGACCGTTACGCGCTGGCGCCCGGCGCGTGGCTCACCGGACCCGCCCTGCTCGAGGAGCGGGAGTCGACCTGCGTGGTCGGCCCGGGCGACCGGGTCGAGGTCGACGGCGCGGGCAACCTGATCGCGGAGATTTCCTACGGAGGAGACGCCTGATGGCCATCGACCCGGTCAGCCTCGGCATCCTGTGGGATCGGCTGATCTCGATCACCGACGAGGTGCTGTCCGCGCTGGTGCGGACGTCGTTCTCGTCGAACGTGCGCGACAGCTACGACCTGTCGGTGCTCCTGTTCAGCGCCGACGGCCGCTCGCTCGCCCAGGGCACCTACAGCGTGCCCTCCTTCACCGGCACCGGGCCGGCCACGCTGCGTCACATGCTGGATCGCTTCCCCGCCGACACGCTCGGGCCGGGCGACGTGATCGCCACCAACGACCCGTGGATGGGCACCGGCCACCTGTTCGACGTCAACGTGATGGCGCCGATCTTTCTCCGCGACCGCCTGATTGGCTATTCGATGTCCATCACCCACCTGCCCGACATCGGCGGGCGCGGGTTCTCGGCCACCGGCCGCACCATATACGAGGAGGGGCTGCGCCTTCCGGTGGTGCGCCTGGTGAAAGAGGGCGAGCCGAACCGCGAGCTGCTCGAGCTGATCCGCACCAACGTGCGCGTGCCCGACCACGTCGTGGGCGATCTCAACGCGAACATCACGTGCAACACCGTCGCCGGCCGCCTGCTCCTCGAGCTGATGGACGAGTACGGCATCGACGACCTGGGGCCGCTCGCCGGCCAGATCCTCGCGCTGTCCGAGCGCGCCATGCGCGAGAAGATCCGCGAGATTCCCGACGGCCGCTACGAGCACCGCTTCCACATCGAGGGCGAGGAGACGCCGATCGGCCTCGCCTGCTCGCTCGCCGTCGCGGGCGACGGCATTCACGTCGACTTCGCCGGGACCGATCCCGCCATCGACTTCGGCATCAACGTGCCGCTCTGCTACACGCGGGCGTTCGCCGCGTACGCGATCAAGTGCCTCACCACCCCGATGATCCCGAACAACGAGGGCTCGCTCCGTCCCATCACGGTGACCGCCCCCGAGGGGTGCATCCTCAACGCACGGCCGCCCTACCCGACCGGCGGGCGGCACATCGTGGGCCACTTCGTCACCCCGCTGGTCATGGGCGCGCTCGCCCAGGCCGGGGTGCGCGACATCCCCGCCGGCGCCGGCATGCAGAACCTGATGAACTTCCAGGGCCGGCACCGGAATGGGCACGATGTGTCGAGCATCTACTTTGCGGCGGGTGGCTACGGCGCCCTCGACGGACTCGACGGCGCCGCGTGCATGCCGTTCCCCTCGAACATGACCTCGACGCCGGTCGAGGTGTGGGAGACGCTCACCAGCACCCTCATGGAGAAGAAGGCCCTCCTCCCGGACTCCGGCGGCGCCGGCCGCCACCGGGGCGGCCTCGGCCAGGAGATCGCCATCCGGAACGACACCGGGCACCCGATGACCGTGGCCTGCCTCGGCGCGCGCACCGAGTTTCCTCCGCTCGGACTCCACGGCGGCCGAGCGGGCGAACGCCGCCGGTACTGGATCAATGGCGAGGCGGTGCACCCGAAGGGTCGCTACGTGCTCAAGCCCGGCGACGTGATCAGCACCGTCGAGCCCGGGGGCGGCGGTCTCGGAGACCCCAGCGAGCGTGCGGTCGGCGCAGTGCTCGACGATGTCCGCGCCGGCCTCGTCAGTGCCGAGGGCGCGCGGCGCGACTACGGGGTGGTGGTGGACATCGCAGCGGGCACGGCTCGGCGGGTCTGACCTCAGGCAACCGTATAGACCTCGATCTTCACCGGGGTGCACTTGTACCCGTTGCAGGGGTTCAGCACGTCGAGCGGGCAGTTCGACAGCCCGACGATGAGATCCATCTCGGCTCGGAACTCGACGTAATCCCCTGGGCGGGACACCGGCTCGCCGATGACCCAGCGGCCGCGCGCGCAGTCGTGCTGGTAGTTCATGAAGAGGTCCATCGTGTCCGGGATGTCCTCCGGAAGCAGCTCCCACGGGGCCACAGCCTTGCTGATGTTCTCGTGACAGCCGTCCCGCGGCCCGAAGCCGTAGGACTCGTAGAGATAGCGGTTGCACATGCGGTTGTGGGTGTCGTGCACGCCCTTGGGCTCCGGTGTCTCCTTCACGAAGGTCATCATCGGCCGGCAAAGGGTGGACATCAGGGTGTCGCCCTCCATCAGCTTGTCCCGCGGCACGTACTCGGCGCCCGGCTTCGGGATGTACCGGGTGCGCGAGTTGGAGGTCGACAGCTTCTCCCGGGGATTGCCCTCGTTGAAGAGCGCCATGTCGACGACCTGCTTGCCTTCGAGATCGATGACGCGGAGATGCTGGCCTCGCTTGACCACGAGGCCGTAGCCCAGCTTGGGCGGGATGACGTGCTCCAGTATGCGCTTCATGTCGTCTCCTCCACGCGCCGCAATTGGGCGTAAGCCCGTTTCAAGCTTCGCGACGAACCGGTCGAGAGTACATGATTTGGCCGCTCCGGAGTGACCTCCGACCTGATGAGGGCCTCCCCCGTTCTACATGGTTTTCGAACCCGCGCGCCCTCCCACACCATCGGCACGAACGTAACGCGTCCATCGGGAGGCGACGCCCTTTTGAGGCGGCCCCGTCAGGTCTACTAGATACGGCGCTCGCCGAACCCCGCCGTGAACGGTTCCCGACGCAGGTAGTCCTCCACGCCGCGCCCAAAACCGTCCACTGTTGTATTCGGCTGCTTCAGCAGGAGTGTAAGCGATAGACCGTGCGACGTATCCCGGTTCAACACCTTTCCGACTTGTCGGTTGAGCAGCGCTCGAACTCCGTCTGGATTCAGGCGGCGATCAGCAGATAGGACGATGACACGACGGTACCAGATGAGCCACCCCAGCACGTGCTGAACAACATCAGCATCCGGCCAGCTATCACCCTCTGACCGCCTTCCCCAGTCTTGCCCTTCGCTTAGGCCGGTCGGAGAGCCGCCTCCTACGAGCAGCTTCTCGCCCGTCGCGGTCTCGCGCCGCTCATTCCAGAGCATGCCAACTTCAAATACTTCAGGAATGTCTAGCAGACACCTACGAAGAAACGGAGCAAGCGCAGCATGAAACAGATTCTCGTCAACGCCAATCGCCGTGCGGAGGATTGGCCCATAGGCTTGGGACCCGGCGGCGAGTGACACGACGTGCTCGCAGGCGGCTCGGATGGTCGCCGGGTCGGCTGTCATATCTCCGCCCATGCCGCAAGACGCGCCTCGAGGTCGGCTGTACGCTTCTCGATGCGCCGGATGTGCGACTCTAGCGACTCGCGCCGCGTCTCATCCTCTGGGCCCGCCGCAAGCTCCTGCTGATACGCCGTGAGCTGGGCCGGTAGCTCCTCCCGCAGTTCGTGCTGAAGCGCTTGTCGCTCGTTCCTCAGCCGGGGCATGTCGCCAGAGTAGCGCTCGCGTCAAGCGTATTCTGTTTGTTGCACCGTCGAGATGACCCCGCAGGCAGAACAGCGAGGTTGCCGCGCCCAACCTGCCCTTACACCGTGTAAGGGCGAGGCGATCTTCTAGCTACGAACCTTGGGAGCTAGCGCCTTCTCATGGTATGACCACATGCGCGGGCGTGAGCTTGGCCCTTTGCTAATCACACTGGTGGTCGGCTTTGCCACTTATCTCATCCCCGAGTCCAGGCTGTCTCCTCGGGCGCACCATGTTCTCTTCCTGATCACCGGCTTGCTCGCAATCTGGACCTTGGCCGTCGGCTATCGGGCAGTTCGGCGTCGGTGGATCGTGGTCAGGGTGCCCGTCGTCACCATCGACAGCCCAGAAGAAGGCCAAGAGGTTGGCTTGCATGAGACGGCACGTGGAGCGATCAACCCACCCGGCCCCCTGAGTGTGTTCGTTCTCGCAAACAATGGCTTCTGGTACAGACAACGTGTCGTCAACTCCGTTGGTCCGGCATGGAACGCGGGTTGTACCTTCGGGGATGCCAAGAGTAAGAAGGGGATTCCTACGAACTCCTCGCCATTGCAGGGCAGCACGCGACAGAAGACCGGGTGCTTGAACAAGACCTACCTGCTGGACCGAGGTCAGGCCGAACAAGAGTCTACAGGCCGTAGCAGACCGGGTGCGGCCAACACGGTGGTGAGTGCCGCTTTCCGGGCTGCTCAAAGCTAGGCCACCTCCAATCCCGAGTACGCAACACGCGCAACCCACTTCCCTATACAGCAAGTGGAATGCCCGAGCCGTACTTCCTGCCCACCGACGCGCCCGCATGCCCGAGGATGCTCGAACCCGTGTTTTGGCCCTTGGAAGATCTTCTTCAGGTCTACCGGTCTAGACTCAGTCGATCCCGTAGCAGATTGTCTTCTTCGAGTCGACGGGAAACAGGTAGAGATCCGGTGCTCCGAAGTCGAGTCCCACTAACGCCCCCTCTGGAAACTCCTCGCCCGCCGCTGTCACCACCTTTACCCGCGTGCCATCAGCGGTCTCCACCAGCACCTCGTCCTCCACCCCGAGGGGCTCCCGCAGGAACACCCGCCCCGTGATGGAATCCGGCTGCGGCGGCACCAGCCGCAACGCCTGGGGGCGGATGCCTACTTCCACCTGCTTCAGCCCCTGCAAGGGCGTGTGATGCCGCCGCGCTAGCGGGATCTGCCGCCCCAGCATCTCGATGGCCAAGCCTTCCACCGTCGCCACCACCGTCGCCGGGATGATGTTCATCGCCGGCGTGCCAATGAAGGTGGCGACGGTCACGTCCGCCGGTCGCCGGAAGATCGTACGCGGCGGGTCGATCTGGAGCGCGCGGCCCTGATCCATGACTGCTACCCGCGTCGACATGGTCATGGCCTCGACCTGGTCGTGCGTAACATAGATGATGGTCGACGAGATCTCGCGGTGCAGGCGGAGGATCTCAGTGCGCATCTCCACCCGCAGCCGCGCGTCCAGGGCCGACAGCGGCTCGTCCATCAGCAGCACCTTCGGCTCCTTAATGATCGCCCGGCCGATGGCCACGCGCTGCTGCTGGCCGCCGGAGAGCTGGCCGGGCTTCTGACCGAGCTTGTCGCTGAGGCCCAGGGTCGCCGCCACCTTCTCCACCTTCTCGTCCACGCGGGCGCGGGGGAGGCCGGCGATGCGCAGGGGGTAGCCGATGTTCTGGCGCACCGTCATGTAGGGGAACAGCGCGACGTCCTGGAAGACCATGGCGATGTCGCGCTGCTGCGGGGGCAGCGCAGTGACGTCGGTGTCGCCGAACCAGATGCGGCCGGCGGTGGGGGTCTCGAGGCCAGCGATCATCCTCAGGGTGGTCGTCTTGCCGCAGCCGGAGGGGCCGACGAAGGTGAAGAACTCGCGCTCGCCGATCTCGAGCGAGAGGTCGCGCACCGCGTGCACCTCGCGCGCGCCGCGGCCGAACCGCTTGTCGAGACCTTCCAGCCGGACCGTGAACGCCAATGCGACTCCCCTACCCCGCCGTCCGCAGGCCGCTCAGCAGGTAGCGCTGCAGGAAGAACACGAGCAGGAACGTGGGCACCGAGACCAGCACCGCGGCGGCCATCACCATGCCCCAGTGCACGCCGGTCTGCTCCACGAAGCTGGCGAGGCCGACGGGCAGCGTGAACATCTTGCGATCCGTCTGGAGGAGGAACGCGAAGGTGAAGTCGTTCCAGGAGAGCGCGAACGAGAAGATGGCCACCGACAGGATGCCGGGCCGGGCCGAGGGCAGGCACACCTGGCGCAGGGCGGCCAGGCGGCTCGC
>Ga0210384_10006814_pt1 | contig 12115 bp, 8 predicted proteins | sample IncBWH2MmetaG_FD_160574 | JGI IMG/M metagenome (GOLD analysis project Ga0210384, IMG submission 160574) | Forest soil microbial communities from Barre Woods Harvard Forest LTER site, Petersham, Massachusetts, United States - Inc-BW-H-2-M | ecosystem: Environmental > Terrestrial > Soil >... | reverse complement strand
CACCATTCTGCCCGGCGAATTGAACTGCCCCGGTCTCAAGGTTGTAGTTCGCTTGCAGGTTCTTTTCTTCGACCCACGGTGTATGTGCTTCATAGCGCAATCCCAGAGTCACCGTCAGGCGATCTGCTAGGCGCCACGTGTCTTGTCCGTAGAAGGAGAAAATGTTGGACGTCTGCACCCATCCGCCGGTGCTCAGTCCGCGCCCGAATGACGTGGGCAAGCCAAGGAAGAAGTCTCCCATGCCATTGCCAGCGAACGGGCTGGTCGCCTTACAGGTGTCGCTAGTGGTGGCGTTGGTGCAGACCGCCGAGGAGGCGGTAAAGTTATTGCCAAAAGTCATCGCGCCCAAGGAGCCGCTGTTACCCGAATAAAACGCCGTAATCTTGTCGCGCATGTATTCGCCGCCGAATTTGAAACTGTGTCGGCCACGGACCCAAACGAGCGAGTCGTCCGCCTGCCACACTTTGCTATCGAAGTTCTGCGTAACCATGCTGTTCCCGATACAACTGATCGTTCCGCAGTTCGCGCTGGTCGGGGTGCCTCCGCCAAAAGCTAGGTTCAAAAGACCGGCGATGGGGTTTGAGTTGGGTATTCCGATCGTTTGGCCAAAGTCCCCTACTGACTTGTCCCAAACCGTCCCCGTGTTCAGCGTTATGTGGCTCCAGCCAAAGCGCGCGTCGTTGATGAGATTGTTAGAAATAGAACGCGTCCAATCGCCGACGGTGTTCCAAATCGGTGCTGTAACTTGGCCATTTCCTAAGAGCAGCTGCGAGTTGGACGCGGGATCAATCTGGAATGCGCGACTGAATCGCCCAGAAATCAAGTCCTTGCTCGTAGCGCGGTAGTCGACCTTGATGTCACCCTGGTCGCTGTTAAATTGCTGGGATATTTCCTGAAACGCATTGTTGGTCAGGTTGTTGTTGACAGTTTTGGGGTACAGCGGAGATGTAAACAAGGCACTCGCTACCGGGCTGACCATATTCGCCGGAATTATGTTGTTGGCGAAAATCGGCCGTACACCATTTGTAGGCGCGGAAGCGCTGCACGGCGTGCCACTCACGCCCGTTCCCGGAGCGCATGGGTTATAGAGCTGGTTGGCTACCACGCATCCATTCGTGTTGTCGCCTACGCCGCACTTGTAGGTCGACGGTGTCGCGCTTGAGGCAACTCTGTCTTGACATATACCTCCCGCGAACCCGTTAGTACAAAGCGCCCCGAAGTTGCCGCCCTGCTCAGCGGTTGTGAAAACCGATATGAAACTCCCTGCCGGTGGATGGTCAAATCGCTGACCTTGATAATCCATGAAGAAGAACAGTTTGTTCTTGAGCACGGGTCCGCCGAGAGTTGCCCCGACCATGTTCCAGCGCAGAGGCGCGCGGGCAATCGGGGGGTTGGCGGGGTTAATCTTGTTCTCCCACTGGTTCGCGTTTAACTTGTCGTTGCGGAAGAACTCCCAGACGTCTCCGTGATACGCGTTTGTACCCGACTTGATCGTGGCACTCACAATGCCGCCCATGAAATTTCCAAATTCCGCGGGTGCATTGTTGGTGATCATGTTGAATTCTTGGATCGCATCCGGAGCCGGAGTATATCCAAGGAGGTTGTCCGAGACCTCGTTGTTGTCCATTCCGTCGAGAAGAAAATTGTTGGCCTGCTCGCGGTTTCCGTTGATGAATGGTCGCGCTCCGCTGTTTACGTTGTCTCCGTTATTGAAACTGCTGGGATCGGGATGGACGGCACCTGGCGAGAGAAGCGTCAGTTCCACGTAATTTCGAGTGGCCAGGGGAAGTGCATCGTTCGTCTTTGAGTCAATAACGGTGTCAACTAGGGTGGCCTCCGTTTTCAGTATCGGGGCGGCTCCTGTCACTTCAATCGTCTCGCTCACCTGGCCGACCTTCAATTGGACATCAATACGAGCGATTTGGTTCAACACCAGCTCGAAGGCTGGGTAAACGGAAGTCTGAAATCCGCTCTTCTCCACACGGAGGTCATAGTTCCCGACCGGAAGCTGAGTTATTCGATAAATTCCAGCGTCGTTGGACTCCGCCTTAAAGACGGTGCCGCGTTCCACGGACTTGGCTGTAATCGTCGCTCCCACAACGGCTCCGCCGCTTGAATCCATAACCGTACCCGTGATCGTAGCCGTCACATCCTGGCCCATCGCGGCGTTAGCCCCGATCAACACCACGACCAGCGCTACGCATGCCACCGCAAACCCCACGGAATATAGTCTCTTCATTGCTATTCTCCGATTCCAGGCCGCGGAGTAGGTCCGCGACCCTGCCGCCGAAAGTTTTTCCTCGACTGAAACACAGCACCCCATGGTCGCTATATGGCCGATTGGCGCCTAGCTATATAGCACGAGAACATGGTTGTCAACAGAAAAGTTTTGATTTATAAGATTACCTACACCGGTGCAGGCGGCACTCTATAGCTGATGCGTGGGGCGCTCTATAACACGACAACTAGCCGCCGTGAATTCAGTGTTTGCGAGGTTTAAGCGTGTTGGCTATTGCGCGCCAGGGTCGGTTCCTGACGCGAGCTTTTTGATGAAACTGTAATGGTTCGCCAAACCTAGGCGTCGTACTGTCGTCTATTGGAGTCGGGGAGATAATGGCTCAAAAGGGTCGAAACGGGGTGCCTGCCTATCAGCGCATTCAAGGCGTGATTCGCAAACGCATTGAGGCCGGCCAGTTGCGCACCGGAGACTCTGTCGCCTCCGAGCGGGACCTTGCCAAAATTCATCAGGTCAGCTTGATGACCGCCCGCCACGCGCTGGCCACTCTGGAACGCGAAGGCATAGTGGAGCGTCGCCGCGGCATCGGCACGTTTGTGGCAGCCCCGAAGATTCACTTCAACAAGTTGATGAGCTATACGGAGCAAATGGCCAGCCGCAGCCTGACCGCTGGCTCCAAAATCTTGTTCTCGAAAATTATTTACGACGAACAGGAGATCGCCGCCCGCCTGGCCCTCCCTACCAATACCGGGATCATAAAGCTCGAACGCCTACGTCATTCGTCCGAAGAACCGTTCGCGCTGGAGACTTGTTACTTCTCTTCGGCGGACTTCCCCAACCTACTTTCCATGCCGCTTAACCGGGAATCGCTTTTCAAAGTCCTCGAGCGCGAATACCAAGTGGAACTTGGCTATGCTGACGAAGAAATCGATGCCACCGCCGCTGATACTCGAACCGCCGAACTGCTCGCCGTTTCTCGGGGAGAGCCGCTAATGCGCATACGACAGCTGATCTATTCTACGAAGGGCAAAGCGATTACCTACGTCTTGGGCTTTTATCGCTCGGACCGCCACAAGCTCCTGATACGGCGGTTTCGATAGGCTCATTACACTCCCGGTACCTCCGCTGGAATGCGCTTTCAAAGGCGAACACATGCTGCTTGTCCTAAAACCAAATTCGGATGAACTCGGCCGCGAAGCGGCGCGCGTGGTAGCCAATGCCGTGCGCAGAAACCCCGCGCTGCGCCTGGGACTCGCCACCGGGAGCACCATGCAGCGTATGTACCAGGAGTTGGTCCGCCTGCACCGGCAGGAGAAGTTGGACTTCGCTCGCGTGGTCACATTCAATCTGGACGAATATCTAGGTCTTTCCTCCAACCATCCCCAGAGCTTCCACCACTTCATGCAGCAGAATTTTTTTGTGCATGTGAACGTAGATCCCGGCAACATCCATATTCCCGATGGCGCAATCAAAGAAAACTACCAGCAGTATTGCGCCTCCTATGAAGACGCCATTCGTCGAGCCGGCGGCATCGACTTACAAATTCTTGGCATTGGCCGCAATGGCCACATAGGCTTCAACGAACCAACTTCCAGCCTTGGCTCGCGAACTCGTTTGAAAGTTCTCAGTAAAGACACCATCCACGACAACCGTAAGTTCTTCGCCTCCGAAGACGAGATTCCCCAGTGCGCCATCACCATGGGCATCGGGACCATTCTTGAATCCAAGCGAATTCTCCTGCTCGCCAGTGGTTCCTCCAAGGCGGCGGCCATCGCCAAAGCGATCGAGGGACCGCTTACCGCCTCAGTTACCGCCTCCGCCCTTCAGCTTCATAGCGATGTAACTTTCATCATCGATCGCGATGCCGGTGTGGAACTCAAGCAGCAGGAATACTATCAACGTGTGCTGGAGATGACCGCTGTCCTCACTCCAGAGCGACTATAGTCGCCGTCGCACGTTTCGCATTTCCAACCGATACTTTCCTCACTGCGCTAAAATCCTTTCGCTGCTCGCATGCGTCCAGGAGCTGATCTAATGGCGATTCACCTGGCTGAAAACACCTACGGAAGTTCGCGAATTCACATGCTGCGTGTTTCCAAGCAGCAGGGCCGTGACGACATTCGCGAGATTGCCTTATCCATTCGTTTTGAGGGTGATTTTGAGGGGGCGCATACGCGGGGGGACAACCGCAAAATTCTCCCGGCCGATACCATGAATAACACCGTTTACGCCTTGGCCCGCCAACACTCCATCGAACCCTTGGAAAATTTTGGCCAGCACCTGATTGAACATTTTCTGACCTACAATCCACAAGTCAACCGCGTTGTTATCGAAGCAAGCGAAAATATTTGGAACCGGCTTCCCCACGGCGGCAAGCCTCACGCTTCAGCATTCGTCAGCGGCGGGAGCGAAGAGCGCACCTGCTTTCTGAGCGGCGCCCGCGACGGCACGCAAGCCCGCGCGGGCATCAGAAATCTTGCCGTTCTGAAAACGTCGAAGGCGTCTTTCCAAGACTTCAAAAAAGATCCCTATACGACTCTCCAGGAAGACCGCGATAGCATCCTCTCAATCGTAATTGGAGCGGATTGGCTGTACTCGGAAGAAGACGCCGAGTTCGGCCCGCTTTGGCACGCAGTCAGAAAAATGCTGCTAGAGACCTTCGCCGAACACGAGAGCCATTCGCTCCAGCACACACTGTACGCAATGGGTGACGCCATCCTCAGCAACTTCGAGAACATCAGCGAAATCCACCTATCGTTGCCCAGCAAGCAATTCTATCTGGCCGATCTTGCCCCGCTGGGTATGGATAATCCCGGCGCAGTCTTCCTGTCCCGAGGCGAACCCCACGCGACAGTCGAGGCAACCCTGAAAAAAAACGCCTAGCGGCGTCGAAGAGTACAGTTTTTGGCTTAGAAGCGAGTTGAACCAAAACTGACCCTTAGGGCAATGGTCCGCGCCGGCTCCTTCCTTTACTCTGGGCTTGAAGTTGGGACAAGACGTAGCAGCAAATCTGTGACCTCGGTCTACCCCCCTCGGTTCGGTCTCAGGGCTGTTCGGATCCCATAGGAAACCAAACGATGAGACTAAATCAAACACCACGGGTGTGCCTGTCCGGCCTCGCGTTCGTCGCGGTGCTTTCTTGCGGCGCGAACTTTACTGCAGCTGCTACGGAAACGCTTCTCACTACGCAGACGCCGCAACTACAGAATGTCAGCGATGGATCGAGCACGAATTACGAGCTAGGTGCGAAATTTACCAGCAATGTGGCCGGGCATATCAATGCGATTCGTTTCTGGAAATCCAGCAGGGAAACAGGGACACACGTTGGGCATATATGGAGTGCATCGGGCCAACTGTTGGCCTCGGTGATCTTCGCGAACGAGACATCTTCGGGATGGCAGCAACAATCCCTCCCTGCGCCGCTTGCGGTGAACGCTAACACGGTCTACGTCGTGACGGTCAATACCGGCAACACCTACTATTCCGTGACAGACACCGGCTTCGCGAACAAGATTGTCAATCACGATCTAAGTAGTGCGCTGGGCAATAATGGAGTTTATGGACCGCCCGGTCGGTTTCCCACCTACACATGGGAGGCCTCCAATTACTTTCGTGATGTGGTCTTCAGCCCTGCGACCTCAGGAGGCCTGACATCGAGCTCTGCTAGCTTGAACCTCGGGAATGTAAGCGTCGGTAGTAGCAGCTCTCAAACGCTTATCCTTACAAACGCCGCCGGCAGTAGCGTTACGATTTCCAAAGTTGCAACGACTGGAACCGAATTTGGCGCAAGCGCTTTGACTGTGCCGTTTGTTCTGGCCGCGGGAAAGCAGGTTTCGCTAAAGCTTAGTTTCAATGCAACTTCCATGGGCGCAGCAAGCGGAAGCCTGACCGTAACCAGCAGCGCCAGCAATCAAAGTTTGACAGTCCCGCTGAGCGGCACGGGAATGCAGCCACAGATTTCTGCGATTCCGACGAGTATCAGTTTTGGCAGCATAGCCCTCGGAGTATCCAACACCCAGACTCTAACGGTCCGTGACTCGGGGAACGCTAATTTGGTTGTTTCCCAGGCGACCATTGTTGGCGCGGGTTTCAGCGTCAGCGGACCGACGCTCCCCGTCACCGTAGCGCCGGGCCAGTCCGCTGCCTTTACCATCCGTTATTCTCCTGCCGCGGCCGGCAGCGCAGCGGGTACGATCAGTATCGGCAGCAATGCGCCTCACTCTCCGCTCGCTATTCCGTTGAGTGGCGCCGCCGTCAGCCAGAACTTACAATTGTCTGCAAACCCTTCGACCTTGGCTTTTGGAAACGTGACACAAGGAAGCAGCAGTAAGGAATCCGTTACGCTGACAAACACCGGAAACTCATCGGTGAGCGTGTCGAAGCTCACTCCCGCGGGAAATTATTTCACCGTCAGCGGCCTGGCGACACCCGTAACCCTGGCGCCAGGCCAGACGACCGGCTTCAGCGCGGTGTTTGCTCCGACAGCCACAGGCGCCTTTACTGGCACCATCTCGGTAGCGAGCACGGCAACAAATTCCCCGTTGTCCATCCCGCTTTCCGGCTCTGGCATCGCCAGTGCCACCCATAAGGCCATGCTGAGCTGGACGCCAAGCACTTCTGCAGTCTCTGGTTACCATGTCTACCGAGGCTCGCAGAAAGGCGGACCATACACGAAGATAACCTCTTCGCTCGTTCCCGGATCGACCTACGCCGATTTGAGCGTCCAAGCTGGGCTGACCTACTACTATGTGGTCACCTCCGTAGAGTCGAATGGCATGGAAAGCACATATTCGTCGGAGATTTCAGGAACGATACCGTAATCCTTCCACGGGCGATTTCTCGCACTGCGCCTCGGCAGGTACGCTTCAGTTTCTCGACTCCTGACCTGCTATTCCGCTATTCTTCCAACCCTATGCACGATTTGAATTATTTCCGTGAACATCTGGAAGTCTTCGCGGACATGGCCAAGAAGCGCGGAGCCGCACTGGATCTGGACGGTTTCCGTGCGCTGGATAAGGAAAAGCGCGAGCTGATCACAGAGGCGGAGGCGCTGAGGGCGAAACGCAACGAGGCCAGCGAAGAGATTGGGCGGTTGAAGAAAGAAAACCTGAATGCAGAGGAGATCATCGCTGAGATGAAAGGCTTGGCGGAGCCGATCAAGGCCAAGAGCCTCCAAGCCGTCGAACTGACAAAGAGACAGCAAGATTTTCTGCTCGCGGTTCCAAATCTTCCGCACTCTAGCGTGCCGGTCGGCCACAGCGCAGCAGAAAATGTGGAGGTGCGCCGGTGGGGCACTCCGCCGAAATTTGATTTCACGCCGAAGCCCCACTGGGAGGTTGGTGAACGCGCAGGCATTCTGGATTTAGCCGCGGCGACGAAAATTACCGGGGCTCGCTTTGCCGTGTACAAAGGTTGGGGAGCGCGATTGGAACGCGCCCTGGCAAATTTCTTTCTCGATGTGCATACCCGCGAGCATGGCTATACGGAAATTCTTCCCCCTTTCCTGGTCAACAGCGATTCGCTGCTAGCCGCTGGTCAACTGCCAAAATTTGCCGCCGACCTCTTTAAGGTCCAGGACACCGACTTCTGGCTAACCCCCACCAGTGAGGTGGAACTCCACAATCTCTATCGCGACGAGACCCTTCCCGAAGAGAAATTACCGATTAACGTTACCGCGTGGACCGCCTGCTTCCGCTCCGAAGCAGGCGCCGCCGGCAAGGATACCCGCGGCATCTTGCGACAGCACCAATTTCAAAAGGTCGAGCTCTTCAAATTCGCCCACCCTGAGAAAAGCTATGAGGAACATGAGTCCCTGACGCGAAACGCCGAAGCCATCCTGCAGAAACTCGGCCTGCACTACCGAACCATGCTGCTCTGCACCGGCGACATGGGCTTCGCGTCGGCCAAGACGTATGACCTCGAAGTATGGCTGCCTTCCAGCAACGAATTCCGTGAGATTTCCTCTTGCTCCAACTGTGAAGCCTTCCAAGCCCGTCGCGCAGGCATTCGCTTTAAGCGCAAAGGCGCCAACAAAAGCGAGTTCGTGCACACCTTAAACGGTTCTGGCCTGGCCGTCGGCCGTACTTGGATCGCGGTTGTCGAGAATTATCAGCAGGCCGACGGTTCGATCGTTATTCCCGAAGTATTGCGCCCATACATGGGCATTGACCGCATACCCGGCCGCTAGGCGGTTTTGGCGGATTTCCCCATAAGCGCACCCAAGACCTCGGCCAGCTTCTATGTGATTGATAAAATAGAACTTATTGGCAATATAAAGCTCACGCACCACCCTCCACCCATCACTTCCTCTCGCGCAACCTATTGAAATCAGAGGATTTCGTTTGACTCTGCCTTTTCCCCTTGCATACGATGGCACAAGGACCATCGGCACAAATGGGTTTTCCTTCCGCATGATGCGATTTTTGATTTGGCTAGTGGTACTGTGCTGGACCGTGGCAATGTTGCGACGCGCTGTGGCTTGGGTGCTGCATGGATTTTCGAGCTCGATCGCAAATCAACCGAGTCAGCAAGGTCCCGCTAGTCAGCAGCCCACGGTCAATTCGCGAAGGCTCGTGCGCGATCCAGTCTGCGGTGTGCACATTGCGGAAGAACGAGCGATTCCGTTGCAAATCGAAGGTGAGCTGGTGCATTTTTGCTCCCCGGCATGTCGCGATCAATATGCGCGCGACAATCAGAAGTTCGCGGCCCATGGGTGAAATGCTGGCGCTAATTCTTTGGATTTTTTGGTACACCTGAAAAAGCAAGACAACAGAAACACCGGCGAGCAAATCTGCGTCACGCCGCCTAAAGGAAAGGACCGAAGCTGATGGCCACGGTCGCAAAGCCCACAGTCGCACCGATGATCCCGCGCATTGCGCCGCGGGAGGATCTGAATCCGTTCCGTATTGCGCAGATCCAATTCGACATGGCTGCCGAATTCCTAAAGCTCGATCCTGGTCTCCGACAGATACTGCGCACCCCGAAGCGCATCCTAGAGGTTTCTCTCCCTACCAAGATGGACAATGGCCAAGTGAAAGTCCTGACCGGATACCGTGTGCAACACAATGTCGCGCGCGGCCCTGGTAAGGGCGGGATTCGTTTTCACCCCAACGTAACGGTGGACGAAGTAAAAGCGTTGGCCGCGTGGATGACCTGGAAAACCGCGGTCGTCAATGTCCCCTTTGGCGGCGCCAAGGGTGGCATCATCTGTGACCCCAAGCGCATGTCCAAGAGCGAGTTGGAGCGCATGACCCGCCGGTTCGCCAGCGAGATCCTGCCGCTAATCGGCCCTGACCAGGATATTCCTGCGCCGGACGTGTACACCGACTCCCAGACCATGGCCTGGATCATGGACACCTACTCAATGATGGTCGGCCACACGGTCCCCGGCGTAGTCACCGGCAAGCCACTTTCCGTCGGCGGCTCGGTCGGACGCGCGGAAGCGACGGCCCGCGGTTTGGTCTTCGTAGTCGAAGAAGCTTGCAAGCTGAAAAAGATTTCGCTGCGCGGTGCGACGGTCGCCATTCAAGGCTTTGGTAACGCCGGAGCCACCGCGGCACGGCTCTTCGTCGAAAAGAAAGCAAAGGTCATTGCGCTCAGCGATACGCGCGGCGGCGTCACCAATTCGCGCGGGATCGATCCCATTAAGGCCATTCGTTACAAGGAGCGTTCCGGCACCGTCGTGGGCATGCCCGGAGCCTCGCGCATCTCCAACGATGATTTACTCACCATGAAGTGCGATATCCTTGTGCCTTCCGCGCTAGAAAATGTAATCACCCTGAATAACGCTGAAGCCGTCAAGGCTCGCATCGTCGCCGAGGCCGCCAATGGCCCAACCACCCCACATGCCGACGAAATATTGGCGCGGCGCGGAATCACCGTCCTGCCAGACATCCTTGCCAATGCCGGCGGTGTTACCGTCAGCTATTTCGAGTGGGTCCAGAATCAGGAAGGCTTGCTCTGGGACAGCGACGAAGTGAACCAACGGCTGCAGAAGATCATTGTCCGCGCTTTCCACGAAATGGTGGACACCATGCGCAAGCACCATGTCCCGCCGCGAGCCGGTGCCATGATTCTCGCCGTAGGCCGCGTCGCGGAAGCCACTCTGGTCCGCGGACTGTTCCCGTAACCACTATCGGCCGCTCCAAGCTTCGCGACGCCAATTTTCTTCAAATTTTTTCTTGCACTCCAGCAAAAAACGTGCGTACATTCGCACTTGCCGGTGCGCCTCTTTGGGCGTCACCGGCACTTTTCGCTTAGTGGAGTGTCGGACTGCGGCGTTCGTGGTAGCGATGCTTAGAATTAGCTCTAAGGATGGAAATCCGGATTACGAGGCGCAAAGCGCGACAAGATGGGCAATCACAACAATCATTCTAATCCCTCTCCTCCTATTCTTCTCAGTATCGCCGGCTTTGATCCTTCCTGCGGGGCGGGTACGGCCGCGGACCTGAAGACCTTCGCCGCGCACGGCTGTTACGGGGTGGCCGCGATTACCTCATTGACGGTTCAGAATACGCAAGCTGTGCTCGAGGTCCAGAACACGCCGAGTGCAACTTTGCGCGCACAACTCGATGTCCTGGTCAACGACTGCGAAATCGCCGGCGTCAAAATCGGCATGCTCGGAAATCGGGGCAATGCTGTAGCCGTAGCGGAGTTTTTGGACGCCAACAAGTTCGCGCACGTCGTCCACGATCCGGTTATGAAGTCTTCGACGGGCACCGAGTTGCTGGACGCCGCCGGCATCAAATTCATCGCCACTGAACTGCTCAAGCGCTCCAGCGTCATCACCCCAAACGTCCCCGAGGCGGAAATCCTGACCGGCCTGACCATAAAGGACACCGGCGACATGGAAGCCGCAGCCCGAAAAATTGTGGAAATGGGTGCTCACGCCGTAATCGTCAAGGGCGGCCACATGGACAAAGCCGTCGATATCCTGTTCGACGGCAATCAGATCATGCCACTCGCCGGAGACAAGGGTAAGGAAGAGCTCCTGCACGGCACCGGTTGCACTTTCGCCAGTGCTCTCGCTGCTCATCTATGCGCTGGTCGTTCCCTTTTCGAGGCCGCCACCCTCGCTAAGGCTTATGTAACGAAAGCCATCGAGAAGGGTTACGCCATCGGCAAGGGCCGAATGCCCCTTGACCATTTCTATCGTCACAAAATCGAGCCGCCCGCCCGAGGCCTCCACGAAGTCCCGCAGCACGGCATGCACCCCGCCGCCGAACCCGCAGCCCATTAAATCTTCCGCCTCTGCGAATCTCTGTGTTCTCCGCGTCTCTGCGTTAGTTTTTCCGCCTGGAATCGCTACAGCTGGACGAGGCGCCCACCAACGAGCGTTGCCACAGGGCCACCCTTGAAGCTCCGTCCGTCAAATGGCGAGTTCCGCGATTTGCTGGCGGATTCCGCGGCGCGGAAAGTCCACGGACGATCAACTGAGAAAATCGTCAGGTCAGCAGGCTGGCCAGGAGCAATCGTGCGCTCAAGGCCAAGCACGCGAGCAGGGCCGGACGTAAACAATTCCACCATTCTCATCAAGGGAACACGCCCGCTGTGTACCAGTTGTTCGAGCGCAAGCGCCAGCGCCGTCTCAAATCCGGTAATACCAAACGGCGCGCGATCAAATTCAACATCTTTTAATGCCGGCTCGTGCGGCGCGTGGTCGGTGGCAATAGCGTCCACCGTTCCGTCCGCGAGACCAGCCAGCAGCGCCTCGCGATCTTCGCGCGCCGCCAGCGGCGGATTCATCTTGAAACGCGAATCGTAAGTCACGTCTTCGTCGATCAGCGTGAAGTGATGCGGCGTGACTTCGCAGGTCACCCGCAAGCCGCGCGATTTGGCCCAGCGCACCTGCTCGAGCGAAGCTTTTGCGGAAAGATGCGC
>Ga0210384_10006813_pt1 | contig 12116 bp, 19 predicted proteins | sample IncBWH2MmetaG_FD_160574 | JGI IMG/M metagenome (GOLD analysis project Ga0210384, IMG submission 160574) | Forest soil microbial communities from Barre Woods Harvard Forest LTER site, Petersham, Massachusetts, United States - Inc-BW-H-2-M | ecosystem: Environmental > Terrestrial > Soil >... | reverse complement strand
TCTATTACTCCAAATATCACATTAATCTCCTTAAGTTAATCGTAATTAGATGATTCTATATATTTCTTATATTTAATTTCTTCTACCTCCTTTTCTGTTAAATCAATAAGAATAAAAGTATCAGCTACAACATATTTTTCATCTCTATTAGGACATCTATCATCTATGTATTCATTGAAAAAACATTGATGACGATGAGCTATTGAAATTGCATGTTCAAATGTAACGTTATCTCTTAATTTTTCATCACATAATCTACAAATTAATTTATTCATGATTAATCCCTCAACCAATGCAACTTGCACTCGCCTTTTATTATGAATTTAGCTGTTCTTAATATTCCATTATGCATATACTTTTTGTTTTCTGGTTTCCTGCATTCTTGGTAACTCATTTCTTTTTTATGAAATGGCATGGCTTGACCATTTACTATTCTCTTTCCTAAAAGATAGAAGGCTTTTATGGTGTAAGTTAATCTATTCATTTCTCATTTCCTTTTGTTTATTTATGTGTTCTTGATGAAAAGAAGTATATGGCAAAATGCCATAATGTGTCAACAGGTATTTAACACTTTATTAACAAATATTTACTTTTTTCAAAATGCCATATATAATTGAGTAAATTTTGAATATATATACATAGAGATCATATGAAATTTGACTTACCGACAACTGAAGCTATATTGCAAGATCTTAGAGATGAAGTACCTTATAAGTATGCTGCTGAGAGCAATGGTGTAGCAATGAGCACATTGCAATTGTGGTTAGATAATGGAATGAAAGATATCAAAGAAGGCAAAACTGAATCACACTATGCTCAATTCCTGTTAGCAGTAAGGAAAATAGAGAAAGAACGAATCAAAAGACATCAGCGTAACATAGCTTCAGAAGAGCGAAGCCATAAAGGTTCTGAGTGGATATTAGAGCGCGCATTTTGGAAACAATTTGGCAAAGCATCTGAAATTGACTTAAACGAACGTGTCGAGAAACTAGAAAATAAGGCGAATGATAATGTACTCAAGACCGAAGCAAATGCGGGACAAACAAGAGAAGTTAATCAAGAAGGTTCCGCCGATGAAGCGGGGAACGAAAGCTAAGTCAATCATGGTAGATGGCGTTGAATCTAATCCACGCCGAGGCAAAGGGATTATATTAACTAGAACGCTACGAGGTGTTCGAAAGTGAAATGTCCTTATTGTAGACATACTGAATCTAAGGTTTTATATACTATTTATGTTTCATCCAGAAAAGATACTGTGAGACGTAGAGAGTGCTTTGGATGTGACCGTAGATATACCACTGAAGAAATAGTAAGAAGATTAGATAAGAAGGCAGAAGATGCAAAGAAGCAGTCTGCTTAATAGAATCAAAGAGCTTGAGCAAGGCTTTGATAGACGCGAACATCAACATATCGTATTTGCTAACAACAAAACGTTAGTCACTCATTCGGATGGAGATAAAATTTATATCCCATCACCAACTGGAATCAAATTCAATCAAGGCGGTTATTTTGTCGATGTAGTTATGGGTCCATATGGTTCGGGCAAGACAACCATGTGCTTACATCGCATTGTTAACATGGCATGCGCAATGCCTAGATGGTATAAAGGTAGACGTAAAGCTAGATGCTTAATAATACGTAACACATACGGTGAATTATACTCTACAACGCTCCAGTCTTGGTTATCATGGTTTGGTGAGCTAGGAGATATACGAAAGCGCCAGAAGCCCGTATTAACGTATGAGCACACATTTAATGACGGCCATGGAATGGTTGAGCTAGAGATGATGTTCCTGGCTTTGGAGAAAGAGGACGACATTAGAAAGCTTAAGTCATTAGAGGTGACTTTTGCTTATCTCAATGAGATGTCAGAATTGCATCCTGCTGTGTTAGCCCATTTAAAGGGTCGTCTCAATGGTCGTTATCCATCCAAACAGTTCTGCGACCAACCCTATTGGTCAGGCATCATAGCCGACACCAATCCACCGGATGAGGATCACTGGCTGTACAAGACGTTTGAAGAAGAAAGACCAGAAGGATATAGGCTATTAAAACAACCTCCAGGTCTCATTAAAAGCGAACAATTCGGATTGGTAGACAATCCAGAACATGATAACTATCCGCATCTAACATCTAAAGATTACTACAAAAAGATGTCTATAGGTCAGACTCAGGAATATATAAACGTATTCTGCATGGGATATTATGGGAGCGTCGGACTAGGTAAAAAGGTTTACCCAGAGTTTAATAGTGATGTGCATTCAAAAGAACATATAGAGCCATTGCAGGGTGAACCAATTCATGTTGGATGGGATGGTGGATTAACCCCAGCTTGTCTAGTAGTGCAGTTCACACCAAGAGGTCAGTTATTGGTTCTAAAAGAATATACCGCTGTCGACATGGGGGTTAAATCATTTGCTGAGAATGTAGTATTACCTGGATTACAGAAAGACTTTCCATATAACCCTAAGATTGGTATATCGAGAGCTGATCCATCAGGTGTTAAACGTGATGAGATCATGGCTGAGTTCAGCTTTATAGGTGAGTTAAACAAGCTTGGTATCGAGACTTTACCAGCATCCACTAATGCCATAGATCTACGCATAAACGCTGTTAGGTTCTTCTTAAATCGCATGGTAGATGGCCAACCAGGATTCTTGATAGACCGTAAGAGATGTCCTATTACGTATAAGGGTTTCACCAAGGATTACATTTACAAGCGTGTAGCAGTAGCTGGTGATGAGCGTTACAAAGACCAACCTGACAAGAACATGGCTTCACATCCACATGATGCATTGCAGTACATAGCATTAGAGTTTGCGTCTGAACGATTAGCTAACGAGAAGAGCAAGAAATCAAGAGAAAGTGTTCATAACCCTGTGATGAGGATATTTTAGAATGAGATTTATAACATTTGATCGTGAATTAATTAATGTAAGCAATATTGGAATGATTACAAGAAGAACTGACAAAGATAAAAATGAAATAAATGGTTTCATGATTATTTTATCTTTTGTTCATCCTATTGTTTCTTATAGAGTTGATAAAAATGGTAGCGAAATACCCATGAAGTTTGATTACTTGACTGAATGGTTTGATTCAGATGAGTTAGATAAATTTGACACCAGAGATCAAGAATTGAGAGATATATTATCTACTTTGTAGGTTTTTAATATGTGGTTAAAGTCTCACAGATGGGTTGATGTTCCTGGTACACGAACAGAGAAAAGATTGATAATGAATGTTCGTGAATCATCTCACACGGCAATGGTGTTTGATAAGAAGTACTTGAACGTTGAGACTGGAAAGTTTGATACTGATAGGCTTTGTACGTTGAATAGCTTGTCATTAAATGATTTAGTTGAAGATGCCGTTTATCAAGATAATTGTTTAAATGCATATGTTAGACGAGCTAAAAGAGATAATGAAGAAATATCCAAAAATGTTTATAACTTTCCAAAGCATGTGCCTAAAGATAATGACTTTGATGCAGAAATAGAACGTGAAAAACGTCAAAAAGAATGGATAGCACAACAAGAAGTCATGCGAATTGAGGAAGAAGCGGTAAGAAAGAGGCACAGGGATGCATACTGGAAGGGTAAAGAAGATAATTTAAGAAATGTATATGCTAAGAAATTACAAGAAGCAGAAGAGAGGCAAATTAAGTTAAAAAAAGACCAAGAAGAGTACGCTAAGAAACTAGCTGAAGTGGAAGAAAGATTAATAAGGGAAAATAATGAGAGAAGGGAAAGATTAAAACAAGCTGGTTATTTAAGACACCTAGGGAACGTAATGCCTAATGTTTGGAGGCCTAAATGAGTAATACTAAAGAAGAAGATACAAAATATACTGCATATACTGCTTTTGATCGCATTGAAATCATGTCTCCAACATGGAAGGAAATAAAAGATTTATCTAAATGTCTAAATGAAGTCCTTAAAGAGAAAGAGCATGAAAAATAACAAAGCACAAGAATGCTATGATCTCATAAAAGGTTACTTCAAAGATGAACCAAAGAAAGCTATTGAATGGTTTCATGCTATAAATCCATCATTGGGCGGAATTAGACCAATAGAGATGATTAATAACAAAAGATCTGATAAGCTATTGATGTTTATTAAATCAAGGTTAGAGGGTTATTATCCGTGAATACATTTTGTATGGAAATAGGATCTTTTATTGATCCTGGTTCAAAAAGAGGTGGAAAAGCAGCTATAAATATACCTGGATTGGGTATGGTTATTGAAGATTATTATGATAAGGCTCGTGGATTTTCTACCGTGACATTGAGTAGAGAAAGCATGATTAAACTACGAGATTATTTAAATTTTGAATTAAGAGAATTTATCAAATGAGCGCATGTTACTGGTGGCATCAACATAGTGATAAATGTATTTATTGTGGGTGGAAAGTTGGTCAGAATTATCCATTAGCTATTAATTGGAGTATTTTATGCCGTTGAAAAAGTCAAAGAGTAAGAAAGCATTTTCAGAGAATATTAAGACTGAGATGAAATCAGGTAAACCACAAAAACAGAGCGTCGCGATAGCTTATGCAGTAAAAAGAAAAGCTGAGCATAAAGCTAAAAATAAAAAAGAATCTCCTAAACATAAAGCTATGAAAAAACATCTTAAGGATAAATACTAATGTCTGAGAAAAAAAAGTTCATCCAATCTGCTATCAAACATCCAGGTGCTTTGCGTAAATCATTACACGTGAAGAAAGGTGAAAAGATACCAGAAAAGAAGCTGGAAAAGGCAGAACACTCAAAGAATCCTACAACTCGCAAAAGAGCTGTACTCGCTAAAACCTTGAGGAAAATGCATAAATAATGAAAATCATGAAGCATATTTTTATCTTTTTAATGACATTTTTTTTTAATATTCAATGTTTTGCATGGATGGACAATAAATGTTTAACTAAAACATTGGATAATGTTTGTATAGCTTTATGCTATATTAACGATAATATAGCTATTACAAGACTTCATGAAGGAAAATGCATAAATGACAGATGATGAAAAACTTAAGCAACAAATGACATTCTTCGACTATATTTACCCTAGTATGAGCCGAAGAATAGATGATCTAGAAACAGATAATAGGTTATTGAATGACAAACAGTGCAGATTGAGCGCTGAATTAGAGATAACAAAAGATCATTTTATTCAGTACAAGAAAAAGATACAAAGAATTGAGCAATTTTTAATTGAAAAAGGCCTTATCAAGTTACTTAAGGATTAACTATGGACACCATGCAAGCGCCAAGAGATTTGCCGTTAGAAGATGTTAATGAGATGGAAGAAAGGCGAATTCAGCGATTGAACGATGCGCACATCAATGAGATGGATGTGTTGGCGCAAGCGAGGGATAACCTAAATATATGGCAGAACTATTTCAATGAGAACATGACTCGCGGCAAAGATGACATGAACTTTGCCTTACGTGATCAATGGACGGCAATTGAACGCTCTGAATTTAATCGATTGTTTAAAGTTTGCTTTACATTCAACAAGATGCTTGACCCCATCAATAAGATCGTAGGTGAACAACGTAAGAATAAGCCTGATTTAATGGTTAGATCCTTGACGGGTCGAGCTAGTCAAGACGATGTCAATTTACGAGCTGATTTGGTGAGAACTATAGCTTATCAATCTCAGAATGACTTAATTTACCAAAATGCATTTAGATTTGCCTTGTTGATGGGATGGGGAGCATTTCAGGTTGATGTAGATTATGAAGCGCCCATGTCATTCAACAAGATCATCAAGTATTTATCAGTCTCAGACCCAACAAGATGCTCATGGGATCCTGCAGCTGTTAAGCCTCATAAGGGAGATGGTGATTATTGTTCTAGGCAATATATCTATAGTAGGGAGCAATTTGATGCTACTTATCCTTATATTTATAACCCTGTATCTTACGCTGACCCGAGGATGTTTTTAGACTTTCAATGGGAGACAAGAGATACCATTGTAGTTTGCGATTACTTCGTTAAAGAATGGTTTCCAGTCAAATTATTAAAGCTTTCTGATGGGCGTAATGTTAGCGAGCAAGAATGGGAAGATATTCAAAAGAAAGAAATTAAAGTTAAAAAGGAATTGGCTGCTAGTAGCCAGGTTCCAGAAGTAATATTAGCCACCATTCCTAAAATTATGGGTGAGCGCCAAACTCAAGACTACAAGATTATGCGATATAGATTGATTAAAGATCGTATTATCGAGTTTAGCGAATGGCCATCCAAATATTTACCTATCATATTTGTAGACGGAAATTCTCATTTCATAGAAGGTCGTCAGTACACTAAATCATTCATTCATGAAGGTCGTGACGCTCAGAAGTTTATTAACTATGTAGGTTCTGAAATAGCTACTGAAATTAAGAATCGTAGACGTGAACAGTGGATGGGAACCCCTGATAATATTATTGGTGAGGAACAGCAATGGCGTAATCCTGAGCTTCAGCAAGGGATATTGGTTGCTAAGCCTGATCCTGTTACCAAGCAGATGCCTATTAAATTACCTGAATGGCAGATATCACCTCAGCTTATGCAAGAAATGCAACGAGGAGGATCTGATTTACGTGAAATCCTTGGGTTCTCTGAAAATGAGGTTCTTCAAGGTCGTGACATGTCAGGTAAAGCTAGGCGTGAGCGTAAGATGGAGGGTTCCATGGCCACATATGTGTGGATGGATAACCTAAATCAAGCTATCGAACAAGGTGGACGTTGTGTATTAGATTTATTGCCGTATGTTGTGGGTGAAGATGAGAGAGCAATGGTTATCACCAAAAAAGACGGTAAAACTCAGAATATCGTGTTAAACAAAGAGAAATCAGACGGCACAATTGAAAACCAAGTATCACATGGAGATTATGACATTGAATTATCCACTGGGCCAAGCTTCGCAGTCCAAAAAGAAATCGCACTCGAATTCTTCCAACAGACTATTGCTGCGAATCCTCAGACTTTCCCTCTTATTGCTGATCTTTGGGCTAAAAATCTGGACGTTCAGTATATGGAGCAAATTGCAGAACGATTCAAAATTATGGTTCCACCCGAGGTCTTGGCTAAAGAAGAAGGTAAAGAACCTCCACCAAAACAGCCTACTCCTCAAGAGCAAGCTATGCAGATGGAAATGGAGTTTAAAAAGGCGGAATTAGAAGAGAAGAAAAAGAAACTTGAGCTTGAAGAAGCTAAGCTAGAGATTGAAAAAGAAGAAATGGAACTCAAGAAAGCTAAGTTGTTGCTTGAGGCGCAAAAGATACAGATGGAAAGTGAACTTAATGTTTATGACCATCAGGCTAATATCCAGAAATCACAAATAGCTCATGGTTTGGAAAACCAAAAAGCCGAAATGGATTACACCGCTAAGATTGCTAAAGTCGTGGCTGATATGCATAAGCACGAACAGAAACCCACCAAATCTAAAGAATAATATCTCAACATAGGCGTTTTCCTACAAACGCCTATACATATATAGACTCTATTTTACCCACCTATATTAGTACCGATGTTTTTAAATACAACAATACTAAAATATCTTTAACGGAGTTTTGGCCAATTCCGTTCAACTGGCTTACGAAGCGCCGTAGCTTCGGGGCAATCAATAATTGCCATTTGGAGAAGATATGCAACAGTCTGAAGAAATGCAAGGTGAAGCAAAGCAAGAGTTAGGTGAAGCGGTTAATGCGTCATTAGGTTTAAGCGAAGGTGAACAAACATCTGAAGCCGAACATGATGAACTTCCGGAAGCAGCCAAGAAACGACTAGGCATGCAGGAAAAACGACACAAAAAGGAAATGAGAAGAATGCAGCAACAACTTGATGAAGTTAGGCAGCATTTGGGATCAAGACCTGAGCCGATGAATTCACCGGAGAATGGTATGAACCCTTATACATCACAACACGAACCTGGATCGATGGATGAGACAGTCTACCAAGCAGTATCTCGAGCTCTTCAAAGAGAGAAAGATAAAGAAAACGAGTTTAAGCAAGCGGAAAAGATGCAGCATATTCAAAAAGCATATAAAGGACTTGAGAAGAATCTTGAAGACGGATCGAGTAAGTACGAAGACTTTGATGATGTCGTCAATGCTCATGATGCTCCTTATAGTGACGCGATGCGAGATGCCTCTTTACTGATTGATAATGCACCGGACGTTCTTTACCACCTTGGAAAAGATAGAGAAAAACTGAAGCGATTATCTGAACTCCACCCCTTGGAACAAGCAAAAGAAGTCATAAAGTTGTCTATGGCTTTAGCCACAGGAAACCATGGCAAGCAAAGCAATTCCAGCCATGCAAAACCTCTTGGTCAAGTCAAAAACAACCCAGTTACTTCTAATACAGTAAATGAAGCTACTTCTGTTGGTGAGCTTCGAAAACGTATGAAAGAGGGCGGAAAAAGATGGGGATAACCATTTTTACGCTAAATATCAAATTATTGGAGTTTTAAACAATGGCTAATCAATTTATTACTACTCAGTTAGTGTCAAACACCGCGTTAGCTATGTTTGCTAACAATGCGCCGTTTGTCATGACTGGTTCGCGCATTTATCAAGATGACTTCACCTCATCCGGCTACAAAATTGGTGATACTTTACAGGTTCGTAGACAGAATAACTTCATTGTTGGCGATGGTTCGACAGCTACTCCTCAAGATATCATCGAAACAGTGGAAAATATCACTGTAGCGCATCAATATCACACTTTGATTTCATACACAGTACAAGACTTAACCTTGCGCATCGAAGATTTTAGTCGTTTGTTCATTCAGCCAGCAATTCAAGACATCATTTCCCGCATGGAACGTGATATTTGCGCTGCTGCTGAGCAACAATTATACTTCTTCTCTGGTACGGCTGGTACGCCTATCAATAGCTTCACAACTGTTGATTTGGCTGGCACAAAGCTTATTGAGCAAGCTGTAAATATTAGTTCTGACGCTTATTTGGCCATGACCCCACGTGATGGATCAAGCTTGAAAGGCGCTTTATTGAACCAATTTACACCTGTATTTAACGAAGAAATTGTGCGTCAATCAGCAATTGGTCACTTATCTTATTTCGATATCTTCCAATCACAAAATATAGTCCGTCACCAAGCTGGTGCTGGTCCAACCTTGCACCCTGGTGATCCATTATTGGTAAACGGTGCTGTTGGGTCTGGTAACATCATCATAATGGACGGAGCGAGCGTAGGTGTTGCTAACTACTTCTTACCTGGTGATTTGATCTCTATTGCTGGTGTACAAAGTGTTAATCCACTTTCACTTGCGGCTACGGGTCAGGACATGCAGTTTGTTGTAACAGCTCCTGCTAGCTCTGATGGTGGTGGTAACTTAGTTGTCCAAGTTAATCCAGTAATCATTAGCTCGACATCTTCACCGTTACAAAACGTATCTAACCCAATCCCAGATAATGCAGTCGTAACGATGATTCCAAGTTATAACGTTAACGTGGCTTATCCGGCTAGAGCTTTGGATATCGTATGTCCTCCGCTCTACAAGCTGCAAGTTCCTTACGCATCTGTTGCGATTGATCCTGAAACTGGTTTATCACTAGCTGTGACTCAAACCGGCGATATCTTGGGATATCAAAACTTTATGCGTTTAGACATATTGTGCGGCTTTGCATGGCATCCACAATACGCAGTTAAACTATTATCGTAATAATGAGGGCTCCTGATGCTTTGCTGTGTATATCATCCAACCGACAACATGAGAGTTGTCGAAGACGTAGAAAGGGATAAATTGCTAGCAACGGGAGTCTGGTTTAATACACCGAATGAAGCTAAACAACTGAGGGCTGAATATGAGAGACGGATACGAAAAGGTGAAAAGCCGAGAAAGCGCAAGAGCGAACGAAAGACAGAAGATGTTTGAAGAACATCATGGCAGCAACAATGCTTTTGTTCGGAAGCATGAAGCAATGGCAGCTACTTTGGCAGGTAAAATGCCCAATCTAGAAGGCCGTTATATGAACTTTAATGCTGAAATGATGAATAACGGTATGCATGCTCAAGAATTTGCTCGTGAACTTACGCATGGTCTAGATGAGAAAGCATTCCCTGTTAAATAGTTGATTTTGTAAGGGGTAATCATGCCTCAAGTTGCTCGAACGACAAATGACGCTATCATAGGTGCTTTGTATCTTATTGGTGAACTAGGTGTCGGGGAAACCCCAGACGCCTTTATGCTTTCGACTGGCCTTGAAATAATCAATGAGATATTAGACGGATTTGCAGCCGATAGCATCTATATTCCTTATTTGACTACATTAAATTTCGATTTTGTGGTTGGAAAGGATACTTATAGCGTTTCAGATATCGTACCGGCGGACATCAATGCTGATAGAATAGTTGATCTTTCTTTTGCTAATTATATTGTTCAACCTTTGGCTTCAGAGCCGATTGTTTATCCGATGAAAATCATAAACAAAGCCACATATAATAACGTGGTTAGGTTGCAAAACTTATTAGCTAGACCTGGTTTTATATTTTTAAACAAGCAAGCAACTGAAAGCTTTTTAACAGTATATCCAGCTCCAGATCAACCCTATCCTGCTATTGTGCAATGCAAAGTCATGATTAATTCCCTTACGGCAAATCAAGATTTAACAGACTTGCCACCGTTCTACTATGGATTCTTCAAATATGCTATAGGTCGTGAATTTAGGTCTTATTATCCTTCGGCTAATTGGAATGAAACGGCTGAAGAGAAATACCAAGACTATATAAGCACCCTGAAGAATGCTAATGAGACCGACGTAACGATTAGACCATCTGTCACTATGACAGCACCTGAGCCATTCTACTGGCCTAATATTTTAGCTTATTAAGGGATATGATGTGGGCTTGTCTGATTACGACATTGTTGGTTCTTATAATAATCAGCGCTATACCCCTATAGATGCTGAAAGAACTATTAATATGTTCGAATATCTCGATAATAGAGATAAGAAGCCAAAAACACTTATTCCTACGTCTGGACTAATCAATAAAAATAAGGCGTTTTTTAACTCATTTACTGGTTTACCACAAACAGGTCCATTCAGAGCACAGTTTACTTTCCAAGATAGCATGTATTGCGTAATTGGAACTGGAGTTTATAAGCTTACTGGTCCTACCCTTACTTTGAGTTTTCTGGAGGATATTGGAGGAACAGGCATCGGTTACGTAGGAATTGATGCCAATACATATCAGGTCATCTTCGTAGATGGAACAAATGGCTGGATTTACGATACTTTAACAGGTATTTTTTTAAAAATAACCGACCCAAGTTTTCCAGATAGACCGGTTGATGTTACCTATTTAGATGGTTTTTTTGTCGTAGCCAATGGTTTAACTAATACATTTCAATTATCGGAGTTTAATCAAGGTTTGGTATGGGGTCCTGATTCCGTAGTTGTCACTTGGAATAATGGATCTCCTATACTTATTATTGCTGGGGTTCATACTAATTTTCCAATAGGAACAAGAGTAACTTTTAATACTCCTGGAGCAGTTCCAACACCTCTAGTAGCTGGAACGACTTATTTTGTTGTTTCTTCTGTCATATTCGGTGGTAATACACTTATTCAGGTTTCTGCAACATCGGGAGGCTCGGCTATTATTATCACCCAAGCCGGAACAGGAACCACCACTATGAGCAATAATGGTGAGTTGCAATTGGGTTCCATGACAAGCCATCCAGGTACTATTGTTGCATGCAGGACACTTCACCGTAGATTATTTTTATTTTCTCAAAATTACACTGAAGTTTGGGAAAATGCTGGATTAGGAACAACCTTACCCTTTAGACGTAATAATTCTTTACTTATTGAATATGGTACTCCATCAGTAGCTAGCATTCGTGTTGGCTTAGATATGATGTTTTTCTTATCCCAAGATAAAGAAGGTCAGGGATCTGTAATGATGGTTATAGGTGCTCAGGCTATTCCCGTGAGCATAAGAGCATTAGATTTTGAATTAGCACAGTTTGCTGCAGACGATGCAGTTAGTGATTCGACAGGCATATTAATTAAAGAAAATGGTTTGATATTTTATAAATTGAATTTCACCAAAGCACAAAGAACATTTGTATATAATGTAAACATGTCTAATCCTGAAAATGAATC
>Ga0210384_10006812_pt1 | contig 12117 bp, 14 predicted proteins | sample IncBWH2MmetaG_FD_160574 | JGI IMG/M metagenome (GOLD analysis project Ga0210384, IMG submission 160574) | Forest soil microbial communities from Barre Woods Harvard Forest LTER site, Petersham, Massachusetts, United States - Inc-BW-H-2-M | ecosystem: Environmental > Terrestrial > Soil >... | reverse complement strand
GAGTGTGTGCGCGAGGCAGAACTCCCGAAGGGGCTATGCAACGTCGTAGCGGGCCGCGGTGATGTGGTCGGGGCCGAGCTCGTACGCAATCCTGACGTCGCTAAGATCTCATTCACAGGCTCTGTAGGCGTTGGCCAGACCATCATGCGCGACGGTGCCGCGACAATGAAGCGTGTCACGCTTGAACTGGGCGGCAAGTCGCCGAACATCCTTCTCGACGACGCCGATCTGGACAAGGCGATCCCGACGGCACTTGCAATCGCGTTCATGAACAGCGGTCAGGCGTGTGTCGCTGGGACGCGGCTCCTTGTACCGAAAACCCGCCTCGATGAGGTGAAACGAGCGATCCTGGCCGCCATGCACGCCTTTCCCACAGGCGATCCGGCCGATCCAAAGACCGCCGTCGGCCCTATGGTGACGCAGAAGCAGTACGAGCGAGTGCAGTCGTACATCCGCGAAGGAATTGAAGAAGGTGCGGAGGTGCTCGTCGGCGGAGAAGGACATCCCAAGGGGCTTGAAGCGGGTTATTTCGTGAAGCCCACCGTCTTTGTCAATGTCACAAACGAGATGACAATCGCCAGGGAAGAGATTTTCGGCCCAGTTCTATGTGTCATCACCTACGAAAACGACGAAGATGCGATCAGGATCGCCAACGATACCACCTACGGCCTGCACGCCTACGTGAGCGGGACCGATGCACTGCGCGCCCGCCGCGTAGCCTCCCATCTCCTCGCAGGCCGCGTAGCAATCAACGGCATGCTTGATGATCAACAGGCACCGTTCGGCGGATTTAAACACTCCGGCGTGGGCCGTGAATTCGGCACCTTCGGGATCGAAGCCTTTCTCGAGCCGCGAGCGATACTCGAGTCCTAGGGAGGACTCGCATGACCAAGAACGTCGCTATTTGCCTTGAATTGGAATTTCTGTAATCGACTAACCCATAGAGAGAGAACAATCATGTCTGCTTACGTCGTTTTCACTAGGACAAAAACACTGGACCAAAAAGAGCTTGAGACTTATTGGGATGGGATTAAAGCGACGATGAAAGGGCATCCAATTGAAGTCTTGGTGGCTTATGGGAAACATGAGGTCTTGGAAGGCGATCCCATTGAGGGAATCGTGATAGCAAAATTCCCAACCGTAAAGGCAGCGAAGGATTGGTACCGTGGCGAAGCATACCAAAGTGTCGCCAAGCACCGTCAAAAAGGAGCAATTTACCAAGGCCTGATCGTAGAAGGTGTTGTCTAGCTTTTAATGTTTTTCAAGATTTTTTGCCGGTCTACAAGAGTGACAGTCTTGCCGCGAGGGAACGAATCGAACAAGGAGACCAACTATGAGCAAGCACATCACAATCTCCCCCAGCGAAGCCGCGGACCGCCTCGCGATCCGGGAACTCGTTGAGGCCTATGCACATTGTGCCGATCGTCGCGATGCGAACGGCCAGATGTCTCTTTTTACGCTGGATACTCACTTTGTGGTCTACATGAACGCAAAGGATCCCAATCCATCACAGGAACTGCACTCACGCGAGCAACTTGCTCCAGTGTTTGCTGATCTGAACAAGTACGCTGCCACCATGCACTTCGTCGGGCAGAGCACGATTCTCACGCTGACCGGCGACCGAGCTACGGGAGAGGCCTACACCCTGGCCCATCACCTCACGATCGAAGGTGAAAAGCGACAGCTCATGATCGCTGCCCTCCGCTATTACGACACAATCGTGAAGATGGACGGCACATGGTTGTTTGCCGAGCGCCTGTTGTACGTTGACTGGATTGAAGAGCGCGTTCTGTCATGACGGTGATAAACCAAAGAGGCTTCCGCCGCGTCAATGAGTGTTCTAACGGTTGGCCAAAGTGCCTCGCCATCGTGGGCCAGTGCGCGTTGTTGAGGTTTTCTCAGTGAATGCGAAAGCTCAATCGCGATCGGACTTGTTGCTGCTCCTGTCCTTGTTACTGGCCATTCTGTTGACTCCGGTGTTGAACCAGGATAATTGGAGGCGGCTGGTGCTCGCGGCCGTCACCTTCATACCAATTGTCTTATCCATTGTCCGGTTGTCGCAGATCAAAAGGTGGGTGTGGCCGTCGGTTCTGTTGGCATTGTGCAATGCGGTTTTTGTGGTGACGGGCAATACGTTCCCAAGCCCGACGCTGACCGGAATTCGATGGGCATTTCTGGCCGCTTTCTTCGGGCTCACGGCCGCAGGGCTTTTCTCATACCTCCGTAATTCTCGTTCGGTCGCTCAGGCGGAGCTCTACACTGCTGTCAACATCTATTTGTTGCTTGGGTTGCTGTGGGCGACGATTTATCTGGCGATAGACGATTTCTCTCCGGGTTCAATCCGGATTGGAGGCAACCCATCTGACCGTCAGACCGAGCTGCTTTATTTCAGTCTGATAACGCTCTCAACCGTCGGATATGGCGATATCGTGCCGCTTAGCGGAATGGCTCGTATTCTAGCGGCACTGGAAGGGGTAACGGGGGTTCTCTACATAGCGACTACGGTCGCGTTTTTAGTTGGCAGATTCAGGAACGAGTCCTGGGAGTAACTGCGACGGATCGAGAACCGCGAAATTTATGACAACTACAAACCAGGCGTCTTTGAATGCGTCGATGACCAATCCAACGGCCCGCCAAAAAAGTCTTGTCGTTGTGGGCGCGACTGGAATGGTCGGCGGCTACGCTCTTCGCTGCGGGCTCAACAATGCCGCCGTGAATAGCGTGACTTCGATTGGGCGCAAGAAGCTCGGCATCAGCCACCCAAAACTCAAAGAGGTCTTGCATCAAAACTTCGCAGAGTGTTCTGCGCTTTCAGATGTACTCTCGGGTCAAGATGGGGCGGTCTTTTGCCTCGGAACCTACACTGGCTCTGTGTCAGACGCGGAACTCCACAGAATAACCGTGGACTATACCGTCGAGTTCTCACGTGTTCTCCGCGGTAGCAGCCCCGGTGCGGCGTTCTCATTCCTAAGCGGAAATGGCGCGGACCCGACGGGACGAAGCCGGCTTGCCTTCGCCCGCTACAAAGGAGAGGCTGAGAACGCAGTGCTAGCGGCGGGTTTCCCCCATGTTTACCTTTTCCGGCCTGCGTATATCTACCCCGTCGAGCCGCGGAACGAACCGAACTTCAGCTACCGGTTGTTGCGCACGGTCTATCCGGTATTCCGGGTTCTGTTCCCGAACCAGGTCATTCGCGCCGATGATCTGGCGCGCGCCATGGTGGATCTTGTGCTGCGACAGACGCACGAGCGCCAAGGCTTGATTTTGGAGAACCGCGATATCCGAGCCATGGTCGAGTCGCATGTGCCCCTCGGGAATCGCGTTACTTGAAACAACGCGATTTCAATAAGGACTCAGAAATTGAATCACAAATTGAGGCCATGAATGAAAATAATCGTGATCATCGGCGCCGGGTTTGGAGGGCTCGCCGCCGCCAAGGCGCTTAGACATGCAAAAGCGGAGATCTGGGTGATTGACCGAGCGAACCACAATCTCTTTCAGCCTCTGCTCTATCAGGTGGCGACAACAGTGCTTTCGCCAGCTCAAATCGCATCTCCGATCCGGGGACTTCTGAAGAATCAGCGAAATACGACCATATTTCTTGGCGAAGTCAGCGGAATCAATAAAGACGCAAAGTTTGTCTACGCCAGCAATGAGGATCACAAGGACGTTGCGTTCGGTTACGACATCTTGGTGATCGCAACAGGAGTCGCGCATAGTTATTTTGGGCACGATGAGTTTGCAGAGTTTGCGCCCGGTCTGAAAGGGCTGGCGGACGCGGTTCGCATCCGCAATAAAGTGTTGCAAGCATTTGAGCAAGCGGAAGCAGAACAAGATCCCAGCCGGCACCAGGATCTTCTGACCTTTGTCTTGGTTGGCGCCGGCCCAACTGGGGTTGAACTCTCCGCCGCACTGGCAATGCTCGTTCGCTCGATGTTGAAAACCGAGTTCCGCCGGATCGATCCGGCCATCGCCCGCGTCGTGCTGGTTGACATGGCGCCTCGCGTTTTGGGCACTTTTGCTGCGGAACTCTCTGAGGCAGCCCAACACCGACTGGAGAAGCTTGGGGTAGAAGTACGGCTAGGACACAGCGTTGATCAAATAGACGCGGATGGAGTAGTCGTGGGCGGAGAACGCATCGCAAGCAAGGCCGTTATCTGGACTGCGGGTGTGTCTCCTTCTCCAGCGGGCAAATGGCTGAATGTGAAGACCGACCGGGCAGGCCGCGTTCGGATTCAGGACGATCTTACCGTTCCCGGATATCCGGACATATACGTAATAGGAGATACGGCTTCCCTTCAACAGGATGGAAAGCCGCTGCCAGGCGTCGCCCAGGTAGCGATTCAACAAGGCCAATACGCCGGCCGGAGCATCGCTCAAAGCTTGCTTGACAAATCATCCTCCACACCGTTCCGGTATTTCGATAAAGGGAATATGGCCGTTATCGGAGCGGGATTCGCGGTCCTTCAAACCGGACGGGTCCGGCTGAGCGGGTTACTGGCGTGGCTTGCTTGGGCAGGAATTCATCTACAGTTTCTCGCAACGTCCGGTCTGCGCCTAAGCGTTCTCTTGCAATGGATCTGGAGTTTTGTGACGCGTCAGACAGGGGTCCGGTTGATCGTGAATCACATTCCTCTTTTCAGACCGAATCAGAACATAGAACTGCCCATTCCTAGCGCAGGAAGGAAGGAAATGAAAGGTCTCTCGCAATAATTGCTAAGTCTTCTTACGAATTTTTGTTTTGTGATTGCACGAGTGAGACCATCGCCTATCGCGTGGACATAGCGGCTCTCCGCAGTCTTGAATATTCAATCCCTAATGCTTCCCGGGCCGAACCTCTTCAAACTCACCGCCACACAATCTAGAACCTCAAGTCATTGAAACAACACTGTCAGAGGCGGCGACGAGTCCCGGGCCTCTGTCGCGACAAGGCAGAGGCCTCAGCCTCAGTAAAGTTGTCTCTCATGCATGACATTTGGTGAACCTATCTTTTCAATCTTAGAACGGAAATCGAAATCGACGGAGTTTTACAGTGATTCGAGGTTGCGGAAATCCGTATGAAGCGATCACTTGTGCACCAGCGAACCTGAAACCAATTATGCTCTAACAGCGGAAACCGTCCCAGAACCCGACGCGCATTCTGGTCAATGCCTGACGGATCAATCGACGCTCTGCTACAATTCATTGACGGGGCAGGGACAGCTGCTCTGGGTTGGTGTTTGCCTGCATCACAGCTTTGGACGGCGGTTTAATTTGGTGTCCATGGTGTCCATTAACCTCATAATTTGGTTCGACGGGGTTGAACAGGGCGATGCAGGCGAAACGATTGAGCGTGAGGAAAGCCAGTAAATACGCGGGTTTCCAATAACGGTAAGAAAACAAAGTGGGGACGTAGTTCAGTTGGTTAGAACGCTGCCCTGTCACGGCAGAGGTCGCGGGTTCGAGTCCCGTCGTCCCCGCCATTCCTTTCAAACCACTTCGGAATGACTGGCTCCTACCGCTTCAACCCACACAGACTACTACACTGTTGCCGTCATCCCCACCACGGCCCGAGCGTTCAGCTCTGTGAATCGCACCCGCCGAGGACGCATTCGACGGTGCATCCCCGCATCCCGACTGAAACCGTTGTCCCGGCCGGTCCCGCCTGAATATTCCTTGACACGTATATGCGGTATGGAGTATATATAGAACGTGGAATCTGTATTCGAAATCATTGCGGAGCCGAACCGCCGCGCGATCTTGAGTCTCCTGGTCTCGTCCGAACAGTCGGTGGGAGAGATCGAGCGCCAGCTTCGGATGTCACAGCCGACCGTGTCCAAGCACCTGCGCGTGCTGCGCGACGCCGGTTTCGTGGAATCCACGGTGGACGCGCAGCGCCGCCTCTACCGGCTGAAACCTGAACCACTTGAGGAGGTCGCTGTGTGGCTTACCCAATTCCGCCGGTTCTGGTCCGCTCACGTGGATGCTCTCGAACGTCATCTTGACCGCATGGAACAATCCACACTAACGAAATCAACAGCACCGAAAGGGAAGGCAAGAACAAAACGACGCGGCCCGAACCGCGAACAGGACAAAGGAGAAAAGAAATGAAGATCAAAGTGACTAGCATATACGTGGACGACCAGGAGAAGGCCCTGCGCTTTTATACCGAGGTGCTGGGTTTCGCCAAGAAGAACGATTTCAGTAACGGCCCATATCGCTGGCTGACCGTGTCCTCACCCGAGGAACCGGACGGCACCGAGCTACAGCTGGCGCTGAACAACAATCCCGCGGCCAAAGCGTATCAACAGGCAATATTGCAACAGAGCCAGCCTGCGGCCATGTTCTTTACCGACAACGTCAAGTGCGACTACGAGCGGATCAAGGCTCGCGGCGCGGCGTTCACTATGCCGCCCACCGACGTGACCGGTTCGACCATTGCGATGCTGAACGACACCTGCGGCAACCTCATTCAGCTCACCCAACTGGCACGCTATTAACGCTAGGGGGAAGAAGGAAAAAAGGAGACGAAGATGATCGATCCCCAGCCGTACACACCGGGACCCGCCAACTTGGCGCGGGTCGAGAAAGACGGAGAGAAATGGACACTCATTCTCGTTCGAGAACTGCGCCACTCGCCGGAGAAAGTCTGGGAGGCACTGACGGACCCGGCGCAACTGCGCGAGTGGGCTCCCTTTGTGACCGATGGGAGCCTGAGTGCGCTTGGAACGGTGAAGCTGACCTGGGTAGGAACGCCTACGCCGATCGAAACAAAAGTGACGCGAGTCGAAGCTCCCAAGGCGCTTGAGTACGGCGATATGCGTTGGGAACTCGAGGCCTCTGGCGGTGGCACGCGCATGACGCTGTGGGCCAAGATCGATCGCCGCTTCATGTCGTGGGGCGCTGCTGGGTGGCACATTTCTTTCGATGTTCTGGATCACCTTCTCAGTGGAACTCCCATCGGCCGCATCGCGGGTGGCGATGCCATGAAGTTCGCCGGCTGGCAGCGGCTGAACGCCGAGTACGCCAAGCAGTTCGGAGTTGAAACGCCCAACTGGTCGCCTCAGGGGGCCCAAAAATCGTGAATCGAGGGAATCAGAAGACTATGCACAAATCTTTGAAGAGCAATAAGAAGGAGTTGACACGTGAGCAACGCGAACAATTCCTCAGAGCATTGAAAGCACGTTTTGAGAAAAACATGAACCGCCATAAAGGCCTTGAATGGACTCAAGTCCAAGCCAAGCTGGAAGCTAATGCCGAAAAACTGTGGTCGCTCAGTGAAATGGAAAGAACCGACGGTGAACCGGACGTTGTCGGTTATGACAAAAAGACGGGTGAGTACATTTTTTATGATTGTTCGCCGGAAAGTCCTAAAGGCCGCAGAAGTTTTTGCTACGACCGTGAAGCCCTGGAGTCCAGGAAAGAAAACAAACCAAAAAATAACGCTGTTGATATGGCGGCGGCCATGGGCATTGAGCTCCTGACCGAAGAACAATATCGGGAGTTGCAGAAGCTCGGAGAGTTCGACACGAAAACGTCGAGCTGGGTGTACACACCTTCCAAAGTCAGAGAACTCGGCGGCGCTCTCTTTTGTGATCGCCGCTTCGACACTGTTTTTCTGTATCACAACGGTGCGGAATCTTACTATGCCGCTCGGGGGTTCCGTGGCTCGTTGAGGGTCTAAATTTGTACGGTCTCGTCTTCAAAGAAGGCCAAAGGAGGAGGTCACAGTGGCGCAGCGTGCGACGCGCCGGCTGAGCGGGCGGCTGAGCTCATGTGCATTTTGCGACTATCAACGTGATGTCGTCGGTCTGTTCATGAGGACTGAATCTTCGAGCCTGATCTGCAATTGCTGTCAGCAACTCCGGTAGGGATAGCTCACGATGTTGCCGGGTGACTTCCAGCAGTCGCTCTTCACCAAATTCCTCTCCCTCACCATTCAGAGCTTCCGTAACACCATCGGTGTAAAGCACGACGGCGTCACCTGAAGCCAGTTCGCGTTCTTCCATTGTGCAATCCCATTTCTCGAACAATCCCACCACCGTGCAGGTTGCCGCCAGCCGTTCCAAGCTGTGATCACCGCGCAGGAGCAAGGCAGGCGGATGGCCGCAATTCGAATAGCGCAGCTTGCGCGTGTCATCGTCGTACTGGGCGAAGAATAGCGTAGCGTAATCGCCCTCGGCCGTGTTTTCGTAAAGCAACTGATTCACCGATCGCAGAAATCGTTCGGGCTGTTCCCACGCCGTCGCGCACTGGCTGCGCAGAGCTGCTTGGAGGTTCGCCATGAGTAGAGCGGCTCCGATGCCCTTGCCCGCTATGTCCGCCAATACTAGGCCGAGCCTTCGACTACCAAGATCAAGAAAGTCGTAATAATCTCCGCCGATGGTCCGAGCGGGATGGCAAACCCCTGCATAGACAAGCGTTCGAATCAACGGCTGGTGTTGCGGGAACAAACGGGTCTGCACTTGCTTGGCGATTGCCAACTCGTGTGCAGCCTGGCGCTCCGCTTCCAACCTGGCGGCCTGGGCACGGCGCTCTGCTTCCAGCGTCCGCGTCGCCTCATCGAACTCGATCAGAGAGAAACTGTTTCCGTCCGCGTCTTCAAAAACTGCGTACCTCGCTTGCCCGTTTCCCCAGGAAGGTTCCATGGGTGGGAGCGGGAAACGGACTCCGCGTCTCGACCATTCTTCGAACAAGCTACGCACGTCTTCGGTAAGAAAGCTAAATCCGGTGTTTTGGCCGATGCGCTGGTGCTCCGCGGATCCTTCGGCTGGAACCACGAGGGCGATCCCGGGCAGGCCCGTGACTGCCGTTCCGGGGAGCCAACCAGGGGCCGTCGGAGCGACAACAACCCACCGGTCTCCCTCGGGGGTTTGCATGTCTACAATTGCCTCGAAATTTAGCTTTTCCAAGAAGAACCGACGACTCCGTTCCTGATCCCGGACCCAGAGCGTCGCAAAGTTTAAGCGGAAAAAAGGCTGCAAGAGTGCCGCTCGGAGTGCCGCTGCGTGGCGACCAAGCACTCCTCCGGGATCTGCTGATTGTTCCATCGCGACTGATTATTCCATAAGTCCGAATAGAAGTCGTGGTGGCTGAGCCACCCGCCTGTTCGTTTTCCCTTGACGGTCGGTAAACGGTCCAAATTACAATCTCGCCATGCCACGCAAAGTCATCCTGGGATTCGGAATCAGCATCGACGGCTATATTGCGCGACGCAACGGCGCGATGGATTATCTGACGATCGATAAAGAAGGCGAAGCGCTTATGGCAGACTTCTTCGCTACGATCGACACCACCATCATGGGCCGCAAGACAGCCGCGGCCACGGCGGAAATGCGCAAGAGTGGCGAGATCCCGGACATGCCGGGAATGTCCACCTACGTATTCTCGCGACGTTGGAAGCCGGGCAAACGCGACGGATTCGAAGTGGTGAGCGGATCTCTGACCGCTTTCGTGAAAAAGCTAAAACGCCGGGAAGGGAAGGACATCTACCTGGGCGGCGGCGGCCAATTGTGCCGCAGTTTCCTGCAAGAAGATTTGGTGGACGAACTCTTCCTCGGTCTTGGTCCCGTTCTTTTAGGCGATGGCATCCCCGCCTTCCCAGCCAAGTTCCCGCAGCGCGACTTCAAGTTGACCGAGTGCAAGTCGTACTCGAATGGATCGGTCGGACTACGCTACGAGCGCATGCGGACGAAGACAAGGCGATAATCTGGCCCGGGAAACCGGACGGGTGGCCCACCCAAGTCCGGCTTTGACTTGAGTGGGCAGTTCGACGGCTGGACAGAAAAAGTGTTCCGATTTCCAGGCGTGAGGGAAGCGTCATCTCGAAAAATGGCGGCATCATCGGGGTATCCGATCATGGCGGTTGGGCGGTGCTGGTGACGGTGGCACGGGATGGGACGCTCCTCGACCGCCGCCGCGTGGAACTCGTAGGCGAGGGCCTGCCGAAGATTCCGCACCACAGCGAATGCCAAGGGCTCCCGCTCGACGAGGCCGTGGACTTGGTCGAGCGCGTGCGCGTGTCCGCGGAGAAGCACGCAGTTCTTGCCTTGGACGCCGTCGCGGCGACGGTGCCGCGTATTCATGGTGTCGCCCTACGCAAGTGCCCGCCGCTTCCACCCACGATTGCCGAGCGCATCCAGGACTACCATGCGCAGAACAATGCCGACTGGGTAATGTACCGCAAAGCCCTGGCCTCCGCGGCCGAGGCGCGGGGTTGGCCCGTCCATTGGTACGACGCGAAGAGCGTATTCGATGCGGCGCGCCAGGCGCTGCACGTAGAGAACCTCGACGCTCACTTCCTCCATCAGCGGAAGGCCGTCGGGCCACCCTGGAACGGTCCGCCCTGGAACAAAGATCACAAGCTCGCCATGGCGGCGGCCATAGCTACAGCGGCAGAACCGCGTACCCGAAATTCGTCTTAGGAGTTAGCCATGAGAGGGATCGCCATGAGAAAAATCTTGAGCAGAGCCGCTCTAGCGGGCGTCATAATCTTTGCTTCCAGCGGATGGCTGTTCGGCTCAGCAAATGCCAGTGAATCATCCATTCTGGAGCCGGCAACAGGCGCGTTGCTCGGGCAGTACTATGGCGCTGGTACTCTGGCCCAGACCACGGCAAAGATCGGGCGGACACCCGCCGTTCACCTCACTTACTACGCGTGGACCGACGACTGGACCGGCTCTGTCACCAAGGCAGACCTGGATGCCGGACGCATCCCTCTCGTCAATTGGGAACCCCACAAGATCGACTTCGCCAAGATCGTTGACGGAAGCCTCGATGCCACGATCCTAGCGCGTGCAAACGGCTCCAAAGCACTCGGCAAGAGGTTCTTCCTCGACTTTGCCGCGGAGATGAATGGCGATGAGGCGTGGGGCGGCAACAATGCACCCTTGTACGTTGCCGCTTATCGGCATATTCACGATATCTTCCTTGCCGCTGGCGCTACCAACGTGGTTTGGGCGTGGTGTCCCAACGTCACGGATATCCACGGAGGTAACAAAAATACGATGGACTACTACCCAGGCGATGCCTATGTCGATTGGACCGGGGTCGATGGGTACAACTGGGGTACGACGAACGGTGGCTGGCAAACCTTCCAACAGGTTTTCCGCGACATCTACCCCCTCCTTGCGTCCAGGAAAAAGCCGATCATGATTGGGGAGATGTCCTCCGCTGAAGCGGGGGGAGACAAAGGCAAGTGGATTGATGAAATCATTCCCACCCTCCGAGCCAGTTTCCCGCTCATCAAATGTCTCGTCTGGTTCGACATCAACAAGGAAGCCGATTGGCGCATCAGCTCATCTCCCGAATCGGAAGCGGCGTTCATTCGCATGGCAAAAGATCCTTATTTCAATCCGTAGGATTCGAGGCGGCGAGTGGCCAAGCTTTTGGGCTTGGTTTCTTCGATTCATTCCGGACAAGGGGTGCCCCGAGCGCTTTTGGGTGGAGCAGGCCTTCAGGCCTGCGTTAAGCAGGTGGTTTGCCGTAGAATCTCGCCGTGCTCAACTCGTTGGTTCAGGAGGGGGCATCATGGTCGACGAGCAGAACGAACACGTAGTGATTGAGCACTTCGCGAGGGTCGACTGCGCATTGCTGGAGCCGATGATCGGCGCGTTCCAAGACTCAGGTATTTCGGTGCGAGTGCTACGGGATTCGTCAGATGGGCCTCAAGGATCTATGGGAGGGCTCGCCCTCCTGCCAACTGCAGTCCAACTGCTTGTAACGGCGGTTGGAACCGAGCTTCTCAAGGAGGCAGGGAAGGACGCGTACGGCGCGCTGAAGCGCGGGTTCGCAGCTCTTTGGAAGAACCTCCATCACACTTCGGATCCGGGCTACTCCGAGAGATTTTCCATGAAGCTGTCTGCAATCTGGGAGTTCCCCGACGGCAGCCGGCTGAAGCTCCTGCTCGATCCGGCGTCCCAGCCACAGGATGCAGAGACAGCGCTCGCGCAAATCCTCGACGTTGTTAAGCGGAAGTCAGACGCCCGGCATTTGCACTCACAGGGCGAGGCGTTGAGTGGTCAAGCCGCAGTTGTTACCAGCGTGAAGACACAATTCCTCCCCGACCAGCGCGATGAGCTCGAGATCTGGGTATTTAATCCTAAGTTAAACAGACTGGAGCCAGTCGATCCGGATGTC
>Ga0210384_10006811_pt1 | contig 12117 bp, 14 predicted proteins | sample IncBWH2MmetaG_FD_160574 | JGI IMG/M metagenome (GOLD analysis project Ga0210384, IMG submission 160574) | Forest soil microbial communities from Barre Woods Harvard Forest LTER site, Petersham, Massachusetts, United States - Inc-BW-H-2-M | ecosystem: Environmental > Terrestrial > Soil >... | reverse complement strand
AACGCATTTACCGGAGAAGTGCCATCCTTTAAAAGCCAAGTGAGCAGTAATACGCCCTGTCAAGATTTAGAATCTGACCACCGAACAAATCGGGGGAGATGATATTGCCCGCGAGGCGGGCGCTACAAGGATCGCGACTGGAGCATGCGCAAAACCATCGCGATCTGTCCGGAATGGTAAATCGTGTGTTCCACGATTCCGTGAAACATAGTTTCGTAAGGATAGTTACGCCCAGGAACCTGTTTCGCCAAATCCTCGATGGGAAAATTCCGAATCTTCTCTTCGAGGAGTTCGCGACTTTGACTCCAGCTGGAGACCAGTTCGTTCCAGGGAATCGGCGGCTCGGCCCAATCCTTTTCGGGCTGCCAAGGCGGCAGCGAATTACTGTCGGAGGTATTGCGAATTCTTTCATTCCAAAGGAGCATATGCTGAAGCAGCTCCGAAATTGAATGAGCTTCTGGAACCGGTGGCGTCGTCGCAAGCTCGGGCGAAATCTGCGCCAACAACTCAGCGAGCGAAGGTCCGTACCAAGCGGCTTTCACCGTCGCGGCGCGGTAAGAATCGGCGATTCTTTGGGTTTGGTGCATATGTGCTTAGCGGAAACTCGGACAATTGCTGCGTTTCCAGCGAGTTTCGTCTACAGCCATGGGTATCGCGGTTTTGTCAGCAATGTTACTTGGAACCAGCCTTTATCCAGAACGTCGTGGACGCGCCGAATTACATTGGTGCTCCAACTTCTTTGGGACATGCCCGCGGATTTTACCATGCAACGAACCCAGGAATGTCTTTCAGATGGCTAGTCCCGCCACACAACTTTTCCTCCTTCTCGCGTTAGTGGTCAACAGGAAGCCGGCTCCTGGTACGCGATGGACGTTTGGTGGAGCGTTGGTTTTTCTGGTTTTAACTGACATGATCACATTTTGATTTCACTAGACGGAGAGCGGAGAGGTCTACGAACCATTGCGCAATAGCCAAAAAGCGATGCGCGCCGTGGCACAGAGAGTTTCGATCCGCACAGCTAAGTTGAACCGCCGAGTCCAGTTGACTGCGACTAACTCCTGGGGCCCAACTCTCATAGAAACGGTGGGAAGAGAGGACGCTAATCAGGTAGTAGCACCTACGGAAACGAGAACACCCACCTAGCACCCTGCGAATCTCGCTCTCAGAAGGGGTGTGCCTTGACATCGACCGGCCTTCTCATGGAAGGAGTCAGGTCCGAGGGCGAACAAGCTACCTTTTGGCCGCAGCATCATCCCAGTCCACACACGACACGAGCATTCGCAATGAGTGTCGTCAAATCATCGAGTTTGGAAAAGACGGCAGTTATTCCAAAGGCTAGGGCTTCCTTCTCGATGTGCACATCATAGTCCGCTGTCAGTATGAAAATCGGCAATGCAGGCTCTCGTGATTTAAGCTGACGAACCAACTGCAATCCGTTCATTTCGGGTATTGAGAAGCTCACCACCGCTAAGTTCGGCGATAACTGTGTGGTCTTCTCCAGGGCCTCGGAAGCATTTGCAGCCTCCACACAATTGTCGAAGCCGCTCCCTGCTTCAAAAAGGGTGCGAAGGCGTACTCGGAAAGCGTGATCGTCATCGACGATAAGCACGGCAAGCATGATTCGCTCCGTTTTAGAACAATCCCGTCAGGAGAGGTTCACCTAGCGGAATTGTTTCTCTGTTTCCGAGTACTTTGAACGCAAGTTCAGGTAGCGGACGATCGAAGCTGCATTCATACACTTCGAGGTAAGTGGGTACAGGCGGGTGCGGGTACCTAGTCACGTCCATTTCCGGTTCGAACGGTTTGCTGCAATGAGCACAGCTTCGCCATACGACGTCCAGAGTTCGGACGCAGAATGGGCAGTGAACTGACAATTCATGATTGCATTGCGGACAGGCGGGAAGAATGCGGTCCGAGCGGCGCAAGAAATTGTTGCCATCCCGAAGAGAGCCCAGAAATCGACAATTCCTGTTTGCGCAGATCAAGAATTCTCCCACGACAGAATCCTTTGCGAAATCGGACGGTTTTAGAGCGGCGAGAGAAGCGGAGGGCAGCACCAGAATTTGTGAGTCGGCCTCGAACTCTTGGATTGTTTCCACTTGTCAGGTTCACACCAACCAAACGCGTTCCTCCGGATAAATTGGAGAATCAGCGCACACCCGAAAATCACCCGGACCGCCAAGCCAAGAAGATCTCCAGCACCGACACTCTTTTATGGACGCCGAGTGGATTGGGCACAATGCCGAGAACTGCGTGCCGCCAGCGACGTACCGCCAACTACGTATTGGCTTGCAGCTATCGCTCACGCTAACATCCAGCGTCTTCGCTCCAGGAATCCGAAGAATGCAAAGTCGGTCCTGCTGCAGGAGAACTGCGAGCCATTTCCCCGGGATTGGAGTACCATCGGCGCAGCGAAGCGGCAGCCTAAGTAAGTGGTCACGTCCGATTGAAATGCAGGGAATTTTAGCCACTAAGAGGAGCAATGCCCTGACAGCTGCTGGGTCGGTCTCGTGGAGGGCACCATGAGCCAAACTGGGGCCAACACGCACCACAACGATGCAGACGAAGCGTCTAATGTTATCGAAGAGCGCCTGCGGCTTATCATTGACTCAATCCCCGTAATAGTCTGGCGCAAATTGCCTGATGGCTCGGCTGATTTCCTCAACCGAAATTTTCTGGAATACACGGGACTTTCCTTAGAGCAAGGTCTGGGCTGGGGCTGGATGATGAACGCGTTCCATTCTGACGACCGCTTGATGGAAGAATGGCGGGCTGCGTTGACGGCCGAGAAACCCTTTGAGAAAGAGGCACGCCTGCGCCGAGCCGACGGGCAGTATCGCTGGTTCCTGATTCGGGCCATGCCGCTGCGAAACGAGCAGGCAAAACTCGTTAAATGGTACGGGGTAACCATCGATATTGAGGACCGCAAGCGGGCGGAAAGCCAGTTGCAGCCGTTGCTCGATGCGATCCCGCAGCAGATCTGGAGTGGCCCCTCTGACGGCACCCTTGATTACTGCAACAAACGTTGGCGCTCCTACACGGGACTAGGGCTCGAAGAATTGCAAGGCGACGGCTGGCAGAGCGTGCTTCATCCCGACGACCGGAAGCGGGTTTTAAGGGCGTGGCACGAGTCAGTGACAAAGGGGACGCCCTACGAACAAGAAGAACGCCACCGCGGAGTTGACGGGACATACCGTTGGTTCTTGGCGCGTGGCCTTCCGTTCCGCGATGCTGAAGGACGCATCGTAAGGTGGTATGGGACAAACACAGATGTTGAAGATCGAAAGCGGGCCGAAGAGGAGTTACGGCAACTTTCAGGTCAACTCTTGCGTTTGCAGGACGAGGAACGGCGGAGAATCGCCAGGGAATTACACGACTCCACCGGCCAAGATCTCGTAGCTCTGGCAACTACCTTGAGCCAACTCTATGCTTTCATTCCTTCGTCCAGCAGGAAGTCGCGCAAACTCGCTTCGCAATGCCAAGCCTTAGTGGATCTGTGCATCCGGGAGGTCCGCACTCTTTCCTATCTATTGCATCCGCCAATGTTGGATGAAGCCGGAGTTGAGGATGCGATTCGTCACTACGCGGGTGGCTTCACGGAGCGGACTGGAATCGAAGTTGAACTGAATATATCGCCGCGTGTCGGACGCATGAAGCCAGATGTCGAGTTGGCTCTTTTCCGGGTCGTTCAAGAAAGTCTCACGAACATTCAGCGGCATTCGGGAAGTCCTCAAGCCAAGATACGAATTGAGCGTGACCTCGGAAAGATCAGACTGGAGATCAGCGACAAAGGCAGCGGAATTTCCGGAAGCGGGAAAATGTTCTTTGGGATTGGGGTCGGGATTCCGAGTATGCACGAGCGAGTGACGCTCATGGGCGGCCAGCTTGATATTGAATCCAGCAGCAGCGGCACCACGGTGCGCGTGACGATACCGGCAGATGACTAGACGCACGAAGAGACTTCGTATCCTGGTGGCGGACGACCACGAGCTTGTCCGGCGCGGCATACGGGGACTCCTTCGCGCTCGACCTGGCTGGACCGTGGTTGGGGAGGCCATGAACGGCCGGGAAGCAGTGGAGAAAGCAAATAGGCTGAAACCGGACGTAGTCATCCTTGATATCAGCATGCCCGATTTGGACGGGCTTCAGGCTACCCGCCGAATTCGAGAGGTAGTCCCAACCACCAAAGTTGTTGTCCTCACCATGCACGATTCCGATCAGATGGTGCGTCGGGTCCTGCATGCCGGGGCCCTTGGATACGTCTTAAAATCCGATCTTGCAACGCAACTCGTAAAGGCGGTGAAATATGTCTCTGCGGGCAAGCAATTCTTGACACCCAGAATATCCGACATGGTGCTGAATGGATTCCTTAAGATCGGAAATCATGTGGACGAAACGGACCATTCGCAAGCTCGGCCAACTCTCCGCGAGATTGAAGTAATTCGACTTCTGGCGGAGGGAAAAGCGAATAAGGAAATTGCTGTCGAGCTAGGGATTACCATTAGGACAGTGGAGACGCACCGGGCGAAAATCATGCTCAAGCTTGGCCTGCATTCCCTCACTGAACTCATTCACTATGCGATCCGTCACAAGATCTTCACACCGCTGAACGGCACAGAATAAATTCCTACCAGCGGTGAGCAGAAGTTGGCACTTGCTCGGGCCATAAGCGGATGCAATAATTTCCCCATGATTATTGGGGACCGCCTCCGCGAAATGCGCGAGGAAAAGAAACTCTCACAAGGCGACATCGAAAAGCGAACGGGCTTGCTTCGTTGTTATATTTCCCGTGTAGAGAATGGCCACACTATCCCGGCTATTGAAACATTGGAAAAGCTGGCGCGCGCGCTGGAAATCCCACTCTATCAGCTCTTCTACGAAGGCGAAGAGCCGCCCAAGCTGCCTAACCTGGTGAAGCGTCCGTCGTCCGACGACAACGCTTGGGGAAGCGCCGGCAAAGAAGCCCGTTATCTCAGCAGGCTTCGTCGCCTGCTGGCCAAAACGGAAGAAGGCGATCGCAAGCTGCTTCTCCACGTGGTCCAGAAAATGTCTAATCGGTAGTGCTGCGCATCGTCGCTCATAACGATGGATTGTCTGGATGGAATTTCGACGCAAGGGAAGCATTGCCGGATCAATTGATTAGAGGGTGTTGCGTCCCGGTTATGCTCGCACGACTTATCGGGAGTTGAGCCGCTCGAACAAATCCAATTGTTCGGCAAAGCGCCTACCCAAACAAAAACTATTGGTGCCGTGTTCGATCCGCGATGTCGCCATCGGCGAGCATTGTAAGGTGTACTCCGGTCTGAGCCGGCGCAAAGAGCCACACGAGGAGCGCAAATATGAGGCGGTCCAAGCCATCGAAGAAGATTATGGCCCGGTCAGTGTCACGACTGCGGTTGGCACACGAAGCAGTTCACGTGGTTCGGTGGACACTCAAAGGTAGCGGCCATTAAACGGAATATCCCGCCGCTCGCCGACGCTTCATCCAATTTCTAATCTGGTCTGGTGTAAAATTGTTTTCGTTCGGAAATTTCCGCGTTCAATGGTATCTGGGCCGGCCGTGCAGCCGATGATTTAACCTTCGTGATGTAAGGATTCATATAACGTTTTGCCGGTTCGTCGGTCAATTACTGCATACTTGCCTAGTTTTGCTTGTGGTTGCTTCCCTGACTTCTCTAGCGCTTCTATGTGTGCCTTTGCCGTTTCAAGTGTATCGACCGCCCCAATCCAAATCGTCCCATTTTCATCAAACCAGAAAACATCAAAGTTGTTCATTTAGCGCCGCCGTCGCCGAACCTGGAGACGCTCGGGCATTTGTCGCTTTAATAAAGCCTTAACACTTTCCTTTAACAGCGAGATACCGCGATCTTTTGGCAATACTGCATCGACGCCTATTTCACGCGCATCGAAACAACGCATCATGCTTTCATAAGAAGTGCACACAATTATTGGCGTCTGCGGAAGTAGCTTCTTCAACTTTTGAGCAGCTTCAAGTCCGCTCATGCGCGGCATGGAAACTTCAAGAATTATCAGGTCGGGCTTTAGATTTTGCGCTTTATCGATGACATCAAAACCGTCAATGGCTTCGCCACAGACACGAAACTCCCGCTCCTCTTCAAGGTAGGCGCGAATTAATTTACGCATTTGCTCCAGATGATCAGCGATGAGGATGCGCTTGAAACTTTTCGCGGCAGGTCGAGCTAGGAGTTTGGTGCTACCCACTAAATACCAATATAGGCGAGCCGCCACGGCACTTCACATACCGGTGAATGCGTACGTACTTTGTGTGACGCGGCGGCCTTTAGCGATGAAACTGGAATTATATTTTTGGGCAACCCGATTGGATGTGGTGTAGCGAATCGTTCGAGTTAGCTGTCTCTACGAAAGATCACCCTATTGAAGATCAAATGTGATCGTTTGGTCTAGAAGCTTGTATTTAAGGCGAAGCGGAGTCTTCTTTTTCTCGCGAACGGACGAAGGGAAGTATAGGTAACCCGCGACCGCTTTCGCGGCGACGCCTTCGGGCACAGCCTTCTCGGCGAGTTCACCTTCCAGGTTATCGCGATCATGCTGGGTCTGGCCGGGATAGCCCGAAGGCCCAACTCCAACGCCCACGCCCGCTTCGGTCGTGACGCCATGGTATTTCACCGGGCGGCCGGTCACCGGATCGATATAGGTTCCGGACTCGTATCCCACACCGACAGTTTCTACTGTTTCTACGTGGCGCGTGCTCTCTGATTTCTTTTCCAGTCGAGCCGCAACTACTTGCGGACTAATCGGTCGCGCCGAATAGTCCGTATCTGGCGGTTGAATGGAGAAATCATCGAGCAGCACATTCACGGGCTTGTCTTTCTGGGGGTAGAAGGCGACTTCGACCACGATGCAACAGCGATTTACGTTGGAGGAGAAGGCTTTGCGGGCTTTATCGGGTGTTAAAATCTCTGCGGCTATCTTGAGCCCATCGCGCTCCTCGTGTGCCTGGTATTTTTCTGCATCTTCCCGCGGCACGGTGCCCTTGGGTCCGGCGGATACGACTGACGACACAGTGATGAAAGCGATCGAAGCCCAGAGTTTGTTCTTAATCGCGCTACCTCCGGTCTACCGCCGTTGATGCTGCTCCCTTGTATTGGTTGAGTCAAGTACCGGTGTTGGTAGACAGTTTGTTTGGCGTCTGGCTAGGAGGATCGATGACGAGCCGGCGGCTAGGACGTTAATTCAGCTCGATTCCTCCTTTCTTACCTGGGATTTCGCGTCTGGGTGGCGAGGTGTCCAGTCTTTTGGCGGAAAGGCCACGTGCCAGAACATAGGATTGGGGAGCATGAACTCCACTCCCACTTGAGGCTGAGAGGGTTGATATTTTTCAATGTGTGCGACAACACACTCCAGTGCAGCTTTTGTCTGGATGTTCGACAGTATGAGCCGCTGTCCTCTGTACACCTTGGTGGACACTGGAATCAACGCACCATGAGCACTGATCGCCTGCGTCTGAGTCTCTTCTTCAAAATGCAGCCCAACGCCAGTCTGCCCTGAGATTCGAACCGGGATTGTCATCAATACTCGCTGACTCCTTCGGCGGTTTGCCGCGAGCCAGGAGGTCTCGCGGGATTCGGCAAGCCACGTTTCAAGAGTCAAAAACTGCTCCGGCTCAATGGCGGTAAACATCAGCCCCATGCCCTGGCTAGCTCTGGAATAGACGACCCTAGCCCGGGCTTCAAACAATTGTGCCCCCTTCGTGATGCGTACGTCCGTGACCGTCCCTAGAGACAGGGCGTTGTTCGTGTCCACATAGCAGCCCTGCTGGCTCAAGTCACGAACGCGCGTTTCAATTCGCGCTCCGGATTCAGTCGCTACTACCTCAACAGCGGCAATAAACTTGTAGCGAGGATGAGTCCGGCGGTCTGCCCCGGCAAGCGCGACGGACGAGCCAGCAGGCTTCTCCTCCTCAACCGCGGCAAGCAACTCGTCGCCCAGATCAATCACGTAGTCTGCCCCGGCAAACGCTGCGGGATCGCTACCGGGCTTCTGCACCTCGACAGGTGCAATGAATTCGTCGCCATGATGAGTCTGGCGATCTGCACCGGCAAGCGCGGTGGAAGGGCCGGCAGCCCTTTCCGCATCAATGGGAAGCTTGGCAGGCCTCCCACCTTTCGAGCTCCGTTTGCGCTTGGGCCGCTTCATGGCGATACGATTTTAGCGCAAAGGTACAGACAGGGCTGTACACCGCACCTGACAATACGTCCACTAGTAAACGCGAGTTGAAAGTGATCAGTGACCTTCGCGGGCAAAGAGGCCGTGATTTTGGCAGATTCCAGATGTCCGTTTAATGCTGCCAGCTCAACCGATCGACGCAACACTTTCTTGAAGTTTACAGGAGTTTGAAATCCTAAAGTTTTTCTTGAACGCTGATTTAACCGCAGCGCCACTTTGTCCAGATCCGCTTGCGTATAGCCGACAGGTCAGTTCTCCCAGCAGGCCGCGGTTAAAGTCGTTGGGAGCCAAACGACACGATAGATTCTTCTGTCGGCATCAACGAAGGAACCAGCCAACTGCCACCGCAACGATCATGAGCTTTATTAACCAACCGATTGCGTAAGACACGACAAACACTCTGTGCAGCTTTATAAATGCGGCATCAGTGAGGATCAGCGGCAACGGGCCAATCAGCCACACCGCAACAGCCAGTTTGATGGCGGCCAATACAGAATGAAGACCCAGCCGGGCAGTGACATAGGCAAAAACCCCGCAGGTCAGAAATGGTAGCGGACTGGTCAGGGCAATCGCTCTACTTTCGGCACCTTGACGCCAGATTTCGGGATACGTGTAGCGCCGATGAATCCAATCGCCCGCAAAGAACCAGTCAGTAAGCGACGAGACGACACCGGCGCCAACAACGATCACAACGAGTCGCGCCCAGTTCATTCCATCTTCCTGTAAATACGCAGGCATTGTACTCCTGCCTAAGGGGCTTTCGGGCATGGTCTTCAGTCCATGTTGAAAGGGTAAGAGCCTGAATTCCTACTGAAATAACTGAACGATTGAGAGGTCTTTAGCCGCTGCGAAAGTCAGAAATTTAGTTTGTAACCTGAACTAACTTGCTTGTTTTCGTCATTGTCTCTCGTAGAATGCAAATGCATCCTTAGTTTCTGCGACTACGCCTGTAGCCAAAGCCCGTGCAGGTTTCCTAAATCCAATCCCCGCCTGGACGGTTGCCAGTTGAATCTCGCAGACTTAAAAGAGAAAACGCGAAAGAGAGTTCGCGAAACATAATTGTGAGGATAGAGGATGGCCTCAGCACAGCCCATAGACCCCGACGAAGCGGTGCAAGATGTCCTGAATGCGTGGAGCGCCGTTCTAAGCGGTCCGAAACCACACGCCATGCCTGCGGATTTCAGTGTACTCTTCGCGAAAATGCAGGCCTACCGCATGGCAAAGAGGACTGCTGAGAATTGCCGCCACTACGAGCTGCTGACCGAGGAACAGGCGGCGCACGAGAAGAGAACTAAGCAAGAGTTCATGGACGCCTACCAAGCTTTCTACAAAGCACGTAGACCTCGTTGAATTGTTCAACCGTTCCGAAGTGCTTGCGGCAGCGCGCAGCCTTTAATTGGCTGGTTGAAGCCAGAACCTCTGTGATCCGCTAGAACGCAGTAGGATGTGGTCTCGCTAACTTGATGTTGGGGAGTCGCGCAAATCAGTGAAGCGCGGCCACTTTCGCTCGCACCCTCTGCAGAACTGACGCTGGCAGCGTTGTGTAACCTTGCGCCTGCGCGATTTCTTGCCCAGACCCGTACACCCAGTTTAAAAATTCTTTGACCGCAGCGCTACGCTGCAAGTCTTGAGGATCGACAGGCACATAAAACCAACTAAAACTAACAATTGGATAACTTTCCTTACCTGGCGCGTTGGTCAGCGAAATGCGAAAGTCTTCCTTCAATTTGGACTCCATCGACACCGCCACATCGCTGATGCTCTTTGTCGATGCCTTCACAAACCTTCCGGCAGCGTTTCGAATTTGCGCTATCCCTAATCCGGATTTCTCCCCGCAACGGAGCTCGGCGTATCCGATGGCCCCTGTCGTCTCGGCGGCGTTAGCGAGCAAATCCTGGCATCGGCTAAAAGCGACACCCACAGGCCACTTTGGCGAAACATTCGTTCCGACCTTGGTTAGGAATTCCGGACTGACTTTTGAGAGAAAATCAGAAAAAATGTAATTGGACCCTTTTCCATCGGTCCGATGCAGCACCTTGATCGGTAAATCGGGAAGCTTAATGTCAGGATTCAACCTGGCAATCTCTCGGTCGCTCCACGAAGTCGTTTTTCCAAGATAGATATTGGCAAGCAGCGGCCCGGTAAGGCGAATACTCGTCGGGCTGCCCGGCAATTTGTAAAAGACCGCAATGCCAACTATGACTGTGGGCACTTCCATGACCGCGTGTTTCGCCTCTTTCAGCTGTTGTTCGGGTATCGGCGCATCACCACCGCCAAGATCTCCGACTCCCGAAAGGATGCGGTTGGCGCTCTCGCTGGTTCCTACTGGTAGGTAGTGGAGCTGCGTGCCGGGGTGCGCCTTTTGGTACTCGTTTCCCCACAACGTGTACAGCGGCTCGAGCATCGTCGATCCGGTAGCAACCAATATCAGCTGCGTTTGCCCAAGGCCGTCCGGTGACAAAAATGTCAAACAGATGGCCAGCAGGATCGCGGCCGCGGAATAGGTGAACTCACTGCAATTTTTCACGGACGCTTCCTCCTCATGTTTATGACGATGCATGCCAGCGGTAACCACTTGTTGAAGATTATGTTCCAGAATTTGGTACAACGCGGTACGTCCAGGGTGAAGCGCCCAAGTTGTCAACATTGACGCGCCGTTGTAAAAGGGCGAGAACGAACGTTGTTTTCTAAATGTGCATGGTAAGCCTTAGTGTTGAATCGGAAACGCGAGGAGGCGAGGCGTGCACAGCCCGTCGTGTTTGCGCGCTTTCGATTCAACGACTTGAAGGAAGCCGCCCGGCGGCGGATGCGGGCCCTATGCAAATTGAAATGGTCACCGCACAACCTATCAGCCCCATGCTTCAATCGGAACGGACAAAATGGACCGATGGACAAAACGAAAATCGATTTCCGGCACATTCACTGGAAGTCGATAATCAGAGGACCACGGTTTTGTTCAATGACCGTGGGTCTGCTGCCTCTTACTATTGCGCTTTATGGTCTGCCGCCTCCGAACGGTAGGCCATGAGACCGCGCCATTCGATCAGTCCTAGACCTCACGTCGGCGAGGGAGTATGAAGGTTCATAATTGGAAGCAACATTCAGGGATTCTCCTCTCCCATTTCGGGAACGGTAAGGTGCTAAATGGATATTGATCAGGAAAAAGTGGAGCAGACGGTTTTGGCACTACTATATTTGACTTCCTTTAAGGACAAATTCGGATTGAGAACCTGGAAGGGGTACGACTGGCAAGTGATGAATTTCTTGCATGAAAAGGGCTACATCTCAAATCCGGCAACAAAAGCCAAGTCAGTCGCGTTTACCGAAGAGGGCGCAAGAAAATCGCGGGAGCTGTTCGAGAATATCTTCGCTATGAAATAAGGCCTCGGTTGTTCCATCAACAAAACTCTCAGGAACACGGGCCCGGTGCTGGCGGAACACATGTGTGCCAGCCACTTCACGCGAACCCGAGACCTCGTGGGTGATAGATAAAAGCCCTTGCGGGCATCGCCCTTACTTTCCGAAGGACGCCGATAGTGTTTCTTCGCCTCGTCCCCGGCGCCGCACGTCGATGCCCAGGCGCTTGATCTTCTGATTGAGGGTCGATAGTGGAATCATAAATCTTTCCGCCGCTTCCGTCTGGTTCCAAGCCGTGCGTTCCAGCATATCCATGATAATTCGGCGTTCGATTTCGTCCATAATCTGAAACAATGATGGCTGTGAGTGATCCGCGCCCGCCCGCGACCCGGGCTCCCCCGGCAGCGGTGGCAGGAATTCAGAGAGCTGCAGGCGCACCCCACGAACAATTTCCTTGCTGCGAATACTCTCGGGCAAGAGGTCGGCGTCCACCCGTTCCTGGGTTGAAAGCACTACCGCGCGTTCCACCACATTCTCTAGCTCACGCACGTT
>Ga0210384_10006808_pt1 | contig 12119 bp, 9 predicted proteins | sample IncBWH2MmetaG_FD_160574 | JGI IMG/M metagenome (GOLD analysis project Ga0210384, IMG submission 160574) | Forest soil microbial communities from Barre Woods Harvard Forest LTER site, Petersham, Massachusetts, United States - Inc-BW-H-2-M | ecosystem: Environmental > Terrestrial > Soil >... | reverse complement strand
TGCTCTTTTGCTTTTGCCAGTACATGACAGACTTGGATCGCGGTTGTCTCATTCTCGCCGATTGTTCGGAATAGAATTTCCTGCATACCGGCATCGGAATCGAAATACCATGCGCGGTTCTTTGATACCAGCGGGATGGGGAAGGGCCAGTTCTCCGCGCCGATGTACAGTACCGTGGTCCCGTCCGGTTCTCGGACCAGACGGTGCATCTCCTGAAATTTCTGGCTGAACCGCTCGCGTTCGAGTTTGTCCTCGATTTCGTCGCTCGACGAAGTCACTTCCTTGCCCGCTCCGAGGATCCTTTCCAGAGTCTCCTCGTCGCTATTTTGGACAGCCTGGAACAGAGCATTGCTCGCCTCTCCCGGGGACGTAAAGGTTGTTGGTCCCGACTTCTGAGCGAGACTCAATCGGGAGTAGCCCACCACCAGCAATACAAGAGCGGCTAGCACGGCCATGCAGTGGAACCTCAGCCTGGAAGATGTCTCGGTTATCAGATTCGTTGCGTGCATGATTGGGTTCTCCATATCGTAGGTTGTTTTCTATGAATTGAAACCGAGTTACCGGTGACCCCCGCCACCATGAAAGCCTCCACCCCCACCACCGTGGAAACCTCCGCCGCCGTGAAATCCGCCGCCGAAGCTCGACTGCCCGCGAGAGGAAAACCCTCGCGCAACTCCTCCATGATTAAAGCCGCCGAACGCGCCGGAATGACCACCAGGCTGGACATGCGGCGCCCCAGATCCGTGTTGCGGAGCTACAAATCCATGCTGCGGGGCTGATCCATGGAACCCCGGACTTCCACCCGGGCCCCGGGCGTGGAATCCGCTTCCACCATGAAATCCGCCGCCATGATTGAAGTTTGCGCGCGCGTGATTGAACGTGTTGTGATTGGCGAAGATTCTGCTGTGGGAGATGTAGGTGTTGTGGTTGAAGATGATTCCGTGGCGATGCCAGTCGTATCCCCAGTTGTGCCATCCCCAGCCATAGCCGCCAAAGAAGCCGATGCCAAAGCCCAAGCCAAATGCAATTCCCGGTCCGGTAAGGTACAACCCTGGATACCAATACCAGCCTGGCCAGACCCCGATTGGCTCTCCATACACGAGCCAGGGGTCATATTCCGGCACGTAAACAACCTGAGGATCGGCCGGCTCGATCACGATCGTTTGTCCCTGCTGGGACACGGTCTGCTGTGAAGTATTGCTTAAATTCCCCGCCTGCTTCGCCCGCTCACGCATGACTTGAACAGCGTCCATTACTTCCTGCTGTTGGTTGACGTAGGCATCGCCGAGCGATGAAGTCCAGGAAAGATTCTTGTCCATGTTCGCGAGCACCGAAGGAAACTCGGTGAGGGCCTTCACACTCGGATCCCAAGGTTGTTTATCGACCTCCTGCCCTAGTTGTTCTCCCTTCAGGTCGGGGTGTTGTTGCATCCACCGGTCTGCTTCGACAATCTGGTCGGGATAGGTAGCAGCTGCGAGGACCTGTGCCACCAAAGCATCCGCATACAATGCGATGGGCGCTACGAGCTGCTGCAACTGTGCCGGAGTCTGTTGCGCGGCTACAACCGGCTGTGCTGCCTCGGATTGCTCGGCCTGATCGGCGAATGCTCCCGGGGCAGTCGTTAGCAAAAGGCAACAGGAAAGGAAAAGGGACAAACTCTGTCTTAGTAACTTCACAATTAATTCTCCTTCGCAGGGGCCGCCACGGCTTGCGCGGCGAATAGTCTCACTCCATCGCACGATGCCGGTCACGCCATATTTCGTTGTCATTTTCACTGCGTGCCATGTCGAATCACAAACCGCCGAATCGTGAGCAGGCATGCCGGATGGTCGCATTGACACGCGATTTCCACGTCTCCGCTTCCCGCGTCCCGACATGCATCCCCGCAGTACTCTTCTCCATCTGTTACATCGCAAAGGCATGGTATGTGCGCGCACTTTCGCGTCTTCGGATTCGTCACTAGAAATTCTGTCCCTTCAGCTCACGCCTTCTCCGATCGCTAAAGCGATGCGATTCCGTCACGTAACTGCGTTTACTGCGCCAACCCAAATGAGCTCGAGGGGAGTCAGTCTGGGTTGTACAGCTTTCGACGGTAATGTCATCTTGGGTGATTGCATGCGGTTCTCCAAACGTCGCGCTTGCCGTGGCACAAGGCTTTCCAATGCTTTATAGTCGCGGCCCGGAGAATGAGCTGCCCGGAGTGTCGACAGGCGGATGGCGGCGTCGGCATTTGGACGGCCTCAATGCCGCACGCGATTATCGAGACGTGCGGGCATTTATTTACACGTGGGCGGTGTGGAAGCTCGCGTGCTTCGACAAAAACGAAGGCGAAAATACAATGGAGCGCGAGACAATTCTTTACATATCCGACCAGGAGACTAATAGCCATTCGGCCATAACCGCACTCACGGGCACAGGCTATGAGGTAGTGAGCACCGACAGCTCAACGCAGGCTGTTGCGCTACTATTCATAATGCGATCAGCGATTGCAGTCGTGCTCAATCACCAGGCGGGAGATCGAACCACTCTTGATTTGGCGCGAAGCCTACGGGGGGTGCGCCCAGATGTTCCGATCATTCTGTTGTGCGGTGAGCAGGTCAACCACCTGCCGTCATACCTGGAGGCTTGCGTGGATACCGGACAGTCGATCGAAAAGCTTACCGCTGCGCTGCGGCGACGGCTGACCATCAAGGGTTTCCAACAGTTCAGTCCACAATTCTGATCTGGCACCGTCCGGCGGAGTGGGCGCGGCTTGCTATGCTTGTCCAGGGGGCGCCCCCACCCCTCCCGAAGCGGGGCAGCGAACATCCCAGCCATGGCCTAGAATATGCAGCGAAGACGGTAAACCTAAGCTTGAGCCAGCGCCCAGTGCGGGCATTGATCTCCTTCTGTGGGGAGCAATCGTCACATTGATTGCCTACAGGATGACTCCGGTCAATGTGACAGCCGCAGGTTTCGCCTGAGACGAGGCACATGAATGACGCCCGCAGCCCCTCCCATGGTATTCGTAATTGACGACGATGCCTTGGTGCGTGCCGCCATCCAAGGCATGCTCAAGTCGGTAGGGCTGCGTTCCGAAACCTTCGGGACACCGCAAGAGTTCCTGCGCAGCAAGCGGCCAGACGGCCCAAGTTGCCTGGTTCTGGACGTGAGACTTCCTGGAGTTAACGGTCTGGACTTTCAACACGAGTTAGCTGACGCGGGCATCCGGATTCCCATCATCTTCATCACCGGTCATGGAGATATTCCGATGACGGTGAAGGCCATGAAATCCGGTGCAGTGGAGTTCCTGACGAAGCCTTTCCGGGACCAGGACTTGCTGGATGCAATCCACCAGGCTTTGGATCGCGACCGGGTGACCCGCCAACGGCAGAGTGAACTTGGTGAGTTGCGAAATCGCTACGAGTCGCTGACCACACGCGAGCGCGAAGTCATGACTCTGGTAGTTTCCGGCATGCTTAACAAGCAGATAGCATCGGCGCTCGGAACCAGCGAAGTCACCGTGAAGGTCCAACGTGGGCACGTAATGCGGAAGATGCAGGCCGACTCGCTGGCGGAATTGGTCAGAATGGCAGCGAAGCTTGAGCTTCCCCCTGGCAGGAGGTAGCTTAAGGCTTCATTGCGAGCCCCTCCACGGAGGCTTGACCGGAGAGGAGAAGAGACTTTCTACGGATGGGCTATACAGGCAAGATGAATTGGATCGCATGGCCGGCAGCGCCTGTTATTTTGCGCTATGGGTTGGCGTTCGCCTCGGTCGCGGCAGCTCTCGGCCTGGCGCACGCATTTCTATACTTCCATTTGCCTCAGCCATTCGCCGCGTTCGCGCTAACCGCAATCGCGATCACATTTTGGTACGGGGGTACCAAGCCCGGTATTCTCGCGGCCTTGCTCTCATGTCTTGTCCGCAGCTTTCTCTTCGAATCTGAAGTCAATGTCGTGTCTCGCGTTCTGTACAACCTTGTGTTTCTGATCTTTGCGCTGCTCATGACCGGGGTTACGCGAGCGAGAGATGAGCTTGAAGTGAGAGTCGCCGAGCGGACTGCGGATCTCACTCGAACTAACGAGGACCTGAAACTCCAGATTGCCGAGCGCAAGCGCGCCGAGGCTGACCTGCAGGCGAGCCAGGCTTATTTGGCTGAGGCGCAGAGGCTAAGCCATACCGGGAGTTGGGTCTGGGAGGTGGTAGGAAGAGACGCCTTGCATCTGTCCGAGGAATGGTATCGCATATATGGCTTCGACCCAGGAGATGGCGTGCCGGATTGGAGAAAACGGCTGCAGCGCGTTCATCCGGAGGATCAAGCCAGATGGCAAGCGGCACTCGATCAAGCAATCGACGAAAAGTCGGAGTACGAAGTGGAATTCCGAATTCTCCTTCCAGACGGTACTGTCAAACACATACACAGTGTCGGCCATCCTGTCTTGAACGCATCCGGGGACTTGGTCCAATTCGTGGGTAGCTCGACGGACATCACCGAGCGCAAGCTGGCCGAAGAGGCGCTGCGCCAGGCGCAGGCGGACCTCACACATGTCAGCCGCGTGACCACCATGGGAGAGTTGACCGCCTCCCTGGCGCACGAAGTGAATCAGCCGATTGCTGCCGCCGTTACCGATGCCAGCACCTGCTTGCGCTGGCTTGCACGCGATCACCCCGATGTGGAAGAAGCCCGTGAAGCTGCGTCGAGGATGGTAAAAGACGCCAGTCGCGCTGCGGAAATCATCAGCCGGATCCGCGTGCTCTTCAAGAAGGGCACTCCGCAACGGGAGTTGGTTGATGTCAACCAGATCATTCGAGAGATGGCCACCCTAATGCGCGGCGAGGCAACGCGACACTCCATATCAGTCCGGATGGACCTGGCTGCGGACCTTCCCCAACTCATCGCAGACCGTGTGCAATTGCAGCAGGTGCTGATGAACCTCATGATCAATGGCCTCGATGCGATGAAGGACGGTGTAGGGACGCGTGAGCTCGCCATCAAATCGCAGCGAGTGGATCATGACCAACTTCAGGTGTCAGTCTGCGATAACGGCGTGGGACTCCCCCATCAGCACGCGGACCAAATCTTTAATGCCTTCTTTACCACCAAGGTTCACGGCACCGGCATGGGACTTCGGATCAGCCGTACCATCGTTGAGTCACATGGTGGCCGGTTGTGGGCCTCCGACAACTCTCCCCGAGGCGCAAGTTTTTATTTCACTCTACCCATCAAGTCCGATGCACATGAGTGACACCCGCCGCTGATATTCCGGCCCTATACCAAAGTATGATTGTGCCGCCACCTAAGCATGATTGCGCCATCGTTGGCCGCGCTGCTAGGGTTGCAACATGGCCATTCAGGGAAATGTCAAACTAGTTGCGATCGTCGATGACGATGATTTGATGCGCAGCGCATTGCAGGGCCTGCTGAAATCGGTCGGCCTGCCGGCCCAAACGTTTGCCTCGTCGGAAGAATTCCTGAAGTCCGGTCGACAGCACCAGACTGCATGTCTGATCGCGGATATCCGCATGCCGGGAATCTCCGGTCTGGAACTGCAGGCCAGGCTCAACGCTGATCATTGCAGGATTCCGACCATCTTCATCACGGCACACGGCGACGAAAAAATGCGAATGCAGGCCTTAAGAGCAGGCGCCGTGGAGTTCATGGCAAAACCATTCGACGACGAAGCCCTCCTCGAGAGTGTCCGAGCAGCTCTGGAGAGTTGAGCCCAAGAAGAAGCGTGCACACAGCACGAGGGGGTTCTCAGTGGCAGCTATCGAGATATTGCGGACCGGTAATCAAGCTTCTTATGAGCGCAGATTCGAGCAGATCATAGGCGACAGTCCTGCTCTGGACGCTGTGCTCGAACAAGTCGAACGGGTCGCGCCTACCGGTTCTACGGTATTGATCCAGGGAGAAACAGGCACCGGCAAGGAGCTCATCGCGCACGCGATCCACAACATTAGCTCGCGGTGCGGGCGGCCGTTCGTACGGTTGAATTGCGCTGCCATTCCACTGGATCTGCTGGAAAGTGAGCTTTTTGGCCACGAAAAGGGTGCGTTCACCGGAGCCATAGCGCAAAAGATTGGACGTTTCGAGTTGGCAGACAAAGGCACGCTCTTCCTCGACGAGGTGGGCGATATCCCATCGGGACTGCAGCCCAAGCTGCTGCGCGTACTGCAGGAACAGGAATTCGAGCGATTGGGCAGCGCTCGGACTCATCAGGTGGACGTGCGGCTGGTGGCTGCAACGAATCGGGATCTGACGGAGATGGTGAATCGAGGCGAATTTCGGAGCGACCTCTACTATCGTCTCAATGTGTTCCCGGTCGTGCTGCCACCGTTGCGGGCGCGCCGTGAAGACATTCCGGCGCTGGTGACACATTTTGTCGATATTTTTGGCCGCCGGATGGGGAGGCCGATCGAGGAAATTCCCCGGGAAACAATGTCTGCGCTCAGCTCATACCAGTGGCCGGGGAATATCCGCGAGCTGCAGAACCTAATCGAACGTGCCGTCATCCTTTCAAACGATGGTGTGCTTCCCAATCCTTTGCCCACCGCAGAAACGGAGCAGCGCGCCACTATCTCCCCGGGCGCAACCACGCTGCGTGACTCCGAGCGGACTCTGATTTTGCAGACGCTAGAAGGAGTCGGCTGGGTGATCGGCGGTCCGAAAGGCGCAGCCGCCAAACTTGGCCTGAAACGCACTACGCTGATCCACAAGATGCAGAAATTGGGTATTTCCCGGCCTGGTGTCCAAAGCAGCGAGGTGAATTAATGGCTCAACAGAGGATCCTCGGTACCGTGATTACTAAAGCGATCGTCTAGACGAGACGCCTCCTGTCCGGCGTCGCTGTCAGGCTGACGCTTGTTTGTGTTGCCAGGTCCCGGCAAGGACGCATCGGGCGCTCGGGTTTGTCAAGGCGGTGCAACCGCGTTATCATCTGGGCAACGGTCCGCGCGATCGGGGTGAGGCAACCATGGCGCAGCGCGACCCTTCATCACTTACCTCCGCCCCCCCGAATTTGCATTGCGGCGGTACAGTTCTGTCCACCGCAACCGCAGCCGCTTTTGGCAGGTATCCCAATCGCGAATTTTGGAGGTAACCTCCATGAACACCGAGATGCGGAAGACCGGAGTCGACGTCGTCGGCGACATGCCTTGGGGAACACACTTTTGTCTCTTCTACGAGACAACAGCGGATCTCCTCGAAACAACGGTCTCTTACTGCAAGGCTGGATTGGAGAGCCACGAGTTCTGCCTGTGGGTGGTTGCCGAACCCCTTGCTGTGGAAGACGCGAGGCGTGCGTTGCAACGAGCGGTATCTGATTTCGATCGATACTTCGCGGACCACAGCATAGAGATTGTCGCGGCTCGCGACTGGTATTTGCAGGATGGTACGTTCGATCTCAGCCGGGTCATTGGCGGTTGGAATGAGAAACTCGCGCGTGCATCGGCTAGAGGTTACGCCGGCGTAAGGGTTACCGGAGATACTGCCTGGCTCGAAAAGAAGGACTGGAAGGACTTCTGTGAATACGAAGAGTCACTCAACCAGGCGGTCGCCAATCAGCGCCTGGCGGTGCTATGCACGTACCCGCTCGCCGCATGCGGAGCTGCTGAAATCCTGGACGTGGTGCGAACACATCAGTTCGCAGTAACAAAGCGGCGCGGGGGTTGGGATGTTATCGAAACGGCCGGGCACAAACAGGCTAAGGCTGAAATCAAGCGCCTGAATGAGGAACTCGAGCAACGTGTCGTAGAACGGACCAGCCAACTGACGACCGTCAACAGGGAGCTGACAAAGGAAGTACTCCAACGTCAGCGCGCCGAGGAGGCGCTGCTGTGGAGCGAGGCCTATTTAGCGCAAGCTCAGAGAGTGAGCCACACCGGCAGTTTCGGCTGGAGCGTTTCCAGTGGGCATATCGTCTGGTCAGACGAAACGTTTCGAATTTTTGAATACGACCCGGTCAACACACCTACAGTGGAAGCCATTCTGCAGCGAACCCATCCGGAGGACAGAGCCTTCGTCCAAGAGACGCTCGATCAAGCAGCAGGGGATAGGAAGGCTTTTGATTTTGAGCATCGGCTGCTGATGCCGGATGCCTCGGTGAAGTACGTTCGAATTGTGGGTCATCCCTCAACAGCCGATGAATCGGGCAACTTTGAATTCGTGGGGGCAGTGACAGATATTACCGAGAGCAAGAGAGCGGAGGCTCTGCGTGACGGAGAGAGTCGCATTTTGGAGATGATGGCGCGCGATGCTCCGCTTGAGGAAATACTGGACAACCTGGTGCGCGTTGTGGAAGCCCAATTTGCCGGCTTGCTTTGCTCTGTCCTGCTCCTCGATCAGGACGGTCAGCACACGCGGCACGGCGCTGCTCCCAGCCTTCCCGAGCCCTACACGAAGGCTATCGACGGCCTTTGCATCGGACCGAAGGCGGGATCATGCGGCACGGCCATGTATCGCAGAGAACCTGTTGTTGTTACCGATATCCTCCGGGATCCCCTCTGGGAAGCGTATCGAGACGTGGCCGAGCCCTATGGGCTCCGCTCCTGCTGGTCCACTCCCATACTTGCGCATTCGGGCAAGGCGCTGGGTTCATTTGCCATGTATTACCGCGAACCGCGCAGCCCGAGCCCGGCTGAGACCCGTGCCCTGGAAATGGCCACCCACCTCGCCGGCATTGCCATTGAACGCAAGCTGGCGCGTGAAGAACGCGAACGATTGCGTCAGGCCCAGGCGGATCTCGCGCACATCAATAGGGTGTCCACGATGGGCGAGCTGACCGCCTCCCTGGCGCACGAGATCAAGCAGCCGATTACCGCGGCAGTCACCGACGCCAGGACCTGCCTGCGGTGGCTCGGACGCGATGACCCCGACGTGTCAGAGGCACGCGAAGCCGCATCGAGACTCGTGACAGACGTGACGCGCGCGGCGGAAATCATTGGCAGAATCAGCTTGCTGTTCAAGAAGGGTGCTCTGCAGCACGAGTTCGTCGATGTAAATGAGCTCATTCGAGAAATGATTGTCCTACTGCGCAACGAGGCCGCCCGGTACTCGATTTCGATGCGCTCCGACCTCGCGGAGGACATTCCCAGGGTGATGGCAGACCGTATCCAGTTGCAGCAGGTATTCATGAACCTGATGCTCAATGGCCTCGACGCCATGAAGGACGTATGTAGCGCACGTGAACTTACGATACGGTCGCAACGAGTCAAGGATGGCCAGGTGATGATCTCGGTCAGCGATACTGGCATCGGATTGCCGCTGCAGCAGCCCGAGCAGATCTTCAGCGCGTTCTTCACCACGAAGGCTCACGGTACCGGTATGGGACTCTCAATCAGCCGCTCGATTATCGAGTCTCATGGAGGCCGTTTGTGGGCCACCTCCAACTCTGATCGGGGCGCAAGTTTTCACTTCAATCTGCCCCACGCAGCCGAAAGCCGTCGCACGTCGGCTCAAGACGACGTCCATCCTCTGAGCGCATAATGACAGGTGGATCTGCCGTGGTCGTCCGTGCAAGTACATCCGGACACAATGGGTAGCCATGTCGACATCTGCGTCTGTCCCTTGCATTGGTCAATGTGCGGTGAGCGGACAAGAGTGCATCCGGAACTGCATCATTTGCTATTCCGACGTGGGCTGCGCTGGATCACAGGGCAGAGGACAGTTTTTCCGGCCCACTCCGCTATCAGTCACGTTATCGCTTCCCGCTTCCCGACATGCATTTCCGCAGTCACTCTTCCCCATGCCGCACCTCGCAAAAGCGTGGTATCTAGCGCCCTTTGACCAGCCGTTTACGATCCATCCTTTTCCTTCGCGGTCGTCACCAACGATCGCCAGAGCTGTGCGACTCTTGAGTGATTGCATGAGGGTTTCCAAACTGCCCTTGCCGCTAACCCAAGGCTTTGCAAGGTTATTTGGTCAGCAAACAAGGAAGCGAATCATCCAGAGTGTCGACAGGCCGATAACGGCGTCGGCATTTTGACGCTGTCGATGCTCTTCGCTGCCGCGGATACCGGTTGGCCTGCGCTGATTCTGCTTTGTGTGAAACGAAGGGCGCTGCATCAAACCGTGCGCAACTCAACACGACCAAAGAAGTTGCTCCTTGTATGAGCGCGCGAAAATGCCGACGTGTTGAACGTCGCAGGCCGCGTCACGCGAAGGAAAAGTAGACGGCAAGGTTGTCCTTCCCACAGGATCCGGGGGCGTAAGGTGAAGTGGTTGAAGCCATGCCATAGGGCAGCTTCACCCGGCGCGGGGCGATGCATCCAATAACGAGTGTTTCGCGCGGCTGACGTCACTGTATTCGACTGCCACACCGTGTCGACGAGGGCCCCCCAAAAATGAATTTGCGCCAACTGCAGGGACGAAGTTGGAGACTCGGATGCAACAGGCACTCGTGCTGTCCGTGAATCTACAATAACTTTTGAGGTGAACGGAGACGACCAGCATGACAAATCAACCGAAACAGTGCTCCTGTTTCCCGGCCAGCGTCTCCTCAATATGGTTAGTGGGTGTCGCAACGTGGAGACAACACAGTCGAGATACCGTCGCGGTGTCGTCCCGTGGACACTCGTGGTGGATGGCAAGAGTCCAGAGTCGGAGACGGCAGGAGAGCGTGCTGTGAACACGGCGAAAAGCGGAGTGCTGCTGCCTTTTGTTTCCTACCGTGCACCCGAGCGACCGAGCCCGCGGATTGTATCCGGTCCGAAAAAATATGGATGCAACTCAACATCCCGCAGTGCGCCAGTGCGCAGATTCCACGCGGGGTTTCTGACCACGATGATCGTGTGCATTGTCGTGCTGCCTGGTTGCGATTTGCTTCTTTCCGCACAGACCCTCCACTATGCGAAGCGTCCGGACGTGAGGAATGGGGAGAAGGTCTACAAGGGTGGTTGCATTGCGTGTCACGGCAGCGAGGGGAAGGGTGCTCCCGCAACGAGCACAGTGTTCCTGAGGCCGGATACGTGGCCGGATTTCACTGATTGCGCCGGGACGACGCCTGAGCCGAACGGCAATTGGAAGGCAGTGATCGTGCATGGCGGGCCATCGCGTGGGCTCTCGCAGATTATGCCTGCGTTTGGGGACCTGCTGACGGAGGAACAGATCAACGATGTGATCGCGTACATGCGGGGATTCTGCAAGAATGTCCACCATGATCCGCTGGGCGAGCTGAATCTGCCGCGCGCACTGGTTACGGAGAAGGCGTTTCCGGAGAACGAGCTTGTGGTCTCGACAGCGGCGAGTGCGTCGGGGGCGCCGTCGTGGACGACGGACATCATCGATGAGCGGACGATCATCGACGCCCGGACGCAGCTTGAAACCGATGTCCCGGTGAATTATGCGGATCAGGCCCACAAATGGACGGCAGGGGTTGGGGACATCACGCTCGCGGTGAAGCGGGAGATGTTTTCGAGTTTGCGGACAGGGTCGATTCTGAGTCTGCAGGGAGGCGTCCTTCTGCCGACGGGCGATAGTAAGCGCGGCTTCGGCTCCGGCACCACGCAGTTCGAGCCATTCGCGGCGTTCGATCAGTTGTTCAAGGAAAATACGTTTATTCAATTTCAGCTTGGGGCCGATCTTCCGGTGGATACCAGCGTGGCTCCGCGCAGCATGTTCTGGCGGATTGCGGTCGGGCAGGCGATGGCTCCGGACCATATGCTGGGACGGCTGTTTTCGCCGATGGTGGAGTTTCTGGCGGTGCGGGACTTTAGGCCCGGGGCGAGCACGGATTGGGACGTTCTGCCGGAAATGCAGGTGACGGTGAGCAGGCGGCAGCACATCCGCATGGGGTTTGGGGTGAGGGAGCCGTTTGCCAATACGGGCGGGCGAACGCCGCAGGTGCTGTTCTATCTGCTATGGGACCGGGCGGATGGGAAGTTGTGGGAAGGATGGCGATGAGGATCGCTTTGGGTAGTGCGATTCTTCTAGGGCTGGTGGTGGCTGGATTTCCGGCATTGATGCGGGGCAAGTCAGCGACCGAGAATGCGAAGGGCGACAAGACGCCTCCAGGGACTTTTTTTCGGACATCGGAACGGTGTGTGGTTTGTCATAACGGGCTGAAGACGAGTTCGGGCGAGGACGTTTCGATCGGGTTCGAGTGGCGAGCGAGCATCATGGCCAACTCATCCCGCGATCCTT
>Ga0210384_10006806_pt1 | contig 12121 bp, 12 predicted proteins | sample IncBWH2MmetaG_FD_160574 | JGI IMG/M metagenome (GOLD analysis project Ga0210384, IMG submission 160574) | Forest soil microbial communities from Barre Woods Harvard Forest LTER site, Petersham, Massachusetts, United States - Inc-BW-H-2-M | ecosystem: Environmental > Terrestrial > Soil >... | reverse complement strand
GGCCGAGGATCTCATTCTTTTCGGCTCGAGCGAGTTCGCATTCGTGCAATATGGCGACGCCTTTTCGACGGGCTCCTCGATGATGCCGCAAAAGCGGAATCCCGACGCGCTCGAACTCGCCAGAGGATCAGGCGCGCGCATGCTGGGTGATCTCGTCGCCCTGCTCGGGACGATCAAGGGTCTTCCCAGCGGCTACAACAAGGACTTGCAGGAAGACAAGCGTTTTCTGTTTGACGCGGTTGACGGAATGCTGCTATTACTGCCGGCCATCACGGGTTCGCTGCAGGCGCTCACGTTTGACACGAAGCGCATGGGCGCGGCCGTAACGAGTACGATGATGGCGACCGACCTCGCGGACCACCTGGTACGAAAGCGAGTCACCTTCCGGGCGGCGCACGCGGCGGTCGGAAAGCTGGTCCGGAAGGCCGAAGCGCTCGGCTGCGGTCTGGATGAACTGCCCTTGGAAGTCTATTGGACGGCGCATCAGGCTTTTGGCCAGAACATTTTCGAGGAGCTGTCGCCACTCTCTTCGCTTGGGCACCGAGAGTTGCCTGGAGGTACGGGCCAGCGAGCAGTGCAGGATCAACTGGCCATGGCGGCAAGGCTCGTGAGGAGCAAAGTCGCTTTCTGAAGTCGGCCTCACGAAGGGTTAGCGTGGCAGGCGCATATGTTTTTGAGTGTGACGTAAACACTTGCAATATTAGCTGTATAGCGCATGTATTATATTATCCTCTTATGCGAGGATATTTATGAGAACATTCTCGACTGCCACTGCGGCGCACGCGCTCGGAGTCGAACGGAAAGTGCTCGACAACCTACTGACGCGTGAAGCGAAGGTTCTCGTGGGCGTTGGTCGCCGCGGAAAGGATCGACGAATCTCCTTTCTCGTGCTTGAGCAACTGGCACTGGCGCTCCTTCTCAAGCGGGACTTGGGCGTCTCTCTCGCAAAAGGGCTGGAGTTGGCCGCTGCCATCGTTGAGTCCCCAACAGGCGAGGTCGCAGTCGGATCGCTTGGCAGGCTTCGCTATGAACACTCAGGCCTCCGCTCACCGCTGGAGGCAGCGCTTTCAGACGCCCTCGAGGAAGTAGCTCCGCCCCGGCGCGGACGCCCGCCTGTCGCGGCGGTTCGCCAATTGCCCGGCCCAGACGCAGAGCGGGGCGCCTTTTGAAAGGCGCCCCGCTGGCAGACGTGATGGCGAGCGAACTCAGGCACCAACCTTCGTTACGTTCTCTGCCGCCGGACCCTTCTGGCCCTGCACGATGTCGAACTCTACCATGTCACCCTCGGCGAGCGACTTGAAGCCGCTGCCCTGGATGGCGCTGTAGTGCACGAAGCAGTCCTTTTGCCCGTTGTCGGGCGTGATGAAGCCGAATCCCTTCGCGTCATTGAACCACTTCACCTTGCCGGTCGTACGCATTCCGAACTCCTGGTGTGATGATTGATGCAGGGAGCGGAACGCGCCGTACCCTGACAATCCGTTCTATTGCGGAACGCGGAAAAAGTAAGGATGCCTGGAAAAAAGAGCAATAGCCGCGACTTGGGGCGCATTCGACCCCCGACCAGCCGCTGGGTTGGGCTGGGGGGCGCCCGGCCGGGTTCAGCCGGAAATGCTTCGGACGCCTTTGACGAAATACGGAGTCTCGCCAAAGCAGGACGTGGGTACGCCTCGGTGTTCATCGTACTGCAACTCCAGGCGGCCCTTTGCCATTGCCTCATTAATTGCGGCCGCTACCGAGTCGTTTCGAACTGAGAACGTGAATATCTGCGACATCGCCCCGGGCATATTGACCATCGCCAGTTCGCCTTCCCACGTCTTACAGAGCCACCCCTTCTTGGAGAACTTCTGCACGAACCCGACCCGCATGCCATTCGAATACGCGTAGTGAAGTGATACCTCAGCCCAGATCGTGAACACCAGCGCCGGCAGCAGGACGACCGTCGCGATTGCCAGCTTGCCCCAGTGACGCCGGGCAAATCCATGCTTTGATTCTGGGGGACCTCCGGTCGTTTCGGTCTCGGGCGTGGGCATGCGAAGCATCCTTGTAGTTTGAGGGCAGGGCAGGGAAGGTGGCCCGAAAAGCCGCCTTCGCCAAGAGCCTGGATTGCAAAAATGGCCTCCGGGTCTCCGTTCCGCATGGCAGACTGCGCCTCAAATCCCGGAGCGTCTTCGCCTCCATCTCCCACACTAAGTTTCGGGTGTTGTCCAGACTCGAGGTTCCGCCGTGGTCCTCAACGATCGTCGAAAAACCGTAACCAGCTTCGTCGGCTCGGTTCCGATCGGATCTGAGCATCCAATCGTCGTGCAATCCATGACCAATACCGACACCGCCGACCCGATCTCGACGGCCGAGCAGGTCGTGGCCCTCGCGAACGCGGGTTCCCAGCTCGTCCGCATCACCGTGAATAACGACGAGGCGGCCAAGGCGGTTCCTGAAATCATGCGGCGTGTGGCCGATCTCGGGGTCAGCGTTCCCGTCATCGGCGACTTTCACTACAACGGGCATCTCCTTCTCGTACGTTATCCGGCGTGCGCGCAGGCGCTCGCCAAGTATCGCATCAACCCCGGTAACGTCGGCAGCAAGCGTCGCGACGAAAACTTCCGCACCATCGTTCAGGTTGCGATTGACCGCGGCAAGCCCGTCCGGATAGGAGTGAACTGGGGCTCGCTCGATCAGGATCTTCTGACGTCGATGATGGATGAAAACGCAGGACGCGCGGCGCCGCTCGACGCTAGGCACGTATACATGGAGGCCATGATCGAAAGCGCGCTGCGCTCCGCCACGCTCGCTGAAGAAACGGGCCTTCCTCACGATCGTATCGTCATTTCGGCCAAGATCTCGCAGGTTCAGGATCTGCTCGATTGCTACCGCAAACTCGCGGGACGCTGTGAATACCCGTTGCATCTCGGACTGACCGAGGCAGGACTCGGCATGAAGGGCATTGTCGCCACGACGGCCGCGCTCGCACTCGTGCTTGGTGAAGGAATCGGCGACACGATTCGGGTATCTCTCACGCCCCGTCCCGGCGGTGACCGGACGGAAGAAGTCCTGGTAGCGCAGCAGGTTCTCCAATCGCTGGGGCTTCGCAGCTTCGCGCCCCAGGTGACAGCGTGCCCGGGATGCGGGCGCACGACAAGCACATTCTTCCAGCAAATGGCCGAGGACATCCAGGGCTATCTGCGCCAGCAAATGCCGCTCTGGCGCGCACAGCATCCCGGTGTTGAGGAGATGAAGGTCGCCGTGATGGGGTGTGTGGTGAACGGTCCCGGAGAGTCCAAGCACGCCAACATCGGCATCTCGTTGCCCGGCACGGCCGAGGAGCCCCGTGCGCCGGTCTACGTGGATGGCCGGCTGTCAGTCACGCTAAGGGGCGAAGCAATCGTTCCGGAGTTCCTGCAGATTCTCGAGGAATACGTCTCAAGGCGCTATCCGGCATCCGCGTAGCTCGGCCCCGCGCCGCGGTATTTCTCGAGGGCTGCCGCCATGTCGCCCAGTTCGTCGAGCACCGGCACCCGAAACCCCACTTCCCGCAGTCGATCGTGCACAGCCCGGTACCAGGCAATTATTTCCGCCCGGGGCGTGAAGAAGCGGCTCCAGACCGAGTCGGCGTCCACTGTGCGCCCGAGGTCGGCGAGAAGCGAGTTGCCACTGTGAAGGTTGGCGGCTGCGGATACCCAGCGGGCACGATTGCTCGCCGCCGCGAGACGTCGCAGGTAGTCGGATCGCTTTTCTTCGGTGTCGAGTTCGGCGCCGTCATCATTGAACCTGCGCTTCGTGACGGCGAGTGCGGTTTCGACCGCCACGCTGCCGAACTTTTCCGCGACTCGATCCGACAACATCTCGTTCGTCCAGCCCTCAGTTACGCAATCTTCGATTACGTCATGAAGAATCCCGGCGACAACGGTGTCTTCGTCGCAGCCATAGCGCGTGAGTATGATTGCGACGTTCGCCGGTTGTGTGAGGTAGGGAAGGCGAAGGCCTTTTCTCACCTGGCGGTCATGGTGCTTGGCCGCGAACGCGAGCGCGTGATTGATGCGGTCGGAGTAGCCGGTCATGGGGTCAACCCCTTTGCCATTAGCTCGTTTCGCTGTGCGATATACGGCATTTCGGCGTCCCAGAGAGCGATTCCATGGAGACGGGCGCCGTCGGTGTGTAACCGGGCGGTTCGTCCGGTCAGGCTCGCGAGGGTGGTTTGCCCGACTACCGCGCAAAGGAGTACAAGCGGTCTCTCCAGCAATCCACTGAGTCGGGCGACCGCGGCATCGCTCGAGCCGACGGCAATACAGAAATCATAGTCTCCACGGAGTCGGGTGAATTCCTGACGTGCGGCGGCCAGCGTCGCCGGATCGGGTTCCTCGCGGCGAAGTGACCCGCCGGGAACAACGTCGATCGCGAGCCCATCGCTGGCGCCTACGGGTTGCGTCACCTCACGCCAAAGTCGCACTCCGGCCATCGCATCCGTGAATCCCGGCTCCGGCCGTTGCCGATAGTAGCCCGCGACAGGGCTGCCCTCGGCATCGGCGTCCACCACTAGCGTAGCACTGGCATCGCCCGCTGCCGCGAGGGCAAGCCTTCCCGCTACGGTGGCTACCACGGCACGTTCGTCGCCGCATATCTCCACCGCCGGTATTCGAGCGCCAGTGGCCGTGAGTCCCAGATACAGCATGCGAAACGGGTCGATGCCAGTTGACGTAGCAGAGGGCCGGTCTTCCCGCGCCACCACGACTACGGGACAGTGCGCCACTGATTCCGCCTCGCGGGCGGTTCCGATTGTCGGACGCGCGATTTCCATGAACAGGCTGACTGAGAAACCGATGATCATGGCAAGCACCGTCGCTGCTGCCAGCATCGCAATCGGCGGAACCCTGCTATTTGCGCGGTCTCGGGCGTCGGCTTGTCTCTGCTCTCGCGCGGCATTGCGGCGGCGCGCCGCCGCGAGCGACGAAGCCGACCGTGCCGACCATGCCCTTGCGCCGTCCCGTGCTTCTCGTGTGGTCGCGGTGTCAACTGCCGCGGCGCTCTGGGCCGAAGAGTCCATGACCGCCATTTCGTGGGCCAGTGCGTCGCGTCGATGTTCGGCAACATCACGAATGGTCAGCCCGATGTCGTTGATCTGCGTCGTGAGGTTGGCAAACAGACGTTCCGTGCCGCCTCCGGGAACAAGCGCGGCGCGACGCCGTTGGAGAGCAGCAAGCGAATCGGTGAGAAGTACGGCCTTCGGGTCTCCCTTGAGCCCTCGCGCGAACGTCAGCGCCTTGTACGATGCTTGAAGGGGTGCCTTGGCGGATCGACTCAACAGGCTGTCGAGTTCCGCCAGGAGTCCCTGGAGGGAATCCCTCTGGACGCGCCGCGCCGGTGACAATCGCGCGTGGGCGTCGGCTCCGGGCGCTGCTCCACGCATGCCTCCCTCGTAGAGTGACTCGGCCCGCGCCAGGGTGCGCTGAGCGTCGGTGGCGGCGCGGATGAGCGGAACTGTGTCCTCTGTCGCTTCGTTCACTGCGGGTTTCACCTGGTTCACCGAGACGCCGAGCTGAGGAATCACCAGCAGCACGAGCAGCACGGTGAGGAATGTCGCCACCGCCCCGAGTGCGAATCGGCCGATGCGTCGGCCCGCGAGCGCGGCTCGCGCACCGAGCCACTCGGCACGCGAAACGGGCAAGAGCGCGGCAGCTCGTTGCATGTCAGTCTTCCAAGTATCGCCGTGGGTCGATCGTGAGAGAAGCCGCCTCACCGGTGACGAAAAAAGCGCCCCGGCTCTTTGCCGGGGCGCGATTCGGTCGATCCGCATCCGGTCATTCCGGACGCGGGACGAGACTACTTCACCGTCACCGTCCCCTTCATGTTCATGGCGAGGTGAGGCGTGCAGTTGAACTGGTAGACGCCGGGCTTGATGCCGCCGAATGAGATCGTGATTGCATCGCCCGGATTCATCTTCAGGCTGCTCGAGAGTTCGGCCATCTTGTCTGCGCCAAAATTCGCGTCAAGCTGCGTCCGGACTGCCGGGTCCTGAAACTGCGCCGGGTCGAACGCGACGTTGTGCGGGCCGCCGCCAACGACGACGAACTTGAGCGCATCACCTGCGTTGATCGTCACGTTCGCGGGGTCGAACCGATAACCCGTTGCGTCACCGATCATCTTGATCTCGACCGTCTTTCCGCTGATCGGGGCGGGGGTCCCGGCGGTAACCGGTCCTGCAGGTGCAGCCGCTGCCGGAGCTGGCGGAGTAGCCGCTGGCGTCGCGGGAGCTGCCTGTTTCTGCTCACCGCCACCGCAGGCGCCGAGAACAACCGCGCTCGAAATGAGCGCCAAACCGATGAAACGCATTCTGAAAAGGCCTCCAGTACCGAATTGATTCGGAAGGATGACGATGAGGTCGGACGGCTTTGCCCGAGCTATGTGAAATTATTCACAATCAGGCCAGAATGCAAACCCGGCCGTCCGTCCTCCCATTCGCTGCGCGCCGCTCGTCCGCGAGATGCGATACAATAGGTGCCATGCCACGCCGCTCTCCAAGCCAGCTCGCCCGCGCCGACTTTGCCGGAATTCCCCGGTATGCGCCGAGCCCCGACGTGGAGTTCAATCTCAGTGAGAATACCAACCTGTGGGGTACTCCGCCTGCTGCAACCGAGTCCCTCCGAGCCGGTGCGGCCGGCGGCGTTTCCGGCTACCCGGACATGTACGCCGATTCGCTCAAGAGCACCGTTGCCGTCATGGCCGGCGTGGGGAGCGATTGCGTCGTCACGGGCAACGGCTCCGATGACATCCTGGACTGCGCCATTCGCGCCTTTGCCGAGCCGGGCGCGAAAGTGGCCCATCCCGATCCCACGTTCGTGATGCTTCCTGTGTTCTCGCGCATCAACAGCGTAGTACCGGTTCCGGTGCCGCTCACGAAGGACTACCAGAATGACTGCGACGCCCTGCTCGCAACGCGCGCACGCATCATCTATCTCTGCTCCCCAAACAACCCGGCGCCAGTCGCCACGAGCGCCGCGGCCCTCCGGAGGGTCATCGAGAACGCGCCGGGCCTCGTGATTCTCGACGAGGCCTACGCGGAGTTCACGGGCCACGAAGGATTTCTCAGCGAGGCGCCTGCTCTCGAGCGCGTGCTGGTGTGCCGCACGCTCTCCAAGGCGTACGGGCTCGCCGGCCTCCGCGTCGGGTATGCCACCGCGTCAGCGGGCATCGTGGAAACCATCGAGAAGTCGCGCGGACCATTCAAAGTCAACGGGCTCGCGCAGCGCGCTGCCGTCGCGGCACTCACGGAGGATCGGGCCTGGGTTGTCGCGCGCGCCGCCGAAGCCGTGGAGAATCGCGACCGCCTCGCCAGCGCCCTGCGCGTGCTGGGCTTCTCGGCGCTCCCTTCGGCGGCGAACTTCCTCCTCGTCCCGACGCCGAAGGCATTCGACGTTGCCGAGCGACTGCGCTCCCATGGCATCGCGGTTCGTCCGTTCAGGAACCTGCCGCACATTGGCGACGCGTTTCGAATCACGGCCGGCCCCTGGCCAATCATGGAGCGCGTGCTCGCCGCCTTGGGCGGTTGATTGGATGCTGGCGATTCCCGCGATCGACTTGAGCAATGGTCACGCCGTCCGCCTGGCTGGCAATGGCGGACGCACCCAGCGCCTCGACATCGGAGATCCGCGCGACATCGCTCGCCGCTGGGTCGGACATGGTTTTCAGCGCTTGCACGTGGTCGATCTCGATGCCGCGAGCGGCCGCGGCTCGAACCCCGGCCTCGTGCGCGATCTCCTCAATGACGGCGCGGTGCCAATCCAGGTTGGGGGCGGAATCGGCACCTCGGTTGCGGTTGACCGGCTTTTCGAGGACGGGGCAAAATGGGTCGTCGTTGGCACGCGGGCCCTGGAGGAGTCCGACTGGCTCGTCGAGCTCGCAGATGCGAATCCCGGCGCCGTAATCGTCGCCCTCGACGTGCGCGACCGCCGCGTGCTGGCGAACAATGCGCGCGAGTGGACGCGCGAACTTCCACGCGATGTCCTCGATGTCATCGAGGATCTTGGCCGCGCGAGCCTCGCGCTCGGCGGTCTTCTCGTCACGTCATCCGCGCGGGCAGGGCAGCTCCAGGGAGCCGACCTGCCGCTGATGGAGGACATCGCCGAAGCGAGCACCTGGCCGGTGCTTGCGGCGGGTGGCATCGCCACGATGGGTGACCTGCGCGCACTGGAGGGTCGCGGCGTTGCCGGGGCAGTGATCGGCATGGCGCTCTACACCGGCGCCATCGATCCGCGTGCCGCGGCGGACGAGTTCGCGCAGTAGTCAGAAGTTCAGCAGGCGCTCGCGCCGCACGCGCGTCGGATCCCCCACGTAGGCCCAGCGCGCGTTCCTGAAGTATTTCCGCGCTACTCGCTGCACGTCGGCGCCGGTCACCGCGCGCAGATCCGCAACGAACCGCTCGCCGGCGTGATAGTCGCCAAAATACAGCTGTGCCCGCGCGAGAAAATCCGCCTGTGCCGTGATCGTCTCGTTGTCCAGGAAATACTCCGTGATGAACTGCTGCACTAGCGGCCGGAGCAGGTCTGTATCGACCGCCGCCGCCTGCACCGCCCGTACCTCGACCTTCATCAGTGCGACCGTGGTGTCGGGCGACGTGGTCGTCACGTAAAGACCTGTCGACGTCACCCCGCGGTCGCGCAGGCTGGCGTTCACGGCATAGGTGAGGTTGCGCTTCGAGCGAATCTCGGTGAAGAGCCGGCCGGCGAGCACCGCCGCGGCCACGCGCAGCGCGGGCACGTCGGGCGAGTTCGCCCGCGGGCCTGCGTAGTAGGCCTGGATGTAGTTCGTGGGGAGCATGCGCCGTGCGAATGCCACGTCCGGTGTTCGCGTGGGCAGCGTGTCGGGCATCGTCCACGCATATGTTCCCGCGGGCAACCTGCCGATCGTCGCATGCACCAGCGCCTCGACCTTTGCCTGCGGCACATTGCCGACCACCACGAGAAGCATGCGTGACGTCACGAACTGGAGGTCGTGGTAGGCCCTGAGCTGCGCGAGCGTGATGCGCGAGAGTGAATGTTCCTCGCCCACCGGTGAGAGCGCATATGGATGCCCGGCGAACGCGACACTGTCGGCAACATAGTCGAGCGTTGCGTCGGGACTGTCGTCCCGCTGGCGCGCGCCACTGAGCAGGAGGCCGCGCACGAACTCCACGTCGGCGGCGTCGAGCTTCGGATGCATGAGGCGGTCCGCGAAGATCGCCCATGTCGAGTCGAGTTCGTTCGTCGTCGTGCGCACACTCACCACCGTCCAGTCCTCGCGCGGCAGCACGGCGATCTCGCTTCCCGTGCGCGCCATCGCGCGACGCAGAACGTCCCTCGGGTATTTCTGGGTTCCACGTTCCGTCACCGCGAGCAGGAAGCTCTCCAGCCCCGCGGTTTCAGCGGTGACCTGCCGCACACCGCCCAGGAGGTACAGGTTGGCTACGACGATGCTGGCGTTCGTGCGGCGGTGGATCACCCGGACGCCATCCACCACGTATGACGTAGTCGTCGAGTCCTGTTGTGCGCTTGCGGACGTCGCGGCGAACGCGAGTATCACGCACAGGCGCCTCACGGAACGACCGTCCCCATCTTCGCCAGCTCGTCCTCGGTCAGCCGCAAGCGCTTGCGGTTGTCGGCTGTCATCATCACGCCCGTCACGTGCGGCTTGCCGATGATGTACTTGTTTGCGTAGGCGCGCAGGTCCGCCGCGGTGCGCCTGGCCATCTCGTCGTTGTATTTCATGTAGTACTCCAGCCCGGAGACGCTCCACCAGAACCCGATTGTATGTGAGAACTCCGAGCTCCGCTCCATTCCAAAGGCCGTCGTCACCGCGCGGTTCGCCTTGGTGGCCTCGAGTTCGTCCTGTGTGAAGTAGCCCGGCTTCACCGATTCACCGAGTTCCGCAAAGAGCGCAGCCATGCCCGCCCGCAGTTTTTCCGGCGTCGTTTGTCCGCTCACCGTGATCGGACCCACGTTGTTGAGCGTGTAGTAATTCACGAGCACACCCTGCCAGAGCCCGCTATCCACAAGTTTCTTCTGAAAACGCGACTGCTGGTTGTTCAGCACGTCGGAATACACGTCGGCGACGAAGGTGGAGGCTTCGTCTTTCCGGACGCTCGGGCCGTCCCACTGGATCTCCACCGTCACGGCGTTGACCGGCTCGTCGACAATCAGGCCCTCATTCTTCGCGAGCGGCGGGATCGGCGGGATGGGGTTCTTCACGAAGGGGTCGTCGCCTTTCCGCCACAGTGAGAAGATCTGCTCGGCCATCGCGAATGATCGGCCCGGATTCACGTCGCCCGAGATGATCAGCACCGAATTGTTCGGGATGTAGTACAGATCGCGAATCGTCCGCATCTTGTCGGGCGTCGTGCCCAGGATCACCTGCCGGTCGCCGATGACGTTCTTCCGGCTCCACTGATCGCCCCACAGTTTCCTGCCCATCGCCTGTTCCAGACGGAACCCGGGCTGTGACTCGTTGCGGTCGTACTCGCCGATCACAACCTGGCGCTCGCGCTCGAGCTCGTCCGCGCGAAACTTCGGTCCGAGCAGAGCGGCCGACAGGAAGCGCAGGCCGCCCTCCAGGGAATCGGAGGGCAGCGTGAGGTAGTAGTTGACTTGCTCCTCACGTGTGGAGGCGTTGAACACTGCGCCGAGTTCCGACGCATGGTCGATGAACTGATCGGGATTTGGGTACGTGTCGTTCGCCTTGAAGAACATGTGTTCGTACATGTGCGCGAGCCCGGCATACTCCGGCGTTTGCGTGAACGACCCGTTGCGCACCGTGACTTCGACAGTGGCGAGCGGCACGCCGTGGTTTTCGACGACGATCACCTCGAGGCCGTTCGGGAGTACCCGGCGCTGGATGATCTTCTCGAGCTCCGCGCGCTGCGCGAGGGCGAAGGCGGGCGCGAAAGACAGCAGCACGACGGCCGCGCGGTGCTCCCAACGCCGGGGCCATCGCAACTTGCCCCACGTCGCGAGTCCGGCGCGTGCGGCGCTGGCGCCCATCTCTATCCGCCCTTTGATTTCCCCGATCATGTCAGCCGTCGTCTCCGCGTTGCGTCAGTCACTCGTGCCGGAGCGCCTGCGCACGAACGTGGCACTCGCGCCCTTTACGACGTTCAAGATCGGTGGCCCGGCCGACCTGTTCTACGATGCCACTTCTGCTGATGACCTGGCACTCGCGATCGCCGGCGCGCGATCGGCTCAGATTCCGTTCTTCGTCCTCGGGCTCGGCGCGAACATTCTCATCGGAGACCGCGGTGTGCGCGGCCTGGTGATTCGAAACACCGCCGCTCACGTCGAGTTCCCGGCCGCCCGGCAGATCCGCGCCGAAAGCGGCACAGCCGTAGCGGACCTGATCAGGACTGCCGTTGCACGAAACCTTTCCGGACTCGAACATTACGTCGGCATCCCCAGCACCGTTGGTGGGGCAGTCTGGCAAAACCTGCATTTTCTCTCGCCTGCGCCGGAGCGCGCGAGAACGATGTTCATTGCGGAGGTGGTGGAGTCGGTCGAACTCCTTGCCGCCGACGGGACAAGACAGACCGCCGATCGCGACGCGATGCTGTTCGGCTATGACACCAGCCGGCTGCACGACTCGGGTGAGATTGCCCTGGCGGTCACGTTTCGTCTCTCGCCGGGCGACCCTGCCGCCATGCACCGGATCATGCAGGAGAATCTGAGTTGGCGGGGATCCCGTCATCCATGGCTCGAGTATCACCCCAGCGTCGGATCCATCTTCAAGAAGATCGAAGGTGTGGGGGCTGGGCGCCTGATCGATCAATGCGGGCTCAAGGGGCATCGTATCGGCAATGCACAAATCTCGCACATGCACGCGAACATCATCGTGAACCTGGGCGGAGCGACGGCCGCGGATGTGCGCGCGCTCATCGAGTACGCGCAACAAAGCGTGTCGGAAAACCTGGGGCACCGATTAGAAGCAGAAATTCAGATGATCGGGGAGTTCTAGTCGCCGCTCAGGCGCGGTCTTCTTGCGCTGCGGTCAGAAGTCCTGCCCAAACTCGACTCTGAATCGCCACGGAGCCACGCGATCTACGGCGCGCTCCAGACTCACTCCGACAGCGCCGCCGAAAAAGCGCACACCCACCGCAGCCGAAGCCCTC
>Ga0210384_10006805_pt1 | contig 12124 bp, 14 predicted proteins | sample IncBWH2MmetaG_FD_160574 | JGI IMG/M metagenome (GOLD analysis project Ga0210384, IMG submission 160574) | Forest soil microbial communities from Barre Woods Harvard Forest LTER site, Petersham, Massachusetts, United States - Inc-BW-H-2-M | ecosystem: Environmental > Terrestrial > Soil >... | reverse complement strand
TCGCCAGCTGGCTTGGCCAAGCCAATTGCCAGCCAATTGCCGTCATGGGAAAAAGCGAGACTGAGAATGGCGCTTGGCATATCCAAGTGAAGTGTTACATTGCCACTTGCGATCTCCCAAAGCGTTACCGCGCCTTTGACGTCGCCGCCCGCCAGGATCCGTCCATCAGGCGTTATGGCCAGGGTTTGCTGCGGGCCGACTTTTTGTACAAAAGGCCTGTTGTACCGCTCGCTGCCTTCCGGCCGAGTCACTGTGATTCCGTCATCAAAGGAGTACGCATCAATATCCGGCTCCGGCGCTACCGCCACCGCCAGCGCCTTGCGCCGCTCCAGCAAAACAAATTGTCCGTCGCGCGGCCGAAAATAGAACAGATCTCCCGCCGTGGTGGTATATTTCTGCACCAGTGCGAACGCGAGTTTCGGTTTATGCGAACACGCGGAACCCGCTAGCACGAACAAAAGCAAAACTAGCCCAGCCGACCGGTTTCTCATGGTTTGCACCTTTATGCTCAGCTTACATGATTTCCTCCGATGCATGTATCGCCGTCGCTGCGTCGCGTTCGTGAGCATTCTCGCGTTGCTACTCACCGCGTGCGACCGCCAAACATCCGAGCAGTCGTCTGGCACGAGTCCCCTCTTCCCCGCCCCGTTCGGAACCTCCTGGGGGTTTATCAATGACCGAGGAAAAGCCGTAATCCCGCCGCGCTTCGAGGCCGCGCAACCCTTTTCCGAGGATCTCGCCGCCGTCAAACGCGAGGGTCGATGGGGCTACATCGATCGCAATGGCTCCGAAGTCATTCCTATTCGATACAAGATGGCCCAAAGCTTCCGCAGCGGTGTCGCCATCGTCGATGCAGGTCTGCCCCATCATCCTATCGGCGTCATCGACCCCAGCGGCGCCTGGGTCACGCAACCTCTCTTCCGCTCTCTTTCGGCCGCCGACGGGCGCGGCGGCCTTCTCTTGGGAGAGAAGGAACCCGCCGGGGGTGTCGCCTTCTACGATCGCTCCGGAAATCTCGTCTTGGGCCCCTACTTCCTCGCTTTTCCTTTCGCGCAGGGCCGTGCGCGCGTCAAAACGGGCGCCCGGGCGAGCTCCGATGATTGGATAATCGATGCCTCCGGAACTTTATTGCCAAAGAAGCCGCTCGTTCTCGACGGCATCCGCCTTCTCCGAAGGCCTGATTGCCGTCCTGCAGGAGCGCAAACTAGGCTACATGGATCTTGACGGAAACATTGCCATAGAGCCGCGCTACGATCGGGGGGGCGAGTTTGCCGAAGGGCTTGCGGCGGTCCAGTTGGAGGGGCACTGGACCTTCATTGATAAATCGGGCGCCGTGCCCGCTGAATTCCCAGCGGGCATCGCCTTTGCCGAGCCGATCTCCGAAGGGCTCTCTCTCGTGTCAGCGGATCGCGACCAGTCTGGGCGCAAGTTCGGCTATGTGGACCGGAATGGCACGTGGGCGATCAAGCCTATCTGGGATGATGCTCATCCGCCCAGCTCTGACCTCGATCCTCATCCAGGCCATCGACATGGACCTTTCACCGTAGATCGTCCTCGCCGCGCTGGCAATGAACAAAAGCGCGCTGACAATGCGAAATGCCCAGTCACACTTCAGCCCGGTACCGCAGTTATTGATCGTATTCATCGTGCCGTCGTACCCAGAATGGCCCGCGGCCATTCTCGTCCCGGCCTTTTGGAGTCAGATCCAGATAGTGATAATGGATGTTGAATATTTCGTTGCCGCGCGTGTAACACGAATAAGTGTGAAAAATGTTTCCGCCTTCGTCCTTATAGAACATGCTGTGGCCTTCCCGCTCAGAGTGCCCAGGATCTTGCATGGCGTAATTGAAAAAGGCTCTTTTCTTCGCCGTTTCTTCTGGCGTAAAAGACACGTGATAGTCGAAATTGAAATCTGTGCCACCGGAGGACACCCATGTGAAATCCCAGCCCATCCGTTTCTTGTAGGCCGCCAGCTTCTCGTAGGGCGCGCGCGACACGCAGATCATGGCCACGTCGCGATGCTTCAGATGCACATTGATGCCGTTGAAGCCGTCAGCCCGCAGGGAGCAATGTGGACATCCCAACTTGTCATTCGGCCCGAACATGAAGTGATAGATTACAAGTTGGCTGCGCCCTTCAAACAAATCGGCTAACGTTGCTTTGCCGTTGGGCCCCTCGAATGCGTACTTCTTCGTCATTTTCACCCAAGGGAGGTTGCGCCGTTCTAAATTGATCTCCTCCTGCATGCGCGTGAACTTCTTCTCCTTAATGAGGAGTTTCTTGCGCGCCTTAAGCCATTCAGCTTCAGAAACGACTTCATGTTTGATTGCCGCTGCCTTCATTCTCTAGCCCTCCGGTTGGAATTGAGACTCGTGGTCAATGTGTGCTTTGTCAGTCCTGATATTCGTCATACCGGCGCAGTCAGGCGATCGGTGGCCCTTGAGCGGCCTCATCTAGGTCGCAAGGCGTTTTCCGTACTCTTCTTGCATCCGAACCTTGGCCGTCCAAAAGGGTCGCAGTTCCAACCCACTGAGATGGTCAGTTAAGATGCCTAAGTGTGTGTGCCAACCACTGGCTACGCTCACCGTTTTCCCGGGGTCGCCAAGGCGGCGGTGTGTCACTACAAGCAGAACGATCTTACCGCGCTGCTTCAATTCGAAAGTTACTTCAGAAGCATCCTGCTCGTTGCCCCAGGTGTAGCTGAGTAATCGGGGCGGATCGCACTGGGTAATACGGCCATAAACTTCACATTTCTCATCTTGACCCGGCGGTGTCTTTTCCGGGGAAAGATCGGCAAAGCGGAATTTCAGTTCGATTTGACCGCCGATGCGCAAATCCATGGGGCCCGTGGCAAACCACTCCCTGCGCTTTTCCGGGTCGGTTAAGTACGCCCAAATGCGTTCGATTGGTCCCGGGAGTACGCGTTCGATGCGGAACGTGCCGGGTTCGCATACAGCGCCATACTCATCTGCCGCTTGTTTTGATTCGTCGTCGGGCTTTTCCGGCTCGTCGCTCATCGAGATGGACCCCTCCTCTTGTTTTGGCGGCCATACGGTCTTCAGCTCGCATGATCGATTCGAGGGTGTCTAAGCTCCTGGTCCAGATCGCGCGCTGGGCCACGATCCACGAGGCAGCCTCGTCAAGCGATTCCGGTTCAATGGCGAGTAAATGCTCGCGCCCCGCACGCCTGCGCCGCACCACGCGAGCACGCTCAAGCACACGAATGTGCTTAGATACCGCGTTGAGCGACATCGCGAAGGGGTGAGCAAGTTCGGTCACCCGCGCCGCTCCTTGCATCAAGCGCTGCAGGATCGCTCGCCTTGTCGGGTCGGCCAGCGCCCTCAGCGTTCGCGACAAATTCGACTGCCTCGCACGAACCATTATTATTCAACCGGAAGGTGGAATATAATTCGAAGTCTGTCCGTTGTCAAGATGCTTGCTCGCGCCTTGCTTGCTCGCGCCGAGATTATTTGAAAGTAAGCGCCCACCTAAATATGACGTACACACCAACTCCGTGCAGCGTGTCAAGCACCAACATCTCGGTTTGCGTGCGGGCCCAAAGAGATTCCCGGGAGCCCGTGAACTTGCTGCGATTCAAGACGGGCTACTGCGTCCCGTGGACCAGCACTGCCGTTACTTTGTTTTGCGTGTGACTTGACATCATCCTTCTCCTTTGTCGATCGAATCTGATTGCAGAAAAGCTACGTGTTGGCCGGCGAACGCTGCGCCGGGGTGATAGACTATTTGCCTGACTGCCGAGACGCGTTCAAGACCGGACCCACACCTGCATCGCGAGACAAAACCTCACTTTTTCGCCGAAGCTTGCCGCGCCAGCTTGCGACCCAAGAAATCCTTAATCGCGCTGGCAATTTCCTCAGCGTGGGTTTCGAGCGCGAAGTGACCGGTGTCGTAGAAACGCACCTCGGCGCTCGGAATGTCACGCTTGAACGCTTCAGCACCAGCGGGCAGGAAGAAAGGATCACTCTTCCCCCAGACCGCCAGAAGTGGTGGCTGCTTTGTGCGGAAATATTCCTGGAACTTGGGATACAGCGCGACATTGCTGGCGTAATCCAGAAACAGGTCAAGCTGGATCTCGTCATTGCCGGGCCTCGCCAGCAACGCGGAATCGAGTGAGTATGATTCCGGCGCCACCAGCGTCTGGTCATGGACGCCATATTGGTATTGGGATTTCGTCGCGTCAGGTGTCAGGAAATCACGCAGCGCAGCTCGGTTGCTTGGTGTTGGGTCTTTCCAGTACTTTTGGATCGGGTTCCATCCTTGGCTCAGACCCTCTTCATAGGCGTTGCCATTTTGCGAGATGATGGCGGTAATTCGCTCCGGATGCGCCAACGCGAGGCGGAGCCCTACTGGAGCGCCGTAATCGAAAACATACGTCGCATAGCGTTCAAGACCAATCGTCTGGGTGAATCTGTCGACGGTCTTGGCAAGTTGCTCAAACGTGTAGGAGAAACTCTTGCGGTCCGGCGCGTCCGAGAAACCGAAGCCGGGCAGGTCCGGTGCGACTAGATGATAATGGTCGGCCAGGGCCGAAATGAGGTCGCGGAACATGTGCGACGACGTCGGGAAGCCGTGCAGGAGCAAGATCGTAGGAGAATCTTTCGGGCCGGCTTCGCGATAGAAGATCTTGGAACCGTCCACCGTGGCATTTTTGTAACTCGTCATGAGTAGCCTCCTTACTGAATTTGGAAGGGCAGATAATCTGGGGCTGTTCAGCGCCCTTTCCTGCCTTCCAACCATCAGATGTGCTAACCTATAAAAAGATTCTTTATAGGTGTTAATACTTGGGAGTTGAAATATGGGTCAGGGCAGGACAATTCATAAATCCGACTGGAAAGATGGTTTCCTGTTCGTTGGCAACTATCTCGTTCTGGATTTCCTGAACACGAGTCCCGTCCAGAACGGGGAGACCAAGGAGCTACTCCCCGATTTCGACGCACTCTTGCGATGGTTTCAGGCCGCTGATCTTCTTAACTCTCGTGAGGTGGGGAACCTTCGGAAACAATGGGGAGAATCGGTCCGGGCCCGACATACAGTGGAAGCTATGCGGGAACTGCGAGAGAGATTGAGGGACGAGGTCCTCGCCTTGGAACGAGGTGGCAGGGTGCATCACGCGACCATTGACGACTTGAATCGCCTGACAGCAGAGCATCCCATGCTTATCAGGCTGAATACGAGTGGAGGCGCGTCCTCTACGGAGCTGTGGTTCGATCCGCGCCAACCCGAAGACTTGTTTGCGCCCCTGGCGCACAGCGCGGCTACGTTGTTCGCCAATGTGGATCGCAACCGCGTCCGCAAGTGCGATCAGTGTGTGCTGCACTTCCACGACACGAGCAAGAAGGGGACGCGACGCTGGTGCAGCATGCAACTATGCGGGAATCGCCTCAAGGTCGCAGCCTACGCAGCTCGCCAACGCGTGCGCGTTCACAACCGACAACATGGTCCGACTACCAGACTTTGATACTTTGCGGTACGGATGATATCCGTAGAGGTAGCTGATGCCGAGCGTGGTTTGAGCCACACAACTTCCACTGTCAGCCCTGGCGATTGTTCAATCAGATCAATCGCGTGAATTGCCCCAGGGTAAGGGACATCGGACTTACAATAGCATCAAAAAACACGATGCAGCTTGTCCGCCCACCGATTTGCGCCCGCAATGCCTCTGGTGGGTCGTTCGGCTCAATTCTCTTGGAGTTCAAATGCCATTCTTCATTTGCTCGTCTAGGCCGTCTCGGGACTAATCGAGCTTTGCGTACTCAGTCTTGGCAGCGATGAGGATGGGGATGTCAGGGTCGGCGTCTTTCCATAGAGTGAGTAAATCCTGATGAGTCGCCTTGGCCTTCGCGGTGTCGCCCTGCATGGTGTAAGCGCGCGCCAGCCCGAGGCGGCCGAGTGCGCCGATTGGTTCGGTCTGTACAATCCCGCGATGGGCAAGGATCTTCTGAAATTCAGCAGCGGCCTGTGCACCCTGTTGCGCTGACAGATACGCCAGCCCTCGGACATAAACGGGATACATACTGAGGCTCATCGAAATACTACTGGGTGAGCCGAGTTCATAAGGACGCGCCGCTTCCAGGATCTCGATCGCTCTACCGGGGTTTCCGGCGTCAATTTGAAGCATGGCATTGACCGTCGGCAGATAATTGAATTGAACCACCGTATCCTCAGGAAAACGATGGGCGAGACTCTCCATGCGCTTCGTTATCCGCGCTTGCGAGTTCTTGCTGGTATCGGTGAGAGCAGATGCGAGCGCGATTCCATACTCGACATCGCGCGGAGCAGCGAGGGCCATGGCCGCCGAGGCGCGCTGCTTAGCTTCGACTGGGTTGCCAAAGAGAGCTTCACGAAGAGCAGCGTCGGCTTCATAAGCCGAAGCGGTTTCCTTTTCGTCCGCTTTCTGTGCGGAGGCCACCGCTTTGCGTGAAAAGTCGCGGGCCTTGCTCAATTGCCCGTAATAAGCCGCGACATCGGCTTCGGCGGCCAGAAGAGCATCCTCAACTCCAGGTTGGCCCATGGCCCAATTCACCTGCTTAGCCATCTCCTCGGTGTCGTTCTGAAGGAAACCAAGCTGGTACAATCCCAGCCGCAATGTGGGCGAATCGACTTTTTTCGTTTGGGCTTCTTCGACCAAGCTTCGAGCGTCCTCGAAGCGATCCATTTCCACATAGGCCGCAAAAAGGTTCACCGTGGCCAACGCGCTGCCGGGATCGAGCTGCATCGCTTCTTCGGTTGCCTTAAGGCCCTTTTCGTATTGGCCGAGGGTGCCGTAATTGGTTCCCAGATCATTGCGCGCCAGCAGTTCACGAGGATACGTTTGCGCCCACAATTCCAAAACCCGGCGCGCTTTTTCCAGATCGCCCGTCGTAAACAGATGATAACGACTCTCGATGCCCAGGCGCTCGCGTTCGCTGACCCGATCGCGGAGTTCATAGGCTTTTTTCGCATACTCTGCAGCTTTCGCGGACTCTCCGAGGTCCCAGTAACAGGTGGCGAGAGCCGCGTAAGCGAGGGCGAAGTTCGGATCGAGGCGGACGGCCCGTTGCATCTGAGGAATTGCCGCGGTGAAGTCGCCTTTCCCCATGATGCTGACGCGGCCACGGCTGTACGCTTGCAAGGCATCCAGAGACGGAGTGGTGACCTGATCGAGCGGGGTATCGAATTTTTCAGCCGTGGCTATGGATTCGCCGAGTTTTTCCCGCACCTTGCCGGCGGCTTGACTGAGCGCTTTCAGCACTTGTTCCTTGCCTGCGGCGGTAGCTTCCGCACGCGCCATGGTGTCGCCGGTAAGGCAATTCACGGCGTGCAATTCCAGAACATATTGATTGCCCAAGTTCGCGATGGAACCGTCGAGAGCGGCAACACTTCCGACGCGCTGGCACAGGTCTCTGGCAATCTCCGGTGTGATGGTCTTGTCGGGAGACTGGCTCATGAGGCGGAGCGTCTGCTGGATGCGGCGCTCGGAGACGAGGCTCAAGAAGGGCGACTGTTCGAGTTGAACAGCGAAACCCTGACGCAGGGTATCGTCGAACACGGGATCGTTAGTGTGATTGGCAAAGTCGGCGAGGACGATGGTGTCTTTGGCGCTCAAGGCAGACGCGCGATGCGGGTAAAAGTGCAGACCCACGGCCACAATCGTGACCGCCAGGAGCATGGTGGCGCCAAGTCTCCAGCGTTTGCGCGCCATACGCTTGAGGCGCCAACTGGTGCGGCTGGTCGCGCCCGAGGGGCTCGAGACATGTTCCGCGGTCTCTTGCCTGAGGCGCTGGAGATCGGCGCGGATGTCGGCGGCTTTCTGGTAGCGCAGTTTGCGATCTTTCTCCAGCGCAATGATGATGATTTCTTCCAATGCCGCGGAAACCTGTTTGTTGAGCCGTACAGCTGGCGCCGGCGGTTTGTTTAGAATCGCTTCATGAACAACAGCGGCAGTATTTCCGGGAAACGCGAGGCGGCCGGTAGCCATTTCATAGAGCACCGCGCCGAAGGAAAACAGGTCGGTGCGCGTATCGAGCTCCTCGCCGCGAGCCTGCTCTGGCGACATGTAAGCGATCGTGCCCACAGTAGATCCTGGGCTAGTCAACAGCGACGTCTCTTCCGCCGTGGGCATGGTGGAGAGGCCTCCGTCACTGGAGACTCGCTTGACCAAACCAAAATCGAGAATCTTGGCGTGCCCCAGCTTCGTGACAAAGATGTTCGCTGGCTTGATATCGCGGTGAATAATTCCTGCAGAATGGGCCGCGGCGAGAGCCTCTGTGATCTCAATACTCAAGTCGAGTAGCTGATCGAGCGGCAATGCCTTATGTGCGATAAGGTGACTTAACGTGAGTCCCTCGAGGTACTCCATGACAATAAATCGGTAGCCTTCGTCTATATTCGCGTCGTAGATGGTGCAGATGTTGGGATGATTCAGCACGGAAGCTGCTTGCGCTTCTCTCTGGAACCGCTCCATCGCCAAAGTATCCTGAGCGATGTCGCTCATCAAAAACTTCAGCGCGACCATCCGGTGCAGACGGATGTCCTCCGCCTTATAGACGACCCCCATCCCGCCGCCGCCGAGTCGCTCCAGGACGCGGTAGTGTGAAATCGTCCGTCCGATGAGTGGATCGGAGGCCGTCATTTGGCGCTCATCTTAGGTCGTGCCAAAAGCCAAGTCAACGAAGACAGACTGCTGGGGCGTCAGGATTGTAGCGGGGGAATTCCGAGACACGGCATACCTGTTGTCAGTGCCCGAAAGCCATAACCGGTAACTTGGATACTGGTACGGACTCTTGCCTCCGCAATCATGAATGTCCAGGCGGACGGTCTTCAGAGTGAAGTAGAAAAGAAGCTAATTCGAAAGCTTCCTGAGAAATACCAGATTTCTTGCTGCTCCGCTAACACCCGCTGGTCATCTTCAAGGACAAATATCGCAAACTCCTACCGGTTGAAGTATGGTTGAGCTGCGCTTCGAAAAAAGTGATTTTTTTGAACCTCGGTCCACGCGATGAGGAAATGAGCGAAGATACCTGTGTGTCTGGCGTGCCCAGAGTAGGCTCAGAGCAGCGACCGGGACGAGTTTTTTGATCATACGACAGTACCGCGGGCTTCCGCAGTTCCCGCGCCGCGTAGCGCAGATCCGTCCAAAGCGATTGCATGCAGCCTCCGGCGGGCAACCGGGGAGTCACTTGTATGTACGTCGTTGGACGAAAGACGTTCCATGGGGTTGGGAAGTTAGCTGTGCGATGTTTCGGTTCTCAGGGCGCCAAATCGAACTAGTCGATGTTGGCGATGGCTTTGACGAGCGTCTCGACCTGCGAACCGGCGGCCGGCACGAAGTAGCCAGCCAGTGATCCGCCGGGCTGCTTGCCGTAAACGGCAATCTCTCGCGCGTTCGGCCCTTCGGCGTCGGTGATAAAGTTGTAGCCGCCGTAGCTTGCCTTAGGCCACGCGGCAGGAATCGAGGCAATCGCGGCCTTCAACTGGCTGAATTTTGCGGCGTTCGCCTTGAAAGTGTGCAGCAGGACCTGCTCAAGTCCTTGTCCTAGCAGCCAGCACTCGCCGGTCTTCATAATCAGGCAATGCGTGAAGAAATCGCTGTCGCCGCGATAAAAACTACCGTAGCGCGCGATAACACCCTTCCCTACGCTAGGCATAAATACCTCCTTGCCGCGAGCTGGTCGCGGCTTTCGCGTGGGTCCATCTCATGCGAAAGCCGCCCTGCTCACGGTCCTTCGTGCTGACTGCTGACCCTTTGCTGCAAAATCCGACCTACGCCGGCACCTTATGAAGCGGCCACAAGTTCAACGGCGATGATGTATCCGGCGTTGTCCGATGCCTTCTCGGAATGGAAAAGAAGGTTCTCGCCACCGGCGCCGTCAAACTCCTTGATGTATTCCACGGTGAAATCGAGGGGGGACGGCAGTCCTGGAAAAGCGCCGTTGATGGATACCTTGCCCTTATTCAGGTCAAAGGAAAATGTGCACGGTACCTGCTTCACACCAACCGTAGTGCCGGAAAAATCGACGACATAGCCGATTGGTGCGCCCGTCGCTCCGGGTGCCTGGCCATTCAGAGTGCCGCGGTGGCCGCTAGGGGTAAAGGGAGTGCAATCTCCGGTAACAAGAAGTGCATCGCTGGGCGCTCCCTGACGCGACAGCGAAAAGGCAATACTCTCTCCGCCATCGGTATTCGGGTTTTTGCCCCACTGAGTAAGTCTATCGAGCGCCCTTTGCGTTGCCGCGTGTTCCTTGGTCTCTGTTTGTGGTTGTGCCATATCGACCTCTCCGCTTTTAGATTTTGCTCACGTCCAACCTGGAACACGCCCGCGTGAGCATCGAGGCGTGTTTCGACGAGGCACGGTCACAGAAAACGTAACGTTGTCCCATCCGCGAGAGTAGTGACGCCGCCAACCGTTCCGTTTCATCCGCGATCCCCGCAGAACCGTCCGGACGCCACCCCAGCATTTTGCAAAAAGAGGCGGCAAGCTGTTGAAAACAAACGGTTGTGGTACGCAAAAACTCCATTCAGCTGTTTTATACAGAATGTAACCTCGTCGCATTCGGCCTGAACCGGCGCCTCAGTTTCATCTTCTTGAAGCGGGATAACTCCACGACGGTGACAACGCCCGCTAGAAGCATTAGCTCATTGCCGTGGTCGGATCGGGGGGCACCCCAACGTTTTCAGATCGCAGACGCCACGCCATGCCGAATTTTATCGTAGCGGTCCGACATACCTTCTCCGGCCCACCGACTGGCAGCTCTACCGCTCACAACCGGAGTCACGACGGTGAGGTCTGGTTGGCGCTTCAGACAGACAAAGACACTCTCCTGATGGAGCAGACGGGTGAGCGGCAGTAGTTTAAGGGCACGCACACTGGCTGCTATGTTCACGGAGAGTAGCATTCTCGCAACTCAGCAAAAGGGCTCGCGTCATCTCCGGCAGCGTAACCTACACTGAAAGAAGTCATCGCTGAATCCGCAACCACAGGTACGGGACAGTGCCGAGCCAGGAATTCCTTAATACAGTCATACTGCTCGTCGCGGGTGTCTTCTTTTTTGCGTTCTTCTACAGTACCGCCGCAAGTTGGCTTCGAGGACACCGCACACAGCGTTGGTTAAAATTCTTTCTGGCAGCTCAAAGAGCGCGGAGCGCGAATCAGTTTGGTGACGCGCGACGTTTGCTGTACAAGGCTTGGCTGCTTTCACGAGGTCGGGGGTGGAATCGGAGGCTTTGCCAGTTGACTCTTGGCGAATTCGCAGAATTGTTGCGCGCCGGGGGAAAGTACCGGCGCGCCGAGAAAATGCGCCGCCGCATTGACGTCAATTCCACTTCCAGAGTACAAATGCTTGCCGCCGACGCTTCCGAAAGGTATAAGATATTTAGGATATGATTTCTATGGGCACTCGTCGACGTCCTGTTCCGAAATCCTCGCGCGATCTCTTGCCCAATCTCACCGAGGTCATGCCCTTCGGACGTTACGGAGCAGGACTTTGGACTGGCCATCCAATTGGACTGGTGATTGTGGTTGGTCTACTTCTTATGGGCTTTGTTGGATTACCAGAGGCACGCTGGTTTCTCGCACTCACTGTTCCTTTGGGCGGCATCTGCGGATTTTTCCTGTGGCTCCACCATCGATAGGCAGCTCTTGCTGGTCTTCCTCTTGTAAGCGCGACAACTGGGGCGAGCAGTGTTCGGTCGCCCGCCAGCAGGTATTTTCCGACATCGTTGCTAAGAATTCACAGAAGGCAACATGGCAACTACGAAAGCCGCAATAGCAAGATGGCGAGCGTCACCTTGGTGTCACCTAGCGGTAATGACTATCACGTGTTCCCCAGCCGGATCTCCTCTGCCAAATGTTCGCTGGCGCGTAAGGCCAGCGCCATGATCGTGAGCGTCACCGACTTCTCCGGATGAGATGTGAAACAGGCCGCATCCACCACCAGAAGATTCTTGATGTCGTGGCAACGGTTCCATTTGTCGAGCACGGAAATCTTCGGATCATCTCCCATGCGTGCGCCACCCGCTTCATGCGTTACGCTTCCGAGTGGATACGGATTCTTCTTCTCGTAGGGAAGGACCTCTGCGCCGGAAGCCTTCAGGATTTCCTCCATCTGGCCGTACATTTCATCCC
>Ga0210384_10006803_pt1 | contig 12125 bp, 11 predicted proteins | sample IncBWH2MmetaG_FD_160574 | JGI IMG/M metagenome (GOLD analysis project Ga0210384, IMG submission 160574) | Forest soil microbial communities from Barre Woods Harvard Forest LTER site, Petersham, Massachusetts, United States - Inc-BW-H-2-M | ecosystem: Environmental > Terrestrial > Soil >... | reverse complement strand
GGGGGGGGGGGGGGGGGGAGGCTGGTGAGGGAATTGCTTCTGCGGAATATCTAAGGTTATCTTGACCCGACCCGCTGCACATTGAATTTATCGCCGCGAGGCCAGGTTACTTTGTTTTTCTTCTTGCAGTACGGGCAGATCGCTGTGCGCCCGACGTGCTTGCCCAATCCGGTGGATCCTACGATCCGCATGCCCCGCTGGCATCCCGTACACCGCAAGATCTTCTGCATATACCCTCCTTGCCCTACTTGGCCCTTCAGAGGATGACTGCTCCGAAATTTCGTCTCAGTGCGCCGCGGGTTCCGCTGCCGGGTGCAATCCGTGTTGCGGCACCTCATGCGTTCCACGCGCCAGCGGCTCGATCTTCATTCGGTAGAAGTGGTCCAGCGGCAATCTGCCTTTGCCCACCGGGTAGGCTTTTTCAATCGCCTTCATCACATACGCCTTTGCCAGTGTCGTCGCTTCCAGCAGCGATCTTCCCGCTGCGAGTTGTGCCGTGATCGCCGACGCAAACGTGCATCCCGTTCCGTGCGTGTTTTCGACCTTTACCCTGTCTCCGCCCAGGTGGTGCATCTCCTTCCCGTCGAACAACACGTCGATGACCTTCTCCATATGGCCGCCCTTCACGATCACGGCCGGTGCTCCCATCTCCACCAGCTTTCTCGCCGCCGCCTCCATGTCGGCCATGTCTTTGATCGTCAAACCGGTCAAGACTTCCGCTTCGGCAATATTCGGCGTGACCACATTCGAGCGTTTTAGCAATTCGGCGGAAACATAGTTGATCCCCCCGGCGTCCAGCAATTCCTTCCCACTCGAGGACTTCATCACCGGGTCATGCACCACATGCGCAAACTTGTGCGCATCCAGAAATTCCGCCACCACCACGGCATTGCCCCGGTTTCCCAGCATGCCGATCTTCACCGCCGCGATGTCGCAATCCCTCACCAGCACGTCCAACTGCTCGCGCACTTCCGCGCTCGGCGTGTTGTGCACCGCTTCGACGCCCTGTGTGCTTTGCACCGTCAGCGAAGTGATCGCGGCCATCCCATAGCAGCCGTGCGCCGCAAACGTCTTCAGATCCGCGCCCACACCTGCGCCGCAACTCGGATCAAATCCCGCAATCGTCAGCAAAACCGGGGCCGCTGCGATTCCCTGCCCGTGGAGATGGCTCATGATGGTCTGTCTTTCGCCTCGTTCCGTGAAGAAAATTGCCGGTCACGTCTCCCTGTCCGCAAGGCCTTCCAACCTCGCGCCAGAAAACGCCCGGCATCTGCGAATGTACGCGCACTATTTTTTCTCTGCAAGGTAATTTTGCGAAAGAAAGCCGAGTTCCAGTAGTTCAAGTCTGAAACTCGGTGAACTATAGAGAGGAATCGAATTGTTCGAGCGAAAAGCCGCTCGATAGGGCCGGATCTAAATCACGGGAACAAGCCGCGCACCAGAGTCGCTTCGGCCACGCGTCCCACCGCAACGCTCATCGCGGCGGCGCGGGGCGGCACGTGGTGCTTGCGCATCGCCTCAAGCATGTCGTGGAATGCGCGCACCATGATCTTCTGCAGCCGCACGTTCACTTCGTCGGAATCCCAGAGCAGCCCTTCCTGGTTTTGCACCCACTCGAAGTAGCTCACCGTCACCCCGCCTGCATTGGCAAGAATATCCGGCAACACAGTGATGCCGCGCCGCGCCAGAATCTCATCCGCATGGGGTGTGGTCGGTCCGTTGGCCGCTTCCGCCACCACCCGCGCCTTCACCGCTTCCGCGTTCTGCAGCGTTATTACGTTTTCCAGCGCCGCCGGCACTAGGATGTCGCACTTCATCGTCAACAAGTCGTCGTTCGAAATCCGGGATGCCCCAGGCATCCCCACCACGGTCCCGGACCGTTCTTTGTACCGGATCGCCTTGATCGGATCGATACCGCGAGAGTTCGTAACACCACCGCGGGTGTCACTCAGGGCAATGATCTTCGCCTTCTTGTCCGCCAGCAGCCGCGCTGCCGTCGCACCGGCATTGCCAAATCCCTGAATCGCCACGGTCGCGCCGCGCAGTGAGATCTTCTTCACCTTGCAGGCCTCTTCGACCACGTACACAAGCCCCTGCGCCGTCGCCTCCGCGCGCCCCAAGGACCCGCCAATCGAAATCGGCTTCCCGGTCACCACGCCCGGCACCGTGTGCCCCACCATCATCGAATACGTGTCCATGATCCAGGCCATCGTCTGCGAATCCGTGTACACGTCCGGCGCGGGAATATCCTGGTCCGGCCCGATAATCGGCAGAATCTCGCTCGCGAATCGCCGCGTCATCCGCTCCAATTCGCTCTTGGACATGCGCTTCGGGTCGCAGATGATGCCGCCCTTCGCCCCGCCAAACGGCACATTTACCACCGCCGTCTTCCACGTCATCCACGCCGCCAGCGCCTTCACCTCGTCCAGCGTCACACCGGGATGGTACCGAATGCCGCCTTTCCCCGGGCCGCGCGAAACGTTGTGCTGCACTCGGAACCCCGTCAGCACCTTCACTTGCCCGTTGTCCATTTTCGTTGGCAACGACACTTCCAGAATGCGCTTCGGCGTCCGCAGCACCTGGCGCAGGCCGGGATCCAGCTTCAGCACCTCCGCCGCGATATCAAACTGAATTTGCGCGATGCGGAAAGGATTCAGCTCCTCGCGCGGAGCAATCCGCGGCACCATCGGTGGAGCGCCCGTTGGTCGGGCTGGAACGGGTGGTTTTGCGACCGTGGCCATCAGCTTCGGTCCTTTCCTCTGCTCGTGTCTGAACTTGCCTGCATGTTGCCGTGCTGCATTGCTCTTCGTTCAAAGTAACTCAGGCATTGGCCGCGAACTTCCGGGGCTCATCCATAAATTTGTTGCGGCATTCCTCGGAGCAAAAAAATACGGGCTCTCCGCCGCTGCGTTCCACAATCGCCAGTCCTTCGGTCAGGTGCATCCCGCACACCGGGTCCCGTACCAATTTTCGGGACATTGCATCGCTCGGCACATCAATCGGTTGCTGCTTGTCGGTGGCTGCGGCACCCATGCTGTTCACCAGCCTTCGCAGCAGGGAGACGCTCCACGACACGATCAACACCCAAAAAAGAAACCGTAGAATGCGCGCAATAAATGCCATCGGATTTGAAGACGCAGCCTGGGACATTTGCCACAATTAGCCCCTTAGCAGCGTTGAGCCGAGTGTATGCAGGCCCTTCCGGGGAGTCAAACGAAAAGCTGTGGATTCAAGAAGTTGCGTGGCGCGAAGAACAGGCGAATTGACTCAACTTCAAGGCTGGAATCGGTGTAAGTATTGTGAATTCAGTATGTTATCGCGAGTCTGCCGCTAGAAAGTCGCAACTGCTACTTTGGCCCGGGAATTCGGTCTATCCCCATATACGGCCTTAGTACTTCCGGTATCGTGATGGAACCATCCGCCTGCTGATAATTCTCCACAATCGCAATCCACGTGCGCCCAACCGCCAATCCCGACCCGTTCAGCGTATGCACGAACTCACTTTTCCCGCCGGCTTTAGGCTTGAACCGGATGCCCGCCCTCCTCGCCTGAAATGCTTCGCAATTTGAGCAAGAAGATATCTCTCGAAACTCGTTGCTTGAAGGCAGCCAAACTTCCAGGTCATACGTTTTCGCCGAGGCAAATCCCATGTCTCCGGTAGAGAGCAGCATGGTGCGGTAATGCAATCCCAACTTCTGCAAAATGGTCTCCGCGTTCCGCACCAGCGCTTCATGCTCCTCGTAACTCTTCTCCGGTTGCGTGAACTTGAACAGTTCCACCTTCTGAAACTGATGCTGCCGCAAAATGCCGCGCGTATCTTTTCCCGCCGCGCCTGCTTCCGAACGGAAGCAAGCGGTCCAGGCGGTCACGTGAATTGGCAACTGGTCTTCCGTCAACGTCTCATCGCGATACAGATTGTGCAGCTCCACTTCTGAAGTCGGCGTCAGCCAGAAATCCGTGTCCTGGATCTTGAACAAATCCGCCGCGAATTTCGGCAATTGTCCGGCGCCCATCAGCGAAGCCGTGTTCACCAAAAATGGGGGCAGAATCTCCGTGTAACCATGCTCGCGCGTGTGCACATCCAGAAAGAAATTGGCCAGCGCCCGCTCCAGGCGCGCTCCCCAACTTTTGTAAACCGCAAATCGCGCGCCGGTAATCCGGGCCGCCGCTTCAAGATCCAAAATCCCAGACCGTTCGCCAACTTCCCAGTGCGGCTTTGGCTGAAAATCAAACTTCGGAGGCGTTCCCCAGCGGCGAACTTCCTTGTTGTCCTCCGCGCCCTTTCCGGCGGGCACGCTGGCATGGGGAACATTGGGAATTGTCAGCAGCAACTCTTTCTGTTGCCCGTCCAGCTCATCAATTTTCACGTCCGTCTGCTTGATGAGTTCGGAGACTTGCTTCATTTCCGCGATCAGCGCGTCGGCGTTCTGCTTCTCTTTTTTCAGGCGTGCAATTTCGTCACTGGCCTTATTGCGCTGGGCCTTGCGCTTCTCATTTTCCGTGATCAGTTCGCGCCGCTCTTTATCGCGCGCCCGAAAACCGTCAAGATCCAGCGTCATGTTGCGCTTTTTCGCCATCTCGGCGAAGACATCCAGATGTTCCCGGAAATAGCTCAGATCATGCATGGTCCTGAGAGAATACCGTAGAGCAGCGCCCACCGTCGACTTTGAGCCTTCTTCGCAAACCGCTTCGTGACCCTATGGCCCGGGGGGTGCCAGGTCGCCCAGGGACAGTACCTTTAGTCCTAGCGTGAAGTACCGGCCAATTGAAACTCCCGTCCTAGAGACGCCCGCGCGCCCCGTCGGCACAATCGTAACTGTAGTTGGGAGTTAGGTTCGACATCGGGTGGGTGGAATGATCATTGGTATCTTGCTCCTGTGCGTTGTTCTTCTGCTTGCGAGCGCAGTCGAACAACCGGCTCCCCCGAAGTCGCACGACCGATCTTCCAGCTAAGTACCCTCCATCCCCCACGCCAGAGCGGCCGGCACCCCCACCGGCCGCTCATTTTTTTTGCCAGGTCTCTGCATGGAGGAATCGAACTGGCTTGGATTTTGTTTGTGTAGGAAGGAACTATTCGGACGCCTGGAGGAAAGACTAAGTGGAGACAAAATAAAAAGGGGGCCGGTGCAAGCCCCCTTATAGTGATTCGACCCCCCCAATAACCAGACTATCAGTCGAGGTTGATGTCCGGCCACCCCGGGAAGCCAATCTCATGAATTGTCTGTAACAGATGCACGCCTCTTGCCACCAACCTGGGTTCTCCACACCATCTTCTTATCAACTGAAAACTAGGAGTTTAGCTCCCGCGATGACTTAAGAAGCCCGGATCGGCAGTCCAAAATCTACAAAATCTCACAGACTTGGGCTGGCTTCCTACAGAGTTTAGGAATTGGAAGCCGGGTTTGGCCTCTGTCCGGATCACGCTCCCTGGGGCACACTCGGATGGGGCTCCACTGTCTGGTGCCACTTTCTCCACAACCACCTCCCGGGGAAAAACACCAGAACCACCCAAAGCAGGGTAACCGGTCCACGACTGATCGCGAATAACGCGATAGCGGAGAGGCTGCTCAAAGCATCGGACAATCCCGCCATCGCCGCGCTTCGAAACTCCGCCGCGAGACCTTCCGCCGGCGGCTTCACCTCTTCCCGCAAGGAGAGGAATACTTGTGCAAATGTCATCTGGTGCTCGGTAGAAACCCGCTCCGCCTCCAACCGCGCAATCTCAGCGCTCACGTTCGAAAGCTGTCGCTGCACTTCGAGTAAGCTACTGACCTTCCCGCCCTTTGCGAGGAGTCCCTGCAGCCGTTGCAGCGTGTTCTGGGCGTTTACGAGTCGCGCTTCCAGATCCGCCCGCCGTTGGGTGACCTCGTCTGCCGTCTCTTCTTCCCGCTCGACGTTTCCCAGCGTCTTCAAATCATTGACCGTCGAGCCAAACTCTGACGAGGGAACGCGGAGTGTCGCCGTCAACATGCTGGAAGCCGGCTGACCTACCATCCTGAGTTTCGCCGCATAACCATGGTGCCGCTCCAGAATCTCTTCCAGGGTCGACCTCGAATGCGCGAACTCTTTCGTTGTAACAGCCAACTCTGCCGCATGGGCAATCATCGGTGTTGCGTAACCCAACTCGTCCGTAACCGGACCGATTGCCTCGCCCCCGACGGCTGATGGCGCCGGACTCGCCGTTTTGCGCTCCTGTTTAATTCGTTCCCACTGCGCCTTCAATTCCGCGTCTGGCTGGTTTCCCGGCGGGATGGGCGCAAAGGAAGAAGTCACCGGCAGTGCTTTGTGGCCAATATCGATTGCAGGTCGCGCAATCCAGGACACCGCCAACCATCCAGTGCAAAGAGCGAATAGGGCGAAAATTGTTCGACGTGAAGCGGACAGTCCGCGAAACCAGCTAAGCAGGGAAGTAATGGTTGTTCGCATGGGTGGCCTCCAGTGCCATCCTGATTAGAACGGAGGCTCACCACTTTCTTGCAGGGAAATTAGGGCAGGTCAGGCGCCGATTGCCGCACGCAGCGCGTTCGCGATGGACTCCGAATACCGCTTCACATCCTCGTGATGTTCCGCCTCCACCATCACCCGCGCCAGCGGTTCGGTCCCCGAATAACGCAGCACCACGCGCCCGTTTGCTCCCAGCGCCTTTTGCGCCTCGCCCAAAGCGCGCGATACCTCCGGCAGTGACTCCATCGGCGGCTTCGTCTTCACTTTCACATTCAGAATAATCTGGGGGTAATCCTTCAGCCCCGCCGCCAGCTTCTCCAGCGGCCCCCGCAACGCCACCAGCGAGGCAATCTTAACGGCAGTCAGCAACCCATCTCCCGCCGGACTGTCGTCCAGAAAGATGATGTGGCCGGACTGTTCGCCGCCGAGATTGTTTCCCGACTTCAGCATCTCCTCCAGCACATACCGGTCGCCCACCGCCGCGCGCGCCAGCGAAATCCCTTCCTGCGCCAAAACCCGCTCCAGGCCCAGGTTCGACATCGACGTCGCCACCACGCGATCCTGCTTCAATTGCTTTTGTGACTTCAGATATCGCCCGACAACCAGCAGCACCCCGTCGCCATTTACGACGTGCCCATTGGCGCAAACGAATAAGGAGCGATCCGCGTCCCCATCAAACGCCACTCCAAGTTCCGCGCCCTCGGCAATCACCCTCTTCTGCAAGCCCTCAAGGTGCAACGAGCCGCATCCGGCATTGATGTTCCGCCCGTCCGGCTCCACTCCCATTGCCACCACGTCGGCTCCCAGGCTCCGGAACAGCTCTGGACCCAACTGGTAAGCCGCACCGTTCGCGCAGTCCAGCACCAGTCGCTTGCCCGCTAAACTCGCCCCTGCAATCACCCGGCTTCGCAGAAAATCCAGGTACTCCACATGCAGCGCGTGATTCGCCGTCAGCGCGGGCCGCTGCGCAGGCACCGCCTCCCCGCGCAATTTAAGGATCTCAGCCTCCAGCGCCTCTTCCACCGCGTCGGGAAATTTCATTCCCGCATGCGAAAAAAGCTTCACCCCGTTGTCGTGATATGGATTGTGTGAAGCGGAAATCACCACCCCGGCCTGAAAATCATTTTCTCGCACCAGGCACGCCACACCCGGGGTGGTGATCACTCCCGCAAACTCCGCGCTTGCCCCGGCAGCCTGCAATCCTGCGGTCAGCAATTGCGCGATGTGCGGCCCGGACTCCCGCGTATCCATCCCGATCAAGGCATGCGCGGAGCCAAAATCCTTTTTCAGGTACGTGCCGATCGCCCGCCCCGTGGCATAAAGCGTCTGATCGTCCAGCGGCGGAGTCCCCGGTACGCCGCGCATTCCGTCCGTGCCAAATAGTTCTTTCGCCATCGATGTTTTGCGCCTGTCTAGGTGACTGACCTCGACGCAGTCTAGCACACGCCTTGCGCTCCCTCCCTCCGCCATTCGTCCGCTGCGCCGCCTCTGAAAGCGTCGCGCCTCGATGAATTTTTCGTTAGCACTTCATGACATTTCCATGGCGCCCGGTCAGGAATACCTCCAATTGTGCTAACGTGTCTGGAAGAGGAGTGTTCGGTGTCCAGCACGGAAACCCCGCAAACAACTGTTTTCCGCATTTCTGGCTCCAACTTCAGCCTGCGGCTCATCGCCGCGGCTATCATTCTGTTGTTCTTCTACTACGCCGCCGGTGTCGTCGTCACCTTGCTGCTTTCGGTCCTCATCGCCTATTTTCTCGATCCCGCCGTGGAATTCCTGGAGCGCTTCCGCATCCCCCGTACCATCGGCGCCCTCGTTCTAGTCCTGCTCATGATTCTTGTGCTCGTCGCCGTGAGCTACACCCTTTGGCTTCGAACCTCGGACTTCGCCGCCGATTGGCCCAAATACAGGGACATTCTTCGCAACGCCACCGGTGCGGTGCAGAGAAATATCAACGGCATCGAAGGCAGCGTCAATGATTTGACGAGTTCCGGTGAGACCCCCAAATTGGTTGTCCCCAGTGGAGAAAGCGGCGCGGTCCGCAATCTGGTGGTTCGCGGCATCGGCTCTCTCTATGCCCTCGTGCTCGAGGCCACCTTTGTTCCGTTCCTCGTTTTCTTCATGCTGGCCCAAAAACGCGAAGTCTGGCATGGCACGCTGCAACTCTTTCCGGTCAGCCGCCGCAATCAGGTGAAGGAGACTCTCGAAGACTTGCGCGACGTTCTGCGCGACTACCTGATCGGCATGTCCGTGGTCACCCTTGTTGTGATCGCGTTGAGCAGCATTTTCTTCCTGATTCTTGGCCTCGACTACCCTGTCCTCGCTGGGATCACTTCCGGTTTGTTGAACATGGTCCCTTACCTGGGCGCCGTCCTCGCTTGGTTCCCGGGGTTCCTGCTTGCCGTGATCAAATGGAAATCCGTCAGCCATTTCTGGATCATTGCCGCCGTGCTCACCGGCATCCACGTGGTCGCGCAAAACCTGATCGCCCCGCAACTTGTCGGCCGCCAGGTTCGTCTGAATGCTGTTGCCATTACCGTGGCGCTTCTTTTCTGGGGTTGGGTCTGGGGAGGCATGGGGCTCATTCTCGCCATTCCACTGACGGCCGCTCTCCGCGTGATCTGCGACCACATCGAATCCTGGAAGCCGGTGGCCCGCTGGCTGAGCGCATAACTATTTGCTTCGATCCAATTCAAGGAACTCTCCATGAGCACTCGCTCGATCTGGTTCAGGGTTGTCGGTCTCTCACTTCTCGCCGTTCCTTTCGTAACCTCTCCCGTATTCGCCTGGGGTTGTAAGGGCCACCAGACCGTCGCGCTCCTTGCGGAGAAACATCTCACCCCGGAGGTGCGGCAATTTCTGGAAACGCTGCTCAAGGAAAATCCCATCGACCCTCAGGTCAAACGCTACTGCGGCCCTTTCCCCGGCAGCTCCTTCGCCGACAGCTCCACCTGGCCTGACGATGTCCGTAACACGCTAAAGAACGGCCCCTGGCACTATATCGATATTCCCCGTGGCGCTGCCCGGGCCCCGCTCGCAAGTTTCTGCGGTGACTCCGGCTGCGTCACCCAAGCCATCGCTGAACAACTCGCCATCCTGAAAGATGTTCAAGCCGATCCGCGCAATCGCGCAGACGCTGCCCGCTACCTCATCCATTTCGTGGGAGATTTGCACATGCCACTCCACGCCTCGACGAATAGCGATGAAGGCGGCAACTGCGTCCCGGTCCGCTTCTTCCGTCGCAATCCCCGCGAACACAATCACTCCTACGCTCCCAATCTTCACTCCGTCTGGGATACCGCGATTCTGGAACGTGCGATGGAGGGCGCGGACCCCAACGAATACGCGGAGCTTCTCGATCAATCGTTCGGTCCCCAGGCCGAAGCGTGGATGAAAGCCGGGGTTCACGTGGATGATTGGGCCTGGGAGAGCCATGACCTGGCCGAGTCCGTCGTCTACGGAGGCTTGGTGCCCAATGACCCGGTCGAGCCGCCGGTGCCTGTCCATTCCTGCACGGACAACAACAACGTCGGCGAACGCATGCTCAACCAACATTTTTCCGTCGGAGCAATCTATCAGGACGCTGCCGCGCCCGTCGTGGAAAAGCGAATCGCACAAGCTGGCATCCGGCTGGCGATGATTCTCAACGAGACGCTTAAGCCACCGCAATCTACGAATTAGGGCTTGCTGTCAGTTTTGTTCTCTGTTGATTCCACTGGCCCCAACGACTGGATATAGGTTATCAACTGCCACCGCTGCGGCTCCGGCAATTTCGACCAGACCGGCATTCCCTTTCGCACAATTCCATTCGTCAGAATCCAGAACAGTGTCCCCGGCGGAGCACCTTGCACTTCTCTGGCGCGCAAGCTCGGCGCCTTCTTGCTGCCCGCGGCGTTTTCTCCGTGGCATTCCGCGCAATGCTCTTCAAACAAGACTTTCCCAGCAGAGACTGCCTCCGGATCTTTCTGGAAAGGGTTCACCTTGGTCCGATATTTCGCCGGCGCCTTCTCAAGTTCCGCATAGACAGATGTGGGCTCCGTTCTTTCCCGTTTGCCCTGCGCGGCAACGCGGAAACACCCGCAAGTGAGCAACACGGCGCCGAATCCCACGGACATGCTTATTTTCATTCGCTCTTCGCCTTGAACAATGCACCCACCTTCTGCCCAAATCCGGCAATTTCATAAGAAACGCCCCAGCGCAGCAGGAATTGGTGACTGTTGTCGTTTAAACCGAAGGTCGGCTCGATCTTGAATGTCCATCCCGCCGGCAGGTTCCACGAAAGCCCCGGCGCAAGGTAATGCGAAGTCTCATGCAGTCCAAATCTGTACCGGTCTCCCAGCCCCCCGTACATCTCCACACCCGCGATAAAATGCTGCAAGCAGAAATTGCACTTTTGTGCGGCGCCTTTCAGGGTCAGCGGGCGGCTTGCTCCCAGCGCGTATCCGAATTCCCACGGTTCGTTCGAGAGATTCTTCACCGCCAGGGTGTTCTCCGTGAAATTCCATCCCTTGTAGTTGCTCGAGAGGATAAGCTTAAGTTCGACCTCGCGTTTCCTTTCCTGGCGCGCCACCGCGTTAGGCGCAAGGAAATCAGATTCCACGTCGTGCCCCTCCACCTCTTTCATAATCTTGTCCGCGCCGTTGATGTCTTCGAATTCGACATACAGCACGGGATTGACCCAGTGTTCGTTTTTTAACGGCCGCACGCGGTTTTCCCATCTGTATCCCGTGAACACGGTGCTGTCGCCAAAGGTGGTTTGACCTGAAAGGTAAAGCTCCGTGGTCCACCAGGCCGTGGCTCCATACTCAAACTCACTCCAAAATGCGTGGAAATTGGGTCCGCCCCGCTGCGTCCCAAACGTCGAAAAATACTCGACCTCGAGATTCCCGGGTTCCTCCAGGTTGTGGTCGTACGCCACGATGTACGGATTCTCTTGAGCTCGAAGCAGGCTGGTGCCTGCAAGGAATAAAAGAGCAGTGAAAAGTAGCCAGGAAAAGTGACAACTGCGCGACAGGTCCAAGAGCGATCTCCCAAGAAAGTGATATACGACCATGTTGGTCTGACTTAAAATCGTGCGAATTCTTCATGCGTGACGCTTGTCACCTCAAATAAGACTAACTTAGTCGTATAATTGATGCAAACCATTTGCATCTAGAGTTCGCCCCCATCTTTACGCTTGCGCCCTCTTCCGGCACTCTTCTCTTAGCGAACTTGACTTTGCGCGGCCGCTTCTCCCATGCATGCGTTTCCGTGCGGGTGTAAACTCCAACTTCGCAGGAGTCCTTTGGATTTGAAGTTGCCTCTGTGCCGCCAGCCCGATGCCTGACCTGATTACCTCAGTTACGCTGCATTATCGGAAATCCCGGCTGGCGCCATGATGATCCCACTGGTGCGAACGCAGGCTGTTTATGACAATTTCGAGGGCTCGCATGAAAATTAACGAATTGGTTCTTGCGCTTCTTGACGAGGGCTATTCCCGCAAGACCTGGCACGGGCCGAACCTGCGCCAGTCGCTCAAAGGCGTCTCCGCCAGCCAAGCTGCCAGGCGTCCCGCGCCGGGTCGCCACAATATCTGGGAACTCGCGTTGCATTCCGCCTATTGGAAATATGCGGTCCGCCGGCGCATCGAAGGCGGGAAGCGCGGGTCATTCATTCTCAAAGGGAGCAATTTCTTCACCAGG
>Ga0210384_10006802_pt1 | contig 12126 bp, 9 predicted proteins | sample IncBWH2MmetaG_FD_160574 | JGI IMG/M metagenome (GOLD analysis project Ga0210384, IMG submission 160574) | Forest soil microbial communities from Barre Woods Harvard Forest LTER site, Petersham, Massachusetts, United States - Inc-BW-H-2-M | ecosystem: Environmental > Terrestrial > Soil >... | reverse complement strand
GCCAGACTCGCGGTCGGCGTATTCGCAGGAGATCGTCCAACCCTGCTTTGCGGCGAACTCGCGGAGTTGCGCGAGTTGGTTTTCGACTTCCTGGCCTTTGTCTCGGGTGCTCACACGTCCATAGATCGCGACTCGCGTGTCCGGCTTCAGTTCAGCCATCGCATCCTCCGATCCAGGCTGGTTTGGTTAGGGGCGCTTTCGATCGGACTACCGTGCGCGTTCTGACTTCGTCAGTTCTTCGCGCACTTTAGTTTTTTTTTTGGATCATCTGTGGAGCAGGCCAAGGACGGCTCGAAACTCGTAAGCGCAACCGCAGCAACGACTTAGATTGAATTTGCGTCCTCTTCGTAGCCAGACGCTCTATCCAACTGAGCTACGGGCGCGCAGCGAAACACTTCACTGTCAACAGTTTACGGTAAATTCTTCCTCGATTTCAACCTCGAGTTTTGGCTCATTCTGAGCACTTGTGAGAAATCGCAGGGTGCGTTATCTATCTCATACGAAGAAACTTAAATAAATTGACTTCATGCATGAGCGTTTAGCTGTTTACCAGACGCTCGACTCGCGGGGAGCAACCGGACGAGGGCGTTGAAGTGGGTGAAAAGAACGACCAGACTGCGCTTCGCAGAATCGCAGCAGGACGGAAAATCCTCAGGAATGATGAGCGAAATAGCAATTCGCCAGAGACACGATCACATGATCGAGGCACTCGCGTCGAATGGATCCAATCACTCGCTCTACATAGGCTCGCTGCCAAGGCGAGCGTGGTGCGGACAGTACTTCGCAAATGCCCATGTCTCGCACTTGTTTTCGGAAGTCGTCGCCAAAGATCCTATCGCGGTCACGCAGCATGTAACGCGGGGATTGGTCAAAGGGAAATGCCTCCCGCAATTGGTGGAAGCGGATAGTTGGCACCGTGAAGAAGTCTATGGAGACCAGCTGCTGGGCATGATTTTCTAGAAATGTCCGCCAAGTTTGAGACGGCGGTTTGCGGCTGCGCACCATGTATTTGCTGACGCTGCTCTCACCGATGTCGATGCCGAGCTTGAGCAGTTCATCGTGGATCCGTGGTGCTCGCCACGCAGAATTCTCTCGACACATCTTGAGGATTAGATCTCGGACCTTACGGGAAATGACAGGTCGTCCCGGTTGGCCGTGCCGCACCTTCCAGGTCCAGAAAAGACGAAAGCCCTTGCGATGCCAGGCCACGACCGTTTCGGGCTTGACGATGGCCAGCACCGAGCGCCAGTCGCTCCACATGCGGGAGCCAGACCCACAATAGGCGGTCCACTGGAGTCAATTTCGGGCGATTTCTCAGATCGCTGAAGCACACCAATTTGATGGCGCAGAGCCAGGTTCTCCAACTGGAGGACAGCACGCGAAATGGAAGATCGAAGACAGATTTGCGAAAAGTGTCGTGAGAGAAATGGGCATCGGCGAGAACTAGGAAAGGAGTATTAGCTCCGTCAGTTCAGACGTTTCGAGGTTTTCGAGAGGCACAGGTCGCGCGGATTGAGATTTATGACCGAGAAGGATGGGCGAGAGTGGCAGAGACTTCGGTTTCAACCCGAAGGCTCTTTCCTGCAACAGTGTTTGAAACCATTGTGGCGTCACTACAACGGTCTGGGCAACCGCCGCGTTCGGCCCCATCGCTAGACATCCTTGTTGCGCACGACGCCCCGTACAACTTTAGCTAGGCGCGAAATCAGTGGGGGTTCTCCGTATTCCGATTCCATGCGATGCCGATGCGCCACAACGGTTCCTTCCAAACCCAACTCATGAAATTGCACTCCAGGCACTTTAAGGTGTAGAGCTGATCGCGGGACTAAGGAGACTCCCAGGCCAGCTCGAACGAGGCGTTCGAATTGGGGGCAGGGGTGCTTTGCAGGATGAGCAAGAAACGGCACTAAAGTTAATCCCCCACCTGTTCTCGGCAACGGTTCCGTAGATCACCACCACCATTCCAACAACGATCACCAGGCCAAAGACCGCGATCAAAGAATTCATGGCGTTTTCTCCCCGCCAAGCTGGCGGGATTGAGATGATTGGACTGTGGAAAGTCAAGAACCGAAGAGTGCGAAGTGACCCACCGTTTGCAAGAAACAAAACCGCAAACAGCAAGCCACCAAGAGTTGAGGCGCGCCCCGCCCACCTGTGTAGTACACTTGACTCGTCATATGTTTTGCCCCCAATGCAAAGCCGAGTACCGACCCAGCTTTTCCCATTGCTCCGATTGCGAAGTGGATTTGGTGGAGCACCTTCCGGTGGAACACTCCGTTCTTGCCCCGTTGGAGGCCCCGGAGGAACGCGTTTGGTGTAGTGATGAACAAGAGTCGTGCGTATACGTTTGCGCGGGATTAAGCGCCGCGGGAATCCCCTTCAAGATCAATGAGGACGGCCACTATGAGATTTGGGTACCGGCCGAGTTTTGCGACAAGGCCAAGGCGATTGCGGGGCAAGGGTGTGTCGATTTCTCGGACAGCTGCGAGGACCAAAAAATTATGGAATTGCCGGATGCGGGTCCCGATTTTGTCAAACACGACAACCAGGATTCGAGTCGATGCACGGAAGATGCGAGTGTTGAAATCTGGGCCGAAAAAACGGAAGAACGACCCTGGTACGAGCCAGTGAAAGGACTAGCTTGGATGATCGAGCTATCACTGCATGAGAACGGGATTTTTACTCACACGAATGTGTCGAAAGATGGGTTCCAAAGGATTCTCGTACGGCCTGAAGATGAGATTCAGGCACGCGAGATTGTGCGCGAGATTGAGAGTGGCACGCCGCCAATGTGATTCTCCTTCGCAGACCTGGTTGGGCCCCGGGGGCGCATATCGTTCTAAATTGAACCATCGTTTTGTTGAATAGCTTTAGATTTTCGAGAGGCCCACAAGGCGCCAAGGGAGTAAGCTACCGAAGTATAGAATGGCTCTGTGAAAGTAAGCTGGTCATAGCAGCGATAATCTGCTTGGCATCCCCACCCAAAGTAGTGCGACAGAGGACCCGTTTCAGGGGATGTTGACCAAGGACTAAATGTCGGAATCGCGGTGACGGCATAAGCCAGCAGCGCCCCGGGCAGAATCCAGACCCAAAGCATCGAACGATGCGCCCAACGGCGGTACAGTCTCCATCCGAGATATACTCCCAGCGCAATTTGAATTGGAAAGAAAGGCGTGTTGGTTAATATCCAATGCATGCGCTGCAATAAAGCAGATTCCGCCCATGCCTCATGCACCTCCGCTATTGATCTTCTCAGCAGAAGTGCAGCTAAAACTGTAATCCAAATCACGCCCTCGGTCGCGAAGATTTGGTGCGTCAGAAAAACCAATCCTGACTTCACCCAATTAGTAATGTTCCGCTTAGTGCGGGGCATTCTGGTTCGCGACATTCTGGACACAATTCATACCTCCAGCGGCGAACTCTAACACTCCGATAGGTCCCGTTACGCTCGGAGTCTGCTTTGCGCCTTTAATATTCGGTATTTTCCGTTTGTTGTTTCCGCTATATTGTGCGGGTTTTCCGTTAGCGTCGTGCACTTGTGCGATAGCCTGCCCTACATCTGGTGGTTCGAGGGTTTCTCCACCATATTCGCCGCCAGTCACCACGCAAGCCCGTACGTTTGCTTGCTGCTGCGGCGTCATGTGCCAAAGGTCGAAAACTGCTTGCATGGGTGGTGGTGGTTTCAGGTGGCCGGGGTCTGCAATCCAAGGATTCCACGTGGGGCGACTGTCGAAGACGTGGACTGTTGTGTCGGGGATCGAGCAGTCGCCAACGCAGTTGCGACCTATCAATGGATTCATGGGGTTCTTCTCGTTTGTGAAGGAGTACAACATTGTGTTCGAGTCCCCTCCTGTGAATGCGATACTGGAGCGGTCAACGGTCCCATCCACGTAGTAGCCATTGTCTTCCGTGCCGTCGGCGTTCTTGCCGCAATCTTGATTATTGCCGGTGAGCACGTGGTCCACCCCGGTTCCACTCTCGTTCAGGTAGATGCAGTCAAGACCGGTCAGATCGACGTATTTGAGCGGGTTGTTGAGGACGTACGAATAGGCATTCCAAGATTGAGGTGCGTCCAGGGACGCACCGGCATTTTCTGGATCGGGTGACATGAAGCGGCCCAAGTTGGAGGAATCGAAGCGGGCGCCGGAGTTGTCGAGGCCGGATTCGGAGTCGCGTTCTTTGCCGGTGAAGTGGAGGGGGCTGACATCGCCGCAGGTTCCGGTGATGGACTGGCCATCGCCGAAGGGCAGGCTGGTTATCGACTCGCAGCTCGCGCCGGTCATGTCTGTTCGGACTCGCTCAGTGCCGAGCCAGTCGCTATGAGTGAAAAAGGTTGCCCCGGTTGGGCCAGGCGCGGGTGCATATATGGCGAAATGACGGTCCCCGGCATATAGTTCTCCCTGCATGAAAACGCCCGTCGGGTCTACGTCGGCGATTTTATGTCCCGCCAGGTCATAGAGGTAGTCCGTGCTAGAACCGCTGGTGGTCTTACGGACGCGCTGGCCCTCGGCATTGTAGACATAGCAAGCGGTGGCCGTGGAACAGGTTCCGAGTGTGCCATCCACTTGAATGAGGCGGTTTTCGGCATCATAAAAGTAGGTATGCGTGCCGAGGCCAGAGCCGTCGCTGGTCAAGTTGCCCGCAGCATCGTAACCGACACCTGTCACTCCCGTGATGCGGTTGTTTGCGTCGAAGCCCAACTGTGACAGTTGAGGACCATTCTGGTGCCAACGATTGCCAAAGCGGTCGTAATCATATGTATAGGCCTGGCCGGTGGCATTGGCGCTGAGAAGACGGCCAAGAGGATCATAGTTATAGCTCCAGTTGCCGTTGGCGCTGTCATTGGCGGTGAGGATGTCACCGTCGGGCGCAAATGCTGGGACGCTGAAAGAGTAAGCTGTGGTGTTGCCGGATTTTGCCATACGTGATTGCTGCCAAAGACGATTATTGTAGCTCCAGGATTCCGTGATGCCGTTTCCGAGCGTGGCGCTGGTTAACGCTCCGAAAGGACTGTAGCGAGCGTTCGAAAACAATGTTCCGGGATGGCTGCTGTCGATGAAATTCGTGGTGATTCCAGTGAGCCGTGCAACCGCGTTGTATGCATAATTGAACGAAACCCCGACAGCATTGGTCGCAGAGACCAAATCCCCGACAAAGTCATATTGTGTATATTGAAACGCAAACACACCCGTGCCGCAATTCTCCGGCGTGCACTGCGAATTATCCGAAATACGCCCCATGGTGTCGTAGCTGAAGACCGATCCCGTCGCGTTGGTTCCAGCGGTACTCTGTGAAGATTTTCGGCCCACGGTATTGATAAGCGAGACCCCAAGCGCTGAAGATTTGTCATAGTTAAACGTCGCCGCTGGCGTACCATCCGAGTAGGTTTTCCCCGTCAGCCGATTCAGTGCGTCGTAACTATACGTCGTTTGAATACGGCGCGCATCGGTCTTGGCGACAAGGTTGCCGTCGGCATCGTAGCCGTTCGCCTGGCAGGTTCCCCCGGACACAGTCCCATAGCAAACTTGGCCGGATTCGGGGTTCGTGGCGCTCGTGAGGCGCGAGAGCGAATCGTAAATAAAGGTGCGTGGATTCAAACCGCTCATGGTGACAGAGGTGAGACTATCCAAGGCGCTGTATTGATAGGAAGTGAGAAAACCAGTCCCGGCAATGTCCTGGCCGCAGGCACCGGGAGTGCCGCCGGGGCCAATCAAAGAAATGCTGCTGACCTCGCAGAGCGACAGTAATCTGCCCAGGGCGTCGCTTTGAGAGATGCGCGTGACTCGGCTCGCGCCGTTTCCTTCATCTTGAACCTGGGTGGCACGGCCCGTGTATGTGGTCAGAACTGTAGAGTTGTCTGGATTTGTAACCTTGGTTGTGCGACCGAGAGCGTCGTAAGTATATAAGGTAAAGCCCCAAGTGGATTCGCCGCAATTGGTTGTTGGGGGATTACAGCGCGTTGGGTCGTAGACTTGACCGATACGGCCCAATGAATCATACGCAGTCACAGTGTAGGTCGTTCCGTCCGGGTCCGAAGTCAGCTGTGTTTGAATCACCCGACCTAGACCATCATACACCTCAAGATTGGTTAGGCTAGCAGTAGAACTTATCTTCTTAACCTGGCTGATTGAAATCGGTGCCGTGTCATTATAAGTCTCCGTAACGGAGCCTCCATCCGGATAGCCGACCGACGAAAGACGACCTAGAGTGTCGTACGTGTAGGCTGTTTGCTGGAGGTTAGGGTCAGTCCCGGCGGCGAGCAAACCGAAACAGGAGTTGTATTTCATCGTGGTTTGCTGCCCGAGTGCATTAGTAATTGTTTTTGGGTACGCAGCTGCCTGGCCACTGACAGGCGCACAAGTCGCGTCCTGCCAGTTGTCCGCAAAGGAAATCGTCGTAGAGTTTTGCAATGGATCGGTTATAAGGCGAATATTCCCCGCATCGTCGAATTGGAATCGGGTCCTCAGTTGCGTTCCTGTCGTGTTTAGCCAGCGCGAGACTGCAGTAACATTGCCGCGAGCTGTCGTCATTGACTGGTGCTGCGTCGCACCAGACGTGGTGAGTCCCTGTGTATAGCTGTCGTATTCATTGGACGATTGCGACGCCTGGCTTCCACCCGCGCTGACCGTTGTGGTCAGCTTGCGGTCCATGATATGCAGTTGCGCAATATCGTAACTTGAACCGGTGAGCCATGTATAGTCGGTCGTTCTGGCCAAAACCAATCCGTAACCGTATTCGCGGGTTTCAGTTGGGTTGTCCAAGTTACCTGGAGAGCATGCCTGCAGGGTGTTAAATCCAGACGGCACGGGCTGATAATCGGTCTCGACCTTGCTCACTAGGTTAGGCGTCACGTCATTCAGGGTTGTAGTAACGCGGATCGGGAGCGAGTTGTCATACACCGTGCTGTTGCACAGTGTGTAGTCCGTATGACTGGTCCGAAGCAGTGTAGACAAGCCTGAGTAGACGTACACGTCTGTCTCGCGAGCAGCGTAGTTCGGCCAGACTCCGGCTGCCGTTAGATGGCGGGTCTTGTTTGTCGTACCAGAGGGATCGGGGCTGAGAACGTCCATGATGCCGTTGTTTAGATTTACGATTGCCGAGGCCTGATAAGTAGTAGAGTCCTCGGGGGTTGTTTGAGCCGTGCAATTGCCATCTGAGCGTCGACATTCGTGTTTCGCTATAATTTGGCGTGTGTCCACAGCGCTGCAATTTGTATGTTGACTCGGGTTCCAAACCGACTCGTACACCTGATAGTCATATCGTGTATACCCGCCGCTTGGGTACCCAACTCGCAAGGGCTCGCCCAGCGCATCGAAATCAAACCTATACGTCAAACCCGAGGCACCATTGGGAATGGCTACTGTCCACGCGGAATTACCTGTACCTTCGCTTTGGCTGTTAGACGTGGTTTGATTCGGCAGGGTGCACTCATTCGGCATCGGGTGCACGAAGGTTATGGGTCCGCCATGTGTAAGAGGCGTGACCGACGTGAAAACAATTTGTCGCGGGGCCCCATTGGCGTCCTTGTAGGAGATAGAATGGTTGGTGAGGTCGAAGCTGAAGACTCGACCCACGGAGTCAGTAATCGTGGTCAGTACGCCATTGGACTTCGCAGCACTGATCACGTTCCCGTTCGTGTCAACTATGCTGTCGAAGGGTTGGAGCTTGTAATACTGTACGGGGATTCCTCCCACCGTGGTGTTCACGAACCCTAAAAAGTGAATCGCAGTTCCGTCTTTCAGGCGCACAACAACATCATTGGGATTCCTTAAGTCTAGCCTTATGAAACTCGCGTCCGTGGCGTCGCGCATCGTGTCGTTTGGATTTACGCAAAGACTGTTGAACGTGTGTTTGCTGCCGTCGCTGCTCGTAAAAATCCAATTCAGTCTGCAATAGGGAAAAGTCGTGCTTAAGCCGCCCGTCGTTTGAAGGGTCGGCACGGAGATCCGGATATTGGGCGTGATGAGCGGAACGAGTTGGTCTTGTTGCCAAACAGCGTCGTACGATTGCGGGCCCAAATACGCTATATTCAACGCCCAAGTCTTGCTGTCGATCTCAATTCCAATTTCGAACTTGCGGCCTGCCCGTTGAGGAAGAGAGAGTAACGGAAGATGGAAATTAACATTTCCATTCGAAAGATTGATTTTTTCGTTGACGCCGTCGTATGTGCCGTAGGGCTGGACCCCCGTGACAGTATTGGGAGTTATGATAGTCGAGTCTTGAGGAGTCTGAGCGTCGGCCGTTTTTCCGAGTAGAAGGTATGACAGGAAAGCCACAGCGACGATCACATATCTCTTGGCGTGCTTCTTGCGCGAGGATTGGGCGAAAAGAACAGGAACGAAGCCATTAGGGGACATGGGGCCTCCAGATTGTGAGTCCACGCGCCCGTTCTGAAACCGGAGGACGTAGATTATTACTGTGATCTATTAAATGAATCGTAATATTCATACTCGCTGACTTCATAGTAGTCAATAGTACTAGACTATAAATAAACAGAAGTTTATTTATCACTTGGGAAGAGAACGTGGCCGAAATGGGCGAAGGTGCCTCACGGAGACCAGAAGGGCCGTTGGTCTCCAAAGCCTGAGCGCGACCCGAAGAGTATTCGGACGACGAGATCACAGTGCCACTCAACGCGGTGGAACCAGGAATCTCGCCCCGTGGAGCCCCGAGCGGTATACCTGCATATATTCATACATTAAGGATAGAGGGCGTCTGGCGTTCCCTTACCGAGTCCTGCCCTTAAACCACCCACCGATCAAGTAAGGGTCCTGAAATGGGGCAATTCCCGTTAGAAAGGTTAGCAGACGAAATTCATACATTTGTGGGCAGGCTAGAAACGGCCGCTGTGCAGTTCCTTTGCTGATTCCAGTTTCCTCCGTGATTTCGCGCCATGAGTGGCCCTGTGAGCGCAAATGGGCAATTCTTGTGGCGTCCACGATCTTTTTTGGCCAGCCGAGCCGCTTCCCCCGACCGCGGGTGCGGGCCAGGCCTGCTCGTACGCGTTCGCTGAGTCGGATTCTTTCCTGCTTCGCGATCGGGGCGAGAATCCAGATCACCGCATCCTTGAAGATCCCGCACGAATCGAAGTACGGCTCGGTGAAACTGCGATAACCGACGCCGGCCCGAGTCCCCTGCGACTCGAACAAAATCTGTCTCTAAGGTCTATCGGTGTGCTATATGATTTTCTTAGCTCCTCCCCGGCAGATTCTCGGTAGAGTCGAAAGTGATTCCGCCAGGAACGAGTCTCATGAACTTAGGTCCTTACACTCTGGTCGGCGAAATCGGTCGCGGTGGTATGGGAGTGGTCCTGAAAGCGACCAACTCCAGGGATGGCCGATTTGTTGCGATCAAACTGATCCGCGGCGAAGGAGTCAAGGACGAGCGATCTCGAATCGCATTGGTCCGTGAAGCGGGTGCAACCGCGTCTCTGCGACATCGAAATATCGTTTCCATATATGACGTGAACCAGTACAGGGGCAATCTTTACATCGTGATGGAGTTTCTGGAGGGCGCGTCGCTTGAACGGTTAATTTTGCGGCGCTGGCCGCTGGAATTGCAGCAACGACTCGAAATTATCGTACAGCTTTGCGAAGCATTGGCGTATGCGCACGAGCAAGGCGTGGTTCATCGAGACATTAAGCCCGCCAACATCTTTATTCTGCACGACGGGACCGTCAAAGTCTTGGACTTCGGGGTAGCGGCAGTGGCCCAGATTTCCGGGTCAAATTTGGCGGGATGGGGCGGCACAATTCCATACATGTCCCCCGAGCAAGTCAATAGAGGCGATATAGATGGGCGTTCTGATATCTGGTCCGCAGGTGTAACACTGTTCCAACTAATTGCGGGGAACCTGCCATTTACTGGAAAAAGCGCATCGGCGATCTTTGAGCAAATCCTAGATGCCCCAGTACCTCAACTCCCTAAACTCTTTCCGCTCTCGAACGAACTTGATTATGTACTTCTGCACGCTCTCCACAAGGAGCGGGAGAAGAGATACTCCGGCGCGCGCCTGCTAGCGGAGGATTTGCGCCAAATGATCCCTGCCGCCAAAAGCTGCCCCTGGACACTACCCCCTACTGAGGCAAAAGTAACTAACGCTGTAACTCAAGCCACTCTGGACACCTTTTCGTTGAGGCAAAAGGAGGATCACCGCTGGGACCCTTCTTACGGCCCACAACGGCCAGTGGCTGACGACCGGGGCGAACCGCGGTTGGCTAGCGCTGGAGTTTACCAGTCGCTTGATCTGGGCTTCGCACGTGAATCGCGCGGGAATGTGGTTATTACATCGGGTCGATCGTTCTTCACCTCAGCCATGCAGAAGGTAGAGGCGGCCCGTCCGATCGTCTTGGCGGTGGTAGTCTTCTTAGTTTTGATTGCGCACCTAATTTTAGTGTATGCACAAAAGCTGAATTGGTCGTTTCTTGCCATGTTAGGAGCCGCGATGGCAGCGGTGTGGCTGGGTATGTCGGCGGCGATAGCAGCCATGTGGCTGCTGGAGAAAGTGAACTCGTACGCGCGGTGCCCAACGTGTCGGCTTCCCATGTGGCGAAGGAGTGTATGGACCCGGTTCGTAAAATCGAACGCGGAGGTGGTGCTTGGTTATCGCGATTGCGTCGCGGCCTTACAAAGCAGTTTCTGGGAGGACGCCGCCAAGCTACTCTGCATTCACGGGGCCGAATACACTTCGCCATACGCTAGTCGATCCATTGAGCGTCCGTTGCGTTATAACCTGGAATTCTACGAGTGCGGAACCTGCGTCCAGCGTGCCGCGAGGCTAACAACGGACGGATTGGTTGCAGAGAGCTGGCTCACTCGCCCGGAATTCGTTCAGGCGAATCAAGGAGCGAAAAACCAAACGGCAACTTCCTTCCGGACGATCGTGAGGATTCCTCGCCGGATGTTTTTCATCTGCCAGGATCTGCTCAGGGAGACACGCAAAATTCGCTTCAACGAGAGAGTAGCTGCGTTCAGTGTTGCTGCTTGTCTCATTCTGATCTTCGTAGCGTACAATTCGCGAAGAGACTTCATCACGAAAACGACGGGAACAGCCAGACTGGTGAGATTGGCAGACAATGCTTATTTTGGATTTGGAGAAGCCCGAAACCTGCCATTGGCCGCCGAATACTATAAGAAGGCGGCCGGGAAAGGTGATGTTGAATCCGCGAACAGGCTGGCGGAGATGCTCGAGCATGGAATGGGAGTGTCGGTGGACTTGAATGAAGCTCTGCGGTGGTATCAGTTTGCCGCAATCCATGGCAATGCTCGCGCCCAGTATAATCTGGGCAGAATCTACGAAAACGGGATAGGAGTCCCCGTTGATCAGAAAAAGGCCTTGAGGTGGTATCTCGAAGCAGCTAACCAGGGCAACCAGCATGCAGATTATAGTCTTGGTACATTTTATGAGAACGGAATCGGCGTGCAGAAAGACCAAAAGCAAGCAATGGCGTGGTATCGGAATGCTGCCAGGCTGGGGAATGTAGATGCCCAGAACCGTCTACTGTCGCTGCAACTCCAAGCGCAGGGTGCTAACAAAGAGCGTTAGCGGCTGCGGGCAGGCTCCTATTGTCGGTGAGTCAGCTGTTCAGCCATGGCCCCTGAAACGACTGCCTGCCCACAAACTAAGCGAGAATCAGCTAACCGAACCGGAATGAGGTGATTCGGGCCAGGAAAGCCATCCGCGTCAAATTCATAAGTTTTTGGGCAAGCTAGAAACGGTCCGCTGTGCAGTTCCTTTGCTGATTCCGGTTTCCTCCGTGATTTCGCGCCATGAGAGGCCCTGCGAGCGCAAATGAGCAATTCTTGGGGCATTTGGTCCGGCCGAGCCGCTTTCCCCGACTGCGGGCGCGTGCCAAGCCGACTTGTACGCGTTCGCTGAGTCGGATTCTTGCCTGCTTCGCGATCGTGGCGAGAATCGAGATCACCACATCCCTGAAGATCCCGCAGGAATCGAAGTATGAATCGGTGAAACTGCGCGTTGAGAAGAGTAAAGGCTTGCTGCGTTGCCATTCCCGCGTCGAGAACGGACACACGGTCCCGCCGTTTCGCCGTTGGAAAAGCTGCCAAGGGCGTCGGTCAAGAAATTGCGCATGATTCAGGGCGGAGGCGGCTTGAGTACGCTTCCCA
>Ga0210384_10006800_pt1 | contig 12128 bp, 12 predicted proteins | sample IncBWH2MmetaG_FD_160574 | JGI IMG/M metagenome (GOLD analysis project Ga0210384, IMG submission 160574) | Forest soil microbial communities from Barre Woods Harvard Forest LTER site, Petersham, Massachusetts, United States - Inc-BW-H-2-M | ecosystem: Environmental > Terrestrial > Soil >... | reverse complement strand
CTGCCCAGCTTCCCGCGCATGGGCGCGACCGAGTATCGCTTCCCGGTGGCGGTGAAGACCGGCACCTCGACCAACTACCACGACGCCTGGGCGGTCGCTTACTCGACGCGCTACCTGGCGGCGGCCTGGGTCGGCCATCCCGGCTTCCGCGCCATGAATCAGCTCTCCGGCTACCTATCGGCCGCCGACCTGGTGCGGCGGGTGCTGCTGCGGCTGCACGGCGAACAGGGCGACGGGCTCGAGGACCTCTCCTTCCCGCCGCCGCGCGGCTACCAGCCGGTGCGGGTGTGCGCGCTGTCCGGCCACCGCGCCACCGCCGCCTGCGACCGCGTCTTCCTGGAGTGGTTCCGGCCGGGCGAGGAGCCGACCGACGACTGCGAGGCGCATCAGCAGCGCGCGGTGGACCGGCGCGACGGCCTGCTGGCCACCGCGGCGACGCCGCCCGCGGCGATCGAGGTGCGCACCTTCGTCGAGCTGCCGCCGCGCTATGCCGCCTGGCAGGCCGCCGCCGGCCTGCCGCGCCCACCCGATGCGGCGAGCCAGCTCACGCTGCCCGCCGTGGCCCACCTGGGAGCCGCCGGGGCGGCGAGAGGGGCCGCCGCGGCGGGCGCGGTGAGAGTGGCGGGCGCGGCCGGCAGCGCGAGAGCGGCCGGCAGCGCGGGAGATCCTTCAGGGCAGTCCGGCGCCCGGGCGGCGGCGGAGCCGGCATCCGCCTGGCCGCCCGGCGGCAGGGTCGCTCTCGCCGGCGGCCCCACGCGGCTGAGGATCACCTCGCCCGAGAACGGCGCGCGCCTGCTGCGCGACCCGGAGACCCCGGCGGACCTCAACACCGTGGCCTTGAGGGCCGTCGTCGATCCGCCGGTCAACGAAGTGGTCTGGTACGTCGACGGCCTGCCCGTCGCCACCGCGGCGTACCCCTACACCGCGCGCTGGCGCTTGCAGCCGGGCGAGCACACCTTCCAGGTGCGCCTGGGCTCCGGCGCCAGCGCCTCGCGGCGCGTCCAGGTCACCGTCGAGTAGGACGGCGCGGTCAGGCCCGCAGGTCGTCGGCCTTCCAGTTACTGATCAGGCGCTTGATGGCCTCGCGGTCGGCAATCTTCTCGTCCAGCACCTTGCGGGTCAACGTGGGCAGCTCTTCGTCGCTCGCGAAGCGCAGGGCGATCAGCTGACTCACGGTGAGCTCGGGAATGCGGGCGCGCTGATCGGCCGGCAGCAGCTCGCCCAGCCGCCGCCGCATCTCGTGACGGATGAGGCGATCCTGGACGGCGAGCGGGAAGGTCCGGAGATAGAACCAGAGAACGAGCAGCACGGCCGCCACCAGGACCTGCACGATGCTGTTGATGCGGTCGTAGCGGCCGCCGAAGCGCCAGAAGTGATAGATCCCGACGAACGTCCACAGCAGGTTGAGCAGTAGGATGATGGGCGCGACGAAGTGATACAGCGGGACGTAACGGCGATGGGTTGCGTAAGTCTGGGTTGCCTGATCGGGCATGGGACCTCCTGGTCTCGGAAGCGGCGTTGGAGCTGGTTGCACCCTCCTAGCCGGGAGGCGGCAGGAGGCGGTTTGTCGACGGATCGCCGCCCTGATCGTACCCCAAGCCCCGCGGTTCCGCGCACCAGCAGCACGCTGCGACGCTTCTGTCACAGCTCCGGCTCGCGGCTGGGCCGGCGACTGGGATGCGGGATTCACGGCGCAGTGCACTAGACTTCGACGCGTGACCGGGGCGCACGAAGGCCCCGTCGCCCCCGCCATGGAAACCTTTCTCGACCGCCCTGGCTCGGACGCCGCTCCGGCAGTCCCCCTGCCGCTCGGTGCCGCCGCGTCTTCGCTGCTCGACGCTGCCGTGTCATCGCCGCTCGAGGCTGCCGTGTCGTCGCCGATGGACGCGGTGTCCCAGCCGCTCGGCGCCGCCGTGTCCGGGCCCCTGGCCGCGGCCGTGCTCGGCACCACCGCCGTCGTCGCCGGCCTGCTCTGGGACATCTCGTGGCACGCCTCCATCGGGCGCGACACCTTCTGGACGCCGGCCCACCTGGCGATTTATCTCGGCGGCCTGTTGTGCGGACTGTCCGCCGGCTGGCTGGCGCTCTCGACCACGTTCGCCGGCACCGCCGCGGAGCGCGGCATGGCCGTCGGCTTCTGGGGCTTCCGCGCCCCGCTGGGGGCCTGGGTGGCGATCTGGGGCAGCATCGCCATGCTCACCTCGGCGGCCCTTCGACAACTGGTGGCACGACGCCTACGGTCTCGACGTCAAGATCATCTCGCCGCCGCACCTGCTGCTCGCCGCCGGCGTCCTGGCGACGCAGCTCGGCGCCATGCTGCAAGCGCTGGCGGCGCAGAACCGCCAGGGCGGTCCGCTCGGTAGTGGGTCAGTCTCCCGCGGCCTCCCTTTGGGCGAGGGGCCCAGGCTCCTGGGGCGTATGACTTTGGCCCCTCGCCCAAAGGGAGGCCGCGGGAGACTGACCCACTACCGTCCGCTCGGGCGGGTTGGAGAGTCGCCGCCTCCGGGAGAGAGGTCAGCGCGGCTCGGCGAGGCCGGCTCCCGGCTGGCCTGGACCTATGCCTATGCCGGCGGGCTGCTGCTGGCTCTCGTCTCGACCCTGTTTCTCGAGTACAACGAGCCCAACAAGCAGCATGGAGCGCTGTTCTACGAGATCTGCTGCGCCGCCTACCCGCTGGTCCTGGTGGGAGTGGCGCGCGGCTCGCGCCTGCGCTGGCCGGCCACGACCGTGGCGGGGATCTTCATGGCGGTGCGCCTGGCGATGACCTGGCTGCTGCCGCTGTTCCCGGCCACTCCGAAGCTGGCGCCGATCTACAACCCGGTCCGCCACCTGTGGCCGCCGTTCTTCCCTGAGCTGCTGATCGTGCCGGCGGTCGCGCTCGACCTGCTGCTGCGGCGCGCCGGCCGGCCGGGCGGGGCGCTCGCATCCCGGGACGACGCCGGGCGCCCGGTTGGCCGCGCGGCGCTGGCCCTGGCTGTGGGCGCGGTCTTCTTCGCCCTCCTCCTCGCCGCGCAGTGGAGCTTCTCCGAGCTGCTGCTGAGCCCGTACGCGCGCAACTGGTTCTTCGCCGCCGACCAGTGGACCTACCGCGCCCACCCCGGCGCCTGGCGGTACCGGTACTGGCTCGAGGGCGATGCCTTCGGCCCGCGCGCGGCGGCGCTGTCGCTGCTGCTCGCGGCCGCCTCCGCCCGCCTCAGCCTCGCCTGGGGCGGCTGGCTGTCGCGGGTCCGCCGGTGAAGGCGGTGTTCAGACCATTCCGGCCCCGTGGGCCTTGCCGACCACGGCCACCCAGCGAGCCGCCGCGCCTCCTCCCCGTGCTCGCGCTACTTGCCGCGGCGCTGGTCTGCTGGGGTGACGTCGGGAGTCCCAATGTCTTCTTCGAGGGCGCCGCCGGACCTTACCCGGTGCACATCGTGGTGCGCCCGCCGGCCGTGATCCCAGGTGTGGCCGAGATCGCCGTGCGCGTGCGGGCGCCGCTGCCGGCCCGGCCGTCGTCGTCACCGTCTCCATCACTCGGGGTCACCGCGCAGCCGGTGCAGTGGGATGCCGGCCCCGAGGGAGCGCCGCCGGCCGACGTGGCGCAACCGGTGCGTGGCCAACCCGGGCTGTTCACCGCCCGCCTCTGGCTGATGACGGCCAACTCCTACGACATCCGGGTCGCCGTCTCCGGACCCGCCGGGCGCGGCACTGTCGCGGTGCCGGTCTCGACCACCGCCAGCCGCCGTCTCGAGATGCGCAGCGGCATGGCCGTCGCGCTGCTGGCGCTGGCGGCGCTGCTCTTCGCCGGCCTGCTGTCGCTGGTCGGCGCCGGCGTGCGCGAGAGCGTGCTCGCCCCGGGAGAGCTGCCGCGGGCGCGCGACCGGCGCCGCGCGCGTCTGGCGATGGCGGCGACGGCCGCCGTCCTGGCAGTGCTCCTCGCGGCAGGCAAGAGCTGGTGGGACCGGATCGACGCGGCCTACCGCCAGCGACTTTTCAAGCCCTACCACGTGGTCACCCGGCTGCAGCCCGACGGTCCGCAGCGGGTGTTGCGGCTGATCGTCGCCGACCCGCGCTGGGGCGGCCCGGACTGGACGCCGCTGGTGCCCGACCACGGCAAGCTCGTGCACCTCTTCCTCATCCGGACGCCCGGCCTCGACGCCTTCGCCCATCTCCACCCCGTGCCGGCGAAGAACGGGGAGACGGCAGAGGAAGCGGCGGCCGCCGGCGCCTTCCGCGCCGCCCTGCCGCGGCTGCCGGCCGGCGTCTACCGGCTCTACGCCGACATCACCCAGGAGAGCGGCTTTGCCGAGACCTTGACCGCCGCCGTCAGGCTCCCGGCGCCGCCGCAGCCGCCGGCGCCCTTCGACCCGCAGCGGCCTGGCCTGCCGCCCGATCCCGACGACTCGGTACGCGTGGCGGCCCCCGTGGCCTGGCGGCCGCCCAGCGAGGCGACCGTCAGCCCGCTCGACGGCGGCCTGACCATGACCTGGCTGCGGCCGGTGGCGCCGCGCCTCATCGCCGGCCGCGACGCCTCCCTCCATTTCGCGGTACGCACGCCGGACGGCCGCCCGGTGCCGCTCGAGCCCTACATGGGCATGCTCGGCCACGCCGTGATCTGCCGCGACGACGGCCGCGTCTTCGTCCACCTCCAACCCCCAGGGCACCGTGTCCATGACCGCCCAGGCCCTGCTCGCCGGGCGCGCCGGACAGCTCGACGCCAGCGCCGCGTCGAAGGCGCCGCCGTCCGGACCTCTCATGATGCCCATGACGGCGATGGCAATGCCGATGCCAATGCCGGCGGCCGGGGGCGACCGCGGCGAAGTGTCCTTCCCCTACGAGTTCCCCGAGCCCGGCCGCTACCGCATCTGGGTCCAGGTCAAGAGCGCCGGCCAGATCCTCACCGGCGTCTTCGATGTCGAGGTCGCCCGGTCGAGTTGAGCGACCCAAGCCGCCCTCGCCGTTCGCCATCGGACCGCCGGAGCAGGGCAGCGAGCGCCTCCCGGCTGTCGTCGTCGTCTTCGACGACCAGCACCCGCAGACCATCGAGCAGCGTCATGGCGGGCGTCTGGGACAGAGTCGCCCCTGGCTTGGCTGGCGCGGGATCCGGCGAATCGAGCAGAGGCGGGATGGGAAGGGACACCATGAACTTCGCTCCCTGACCCTCTCCGGCGCTCTCGGCGCCCGCCGTCACGGCCGTCCTCGACGTCCGGGGAGGGAGGCCGGCTTGCGCCGTCCGGCGCGGATCCAGGTTCCGACGCCACGAACAGCACGATCATGCAGCGCTCGGACTCCGCGGGCCCACGGAGCGGGATGAGGAGCTGGCCACCGGCGCCCTAGCTTGAGCAGGGCTGGTGAGTTTGGTGAGTTTATGGGACCACGTGGGGACCACGGATGTTACTATGCAATCAGGGCGTGGAAAAGAGGAAAGTCAACATGAAACCCGAGCACTCGAGGCTCTTGGCGAGCGTAGGATTCGCCGCCCTTTTTTCATGGGCGCAAACCGCCCCAGCACTGGCCGCGGCGGTCGCGCCATCACTGGGTACGGCTTCGACCTACACGGTCCTGGGTACAAACTCCATCCCGACTTCGGGGACGGTAACCTGCACCACTTCCACCATCAACGGAGACGTGGGTTCCACCTTCACCTCGATCACCAACACCGGGTGCACGATTACGGGGGCGATCAACGCGCCGGTCGCCGGTTCGGTTGTAACTGACTTCAACAACGCGTACAGCGCGCTCGATACCATGAACCCGACATGCGACGGCGTCGTGCCGACCACCAGCACCACGCTCCCGCCCGGTGTCTACTGCTCCCCTGCAGGGACCACGATAGGCGCCGGTGTCATTTTTACGCTCACCGGGACCGCGAGCGATGTCTGGGTTTTCAAGATCGGGACCAGCGGGCTGGGCGCCCTCACGGGCAACAGCTTCCAGGTGGTCATGGGCGGCACCGCGCTGGCGTGCAACGTCTATTGGCGGACCGCCCAGGCCGCGACGATGACGGATTCGAACTTCATAGGAACCATCCTCGCGGGTAGCAGCATCTCTTTGACCAGAGGAAACTACGTCGGGCGAGCCTTGGCGACGACCGACGTGACCGTGACTGACGAAGCTCCTATGACCTTCGCGGGGTGCAGCGCGCCGCTGATCCCCACGCTCTCCGGGTGGGGGATGACCATGCTCGTGGCCCTCCTGGCCCTGTTGGGCTTCGCAGCGATCCGCAGGCTGGCGACGTAGCCAGCAAAGGAGCCCGCAATGAACGGACCAGCCACACGCAGAACGTTGCTGATCACCGTCTTCGGCCTGCTGGCCGCTGCGGCGATCACGATCGTTCTTCATGCACAGCAGGGAGGGGTTGCCTCCAGTTACGGCCCAACGAATCAGAGCCAGACCTTCGAGCAGATCAAGGCGGCACGCCTGGCCGTCAAGGCCGAACGGGCGAAAGAGCACATGGAGCTTCTGAAGCGGCGCTATGACCTTGGGAAGAGAAGGACTTCAGAAGCCACCATGTCCGGCGGCAAACCCGTACCCGTGGGACCGACGGCCAGACTCCGTGCGGTGACGTGGGATCAGCTCGATGCGATGACCCCCGCGCAGATCCGGGAGCAGGGGCTCTTCCCGTTCCCGCCCCTACCCTTTCCGGACCACGCCGAAGGGGGCATGCTCTTCCCTCAAATGACGCTGAAGCTGCTGCCGAGGCTTACCCGCTTCGACGTGGACTTCGATCTGCCCGAACCAGTCCTTCCCGATCCGGTCCCCGCCATGTATCTCACCACCCGGCCGGACCTCGGTGACGTGGCCAAGGGCCGCCTCGTCACGATCCAGAACTACTACGAGATCTTCAACGGCATCCTGAACCCCAAGCAGCTCGAAGGACTGCGGCTCCTGCTCACCCAGTTCCCGCAACAGCAGTTCAACGCCACCGAGGACCGGCGAACGGACCGGGCGGACGGCATGCTGGGCGTGGCGTGCTTCGACTGTCACGTCAACGGGCACACCAACAAGGCCACGCACCTCGTGGGAGACATCCGGCCACAGACGTTCCGCCACCGCATCACTACGCCCTCCCTGCGGGGCGTGAACATCCAGCGGCTCTTCGGCTCCCAGCGTGCGCTCAAGACCGTCGAGGACTTCACGGAATTCGAGCAGCGCGGTGCTTACTTCGACGGTGACATGGCGATGGCCGCCAAGAAGGGGGTCAACATCCTGGAACGCGCCAGCCAGGTGCACTTCATGGCCGAATTCATGGCGATCCTCGACTTTCCGCCCGCGCCCAAGCTCGACATCTACGGCAGACTGGACACCACGAGGGCCACCCCGGCGGAGCTGAGGGGCGAGGCGCTCTTCAACGGCAAGGCCCAGTGCGCCGGCTGCCACCCGGCCCCCTACTACACCGACAATTCCATGCACGACCTCCAAGCCGAGCGGTTCTACAAGCAAGAGCTCGTCGACGGGATGATGATGGCCCACGACGGACCCATCAAGACCTTCCCGCTACGCGGGATCAAGGACTCCCCACCCTACCTGCACGACGGGCGCTGCCTGACTCTGGAGGACGCGGTGGAGTACTTCAACCTGGTACAGCATCTTCACCTGGCCGGTCAGGAGAAGACGGAGCTGGTTGCCTTCCTGCGTGCACTGTGAGATCTGAGAAGCTCTGGCGCTAAAAGGGGTCACGACACGAAACGGTGGCCTGCGCCGCACCGGCCGCGACCCCTCCCGATCTCAACGCGCCATCCGTGAGGCGATGCGCACTGGCGTGCAGCCGCTCGGCCGACCGACGCCCGCGGCGCCTCGCCGGCCGCGCTACGCCGCCCCGTGGTCAGCCGCCGTGGCCGCCGGTAGCCTCAGGTTGTGCAGACCTTGCGAAAGGAACGTCTCACCCTTGGCAAGATCTGCAAATATTCAATCGATACATGTTCAACTCAGCGGCCGCGCTGGCCGTGCGCGGCGACTGGGGCTCGCCGCCCTCTCCTTGGCTTCTACGCACCCTGGCCGGGCTTCGGCGCCCCCTGGCCCGGTTGGCCGGGCTTCGGCGCCCCCTGGTCGGGTTGCCCTGGCTTCGGCGCCCCCTGGTCGGGTTGCCCTGGCTTCGGCGCCCCCTGGCCCGGTTGGCCGGGCTTCGGCGCCCCCTGGTCGGGTTGCCCTGGCTTCGGCGCCCCCTGGCCCTGCTGATCTTGATCCGCCATGCTCAGCTCCTTTTGGATGAGGATGCCTTTGTGACATCAACAATCACACCTCAAGGCAACGAACGTGCCACTTGGACTTGCCCGCCGGTCCCCTTGGTGTGCGAAGAACGTGGGGGGACAGCGGGCTTGGCACGGAAAGTGAGTGAGCTATGTCTACCGGTGGTATCTCTGCGGAGGGCCCGCCCAGCGACTTGGCGGCGAAGAATACTCTTCCCGCCCGAACCAGGAGACTCCAACATGGCCAGTCACAAGCATTCATCGACCGAGCACCACCTCAACGCGGCCGAGCACCACACCAAGGCGGCCGAGCACCACCACCACGCGGCCCGCCATCACGAGGCCGGCGACCACACTACCGCCAAAGAGCATGCGACCAAGGCCCGAGATCACTCCACCCAGGGCCACCAGCACAGCACCAACGCCCACAAGGAGTCTCATAAGTAGACTATTCGAGGGCCCGGGGCAGCCGGTGGGGGCTAAGACCTATCGCCCGGGTGGATGGTTTCCTCGCGGGCGGGGGATCCGAGGACTTGGCTCGAGACACGTCAAGAAAGGACGGTACCTCATGAAACGCTTACTCGTCGTGGTGGCGGGCTCTCTGATCGGTGTCGGGCTGCTGGCGTTTGCCGGGTGCGCCTCCTCGATGGTGCCCAAGGACACGCGGCATGCGGACTCGGGGATCACGTCGGTCGTCCAGGCGTCGCTGGAGGCCAACGACAACGTGAAGGCGCGGCAGGTGGACGTCGAGACCCGGGAGGGCGTTGTCTACCTGACCGGCGTAGTGGACACGGAGGAGGCCCGGCGCGAGGCCGGGCGGGTCGCATGGCGCACGGAAGGCGTGGACGGTGTGGTGAACGAGCTCACGGTGGGAGAGAGGACGGTCGGTAGTTGGGTCGATGACGTGATGATCCGCTCGAAGGTCAGGGCGAAGCTCATCGCCAACTCCGCGATCAAGGCCGGGGACATCGACGTGGGCTCGTCGCAGGGGGTTGTGACGCTGATCGGCCGCGTCCGTTCCGAGACGATCAAGAGCGATGCGGAGCGCATCGCGCGCGGCACCAGGGGTGTCAAGGATGTGAAGAACGAACTCCTCGTCGGCAGGATCAGGTAGGCGCGGCGCCCGGGTGGCCCGCCGCACCCACGAGATCGGCATCCATATGGCCCTGGGCGCCCGGCCCGGCGGCGTGCTCGCCCAGGTGGTGTGTCGCGCCCTCGCGCTCGCCGCCAATCTCCGGACCGCTGAACTGACACCGCCCTGATCCATGATCGATTCGGCAAAGGAGAGCGGCCTCGGCTCCATCTGGGACTTCAAGCCGGACGGCTCTCTGCCCGCGATGGCGTAGGATCAGCGGCGGCTGCCCTATCCGAGCCGTTCGACAGGAAAGGCGCGGAAGCGGGCGAAGTCCCGATCCTCGGTGAGGAGAACGCCAACGCCCGCTTCTCGGCAGAGAGCTACGATCTGGGCGTCGAAGACGAGGTTCCCGCCTGCTTTCGATTCCTGGATGGCCTCGAGCAGCAGCTCGGGGAAGGCTGGGCCTGGATACAGCACGGAGAGGCTCGGCGCGGCCAGGATCCGCGACGCTGCCATGCAGGCTTCGTCGGCCGAGAACGGGGGATGAAAGAGCTTGGGGTGGGTGATGATGCGCAGGAACTCGCCGAGGACGAAGACCGGCAGCGCCCATCGGGTCTTGCCTTCCGCCAGGGCGATCAGCCGCCGGGCCGCTAGCGCATGCTTCGGCAGCTCCTCGCGGTGGGCATAAACCAGGATGTTCGTGTCGATCGCGATCAGGATCGGCCTTCCATGTGCTCGTAGATCGATTCCCGATCATCCCAGTCCACGCCAGGTCGAGCCTCCCCTCTCTTGGTTAGAAGGGTAAGCCGATAAGCCGGCAGGTGCTTCGCTTCGGCCAGCCGTCTCCGGATGGCCACCTCGATGAAGCGGGTCAGCGTCTCGCCTGCCTCGAGGGCGCGGCGCTTTGCTTGCCCGAGGACCCGGTCATCGATGTCTAGCGTGGTTCGCATGCAGAAATGTGTACCATGTGTGCATGCTTCTGTCAACGAGGCCATGAGAGCTCTGAGAGCTCACCCCGGCCCCGCGGCCTGCCAGCTCTCGCGCCGGCACCTTCTCGCACCCTGACTGGACCCGTGCGTCGGCCGCCCTGTCGGACCAGGGACGACAACGCGGTCGCGAGGGGTCCTACACCGATCTCAGCCGCCGGCCGATTCCGGCGCCGCCGCCGCGGCGGTATTTTCGATCCATCTCAAGGGCTCACCGGCCCGATGTCGGGAGGATCGAATCATGAACGACGTACTTGCCGCTTACTCGGTCCCGAGAGGATCCGAGACCATCCTCGTCGCCGAGGACGACGAGATGCTCCGCACCTTGCTGCAGATCGCGCTCGAGAGCTGCGGCTACTCGGTGCTGGCCAGCGCCAGCGGACCCGCGGCGTTGGAGCTCGCCCAGCGGCACGCCGAGCCCATCGCCCTGTTGGTCAGCGACGTGACCATGCCTGGGATGGAAGGCCCCGAGCTCGCTCGCAGGCTCGCGGCGGTCCGGCCCGGGCTCAAGGTCCTGCTGCTGTCGGGGTACGGCCGCGATCCGGCGCTCCTCGACGCCGGGGTCGATTTCCTGCAGAAGCCCTTCCGGCCGTCCGCGCTGGTCGCGAGAGTGCGCGAGATCCTCGACCTCGCGCCGGCCACCATCGGGTCGGCGGAGTCGGCCGAGACCTGCGCCTGCGGCTGCGGGTAGAGCTACTTCGCCGCCGCCCGGGCGGGCGCCGCCCCCTCGAGCAGCGCGGTCGCCTTGTCCACCTCGGCGGCGAAGGCTTCGATCGCCCTGGCGGTGGCCGCCACCTGCTCGTCGAGCTCCCGCCACTTGCGCTCCTCGATCGCCTCGCGAACCCCGGGGAGGGTCTTGACGCCGTAGCCGGTGTAGAAGCCGGGAGCATAGATCTGGTGGACGTACCAGGGGCGGCGCGGCAGGCCCGCGCCGGTCAGGGCGCGCTCGGCCTGCAGCAGCGCCAGGTCGAGCCCGCGGCGGGCTTCGGGGCCGAGGCCGCCGGCGCCCGGGCCGGCTCTGTCCAGCGCCGCCTGGTAGGCGTGGGCGCTCTTCGCCAGGCGGTCGCGGGCGTTCTCGAGCGGCGCGAAGTTGAGGTGCGGCACCGGATCGAGGCGCTTCGGCGTGACCCAGGTTTCGGTCGGATCGGCGGCGGCGTCGAACAGCTTGTCGTCGATCGCGCGGTTGTGGTCCTCGGTCTCCTCGCGCATCTTGTCGGCCAGCTCCTCGACCTCCTTCACGTAGCGGCCGACGGTCGCGGCGAAATGCTCGAAGTCGAGCGGCAGCACGTCGGCCGAGGCGACGCGCAGCACCACCCGCCCGGCGGTCTGGGCGAGGGCGATGCCGTACTCCATGCTCGGGTCCATGAAGCGCATGTAGTGGTCGTAGCTGTCGTAGATCGAGTGGTACTGGCCGTAGTGACCCTCGCCGCCGTAGCCGAGGTCGAGCGACGCGATGCCCAGGTGCTGCAGGAAGGGGGTGTAGTCCGAGCCCGAGCCGAGGGCGCCGAGGCGCAGCTCGCCGCTCTTGGCCTCCTGCCGCGACTCCGCGGAGCCGTCCACCAGCTGCGCGGCGCGCAGGCGCGCCGCGACGCTGACGTGCTTCTCGGGATCGACGACGTCGCGGGCCACCTGGCCCATCAGCTTTTCCAGGGTGTGCGAGCCGCCCGCACGCAGGAAGCCCCTGCTGTTGCTGTCCGAGTTGAGGTACAGCACCGCCTTCTGCCGCAGCTCGGCGGCGTGGGTCTCCGCCCACTCGGTCGAGCCGAGCAGGCCGGGCTCCTCGCCGTCCCAGGCGGTGTAGATGATGGTGCGCTTCGGCCGCCAGCCGCTCTTGACCAGCGCCGAGACCGCGTGCGCCTCTTCCAACAGCGCGACCTGCCCGGACAGCGGATCGGCGGC
>Ga0210384_10006799_pt1 | contig 12130 bp, 9 predicted proteins | sample IncBWH2MmetaG_FD_160574 | JGI IMG/M metagenome (GOLD analysis project Ga0210384, IMG submission 160574) | Forest soil microbial communities from Barre Woods Harvard Forest LTER site, Petersham, Massachusetts, United States - Inc-BW-H-2-M | ecosystem: Environmental > Terrestrial > Soil >... | reverse complement strand
TGAGCAAGAACCTCGTGGAGTGGCGGGTGCTGGCCGTCTCCCTGGCCCTCTTCCTCTACTCGTTCGGGTACGGCGGGGTGACCAGCTTCGTGGCCCTCTTCGCGGAGGCGAGCGGGATCTCTCCCCGCGGGATCTTCTTCACCACCTTCGCGATCGTGGTCATCGCCACCCGGCTGGCCTTCGGCCGCCTGGCCGACCGCGTGGGCCACCGGAAGGTGTTCCTGCCCTGCCTGGTCTTGATCGTCGTCGGCTTCATCCTCCTGGCCTGGACCCGGACCTTTTGGGGGATGGTCCTCTCCGCGACCGTCTTCGCCACCGGCTTTGGGAACGCCTATCCGGCCTACGCCGCCCACGTGACCCGGCACGTGGCCGCGGCCCGCCGGGGCGCGGCCTTCGGGGGGATCGTGGCCGCCTTCGACACCGGGATCGGCACGGGCTCGATCTGCACGGGCTGGATCATCCAGCACTTTGGCTTCCGGCCCGCGTTCGCGACCGCGGCCACGCTCTCCGCCCTGGCCATGCCGTACTTCCTGTTCGCGGAAGGGCGCTGGCTGCGGGCGCCCCGGGAAGCCTGAGCCCTTAGCCCTCTCCCTCGGCCCAGAGCCAAGCCGCGCCGCGCACCCCGCTGCTGTCGCCGTGGAGGGGGGCGAGGAGGGGGGTGTCCAGGCGGTCGGAGAAGCCGTACTTCTGCCACCGCCGGGGGACGTTCTCGTAGAGGCGGCCCAGCTTGGACATCCCGCCCCCCAGGACGACCGCGTCGGGGTCGAGGATGTTGATGAGGACGGCCAGGGCGCGGGCCATCCGGTCCTCGTAGCGCTCCAGGGTGGCGCGGGCGCCCGGATCGCCGGCCTCCGCGCGGGCCGCGATCTCGGTGGCGTCGAGGGCCTCGCCCGTCTTCTCGCGGTGGTCGCGGGCCAGCCCCGGCCCGGAAAGGAACGTCTCCACACACGCGCTCTTCCCGCAGTAGCAGGGGGGGCCCGGCCATTCCCCCGCCCCGGGCCAGGGCAGCGGGTTGTGGCCCCACTCCCCGGCGATGGCGTTGGGGCCGGTCAGGACCCGGCCCTCCACCGCGATGCCGCCGCCGGTGCCGGTGCCCACGATCACCCCGAAGACGACGCGCGCGCCCTTGGCCGCCCCGTCCACCGCCTCCGAGAGGGTGAAGCAGTTGGCGTCGTTGGCGAAGCGCAAGGACCGCCCGAGCCTTTGGGTCAGGTCCTCGACCAGGGGCTTTCCGTTGAGCCAGACCGAGTTTGCGTTCTTGACCAGGCCGGTGGCGGGGGAGATGGCCCCCGGCATGCCCAGGCCCACGGTGCCCCGCCCGCCCAGATCGCCTTCGAGCGCGTCCACCAGCCCAACGATGGCGTCAAGCGTGGCCGGGTAGTCGTGCCGGGGGGTGGGGATCCGGCGCCGGCCGAGAACCTGCCCCTCCCCGCCGAGGGCGAGGGCCTCGATCTTGGTCCCCCCCAGGTCCACGCCGATCCGCATTCAGGCCGGGGGGAAGGGCAGCACCGTCGCCCCCCGTCGCTCGGGGCCCACGAACTCGTTCAGGAGGCGGGCAAAGCGGGGGGCCAGGATGAGCTCGTAGGTGGATTCTTTGTCGGGGAAAAGCGCCAGGGCCTGGCGCCGGGCCGCCGCCACCAGGGCCTCCGCCTCGGGGCGGTCGAGCCGGCCCTGCGCGAGCACGGCGCAGGTGAGGTCCACCACCGTGCGCAAACGGCGCAGCCGCTGCGCTTCCTCCGCCACCGCCCGCGCGCGCGCCTCGCCCTCGAGATCGATGCCGGCCTCCCCGATCAGTGGATCTCCGCGATCTTCTCCAGCTTCTCGCGCTGTCCGAGCCGGTAAAAGCGGCGGGCCTCGCGGGGAAGGTCGGCCAGGCGGGAAGGCCGCAGGAAGCGCGCCTCCAGGTACCCGCAGTAGCGGTAGGCAAGCGCGCTGGCCGCCCGGTAGCGCTGCGCCCGCTCCGGGCTGAGGCCAAGGGCCAGGCGGTAGTTTCGGAAGAGGCTCTCCCGCAGGCGCGAGGAGACCGCTCCCTCGTTCTGCAGGGAGAAGAAGAAGACGGCGGTCAAATACTTGTCCACCTCCCCTTGTAGCTCCAGCTCGAGCTCGGTGACCGAGCGCGCGCGGCGCGCGCAGAAGAGCAGATAGAGGAAGTGGCTCACCTCCTCGGTCAGGACGCAGAGGGGGTGGAGGTTGGTGGCGTCTAGGTGAACGCGGGGGTCCCGGCGCGAGAGGCCCTCTCCCACCGAGTCCTCGAAGACGACACCGAGCGCCACCTCGTCCCCCTCCTGGGTGAGCAGGGTTCGGCTGCCCCCTCCCGGCAGGTGGGCGGCGTCCGCGGGCGGGATCAGGAACTCGGTGACCGGGGCCTCGGGCTCGAGGGCGTAAAGCGATTCCAGACGCCGCTGGACGTCCACGAGCAGGCCGGCGGGTATCCCCCCGCTCAATGGAGCTTGTCCTCGCCGGGCAGGAGGGGCGTGATCCCGCGCTCGGCGAGAAGGGCCGCCGCCCGGCGGCTCCCGGTCTGGAGCCAGCGCTCGTAGAGCCGCAGCAGGGAGGCGGGGGTGGTGAGCCGGCTCGTCTCCGAGACTTCGGAGAGGACGTCGGCGAACAAGCGGAAGCGGCCCGCGAGCTCGGAGAAGACCGCGGGGCCGAAGCCGCGGGGCTGCTCGTGCTCATGGCTCAGGCGAGCATAGGCGCGGCCGCCCAGGGCGCAGTAGTAGCGCGCGTCGGCCACGCGGCCCTCCAGGCTGTCCGCGAAGAAGCCGGAGACAAAGAGCGCGGTGTCCCCCATGGCCCGAAGGAGCTGGGCCCGCTCGTGGCGCGAGGCGGCCAAGGCGCGCAGGTACAAGAGGGCGAGGGGAGTCTCGTCGTAGCCGGGCTCGCGGCCGGGCAGGCTTTCCCCCCGCAGGCAGGCGGCTAGGAGGTTGACCAGATACGACTCCGTGAAGGCCGAGGTGGCAACCCTCTGGTGCTCCATGGCCTTCAGGAGCTGCTCGCGGAAGAACTCCAACGGGGTCTCGCCCTGCACGAGCCTCTCAGGCATCGCCCTGCTCCTCGCGCCTCACCGCGCGCTTACCACCTCTCGATGCACGATCCGTGCGAGCACTCGGGGACACGCAGCGCCAGCCGGTAAGTAACAGTGCAACAATCACTTAGGGCCAAGCTATGAGATCGTCCCGGCTTCTGGACTCACTCCCCAGCGTCACCTCCCGTGACATTCTCGGCACCGAGAGTCCATTCCCGACCCAGCAGGCGAGCGTGATCCACCATGATGCAGCGGTCCATGACCACCGTGACCCCGGCTTCGGTGGCCCGCCGGGCTCCCTCTTCGTCGATGCAGTCGAGCTGCATCCAGAGCGCGGGAGAGCGAGCGGCGAGGACCTCGTCCACCACCTGAGGCAGGGTCTCGCTTCGCCGGAACACGTCCACGAGGTCCACGCCCCGCGGGATATCCCCCACGCTCCGGTACACGGCCTGGCCCAGGATCCGCTCCTCGTGCGGGTAAACGGGGATGACCTCGTATCCCCGCTCCATCAGGTAGCGCGCGACCCGGTTCGAGTCGCGATGGGGTTTGGGGGAGAGGCCCACGATGGCGATCCGCCGGACGCTCTGCAGCAGCCGGCGAAGGACGTCGTCATCCGGATTCCGGAAGGGTTCCGCCATCCAGGCTGTGGGTTCCTGGGCCTGGATCGTAGCATGACCCCGGTGCGTACGGGGTCCGTTCTCTCGTAACTTCTTTTCTGTCTTCCTAGTGCGGGCCCGCGGGAGCAGGGGAGGCGGCGGGGGACGCTCGCGGGTCCGGGCCCGCAATGTAGCCGATGGCGCCGAGGTCCTGCAGCACGTCCTTGTCCACTTCCGGATGGCCGGGGTCGGCGGCGACCCTGCGGGCTTCCGTCTCGTAGCTCGGGATGGTCTTCACGGGAAAGCGCCGGAGGAACCCGTCCTCAAAGGCCTGGCGCAGCACGGTACCGTCCATGTCCGCCGCCACCGGCTGCCCCATGGCGTAGAGGATGGTGGGGGCGATGTCGAAGATAGTCGTTCCCGAGAGATGGTGAGCGCGCTTCACCCCCGGTCCGGCCAGGAAGATGACCCCGTCCGGCGGCGCCTGGGCCGGGTTGGCGTGGCTGTAGGCTCCCTGGAAGAAGCGAAAGCCGTGGTCGGAGCAGACGACGAGCAGCGTCCGCCCGTCCAGCCGCCCCAGATACTTCCCGATCGTGCGGTCCATCGACTCGTAGATGGGGGCCATGACCCGGGCAAAGTCCTTGTCGACCCGCGCCTCCGCCTCCGCGTCGAAGGTCCCCGCCTCCTCGCGCCGGACGGCCTCCGCGTAGACCCCCCGGTCTAGATAGTGGTCGGCGAGGTGGCTGGTGACGTCGACCAGGCGGAAGTAGGTCGAGAAGACCTGCACCGGCTCATGCTCCCAGAGGTAGTCGCCGACGCGGTCGATCGTCATGTCGTTGGCCACGTAGAAGCCATAGGCCTGGAGGATGCCGCGGGTGGAGGTGATGGGGACGGCGGCGTCCTCCTCCCGCCACTGGGGGATGCCGAACCGGGCCATCTCCGGGACCACGTCCTCGGGGTAGTGGAGCCGCAACGCGTTCAAGCCCGCGAACAGGGCCTGCGGGTGCACGGTGCTCGGGTCCGAGCGGGCCTTGAAGGCGTTGCTCACGATGTAGCCGTTCGCGATGGGCGAGGGCGGGTAGGAGACCCACCAGTTCAGGGTCCCCGTCCGGACCCCGCGCTCGGAGAGGATTTCCCAGTACGTTTTCACCCGCCGCTTGCGGTCCGAGTAGGGCACGACCAGGCCGGCCTGGTTCACGTAGGTCCAGTCGATGATCCCGTGCTTGATCATGGTCTTGCCGGTCGAGATGGAGGTCCAGAGGATGGCGCTCTTGGTGGGATGGGCCGACCGCAGGGGGCCGTAGGCCCCGAGCTCGATCAGCCGCTTGATGGCGGGGAGCCGGCCCGCCTCCAGGAGGGGCCCGATCAGGTTGGGAGCAGCGCCGTCGAAGCCGAGCAGGATCACCCGCTCCACGCGGGGGGAAGGGATCGAGGACCAGAGCGCCCAGGCGGCGGCGGAAACGGCCAGGAAGGCCGTCCCCGCCCAAAGCGTTGATCGCGAGCCAGGCGTCATCCGATCCTCATTTTGACTCAAGGGGCAGGACGGCCCGACCAGCGGGATGGCGGGGGGGCGGCGCCCGAACTCCCGGCGACCGGAGCGAGCGTAGCACGGGCCCTCGCGCGGCCGCAACGCAGGGGTGTTGTTGACGCGGGAAGCCCGGGGCGCTTAGCCTTCCGAGGGCCGGCTGAAGAAAGGAGCGGATGACCCCGAAGTGGACCAGGCCGTTCGCGGCGGCGCTGGTGGCCGTGGGCTCCTTCCCCGGCTGCGCGGCCCGCCCACTTCCCGAAGCACGGCTGCGGAAGCCCAACGTGCTGCTCCTGGCTTTCGACGATGTCGCCCTCCGGCTCGGCAGCGACGAGCCGGGCGTGAGGACTCCCCACCTCGACCGTCTGGCCGGACGGGGACGCCGGTTCGACCACGCCTATCGGGGGTACCCGATGCGCGTGCCGGCCCGGGTCTCCCTGCTCCTCGGCCGGCGCCCGGAGACGACCCGCATCTGGGGCGACCTCGAGCCTGGGGATCCGTGGCCGGGATCGGTTCCCCTGCCCGACCAGCTCCGGAGCCGGGGCTACTTCACGGCCCGCGTGGGCCGCTTTCTTGGCCCTCCGGGCGACGATGCCCTCCACTTTGACGTGGCCGAGGAGACCTCCCCGGACGAGGCCGCGGCCCGGACCACGCGGATCATGGAGGAGAAGAGGGACGGTCCCTTCTTCGTGATCGTGGGGTTCAACCGCCCCCGCCCCGGCTGGGTCCCCCCCCCGAAGTACTTCGAGCTCTACAATGCCCAGCAACTCTCCCTCCCCCCCCAACCCACCGTCGACTGGGACGGGATCCCGCCCCTGGCCCTGGCCGACGCGGGCGTCGCCCCTCCCTCCCGGGCGGCGCCGCCCCCCCTCCCGGAGGACCAGCGGCGCCGGGCCCTGGCCGCTGAGCTCGCGTACCTGTCCTACCTCGACGCCCAGGCGGGCGCGCTGCTGGAGGCGCTGGACCGGCTGAAGCTCAGGGAGAGCACGGTGGTGGCGGTGATGGGCGACGATCCCCCCTGGCCGGGCCCCTCCCTGCCGCGCACGGACCTGCTCCTCGAGGACGCCCTCAAGGTCACGCTCATCATGGCCGCCCCCGGCCTCCGGCAGCCGGGCGCCGCGAGCGGGCAGGTGGTGGAGCTCATCGACCTCTATCCGACCGTCCTGGATCTCGCCGGCCTGCCCGCCCCCCCCGGGATCGAGGGCGCGAGCCTCCTGCCCGCGCTGCGGGACCCCGGGCGGGCCGTGAAGTCCTACGCGCGGTCGAGCGTCCGGCGGGAAGCGGGGCCCCTCGGGCGCAGCGTGCGCACGGACCGCTACCGCTACACGGAGTGGCCGGACGGGAGCCGGGAGTTGTACGACCACGGGACCGATCCCCACGAGTACACCAACCTCGCCCGGTCCCCCGCCCAGGCGGCGGCCCTGCGCGAAGCGAAGGCCCTGCTCGATGGCGGTCCCCAGGCGGCGGCCCTCCCCGCCCCTCCCGGCCCCGCCCCTGCTGCGTCCGCCCCCTTGAGCGTCTTGCTCATCATCGTGGACGACTTGAACGTTCGCCTCGGCAGCTACGGCTATGACGTGAGGTCGCCCAACATCGACCGTCTCGCCCACGCGGGGCGCGCCTTCCATCGCGCCTACTGCCAAGTGCCGTCGTGCAGCCCGTCGCGGACCTCGCTCATGACCGGCTGGCGCCCGGAGCGGACGGGGGTCTGGGACAACCTGCAGATACCGCGCGACAAGCTCCCGGGGGCGGTTCCCCTTGAGGAGCACTTCCAGGCCCACGGTTACTTCACGGCCCGGATCGGAAAGATCTACCACGGCCCCTTCGAGGACCAGTTCCGCTGGGACCTGGCCGAGCACACGCCTTACCTGCCCGGGGACGAGGCCAACGAGCCCCCGCCGCGGAAGGAGCGGTTGCTGGCCGGGGGGAGCTCCCTGGCCTGGACCGCCACCGACAACAAGGACGAGGACGAGCCGGACGGGCGCACCGCCCGCCGGGTGGCCCGCCTCATCGACGCCCACCGGGCCAAGCCGTTCTTCATCGCCGCCGGCTTCAACAAGCCCCACATCCACTGGGTGGCTCCCCGCCGCTACTTCGACCTCTACCCGCCCGGGCGCATCCTCCTCCCCCCCGAGCCGCCGGACGACTGGAAGGACATCCCCGAGATCGCCATCACGCGCCATCCCCCCCGCTGGCCGGGGGCGTTCCTGACCGGCCCCGTGGAGGCCCCCGACGACGACCTAAGGCGCCGGGCCACCGCCGCCTACTATGCCTGCGTCTCCTTCGCGGATGCCCAGGTGGGGGTGCTCCTGGAGGCGCTGGACCGGCTCAAGCTCTGGGAGCGGACGGTGGTCGTCCTGCTGAGCGACCACGGCTTCCATCTCGGCGAGCACACCGGCCTCTGGCGGAAGAACACGCTCTTCGAGGAGTCCCTCCGCGTCCCCTTCATCATCGCGGCCCCCTCCGTCCGGCAGCCGGGCGCGCCCAGCGAACAGCTCGTGGAGTCGGTCGACCTCTACCCGACCCTGGTGGAGCTCGCGGGCCTGCCCCGGGTCGAGGGCCTGGAGGGGGTGAGCCTGGTCCCGCTCCTCAGGGACCCGCGGCCGCCCGTGAAGCGGGCGGCCTTCTCGCTCGTTCCCCGGCAGCCCCCGGAGCTGGGGCGGAGCCTGCGCACCCGGCGCTGGCGCTACACCCAGTGGCCGGATGGCAGCGAGGAGCTCTACGACCTCTGGGGCCAGGGGGGCGCTTGGCGGTCCCTCATGGCGCGGCTGCTCGGCCGCGACCCCCTCCGCAACCTGGCCGGCGACCCAAGCCACGCGGCCACCCTGGAGAAGCTCCGCAAGCGGCTGGAAGGCGGCCCCTAGTTACTGCACGAAGGTGACCTTGTTGATCTCGCGCAGGGTGGTGATGCCGGCAAAGACCTTCTCCAGCGCGGAATCGCGGAGGAATGTCATCCCCTCCTCCCGCGCCGACTGCTTGATCTCCGCGGCCGGGCGCCGCTCCAAAATCATCTGCCGGATGCGGTCGGACATGTCGAGGAGTTCGGCCACCGCGGTCCGGCCCCGGAAGCCCGTCCCCCCGCACTCCTCGCACCCGATCGCCTCGTAGAAGGCCTGGTCGTGGTAGATGTCGGGGTCGAGGCCCGACTCCCGAAGCTGGGGCTCCGCGATCTCCGCCTCCCGCCGGCAGCGGGGGCAGAGCACGCGCACCAGGCGCTGGGCCATGACGCAGTTGAGGGCGGAAACGAAGTTGTAGGGCTCCACCCCCATGTGGAGGAAGCGGCCGATCACGTCGAACACGTTGTTGGCGTGCACGGTGGTAAAGACCAGATGGCCGGTGAGGGCGGACTGCACCGCGATCTGGGCGGTCTCGGGGTCGCGCACCTCCCCCACCATGATCTTGTCGGGGTCATGGCGCAGGATTGAGCGCAGACCCCGCGCGAAGGTGAGCCCCTTCTTCTCGTTCACCGGCACTTGGGTGATGCCCGGGATCTGGTACTCCACCGGGTCCTCGATGGTGATGATCTTGTCCTCGGGGGTGGCGATCTCGGAGAGGGCGGCGTAGAGGGTGGTGGTCTTGCCGCTGCCGGTGGGTCCAGTGACCACCACCATCCCGTAGGGCTCGGTTACGTACTTGCGCAGCTTCCTGAGATCGGCTTCGGAGAAGCCCAGCACGTCGAGGCGCAGGCGCCTAAAGGCCGCGTTCAGCGACTCCTTGTCCAGGATCCGGATGACGGCGTCCTCTCCGTAGATGGAGGGCATCACGGACACGCGGAAGTCGATGGTGCGCCCCTTCACGCGCAGCCGGAAGCGTCCGTCCTGGGGGACGCGCTTCTCCGCTATGTCCAGCTCGGACATCACCTTGATCCGGCTCAGGATGGTCTCGTGGTGCCGCTTGTCCAGGGGCTCCAGGGCCGGGTAGAGCACGCCGTCGATGCGGTACTTGGCCAGCACCTCGCGGTCCTTGGTCTCGATGTGGATGTCCGAGGCCCGGCGGTCGATGGCCCCCAGGATGAGGGAGTCCACCAGGCGCACGATCGGGCTCTCCGTGGGCCGTCCGCGGTCGTCCACCGCGTCCGTCTCGTCGTCGGCCACGAACTGCAGGCGCAGGCCCTCGCTGGCCTGCTCGAGCAGGATCTCGCCCCCCCGGTGGCGGCGGAGGAGCGCCGCCACCTGCTCCGCGGGCGCGACCACCGCCTCCAGCGGCCGCTCGAGCAGGAACTCGAGCTCGTCCACCCGGGAGAGGTCCTCCAGGTCGCCAAAAGCCAGGATGAGCCGTGCCCCCTCCCTTCCTACGGGGGCGCAGCCGAAGCGCACCAGCAGCTCCAGGGGCGCCTCCGACCAGAGGGCGGGATCATCCGGGACGCCTTCCAGAGGCTCGAAGGGAAGGCCCAGGGAACGCGCCTGGGCGCGGGCCCGTCCCCACCCTCCAGACGTCGGCCCGGGGTCGGCGTCGGCACGCAGGGGCACCGCGAGCTCGGCCATCGATCGGATGGTAGCATGAGCGACCCGGCCCGAAACCGCCGCCTTCTGCCGGGAGCCCGGCCTCAGCGCATCATTTCCGTGAGGGCGCGCGTGGCGTCGAGCTTGGGGTAGTCGAGCCACAGGAGCCGAGCGAGGGTGAAGGCGATGTCCTCCGGGCCGCAGGGCTCGGGGTAGGAACCGGGCTTGATCGCCGCCCCCAGGAAGACGAGGGGGACGTGGCGGTCGTAGTCGTAAGCGGTTCCGTGGCCCGTCCCTCCCGTCCTGTCCCCGACATAGACGTGCTCTTTCACCCGGGACAGGATGTGGGGGCTGCGCGGCTCGAAGAAGGCGTTCTGGAAGAGGGGGAAGAAGGGATCGTCGGGGGGCACCTCCCCGAGCAGCCGGGCATGGGTGTAGACGGCGGCGATGGCCCCCGTTCCGAGAAGGGCCTTCTCGATCGTCGCCTCCACCTCCTCCCGCCGCAGGCCCTGGCGGCCAAGGGCGGCCAGATCGAGGTAGAAGTCGGGGCCATCCGCGCTCGCGACGAGGCCTTTGGCTTTCGGGAAGCGGGCGGCCAGAGCCTCGCTCACCGCCTTCTCGAAGACCCCGGGGGGGACGCGGCGGGCGTCGACCCCCCGCGCCTGGAGCACCTCCACCAGGGGCAGGACGCCGTGGTCGGCGGTCAGGACGAGGAGCGTGCGGTCGGGGCCGACCCGGGCCTCGACCGCGTCCAGCAGCCTTTGCAGGGTGAGGTCCAGCCTCAGCATCTGGTCCATGAGCTCCTGGCTGTCGGGCCCATAGGTGTGGCCGATGATGTCGGTGGCGGAGAAGCTGATGGCGAGGACGTCGGTCGCCTCGCGGACGCCGAGCTCGTGGCCGGCCATGGCGGCCAGGCTCACCTCGAGGGTGACCTCGTCCGCGAAAGGCGTGCGCCGGAAGTCGTCGTAGAACTCCCGCGACGGGGGCGTCCCCCGTATCCGGTGGGGGAACACGGTGTCCTTTCCGTTCCACTCGCCCTTGACGTCGTCCTCGCCCGCGAATTGCCGGTAGAGGCCCTCGTCGCTCAGCAGTCGGTTCCAGGTCCCCCCCCCGTAGGCGTCCACGGGGTGCCTCTGGTTCCACGCCTCAAGCCAGGCGGGAGGGGTGGGCCGATAATAGGTGCTGGTGACGAAGCGTCCCCCCTCCGTCTCGTACCAATAGGCGCCGTCCGCGCGCGGGCCGGCGGGGAGGATGGCCCCCCGGTCCTTGAGCGACACCCCCACCACCCGCGAGGCCGGGGAGCGAAGCTTGAGGAAGTCGCCAAAGGTGAAGCCGATGAAGTTCGCGGGTGAGGCCCCCCGCCCCGAGCCTCCCACCGTGGACACCACGGGATCGTCCACCACGTTGATTCGTTGGCCGAGCAGGGCGTCGTACCAGGCATTGGCGATCACCCCGGAGTGGCTGGGGTGCCGACCGGAGAGGATGGTAGCGTGGCCGGGGCCGGTCTCGGTGCAGGCGTGGGCGTAGCGCGCATTCGTGAAGACCGCCCCGCGGTCGAGCAGCCTCCGGAACCCGCCCTTGAAGAGGGGGCCGAAGCGCGTCAAATAGTCGAAGCGCATCTGGTCGATGGTCAGCACGAGGACCAGCCGGGGCCGGATGGGCGCCGGCTCCGCGGGCAGCCGGCCACCGGGGGCGAGGGCGAGGAGGGCGGCGAGGGCGAGGAGACGGCGGAGATGTTGGGTCACCATCGCGCCGCCTGGAGCCTTGTGCCGTCCCGGAGGGTTCTCGAAAAGCGTATCTGGATCAGCGAGTCGTTCCGGGGGTGACCGTGCCGTTCATGCAGCCCGTCTTGCCATCGACGGTCGCGCAAAGGCTGAACTCGCCAACCGCTATGCCATAGACGAGGACGTTAAAGGGTTGGCTGGCGTCCGGAGTCCAATAGGTGACCACGTTCCCGTCGCCGGCTTGAAGATACCACGTGACCCCACCGTGCTCGGTCCAGGGCACGTCGTCGCCGACCGCATCCTTGGGCGTAGCCGTAGCCGACCCCCGACAGCCGGCGGGTACCTGTTTCAGGGCCGCATTGGGGCCGTCGCCGTCCGGACACTGGACTCCGTAGAGGGACACGACGACTCTGGCCACCGCCTGGCCTTGGGCGAGGGGGAAGTTGGCGGGTGTGCAGGTGTTCACGTAGCTCTTGGCGTCCCAGCGGATGCGGGACTGGGAGGTCAAGACTTTATAGTTCTCGCTGTAGGTGTTGTCCGACTTGATGGAGAGTATCTCCTTGAGGTAGTCGGTCTGGCCACACATTCCCATCGTCTGAAGGGTGCCGATGAGAGCCGTGTAGAAGGCGTCCTGGTTACGGACCAGAAAGCCGTGGTCGCTCGGCGGGTTGTTCAGGTCGAAGAGGTCGGGCCGGCTCACGGTCAGCTTGTCGATGGCGTTTTGGAGCTGGGGTAGGAGACCGGGTATGTCGCCCTGGCAGCTGAACTTTCCGGTGCCGTACCCTAGCGGGCAACTCGTCGCAGCCGGTGTCGAGCCCGGA
>Ga0210384_10006798_pt1 | contig 12132 bp, 10 predicted proteins | sample IncBWH2MmetaG_FD_160574 | JGI IMG/M metagenome (GOLD analysis project Ga0210384, IMG submission 160574) | Forest soil microbial communities from Barre Woods Harvard Forest LTER site, Petersham, Massachusetts, United States - Inc-BW-H-2-M | ecosystem: Environmental > Terrestrial > Soil >... | reverse complement strand
TCCGTCTCCTTGGAAATTTCCTGCAAGGCCTGGTCTTCAGGAGTGCCGGCGGCGATCACGATCCGGTCGATCTGCGCCTGCGTGAGCGTGGAAAGAAGCCAGACCATCACCACCGGAATCCACAGTGTGCGCTTCATTTCTCACCTCCGCGAATGGAGAGAAACCTCCGGGGTTGGACCGCAAACGCGCGCCATGCTAGCGCCGATAAGCCTTCAAATACAAGGGCAAGAATCACGGACCGGGGTGCACGCGCCAAAAGGAAACTTCGTCGCCGACCCTCCTTCTCGCCGAAAGGTAACTTCCTTTTAACGCCCACCTGACAATTTCCACCACGGCTTGATTTAAAGTGAAGAGAATGCGCGCCATCCTGCAGAAGCGGGCACTCCGTTTTGTGCTCCTGGCCAATGTGATTTCCATGCTGGGCAGCGGCATGAACTCGGCCGCTGTCGCCTGGCACATTCTGCAGGCGACTCACTCCGAAATGGCCTTGGGAACGCTGGCGGTGCTGCAAACGCTACCCGCCATGTTGATGCTGCCCTTCACCGGCGTCATCATTGACCGCGAGGATCGCCGCCGGCTGGTCATGATGCTCGACGCCACTCGCGCCATCATCATTCTTGCCGTTGCCGTCCTGGCCTTTCGCGCCCGCGTGCAGGTATGGCAACTCTACCTGATGAACACCCTGGTGGCAGCGGGCTTCTGGATGTTCTGGCCAACCATCACCGCGCTGATCCAGGAACTGACGCCCGAGGGACAGTTCGTCGAGGCCAATACATTTCTACTGGCAGGCATTCAAGGCGGATGGCTGATGGCCGGAGCGATTGTGGGCTTCGTCTACAACCACATCGGCCTGGGCGGCGTGTTGCTGATCGACTTCGCCACCTACGTGGTTTCGTTTTTGTGTTATTTCGCAGTCCGCAAGGGCCGGCATGTTGTGCCACGTCCGGCCGAGTTGCGAGCCGACATCGTGGCCGCGGAAAGCGCGGAACGGCGTTTCTGGCACGAGTTGTGGGAAGGAATCGAATTCCTGCGCGATCACCCCAGCGTCGTCCTTCTCGGCCTCAGTTGGGCTTTGTTTCTGGGTGCGATGCTTACAGGCGTGGTCGTTACGCCTTCGTTGAGTGACCGCATTTTCCACGCCGGTGCGGTCGGATACGGCTGGCTGAACGCAGGTTGGGGAATTGGGGCGTTCCTGAGCGCGCTTTATGTTCCCGTGATCATCGCCCGCCTGGGATCGCGGGCTGCAATCGCGGTCTCGATGGGAGTCCTGGCCACCTGCATGACGCTGTCACCCTTTGCCCGCTTTCTGGCGATCGCGGTCTTTATGTACGGCATGATGGGATCCGCCCGCGGCGTGAGCGGTGTCGCCATGAATACCAGCCTGATGGAGCAGGTGCCCAAACATTTCATGGGTCGCGTGCAGAATGCCTTCTACTTCGTGGGCACGTTTCTGCAAATCGCCCTCAGCCTGACCGTCGGGTGGGTCGCGCAGAAAGTCAGCCTCGCTGGCGGCTTCGCGATCATCGGCGCCGTGTACCTGGTGGCGTTCCTGAGCGCCATGTGGCCAGTCTCCGCGGAAACTCCGGCCGAGCCCGCACCAGTTCTGCAGAGTGCCAACGAGCCCGCCTTGTCCGTGATTGCGGAGCCATCGGGCTCGCTCGATGCGCGCAGCTCGTAGCTCGTGGCTCTGCCTCCTGTTATCCTGTCGAATTCGACATCGACCCAGGAGAGCACTATGTCCTTTCAGCTGGAAGGCCGGAATGCGGTTGTCTTCGGAGTCGCCAACAAGCGCTCGATCGCGTGGTCGATTGCGCAGGGCCTGCATGCCGCCGGAATGAAGCTGGCCATCACCTACCAGAATGAACGTCTCGCTGAAGAGGCCAAGGATTTGATCGATTCCCTGCCCGGCGCTGAAGGCTTCATGTGCGACGTTTCCAAGGACGAAGAGATAAATCAAACCTTCGCGAAGTTGAAAGAGCGCTACGGCAAGCTGCACGTTCTGGTGCACAGTGTTGCGTACGCCCCTGCCGCCGAACTCGAAGGCGAGTTCGTGAACACTAGCCGCGAAGGATTCCGCATTGCCCATGATGTCAGCGTTTATTCGCTGATTGCGGTGGCTCGCGCGGTAGCGCCACTGATGGAGGATGGCGGCAGCATCATCACCATGACCTACTACGGCGCCGAGAAGGTGGTGCCGCACTATAACGTAATGGCTGTGGCCAAGGCGGCGCTGGAGTGCAGCGTCCGCTACCTGGCGTTCGATCTGGGGAAGAAGAAGATTCGGGTGAACGCCATCTCGGCGGGGCCAATCAAAACGCTGGCCGCGCGTGGCATCGCGGGCCTTAGTGACATGCTGAAGGCGCATCGCGAAACCGCCCCTCTGCAGCGTAATGTCGATGTCGCCGAAGTAGGCTCGGCCGGCGTGTTCCTGGCCTCCGACGCAAGTTCCGGCATCACCGGCGAGACGCTTTACGTCGACTGCGGCTACAACATTATGGGATTCAAACCCACGCCAGCTCAGTCGTAGACTTGTGGGAGCATCGAATCAGGAAGCGCATGAATAGGCATTTGATTTTCGCAGCATTTGCCGCGGCCATCCTGTTGACCATGATCCGGGAGTGGAGCGCACCCGTGGCCTGCCCTCGTCCCGTCGTCACTCGGGTGCTTCCGCTGGCCACTGCTAAATGAAAGTCAGGGTTTTTGGGGGTCCGGATTGGAAGCGCTCGGCAACGTTGAAACCTCCGCTGACACCGGTTGCTCTTTTGTTTGCTGCTTGGCCCGCCTTGCCGACTTTGAAATCTTGGGAACTACGAATTCCTGCATAACCCCCGCCAGTGAACTCTCCCCCAACCGGATCAAACCGGCCGATACGGTAAACGTCGCCCGATTGTTCGTGGGATAGAGATAAGACGAGACCGCGGCCCCCCCGAAAACTCCCAGCAGGTTTGAGTAGTTTACCTGCCACTTCCCGTTGTCGCCTTTACATCTCACCGAGTTTTCAACAGCGTGCAGAAGTCTCGAGCGCGTAGTGCCCGTTCCCTGGAAGTAGTAGCGGGGATCTTGATGGAGAAGGGATGGAAAGATCGCTCCCGAGAGGAACGTGGAGGTAAGCACGTCGCCGTATCCCGCACCCAGGCGCTTACCAAACCCCTCCATGCCTTGCCCGAATTCGGGATACTGGTCGCCTGCCTGCTGCAGTCCGGCCAGAAATGCCGTGCCCGCGATCGTGATTGGATCCGCGCTCGATTTCCACGCCAGGTGAAACTTCAATTTCGTCGTGAGCGGAGCGGCTTCGTGATTATAGGTAACATAAAAATTCGGAATGAATCCGAACACGCGCTGGTGCTCTTCTTCTTTCACTTCCTCGGTCGCCACTTCCACCGGATCGACGTCGACCTTCACAGCTGTGACCACCGTGGCGATGGAGATCACGAGCGGAGGCACAATCAAGGTCTGGCCGGGCGAAAGCTCTCCCGCGAATGTCTGATCTCCAAACCCCTCCGCGTTCACAACAATTTTGAAGGGGCCGGGCGGCACATGCGAGAACGAGAATTGGCCGTTGTTGCCCGAGTCGATCTCTTGCGAGAAAGACTTGTCCTCCGTAGCCAGGCGTACCGAGGCGCCCGGCGCTACCGAACCTGTTTGGTCCAGCACTGTTCCAAGAACATTCCCTGGCTGCGCCGGTGGTTTCGCTTCATCTGCTTGTGGCTTTGCGGACGACTCGTCCGAAGTGGGGGAAGACGACTGCTCGGAGATGCTTCTCTCCGGGACAGTGCTACTTCCCGTCGACACAGAATCCTGGGCCCTGACGATTGTTGCAAAACAGATGATGAGTACAGAAAAGAACGCCCACTGAGGCAGACTAAACTGGCCCTTCGCCTTCGTATGAAGATCTGCACGCGCTTTCAAAGCAAGTACTCCCCCACCCGCTCCCGCTCCAACTTGGATCGGGTGAAACCGATCTATGGATTTTAATGATGTCGGGGCCCCTTACCGACTGTCAAAACTTCTTAGATGCACGTCCGAAGGATCGGATTTTCTTCTCGAAAGGAAAAGAGCACCTGAGGGGTGTCTAGGGCGTTCTAGGGCGTCAAAGGGGGAGCGGCAGTGCCGGCATCGCGCATCCTCAACCCAAGTCGTTGCTTATTTTTTAACAACTTACGCTGAACGTCGGGCCAAAACTCGGCCAGCACTCCTCCCAGACCCGTTTAGCAACGCGATGCCCGCTCGATCCATGGTCAGTGCAAAACCTCGGTTCGAAATCGAACAGTATTTATTGGAAATTCCTCCGGCGGTCAGCGCCCCCTGGAACGTTCGCGGAGCAGCCTCCGATCCTGGTTGTCAATTGCTGGTGGTTGGGCGGTTGCGGGTTTACCGAGTGACAATCCGGATGCGCCGGTCGTGCTCCGCCAAGCGTTCAATAGTGATTTCCACGTCTCGATCGCGTGCGAAGCGCGGAAACTTTTCTCCCCACTCGATCAGGACGAGGCCATTATCGAGCAGGTCGTCCAAACCTAATGTCTCCAATTCGCGGGGGCTATCTACTCGATAAAGGTCGACGTGATAGATGGTGACCTGCGGACCGCGATACTCGTGCACCAGCGTGAAGGTGGGACTGGTGACGTCGTCCTCGGACGCTGCTTGAAATCCCGCTGCGATTCCCTTGATCAGCGTTGTCTTGCCCGCGCCGAGGTCGCCACGCAACAGCACCAGCTTGGGGGGCACGAGCAGATCGACCAGTGCGCGGCCGAATGCGGTGGTCTCCTCGGCGGAGTGCGTCGTCACCTCGCGGGTCAGGACTTGTGCCGGCACAGGCACAAGTATAGCGAGAGCATCCACGACAGACGAGGTTCGCAAGCTCCAACCGCCAACCTTAGAAAAGCGACTTCGGCGTCGAATTCTGGAGGCCGCTCATTCCGAGGTAACTCTGATCCGCCACCGACTGCAACGCCATGCGCAGGTTGCGATGATCGTCATCTCCCAGAGCAATGAAGCGGAACGGTTGCAGAGTCCCGTCGGTCGCCTTGCGCGTGGGGGAGAGCATCTCCGCCATGCCAATGACGGCGCCAACCTTGGTCTGAAAGCCGATCTCGACGAAGTCCCCCTGGCTGAGTGGCTTGGCCAGTTTGAGGAGTCCGCCGGTTGCAGAGATGGAGAAGAGTTTGCCTCGAGAGCGCTGGCCATCATCGAATCGGATCGCAGCCAGCACCGAACCGCCGAGCTGCACCCGGGCCGCGCGCTTAGTAGGGTGCGGTTGGGGGAAATGGGTCATAGCCGAAAAGGACTATGACTTATGGGCCATGTTACGGGAAGATTACGCCAGAACTAGTCCGGATTCGTAGCGTCTCCCTCGTCCTGTTTCGCGCAAACCACTTGTCCGCTTAGGGATGCGGGTATTGACCAGATAGGTAATGTCCTGGAGGCCAGTCGTGCTTCGCAGTTGGGTGCCGCTTGTATTCAATTTTCCCCCGCGATCGGTACCGCGTGAAAGCGCAGTTTCGCATGTCGATCGAGCGTACTTACAAAATCCCGGGGTTGCGACTGCTCTGATTTCTGAGATTCCACTCGAGCCCGCACCTGTTGCGCGATCGCTTGCGCCACCTCGCGCTGCAGGGTCAGCTCGTCGCTGAAATCGCGCTCATAGGTTTCCGCCCACAAATGCTGGTCTGAGGGGGCGTGCAGCAACTGCGCGGTAACGCGCACCCGCTTGCCAGAGCGCGAGACCGAGCCTTCCACCACTCCATCGACCTTCAGTTCGCGCGCGATCTCGGGCAGCCCCTTTTTCGTTCCTTTGTAGCGCATCACCGAGGTTCGTGAGGTCACGCGTAAAGACCTGTCCTTTGCCAGATCGGTAATCAATTCCTCCGTCATGCCATCGGCAAAGCACTCTTGCGACGGATCACCCGACAGATTCTCCAGCGGGAGCACCGCGATCGAACGTACTTTGGGGCCGGTATCCGGAGGCAACAGCGCCGGACCAAAAGCGAAGATGACTCCAGCCGTAAAAAGCACCGCAGACGCGAGTGCCAGTTTTGGAAACACGACGCGCCACCAGACATCGCGAGGGGATCTTTTCCCGCCAATTTCTTCTCGCAGCTTTGAGGTTTCGGCCACTTCGGAGGGTTCAGCTGGCGCGGCTACCGACTCAGAAGCCTTTGCCTCCAGTGGGGAGTCTCCCACCACGTCGCCCACGAATCTGTATCCGCGACGGGGCAATGTCTCGATGTAGCGCGGCAGCTGCGCCGAATCGCCGATGGATTCGCGGATCCGCGCGATCGCATTGTGCAAACTGTGATCGAAGTCCACGAAAGTATCCGCAGGCCAGAGCTCCATCCGCAGCTCTTCCCGGCTGACCACGTCACCGGCTCGACGCAGCAAGACGGCGAGCACCTGCAGAGGCTGTCCCTGCAGACGCAACTTCACTCCCTGTTTGCGAAGTTCGCCCGCGCGCAAATCAAGCTGAAAAATGTCGAAGCACAGCACACTGCTGGCTGAAGCGGAACCAGACATAGCAGACATTGTGATGAACTTTGCTCAAGCTAACAGATCGCGAAATGGAGGTTGTCTGCAGGGTGTCAACAACTTGCTTTTTCGTCATGACGTTACGCATGGAGAAAACTTTGAGGACAGATGGGGACGCGTTGGATTGACCTTGTCGTGCTTTCACGCGAAATTGCGTCCAGGAACGTGCTCGGGAACGAAACGCTGCGACTCCACGCAGCCAAAACGTTCAGCAAAATCCTCAATGTCCTACGAAGGAGAAACGATGAAGCAACATCTGACAATATTCACTCTGCTTGCGGGCTCCTTGCTATGCCTGCCTTTCACTGCGGTGCACGCACAGGAGAAATCACCGGCTTCGCCCACTCCAGCGCAAATTGTTGCGCTCGACGAGTGCGACCCCGCCACTTTCAACGCCGCTATCGGTCCGGACTTCTGCAAGAACGTCGCGCTGGGATTTTCGACGACATTCAACGACCTGTTTGCCAAGGCCGCTGCGGGAACTCCCGATCCAGGATGGGATTTCGAGCCCGATGTTTTGCACATCAAGAAAGGCACCCCGTTGATCGTGGTCGACCAGGGCGGTGAACCGCACACCTTCACCGAAGTGAAAGAATTCGGCGGCGGCTTCATTCCACAATTGAATGCGGGCGAACCGACGGTTCCCGAGTGCTCCGGCGGATTCAAGAACATCGACGTTGCGAGAACCCGCATCCTGCAGGGGAGCCAGCTTCAAGTTACGGGACTAGCGAAAGGCGAACATCATTTTGAATGCTGCATCCATCCCTGGATGCGCGTGACTGTCGAGGTAAAGTAAACGGTGGGCGCGGGAGAGCTTGGGTGAAGAGGACACAGATTCTCTCGCGAGGGGAACCTGCCCGACTCCCTCGATAAGACAGGCGAACACTCCGTCGGAGCGTGGGCGGAGTGTTTCGCCGGCGTCTTTAGTCTCTCTTGAAAGAAATACGAATCACGACTGCTTAGTAATTCAGAAACGCGGCGGGGCTGCGAAAGCAGGCGCGGTTGCCTGCCCTGTCATCCTCGAAAGCAAACTTGAGATTTCTGCGCCGCCGCTCTTACCCGATGGAATGTCTCCGGTAGCGCCTTGATCAGATCCGTCGCCACCAGCGATTGTTCGCCTGTAAACTCGCAGGCCACATCTCCGGCGAGCCCGTGCAGGTACACCGCAGCCGTAACGGCTTCGATCACCCGTGATGAGTTCTGCGCGATCATGCCGGCAACCATTCCAGTCAACACGTCGCCTGTGCCACCGGTAGCCATGCCCGGATTTCCCGTGGTATTCACCCACACTTCGCCATCCGGTCGTGCAATCAGCGTCCGGTGTCCCTTCAGAACCACAGTCAACTCGTGCTCGCGCGCGAATTTGCGTGCTACCTCGGCCCGGTTGCGCTGAATCTCCGGAATCGAAAGCCCCGTCAGACGCGCCATTTCGCCAGGGTGCGGCGTAATCACGAGCGTGCGGCCTTTGCCGTTCAGCTTTTCCGAGGCATCTTCGAAAGCATTCAGGCCGTCGGCATCCAAGACAGTGGAAACTGAATATTTCTGCACCACGGTGCGCACGAACTCTGACGTTTCATTGTTTCGCGATATTCCCGGCCCAATGGCCAGTACCGTCTTGCCCTTCACCCGGTCGTCCATGTGGGCGTATTCGAGCGCTCGTAACGAGATCGTCCCTGCCTCGGTTTCTTCGCAGGGCTCGGTCATGAGTTCGGGGTGAAAGCCCGCCACCGTGGCGAGCACCGATTTGGGTGTGGCCACCGTCGAAAGTCCCGCGCCGGTACGCAAAGCGGACATCCCGGCCATGGCGGCTGCTCCCGCTTTACCCACGGAACCGCCGATCACCAGCACGTGCCCAAAGCTACCCTTATTGGCCTCGCGCGGCCGCGGCGCAAGAAGCGGCGCGATTTCATGCGGCGTGGTCAGATTCAGATGCAGGGACGACGCAATGGCCTCATCGGGCGACCCAATCGGTGCGATCACGATGGGGCCATCCGCCAAAGATCCGAAAACGTGGGCAGGCCGCGGCGCGGTAAAGGTCACGATCGACTCAGCACTCACTACCGTTCCCGTCTGTGGACCGGCGACGTCTGCGTCCGCGCCGGAAGGAATGTCCACTGCGATTACGGGAATTCCGCTCGCGTTCATCATCGCAATGGCTTTCGCGTACAGCCCGCTTACTGGCGGGCGAAAGCCAGTCCCAAGAACGGCGTCCACGATGACATCGGCCTCGCGCACCTGCCCCTGAATCGCTTCCAGTTCTTCCGCCGACTTCGCGCCCAGCGGCTTCAGCGGCAAGCGCTGGAACATCTCCGCTGCGTCGCCGCGCAGTTCGGCAGCATCGGCAAGCAATACCACGAACACTTCCCTGCCCGCTTCGTGCAGCTTGCGCGCCGCAACGAAGCCGTCGCCGCCATTGTTACCCTTGCCGCAAATCACCGCGATCTGGCGGGCCTGTGCTGGCTGCGCCAGGACAAAGTCGGCTACCGCGGTTCCCGCGTTTTCCATCAAGGTGAGCGCAGGCACACCAAAGCGCTCGCTGGTGACGCGATCGATCTCGCGCATCTCCGCTGCGGTAACGATTTTCATGAATGCAGATTACCCCGGAGAGCGCACGGAAGAAAGGAAAAGGCCAGTCGCTAGTTGTTCGTCGTTGGCCAATGAAAACGAGGAACAGCCGACGCCGGACGGTGCAGAGGCAGCCTTCAGTCGGATCACTGAGCGCCTGATAGCTAAGAGCTAAGAGCTGAAAGCTAGCCCGGCTGCTTCAATCCGCCATTGAGTGCGCGCGATCCAGAGTGGGCGGCACGTTCGCGTATTCCCCACGCTGCACCCGGCTATGCTTCCTGCCATAGAAGAAGTAAATGCACAGACCAATCGCCAGCCAGATGATCAGCCGCGCCCAGGTCTGCCAACCCAGGCTGAACATCATGAGGAGGGAAACCAGGATTCCCATAATTGGGGTGAACGGAATCCACGGCGCGACAAATGCCCGCGGCACGTCGGTACCGCGCTTTCGCAGGATCCAGACGCCCGCGCACACAATCACAAAGGCCAGCAACGTCCCGATGGACACCAGCTCCCCCAACACGTTGATCGGGGTAAGGGCCGCCACCGTTGCCACGCAAACGCCGACCAGAATCGTCGAAATGTAGGGGGTCCGGAACCGCGTGTGCACCTTGCAAGCCCACGCAGGTAACAGCCCGTCTTTCGACATCGAAAAGAACACGCGCGATTGCCCCAGCAGCATCACTACCATCGTAGAGCTCAAGCCGCAGATCGCGCCCAGCTTGACCAGGATGCTGCCCCAGCTCACGCCCGTGATGTCGATACCGATAGCGATCGGGTCGGGAACATCGAGCGCCGTGTATTTCACCAAGCCGGTCAGCACGGCGGCGACGAGAATGTAGAGGATCGTGCAGATCACAAGAGAGCCGAGAATGCCGATGGGCATATCGCGCCTCGGATTCTTGGCTTCTTGCGCGGCCGTCGAGACCGCATCAAATCCGATGTAGGCGAAGAAGATGACCCCGGCTGCGGTTGCAATTCCGGACCACCCGAAATCCCCATAGTGACCGCCGTTCTGGGGCAAGAACGGCGTCCAGTTCGCCATCGCCTCGGCTCGATGTCCCAGGATGTAGTTCGCTCCGATACCCAGGAACACAATAAGGACGCAAACTTTCACCACGACGATTAACGAATTGAAGTTCGCCGACTCTTTGATCCCGATAACAAGAATGACCGTCACCATCATGATGCCGAGGAACCCAAACAGATTGAATATGGAGGCCTGGTGCGGCAGGGTCATGGGATCAATGTGCTTGACGGCAAGCACCTTTTGAAACTGCGCGGTCAGCCGCTCCCAGTGTCCGTTGTACATGACGAAAGCGGTACCGGGGGAACCGGCCAGTCGGGGAGACAATCGAATTCCAAACTCGCCCAGGAAACTGAGCACGTATCCGCTCCAGCCGCTTGCGACCGTGGCCGCGCCCAGTGCGTATTCGAGGATCAGATCCCAACCGATGATCCAGGCGATCAGCTCGCCCAGGGTGGCATAGCCATAGGTGTAGGCGGAACCAGCCACGGGGATCATGGATGCAAATTCCGCGTAGCAGAGACCGGCGAACACGCACGCAACGGCGGCCAAAGTAAACGACAGAATGATGGCGGGCCCGGCGTGGTTGGCCGCCGCGGTTCCGGTCAAGACGAAAATGCCGGTGCCGATGATCGCGCCGATGCCGAGAGAGATCAGGTTCCCCGGGCCGAGCGCCCGCTTCAGGCTATGCTCGCCCGTTTCCGAGGCTTCCACCATGATTGTGTTGAGTGGTTTTTTGGCCAGCAGATTCGCCATCCCGTTCTCCTAATGCGTCAGTCGTTTTGATGTTGCCCGCGCTCGAACCTTATACCGGCCTCGAGGCCGGGTCTGGATTACGTTTCCACAGGTAATACACCGGGATCCCCAGCAGCACGATAATCAATCCCGGCCAGGTGTACTGCGGCTTATAGCGCAATAGTACGACATCGATAAACAGGGCCATCACAATATAAATAGCCGGAAGTATCGGGTACCCCACTGCCCGATAGGGCCTCTCCGCCTCGGGATGGGTGCGACGCAAGACGAACAGCCCGGCAATGGTGAGGATGTAAAACACCAGTACCGCAAACACGATGTAATCCAGAAGCTGTCCGTAGCTGCCCGAGATGCAGAGGATGCAGGTCCAGACCATCTGCACCATCAGCGAGACGGCGGGCGTCTTGTAGGTAGGATGCAGTTTTGCGACGCTCCGAAAGAAGAGGCCGTCCTTGGCCATGGCATAGTAGACGCGCGCACCCGAAAGAATCAGCCCGTTGTCGCAGCCGAAACTCGAAATCATGATGGCGATGGCCATCAGAGCTCCGCCTGCGCCGCCGAAAATTTGCGTCATTACCGCGGTGCCCACGCGTTCTTCCGAAGCGTACTTGATTCCGCGCTCCAGGATCGTCGTACCGGCGGGGCTCCCGTCGAGCGGAAGCACGTTCAGGTAGATCACATTGCACAGCACGTACAGCAGGATCACCACGCCCGTACCCACGGCCAGCGATAACGGCAGATTGCGTTGGGGGTTCTTCACTTCTCCCGCCGTGAAGGTGACGTTGTTCCACGCATCGGCCGAAAACAAAGATCCCGTTTGTGCCACGGCCAGAATGGTCAGGGTGCCCACCAACACCATGGGCCCGCCTACCCCGACCTGGACGGCGTGCTGCGCGCCTAATCCGGCGTTTTGCCAGAAATGCCCGCTGAAGTTCGCTGCCAGCGCCTGCGCGTTCCGACCGATGAAAAGCCCAAATAAAACCAGCCCCGCCAAAGCCGACACCTTGGCCACCGTGAAGATGTTCTGGATGATCGCTCCGGTCTTGAGACCAAAAATGTTGACCACCGACAACAGCACCACGATCAAAATGGCAACCAGATTCTGAGTGCTGAGGCCAACATCCATATTGCCCAGCACCATCGGGCCGATCGGGATCGGAGGCACCTTCCACAGGTGCAGGATCCAATGCGTGGAGGAGATTGATGGGAAAAATATTCCGAGAAATTTTCCGAAGGCGACGCCCACCGCCGCGATGGTCCCC
>Ga0210384_10006796_pt1 | contig 12133 bp, 8 predicted proteins | sample IncBWH2MmetaG_FD_160574 | JGI IMG/M metagenome (GOLD analysis project Ga0210384, IMG submission 160574) | Forest soil microbial communities from Barre Woods Harvard Forest LTER site, Petersham, Massachusetts, United States - Inc-BW-H-2-M | ecosystem: Environmental > Terrestrial > Soil >... | reverse complement strand
ACGCGGAAGCATCGGCCATCCTCTTCCCGGCATCAGCGTGCGCATCGTGAACCCAGAAACGTTCGACCCTGTTCCGCAGGGCGAAACCGGCTTGCTGCTGGTACGCGGCCCGAATGTCATGCAGGGTTACTTGAATCGTCCGGAAAAAACCGCCGAAGTTCTGCGCGACGGCTGGTACAACACCGGCGACATCGCCGCCTTGGACGAGGAAGGATTTGTTTCCATCACCGACCGCTTGAGCCGGTTCAGTAAAATCGGCGGAGAAATGGTTCCCCATATCAAACTGGAGGACAAGCTCCACGAGATCATCGCGGCTAGTGAACAAATATTTGCCGTAACCGCGGTGCCGGATGAGCGAAAGGGAGAGCGACTGATTGTGTTGCACACGTTGCCAGAGGATAAGTTGCTAGATTGCCTCGACCAACTGGCGAAATCCGATTTGCCGGCGCTCGGAAAGCCGCGGCCAGATCAATTCATCCGTGTGGAATCGCTGCCCTACCTCGGTACTGGCAAGCTCGATTTGCGCCGCTTAAAGCAGATCGCGGTGGAAGCCACCGCATGAACCAGGCGGCAACCGAAGTTAAAGCCGCAGGCGATTCTCAGCCCGGAGGCCGCGCTTCCGCTTTCGTAGTTCGACTCCTTGTGACCGCCGTAGCGCTCCTGATCTGGTTCTGGACTCAGTCATTGATCGGTGCACGCGTCGTTCCTACGAGTGCAATCGGCGACCGATTACAGGCCATCACAGCTCCCCTGAATCTTTATCTGCAAAGTCACCCCTCGGCCGCTGATATGCTGCTGATCGCGAGTTCCGGGATCATCGATCTGCTCGGAGTTTTTCTTTTGGCGAAATGGATTTTCGGCGGCTCGGTCCGGCCGTTCCTCAGTCTCGTGATCGTACTCGGTCTGCGGCAACTCAGTCAGGCGTTGGTAGCGCTGCCCACTCCGCCAAATGCAATCTGGCATTACCCGGGGTTTCCGTCCTTGCTGGTCACCTATTCTGTCGCCAATGATTATTTCTTTTCAGGGCACACCGCGATCGCTGTCTTGGCACTCGCTGAATTGGCACGCTCGAACAGGCACTGGCTCACGGCGGTTGCTGTTCTGGTTGTCATTTTCGAGATTGTGACTGTCTTGGCACTGCGAGCGCATTACACCATGGATGTTTTTACTGGAGTTGTGACCGCGTTACTTGCCTGCTATCTTGCCGACAGCATTTCGACCGCGTTAAAATCAAGCAAAACCAGAGCCCGTCTTTGAGCGTTCTCCGTCTTTTGCAATCTATCCATTTTACTTTGCTGTGATATCAACGGAAGCGCGAGTCGCCTCCCAGTCAATGTTCATGGTGCAGCCGCTTCCCGAGTTTTCATACGCAATGATGAAGTTCTCAACCGGTGAGGGAAGCTTCGAAACCTTCATATCCACGCGCGCCAGCTCGTCGCTCTCATATTTGTACGGGATTCCCCACTCCCCGGTCTTCTTGTTGACGATGAGGGTCCACTTGTCAGCAGTGGGAACCGTGAAAATCGTGTAGCTTCCGGCGGGCACGGTCTTGCCACCCACGACTACATCACTGCTGGTCACGAACGTAGTCGCTGCATTCGCGCCAGTACGCCAGACCTCGCCGAAGGGAACCAGGCCGCCATAAACCTTGCGACCTTTTGCCCGCGGGCTGGAATAGTCGGTTTTGATGGTCTTGCCACCGCCGAGATCGCACGAGGCGGAGGCGGCAGGGCTGGGTTTGCCGCCCCGACAGGCAGCGAGGAGGGTCAAGGTGAAAATCAGGCCGGCGAGGAAGGCGATGCGTTTCTGCATGGTCTCTCCTTTTGAGGTACAGGCAACACTGAAGCTGAAACGTCGATCTGGGGCCTAAAAAGCGTTCCGCATCTGAATCCGAAGTCACGAAGTGCAACGCGACTTCAGAACAACCCCGTGCGCTTCTCTCAGTCACTCCGACCGCAGCGCCTCCGTGACATTGATGCGGGCCGCACGCGCCGCCGGCAGCGCCGACGCGACGACCGCCGCGGCTAGTAGCACAAGCGCCGAAGCGACCACTGGCGCGGCACTGGGCATCTTCATGTCCAGGAAATAGCTACCCGCCAGACGCGCCAGCGCGTAGCCGGACACCGCGCCGGCGACGACGCCCGCGGCCGCCATCACCGCGCCTGCGGCGATGACACTGGTCAATAGTTGGCGCGGCTGCGCTCCAATCGCCAGGCGGATCCCGAATTCGCGCGTGCGCCCGCTGACCGAGAAGGCCAGCACGCCGGCGACGCCCACCACCGCGATGGTTAGCGCGACAGCGGCAAAGACACCAAACACAACCGCGTTCAGGCGGTCCGGGGTCAGCACTTCGGCGCGCACGTCCTCGAGTGTCGCGGCCCGCTCGACGGGCTGGTCCGCGGCCATGTCGCGGATAATGCGTGTAATCGGAGACACCAAAGCGTACGGGTCGGAGTGAGTATGAATGAACAGGCGGCTTCCCCAGGGCTGCTGCTGGAAAGGGTGATACACGGTGAGCGCCGGGCCCGGCACCACGTGCTCGTCGTCCACATCGGCGGCGACGCCGACGATGCGTCGAGGCCCGGTGCTTATGTCGATGAATTTCATCACCGGATCGGTCCACATGATGTGGCGGTTAACGGCGTTCCGGCCCGGGAACAACCGCTGCGCCACGCTCTGGCTCACGATGACCACAGGCTCGGCATCTTTGCGATCCAAATCGTTGAAGTCGCGTCCGGCGAGGATGGGGACGCCAAGCGACGTGAAGAAGCCGGGAGAGATGGTGCGCAACTGGGCGCGCGGATCTTCTTCGCCCCGCTCGCGAACCTGTTCGTCCCCGGAGAACGCGAACCCGGGACCGAAGAGGCCGCCGGCGTCGCGCCACGGAACCACATTGCCGACGGCGGAGCTATCCACGCCGGGCAGCTCGGCGATGCGGCGCATTGTTTCCTTGTAGAAATCGATGGTTTGTTCAGGCGTGCGTCCGTAGGAAATCACAGGAACGTTGATCGCAAGGACGTGGCGCGTGTCGAAGCCGGTCTGGGCAGCTTGCAAAGCCAGCAGCGTCTTGACGAGCATGCTGGCGCCGGCGAGAAGCATGAAGGATGCAGCGATCTGGGTGACCGCGAAAACGCGCAGGCGGCGGCTGGTACTTCCGGTGATGCGCACGCTGCCGCTCGAGAGACCGATGCCTTTGGACGTGTCAGCCGACGGCAACCGGGGAACAAACGCCAACAGCACAGCCGCAAGAATCGCCAGCCCCGCGCCAACCCACAGCATGCTGGAGTCTACGGTCAGATCGAGCGCCCGGACCGAGAATCGCGAGGCGTAGCGAGCCAGGATGGCCACCATAGGGCGGGAGATAGCAACGCCAAGCGTCGCGCCTGCGACACAGAGCAGGAGGCTCTCGGACAGCAGCGTGCGGCGGAGCGCGGCAGTACCTGCACCGAGGGCTGCGCGGACGGCCAGCTCGCCTTCGCGGCGCACGCTGCGCGCCAGAATGAGGTTGGCGACGTTTGAAACAGAGATGATGAAAATGAGCGCGGAGGCGGCAAGGAGCACCAGCAGGACGGTCTTGGCGGGCGAAGTGATCTGGTCGCGGAGCAGTTTGGCGTCGATGTTGTTTTCGGCTTTCGGCGAATAGTCTCCTGGATGATCTTTCAGCATAGCGGCATAGACGGTTTTCAGGTCTGCGCGCGCCTGGACCAGAGTTGCCCCGGGCGCGAGGCGGCCGAACAGCTGGGTCATGCGATGGGCGCGTCCGGTGACCATCGTGGCGGAGAGGTGATGGGGGCTGGTGACGACGTTGGCGATGATTTCAGTATCAGCGGGATATGGTATGGACGGTTCGAGGACGCCGACAATGGTAGCCGTGCGCGAGCCGACACTGTCGAGCCGGACGGTCTTGCCTATCACCGATGGGTCACTCTTGAGCGCTGTCGTCCAGAAGTGATACGTTAAGACAACTGCGCCGGCGGCGTTGGGGCCGTCGTCGCGCATGTCGAGCAGGCGGCCCAGCACGGGGTGCAGCCCCATCACCTCGAAATACGTTCCGCCAACGATGCCCCCGCTGATCTCGCGCGGTTCGCCGAGGCCAACCATGGAGAAGCGGAAGGCGGAAAAGTCGCCAATCGCGCTCAGCGTCTTGACGCCAGCCCGCAGATCGTCGATCTCCGGCACTGAGAATGGGAGGTTCTCGGCTCCTACGCCACGGGCGCTCTGCTGAATGTAGATCAGGCGGTCCTCGTCGCGGTTGACCAGCGGGCGGAGGAGCACCCCGCGGACCAGGCTGAAGACGGCAGCGTTCGCGCCGATGCCCAATGCCAAGGTGAGCACCACGGTGACCGCAAGCCCTTTGGTTCGAGAGAGCGAGCGGAATGCAATTCTCAGATCGTCAAGGAAAGACATGATCTTGCCCCTTCCAGGCGGTTATAACCGACCCGGTACAAATTCTCCGTTTGCCATTTACTCCAACTACGCGAACTCTCGCCCCACCGCACGACGAACGAAGCTCCGCGAAATCGACTCATCGAAGGAGCACCGTCGCCAAAGCTCCCACACGGTTGGGAGAATGCAAGTAGCAATCCTTTCTGCCGATATCCAAGTTCTTTCCTATGAACGTGCTGCAAAGTGGCTTTATCTTTCCCGTCCACGCATTGCGCGATCCTGGGACGCTTTTGTCCGGATTCGGACAGCTCTTCTTCTTGGTATGATAGGCATCATATAACGAGCGATGCGTTATTCCGCACAACACAAAGAGCAAACCCATGAGCGCCTCGTCAAGAAGGCGGCAGAGCAGTTCCGTCGACGCGGAGTGCAGGGGATCGGAATCGCTAAACTCATGGGCAAGCTGGGGCTCACCCACGGCGGCTTCTATGCTCACTTCGATAACAAGAGTCAATTGGTGGCGGCGGCGGCCAGAAAGATCTTTAAAGAGGTCATAACTCACGTCGAGGCTGCGGCGGCGGCGGCGCCAAAAGGAAGCGAGGTTACTGCAATTGTCAGTCAATATTTGAGCGCGGGACACCGGGACAATGCAACGCAGGGCTGCCTGCTGCCAAGCCTAGCCGGGGAGATGGCGCGGCAACCACAGGCTGTGCGTAAAGCCTTGACGCGGGAATTCAACGAATTTGCGAACAAGATCTCGAAGTACATGCCTGGTTCGAGCGAGCCGGAAAGGCGCAGCCAGGCGCGGTTGCTGTTCTCGGGGATGGCGGGCACGATGATGGTGGCAAGAGCCGTCAGTGATCGCGAACTGAGTGACACAATACTGGCACAGGGCCGGAAATTTTACATCTCCACTTTTCAGCTTCGCGACGGAGCATCTTTTCTCTTTCCGCCAGCAAAATCGTAAATAATCCAGGCTAGCAAGGTTAGATACAGCGGAAAGACAGCGGGATGAGGACTTTGTCCGTCCGTTGAATCACAGCGCCTACTTTGTCAATCCTGACAGGCCAGCAACCAGGAAGGATGCAAGGACGAAGCCCATCAGTTTATGGAAGTAAAAGTAGTACCGTATCCATCCCTTCAGGTCGACCTTGTAGTGATACTCACGCAGCCTAACAAGGGGAATAAGCATGTCGAAACTGAAGGCGAATCCATAGGGCATTTTGTTGCGGGGTCCCTCACGTGACAGTCGGAGCAGGCTGGCGCCCAAGAGTACAAAACCAGCAGCCCAGATCAACGAGTATTGAGTGCGGTAGCCGTATCCGATGAAAAGACGCTCCAGCCAAAGTTTGGTATTCCCAGGAAAGGGCGTGTTTTTAAGCTCTTGGTTCTTTTCCGCGTATAAAATATCTTCGGCTTTTTCCTTGTCGCCTAGTTCCATGAACCTTGCCGCGAGAAATTCGTATGGCTGCGCAGAACGTCCTCGTTGCCTCCCGAGCCATCCAGTCCACCACGTGACAGACCGGGGAGCCATGTCCAGGATCTTGTCGGCATCAGAGCTTTCAAGCCGCAGGTACTTAAATCCAGCAAGTTCGACGTGTTCGGGCCATACGGGACAATCTGATTCTTCGTTCGCACATAGACCGTCCTGAAGGGTGTCGACGGACGCATTTGCCAAAATCAGCGTCGCGCCAGAACCCCAATTGTTAGGAGCGTCGAATGGACCGTAACATGACGATCCGAAGCTGAGCGTACCTACCGTAGCTCCGCTCAAGTCAACGGATTGAGAGGGGTAGGTTGGGCGCGGCGCTTTCCTCTCTTGATTGGGGCAGACTGACCCTTTTATGTTTCTCGGTCCCTCCATTTCCAGATGACCACCAACTTTGGCAGATCTTAGATGTACATCGACCAGTGTGGACATGAGCATTTCAAAGTCTGTGGCTACCTCAAGATTTGACATTTCTAGACTCTTACTCACGGTAGTGTCATTGATTCTCAGTAGATTAAACTTTGCGTCGGCGAGCCACACCGAAACAAAGCTCCCGTTTGTTAAATATAGGGAATCAGCGTGAAGACCACCCATGTTGACGCCCTTTGTAAACACTGAGCCGTCGAAATCCAAGTGACCACTAGCCTCCGTTTTGAGCATCAGCAAGGAATCGGCGTTGTCGCCCTCGAAACGCGACTGCCTCAGCCACAGATCACGACCCAACTTGGCATACGAAAGATCGATTGTTTCAGGGAAATGCGCGCCCAGGATAACGATACCGCGAGGAGGAATGCTGTTTCTGTAGGAATCGTTTAGCAGAATCGTAACTAGAAATCGTCGGCTTAAGTCACGTTGGGTTGGCCAATTTTGCGCATCTTTCGGATCGTCAGTGCCGCCGTACTGGAGTTGAAGATTTGCATTTTGGCCAGCGCAGATTCTATCCCAGGTCCATTGCTCCTGTTCACTCGCGCCGCTCGGCAATTTCAGACACCCTGAACCAGCCGGCGTCTGCGAGAACCCGGGGGGAGAGTCCAGCAATATCGCAGGGATCGCGACAAACCATAGAAGAAGGTTGGGTATCCTTCTTAGGACGGCGAAGGTAAGCATGTGAAAGTTTCCATCGCCCGAATCGACACTATAGGATATCTATCAGTGAGCTACTATATCGGAAGGCTACTGGGTAGAGTTTAGACTTGCAAGGAGTTTCGGTAGCGTGGAGCGGTCGTCTCGGGTCTTCCGCCGCTTCGCGAGGAGCTCAAATCAGGTTGCCCTAATGCGCATAGCGAATCTGTACGGATATCTTCTCTCCCGCTTTCAGCGGACGCAGCACCACTTGGCGACCGCCCTCGATGAGGGTGGCGTCACCGTCAACACTTTTGACGTTACGCTGAAATTGGAATGTCAGTCCCTCGATAGGTTCCCCGGTCGTGACTGTCAAACAAATCTCTCTTGCTAGCGAGGCCGGCGCAACCGTCCAATGCAAACGATCACGGGCGTGCCAGAAGCCGGCAAAGCGAACTGCATCGGTTGCGATGACACCTGGTGGCAACTGGTTGAGGAGGTCTTCCTCGGCCTTGAGTTTGTAGTGCGCTTCGTTCGTGTGGATAAGTATTACGTTGATCGCTTCGTTCTCGGCGTTGGCGCGAATTACCTCCAGCATATTTGCTACGCGCAAATCCAATCGCGGCGCCTCTTCGTCCTCAAACGTAAGGGGGAACTCGAGGATGCCACTCTCCTCTTCGAAGTTCAATCCTAGCGGTAAGGAGTAAGGGAAATTCGTCAGCACATCCGGCGCAGTGAACGAGGAATCAAATCGATACCCGCAACGTTGGAGCGCTTCCGGCATCGTCGGCGGAACGCGAAGATGCCCCGCGCGGAAGAAAACCGTCTGCTGGCCAGGTAGTTCACCGTCAAGAAGTTGCTTGCTCACTCGGATCTCGCCGAAGACGCTCGCACCGGTAGCGGTATCAAAGCCCGTGCCTCGTGGTTGGTAGGTCGCGAAAGTCTCTGTCCCCGTGCCTAATTCGAACTTGTTAAATCCGCGAGAATGAATGATCGAATGGCTGCCTATGGAGAAACCCTGGGACTGTATTTTCTTGAGGTCAGCCAGGTTTTTCCCGTGGAAAAACGAAACGCTGTTGGCGTCACTGACGTATTTCGTTTGAATGAAAAATGTGCTCTTGACATGATGCTTTTCTTCCATGGAAGCGAAATCGAGAGCGGGGTCAAAAGAATTCTCCCAATCCACGTCGTGCGAGAGCAACAACACGGACTTTTGAGCGCTGGGGATGGTACCTAGCCGCACCGCATCTGGCTGCAGGGATTCATACCAGGCGCGCAGCATCAGCATCCAAACGTCGGAACCAGGTTCGAAGGCGTTCGCATAGTGGCGTTCGGCGTCGTAGTCGTGATTTGTCTGGTTGCGTAGAACCACGTCCTGGAGACTCAGGCCGAAGAGATAGGATGTCCCGGTTCCAAGCTTCTTGCGCAAGACCGCGGCGGTGCCATCCTCGAAATGCGCCAACACCTCGGAGGTGCCGTCGGACGAGTAGCCATTGGTCCAGAAAATCTCGTCATACTTGGAATTTCCCAGCTGCACCTCGCGCTCTTCCGGCCGATTCAGATATTGCTCGATCGGGTCGGAACTTGCGTCGAACATCACGCGGTGACGGTGGCGCGACGGAACCACATCGCGAAATCCGAACACTGATTTTAAAGCTCCTGCCAAGACGCTGAACGATAAAACGCTGCCGCCATTGAAACTGTGAAGATTGAGTTGGCGTACCTGCTCGCCGTTGAACGTACGACCGTCGACTGTCGGATACACGATCACCAGTGAGTGTCGGAGCGCCTGGTCGAGATCACGGGTGACGAAGAAGGGAATTCCCATTTCGCGCAGCGTGTGCAGCAGCCCCAGCATTCCCTCCTCTGCCTTGGTCTGGAAGACCGCGACTTGCAGCGCAAAAGACTCGGCGAACTCGGTGGAAGGGTCGGCCGAAAAATGAACAAGCGGACGTATAGGAACGTCCGCCGTATGGAGATGCGCATCCTGCTGCGCCCCGCTTCGATCGCAAACCGCCAACACCAACAAGGCAAGGGCCGTCAGCGCGAGGGTGTACAAATGTTTTGGCGATTTCATGGAGAGCGTAGTGTAACTGTTCGAATAATTGGATAATACCCATACCGATGTGGGTTCGAACCAAAAAGCCAATACAAAAAAGCGTGATTGAGGCGAGAATTCGATCTACGCAGCGGTTCTGAGACTGGGGCGGTTGTCTCCCCGAATGCGGTGTTGGTGTGCCAATGTGGCACGTAAGCCGCCCATCGAATCAAGAGTGCCGTTTTGGGAAATGTGCATGTGAAAGAATGCGGGCCACGTTGAGAACTGGCGGGTAGTCAACGCCCCGACTTGATGGCCTGTCTCTTGCACTGAACATTCGTGGAATGTTCTGCTCGCTCTCGACACGAAATAAGTTCTTTCTAACCGCGAGTTCCACTTTTCGCGGCAGTCGTCGATTTCTGATGTTGGTTGTGTGCGGTTCACTCTTGGTCGCCGCCGCAGCTCGTGCGCAACTAGGGGAAGAGGCGTGGCAAACGGAGGTCCGCAAATACTCGGACGCTCGCGACTATAGCAACGCCTTGCGCATCGTGGATCAGCAAATTGCGCTTTTCCCCGGCGACCTGGATATCCGCACATGGCGCGCGCAAGTCTTGACCTGGGCCGGCCGCCTCGCGGAAGCGGAACACGAGTTCAACGAAATTCTGAAGGCCGAGGAAAGCGACCCCGACAACTGGATGGGCTTGGCTACCGTCTACATGCGCCAGGGACACACTGAGAAAGCGCTCAAGACTGCGGATCATGCCATCGACCTCGATCCGAACCGCGCCGACCTGCGAGCGACACGCGCGGAAATGTTGCATGCCAAAGCAGATTCGAACGATGCGCGCGTGGAATCCCCGAGAGCGCTGGCGCTCGATCCCGCCAACCCGGACGTGCGTTCGGGTCCGCCATCGATTCCCGGCGGGAGCAAGGAAGAGTTGCGATTTGGTTTTGACCAAGACGCATTTTCCTTTGCGCCCGCAAACCGCGATCAATGGGTGACCCTGGTCTCTAAATGGACCCCACGATGGACGACTAGCGCCGCGGGAAGTCTTTACCAGCGCGGTGGTCTGCATGCCGGAAATTTCATCGGCAGCATAACCAGGAGCCAGCCGCATTGGGGGGCAATCACGATTGGTGGAGCCACGGGACACGATCGCGGTGTCATTCCTGAGACCGAGGCGTTTTTCGAGCTCGACCACGGTTTTAATATCAGCGAAGACCGACCCATTCGTGGAATTGAGGTTATCTACGGTCAGCACTGGTATTGGTATGCCACCGCAAGGATTTTGACCACGAACGAAACCGCAGTCGTCTATCTTCCGCGCGATTGGACCTGGACCATCGGGCTCACCGAAGCGCGCGGCCACTTCTCGGGCACCCCCGTGGACTGGAAGCCTTCCGGCCAGACTCGGCTCAGTGTTCCCTTAAGGCACTGGTCGGAACGAGCACTCACAGGGAATGTGTTTTTCGCGGTCGGTACGGAAGATTTTGCGCAAGTAGATCAGATCGGCAGTTTTGCATCGCAAACATATGGCGGTGGCCTGTGCTTCCGGTTTACGACGCGTCAGGACGTAACCGCCTACGGCGCGTTCCAGCAGAGAACGCAGGACCGCGCACAGACCACTTTTGGATTCAGCTATGGCATCCGGTTTTGAAATATTGCACAGGCTGGAACCTTCAGCCTTCGTGTTCAAGGCGATCATCGGCGCCATCGCGGCCGATGTGCTGCTGCTGGCGTTCATCCTTGTTCGCAGAAGCTACCGCATGCACTACTTCAGGAAGCGCGATGCTCGCGTTTTCGAATTACGCCAGCAGTGGGAAGCCCTGATTTCCGGCGAGATACCGTACGAAACGTGGCGAACAAAATCGTTCGACCGCCGCATTATCGAGGATATGGCTCTGGACGCCTTTGAAGCGGCCGCTGCCGACCAATCTGCCCGCCTGCTGCGATTTCTGCGCACCAGTGGATTGATCGAAAAGAGGATTTTCGAAGCTCGGAAGCTCAAAGGTTGGAGGCGCCGGAGCGCCCTTGTCGCGCTGGGACGAACGCGGGCTCCGGAAGGTATCCCGGCACTTTCGGAAGCGCTGCGGGACCATGACCCGGAAGCTCGTAACGCGGCGTTGCGCGGACTTGGCAGGTTAGGGTCGCCGGAAGCCGCCGAAGAGATCCTGCATTGGTTAGCTGAATCGGGATTGAACGTGCCGATCCTTCCGCTTCAAAACGCGTTAATCAATTGCAGCCGTGAACGGCCACAAATCTTGCTCCCTTATTTACGGCTCGCTGGTCCGCAGTTGCGAGAGGTCTTGGCGCGAGTTCTGGGAGAGGTTGCCAGTCCTTCGCTGGGAGCGGAACTCATCGGCCTTGCCGACGATGAGTTGCCCGAATTACGTGCTGCCGCTGCCCGTGCGTTGTCCAATGCTCAGCCCGGCCACGCGATAGAAGTCTTAGCCGAATTGTCGCGCGATGACGTGTGGTTCGTCCGGCTAAGGGCGGTCGTGTCCATGGGCAAGCTCTATCACAAGGTGGCGATTCCACATCTGATCGACGCGCTGACCGATTCGAATCGCCTAGTTCGTATGCGCGCCGCGGAAGGGCTCGTCGATCTTAAATCGGAGATGGTATCGATCTTCGCGCAAGTCGTTAAAGCGCGCGACCGCTACGGGCTACACGCGTTCCTCGCAGCGCTGGAGAATGCGGATCTGCGCGACAGGCTCGATGCCGAGATACGAAAAGGAACATATTCCGCAGCCGAACATGAAAGCGAGGAACTCCTCGCCGTTTTGCGCACCGGAAAGCTCGCGGAGCCGCGGGCCGCGGCTGGGTCGCAACCAATTGAAACGGCCGCACGGTGATACATCATTTTCTGAACCTCGCGAATTACACTCTCTTTTTTTATTACCTGAGCGGCAATCTTGTTTACCTGCTCGCATTAATCATCGCGTTGAAAACCAGCGCCGCCCATCAGCGTGGAATCGAAAGTTTTCGTCTTCGGTGGATTACCGAATCGCCGCTCGCTCCGCCGATTACCCTGCTCGCACCAGCACACAACGAAGGAAAGTCGATTCGAGTTTCCATTCGAAGTCTACTGGAACTCGACTACCCGGAACTCGAAGTCGTCGTGATCAACGATGGATCGACCGACCACACCTTCGAA
>Ga0210384_10006789_pt1 | contig 12139 bp, 13 predicted proteins | sample IncBWH2MmetaG_FD_160574 | JGI IMG/M metagenome (GOLD analysis project Ga0210384, IMG submission 160574) | Forest soil microbial communities from Barre Woods Harvard Forest LTER site, Petersham, Massachusetts, United States - Inc-BW-H-2-M | ecosystem: Environmental > Terrestrial > Soil >... | reverse complement strand
GGTTAAAAATATGATAAGAACAGCACGCACGGCCCCAACGGCCAAAAGTTTAATAGTGTCAACCGTTCCTGCCTTGTTCTACCGGGCGAATGGTTTTTATGAAACGGCAGGAAGCACGGATGCATATATTATGTTATTCGACTCCGCGACCGTTCCGGCGAATGGAGCTACCCCGATGAAGTCATGGGTCGCGCAGGCGAACTTTGAATTCAATGAACATGTGTCGGATGGGTTGCCTTGTTTTACAGGGTTGACTTTGGTCTTGTCCACGACAAAGGATACCTTGACGATAATCACAGGGGGAGATACTGGAGATATTCAATGTGAATATGAGGAATCAAGGACGCTTGCGAAGATTCCTGTGACCGCGGCCGCTTCCACAGGTGGAGCGAATTACCTCCAAATATGGGCGGATGCAGGAACGCCGGGTAAGTTGGTTGATTGCTCGTTTCAAAACGGGGAAGCGGGGGCTTGTTGGTTAATGGCCTTTGCCTCGGGCACACCCCCAACCAATGGGTCGGTTCCAGATTGGCAGTCGCCTACGTCGACAGCGAGTAATGGCACTTCCCCTACTTATCAGTTTGGGAAACAAGGACGGGATGTTTTTCAGAAGGATTCGTCGCAGGTGTATCATAACGGGTGTATTCTTGTTGTGTCGTCCACTCCTAATACCCTAACGATAGGAACTTCCGGTAGCAACTTAATCTTCGCGGATTATATTACAGCACCATGAAAAAACTAATTCTTCTCCTAAGTGCGGTTATATTTTATAACAGCACTACGCAAGGGCAGCCGGTTGTTCCGTCGACGACACCGTATACACGGACGCTTTTGCCTTTACCAACGCAAGCGGCATGGCAAGCCGCTTTAGGAATAACTGGTGGGGGCGGTGGTGGGTTAGGGGCTATATCTACTAACTCCGTTCTTGTGCCGTTGGTTAATTTTAATACAAACGGATTAACTACTAGTTCAACTAATACCCTTTTCACCGCTCCGTCTAATGGAACGTATGTTGTAAGTGGTCAAATTGATATACCACAAAACTCTACCGGGACTATCGCTGCCACTTTACAATACACTACAATTCAACCACTGTCAAAAAACTTTACGATTTTGTCTTCGGTCACCCCGAGTGGAATTAATGCCTTTCCTCTGACTGTAGTAGGAATAGAAGCGAAAGGGGGGACTAGTGTTAATTTAATTGTTACCCTTTCTGGAGATGGAGGTAATGATATTTATAATATTTACACTAGTGTGTATCAACAAGGGCTTGTTACTAATGGAGGAATAGCTGCAACTAATGTTACTCTTCCAGTTACAATCGCGCAGGGCGGCACCGGCCAGACGACGGCGAGTGCGGCAAGAACTGCATTAGGAACGGCAGGGCTAACTGACAATAATGCAATGTCAGGCTCTAATAACTTCTCCGGTTCGGTCAGGCTGGCCAACACATATTTCGCCAATGGCGTGTTTCCCGGCCCCAATTTCGTGTTCGATGCAAGCAGTGTTTCCGGTGGTGACGAATCCATCTCCATCAGCGGATATACCAATTCTTCGGGTGCCGGGTTTGTTTTCGACATACTGAGCGCGGTGCCCGATTCGACTTTGAATCAAACACCTAATGGTTATCCGATTGCCGATGTTCCTCAGATTGTCGGCGTTCCAACCGGGGCACCTTACGTTGATTTTCCGGGGGCACTATTGTTTGTTTCTCCTTTTGCCGAGATGGATTTTGGACACAATAATCAACCGATGCTGGTCATCGCCGGTGCCGGGGCCGACCTTGGAAGCATAGGCATCCCCGACCTTTCTGGAACCAACATATTTCCATTTGCAAACACTCTTAAAAATGGAACGAACATCTACGCTCGAAATGCTGACACCGCATTGTTATTCAGGATGAATACCGGGAGTCGTTCTGGTTACATCAACGCCCTTGGCGCGTCTGGGTTTACATTCGCCAATGGAACTGTAGTGGGTGGAACAAATGGGACAATTATCAAATCCAACGGAAAGTTAGAGTATCTGAGACTTGATTCAGCAGAGGTAGGACAGGTGCCATTGAATGCTGCGAGCGTATTGGCCGGTCAATTCGTCACGTCTGCAACAGGTTCTACCAATGGATTCTTCGATGTGCAACAAAGCGGGTGGAACACGGACGGCTCCGGGGGGATGCTGTTTCAATCCAGCGGGACAGGTGAGTTCTTCGTGGATAACACCGGAATGTATCCTCGTTTTGCAACTGATAACTCCCTTTTTCTTGGAGTTATAGGAACTCCTACATCCGCCAGTTCCCAAACTTATTCAACGAATAATGAGGCATGGAGCAAGGTGGCGAGCTATCGTTTCAAGAGTCCTTATTCCTTGGTTGCACCCGGAACCACAGGAAATAAGACAATTAATTTTCCGTCTGGAAGCATCCGAATCGCTGCTGCCGGGAGTAGTGTTGTTTTGACTGACAGTTTTATAACGACCAATTCTATTGTTTATCCGGTTATTGCAACTCACGATTCAACCGCGACGGCGGTTCAGGCGGTTCCCGCAACGGGAAGCTGTTCCTTTTTTCTGAATGCCGCTGCGACGAGCGAAGTCGAAATACGGTTTTTAGTTTGGAATTCAGGAGAATAACTTATGCCTTTACCATCCTCAGGCCTAGCGAAGAATCCATTCTAACATGCAACTCAAAAAAGAAATCTCTGTTGGGAACATTCTTTCGGTTTGTTCTTCCCTTGTAATGATTATCTACATGTATGCGTCTTTGCATTTTCAGGTGAATAATCATGAGGATAGGTTGAAGACGCTTGAGGCGTCGAACCTTGAAATGACGAGAAGTATTACCGTTCTCGCCACGACATTAAATTTGGAAAAGAACCAACCTAATCAAACAATTAATGTGAAATGAAGTGGGGAATTTTAGCACTTTTGCTTTTGCCCTGCGTAGGACTTGGTCAACCTTACCCTTCTCCGGGTAATGTTGGCTCACAACCAAGTGATTTTTCTCGTCACCTTTTAACCCTTCCGAATGAACAACAATGGCAAGGGGTGTTAGGGATTAACCCGAACGGGAAGTTGGTTGCGGGGTCTAATGTTAACTTACAGGCTGGAAGTGGGTTTACAATAATCAATGCCGTAGCGGGAACGAACACAAATGCCCTTGCCTTATTTATTTCGACTAATGGTAACTTAGCTCACAACGCAACTATAATCCAACAAGCGCATGGTTTTACTAACACTCCTTCAATAGTAGAGGGAGTGCTTGTTTGTATTACAAACGATAATAATTTTGTGGTTGGGCAAGAATTTAACTGTGCTTATGCCTTGGGGTATAACTCAGGTGGTGCTTTGCTTGGGCCTGCTTTTAACACTATTGCAGATGGGACAAATGTTTATTTAATCCAGTCAGGGGCGTTTCAGGTAGAAATGGTTACGCCTTCCTCATTTGCTTTCTCACCTATTACCTTAACAAACTGGCAAGCAAAGGTTTATGCCCGGCCTTAACTCTTAAAACAATATGAAATGGAAACAATGGAAAATGGGATTGTTGATTGCGATGTTTTCTGGAGTCATGCAAGCCATGATTCAAGTAACTATCGGGTTGACGTGGAAACAAGTGGGGGTATTGACTTGCTTTAATGTAGGTCAGGCAGCGATGCTTTATTTGAAAACCCATCCAGAGGATTCTATTCAATTTGACACGACAGTGACTACGAAAACATCTGTAGTCCAGTCAACGGTCAAAACACCATCCGTTACTACTTCGGATGGAACTCAACCAACAGAAAACAAATGAAAAAACTCCTTGTTCTTGGTAGTCTAATCCTCGCGGGTGTAAGCACGCAAGCGCAAACAAACTCAATCCCTTCGTTCTTCACAACGGCGCAGGGCTACTTCACGTCATTCAATACAAACCTCATGACCTTTCAGGACGGTTATGACCACGTGGCGATTACCACCGGGACGGAGAATTGGAACAACGCGCAGCTTTTAGCTGTCTTCCATGTGGACGCTCACCTTTTCTCCGTCGCCACGAATCAATCCCTTCATGGTGTGGTTACATTTTATAACGACACTACGCTTGGGTCGTTGTCAAAACTAGACGGGGGAGCGGCCTATGCTTATGCGTTGTATGATACGAAAACCACCCTTTCATTGAATGGTGGTTATGATTATGACGCCAAAGCAGGGTATGTTCGTCCTGATTTGAAGTTTGAAAAATCCATGACCCAACACACCTTCGCAGGGATTAACTTGGGTCTTCCGGTGTATTTTAAGGGGCAGGGAAGATTAACTCCTAATTATGGTTTTTCCATCGGGTTCAACTTTTAATGAAACGTTACTGGCTTATTCCGTTTCTCATGCTTGTGGTGGCGATACTATCGTGTAGGAGTGTTGCGACGCGTAAGCCAGTAACCCTTTCTTTGCCTCCCTTACCTTCGGTGAGGGTAACAAAAGCCGAGGTTGTGGTTAGTCCTAATTGGACCACAAACATAGAAGGGACGAATGTTGTTGTTTGTGGGGTGAATAAGTTTGGAAAGAGTGTGTGTTTCACGAATCTTCCCACGTTTAATTACTCCCCTTTAATCTCTTACGGTTGGGATTACAAAGGCGTGACGAATAATGTGGTTTTCATAGTCCTTGCCTCGACGAATTTTGTAAATTGGACAAGGTTAGGGGTGGTTACAAACCAATGGTTTACCGTGGCGAAGCTAGGGGCACAGACCTTTTATAAAGTCTTAGCGTCTAATACGGTAAGTGGTTTTACAAGTGGGCAATTTTGATATGCCTGATTTTGTTTTAGAGAATTTTAAGTATGGATTAGATTCTCGCAAAAGTGAGTTGACGTCCGTCGTCGGCACTTTGGAAGCCGCGAATAATTGTCATGTAAATCAGGGGGGTGAGATTGAGAAAAGGAAGGCGTTTGTTCGCACCGCGTTGCCTACGAATTCTTTTGGGGGTTTAGGCACCCTTGCGGGCCTTACAATCTTTGGGTCAGTGGCGCAAGGCTCTTTGAATCTAGCTTTGCCTGCCGGGGTTACGTATCAAAGGCTACAACATCCCGATGGTTCCACCACTATGACAGCGGTTATTTGCCAAACCGTCTTCGGTGGGAACGCTTTTGTGGTGGCGAAGTTTGCCGATAATAATGTGTATGCGTTTTACAACGGCACCTTGGTTGAAGATTTCATCGCCGGGGATGTGCTTGCTTCACAGAATACCACGGAGAAAATCAACACCGCCCTTGCTGCGTTGATTAATGGGACGGTGCCTTACACGTCCACGGACAATGGGAATTCTACGCAAGACGTGGTCAGTAAGCCCGGCACGCAGTATGTTACAAATATCACAAAGGTCTCGGCTTCGGGGACTTTGACGTCCTTAGTGGAGAACACTGGCATCCCTCCATCCACGGCCGTTGCCTCTGTGGGTCAATTTGCAATACAAGCAGGGTCTTCTAATCCGGGGACGAATAAGATTACCTCAGTGAAGGTGGCGTCCACACAGTTGCTAACCGCCTCGATTGATTGGACGACGTCGAATACAAATACAGCCGCTCTGGTCGCGACGAACATTAATGCTAATTCGGGGACGAGTCACTATTCAGCCGTCGCGAATGGGAATACGGTGATAATCTCAGGGACGACCGCGAACGGGGCAACACCTAATGGGAGTGCTGTTCAGGTCACGGCCGCGGGGAATGTGATTATCGGAGTGATATCTTTTACCCTTGGATTGGTTCAGGGGTCGACACAATTCACCACAGGGACGACGGTTCTTGTCAACGGGGTGTCTATCCAATCAGGGGCGGTGAATTGGAATACGTCTGTTTCACAAACATGCGCGGATATCGTTACCAATATAAATGCGTTTTCCGGCACGTCTGGGTATAATGCATTTTCCTCCGGGCAGGTTATTTATATTTCCAAGTTAATAACAACGTCCACCGACGCCCCGGTGAATGTAATCGTTAATGTCGGAACGGGTGGGGAGGTTATCTTCGGCACGGCACAATCCTTAGGGATTAGCGTCACGCCCACAACAGTGGCCGTGGTGAATAATGTCACATTCTCCGGTGGGAATAGGCATGTTTCTTTCGGCACGAGTCAGCTTGTAACGGTGACCATCACGGGAGGAATTGGTCCTTATTCGTTCCTATGGGCAGAGGTTCCTCCGGGGACGGGTGGGAATATTTATGCCAACACGCCGAACGCTTCCTCAACGACCTTCCAGTCGAAGGCGGGTTTGTTTAATAATAACACGATAACTACCAACTTCGTCTGCACCGTAACCGACGCAATGGGGTCACAGATTGTTTCCACCCCAGTGGCGGTGATTGCTTCCGTAACCCAATCATAAAATGGCCACCCTTTTACCATCATGTGTAACAATGCAAGGGGGAGTTACAGCCGGCGCGGGGTCGGGTGAGGATACGCTTTTGACCTTCGGCGGTTCTTGGACAACGGGAGACCTTTATAATGTGGTCTTTACAGATAGTCAAACAGGGGTAGAGACGACGGTAGGCTCAGGGGAGGTTACAGGGATTCAACCCTCTTACGTTACGACCTTTGGGAACCGTATACATTTTGTTGCTGGAACCACATGGTATTTTTCGGCTATCAACGTCCCGACGGTGTTTAATGACCCAAATGGGTTTGGGAATGGGTTCATTAACCTTACGGATTTCTACGCTTCCCCACAGCAAACCCAAGCGTTCGCTGCGTATCAGGGCAGGTTGGCTGTCTTCGCTCGTGACAATATACAAATATGGCTCACCGACCCAGACCCGACACAGTTCACCCTTGTTCAGACGCTTGAGAATATCGGGACGAACGCACCGTTTTCTGTGCAATCTATTGGGGATTTGGACGTTTTCTTCCTTTATGACACGGGGATAAGGTCTTTGCGAGTCCGGGATTCGTCTTTGAATGGTTTTATTGTGGATATAGGTTCCCCTATTGACGCTATAATCCAACAAGCTCTTTTGGGTCTAACCCCCGCACAAATTGCTTCCTCCCCCTCCACCGTCGACCCCTCGGCAAATCGTTACTGGCTTTTCTTAACCAACACTATCTATGTCCTTTCATACTTCCCAGGGTCTAAAATTATTGCATGGTCAACGTATTCTCCCACGTATGCGAACGGGGGGGTTCAAACGACCTTCACACCTCAGTTCTTTTTCACGTTTCAAGGACAGGTCTATTGCCGCACCAGCGACGCTTTCTATCTCTACGGTGGAGCTAGTAATAACACCTTCGACAACTGCGTCGCCTCTTGGCAGACGAGCTATTTACCCCTTAAAACGCCGGGGAACATGAAGCAGTTTAGGTCGGTGGGAATGGCGATGACCGGGAGTTGGCAATTTTCCGTTTCTACCGACCCGATGCAGGGAACCTCTACCCTTATATTTGATTCAACGGGGTTGGCGAATCCGAATACGTATGATTCTTCGAGGAAGTCTTTTTCCAAAAGGGGGTCGCATGTTTCGTTTTCGGCGGTCACTACAGATTCGTCGGCGGCTGTGTTTTCGGGGTTTAATTGTTCCTACGATGTCCAAGAAAGGCGATAATGTTAAAAGATTACATGCAGCGAGACGAAGAGGTTAGAAAGCAACCGGATGCTTACAAAACCTTCGAGAAGGTGGCTAACGGCAACCTACCGGTCTATATATTTCTTGTGTCATTTTGGAACTTCGAGCACGTCTTTGACGATTTAATGGACAACTCCGACTGGGATGAGGAAAGGAAGGAACAGGCGTGGAAGGCGTTGCACGATTTCACGTGCTCCTTACTTCTCAACCCTTTCGTGAAACAATATGCAAGTGAGCTGAAAGCCCTTTTCTCGTCCGCTATTGCTCGTCAAATAGGGGGTGACCATATTCAAAAAGACGAGGCGCGGAAGCAACATGCCCCGGCCACGAGGTGTGCGGATATTGACCTTTTGGTTCATGTAGCAGGATTGCACCTAGGCTGGGACGCGATGGTTGAACTTTCAAAACAACGTGATATTGATAAGGAATAAATAACATGGGACTTTACGGCTCAAGCGGTTCAGCGGATGATGTAACAGCAGCGCAGCAGGCACAACAAAGTGCGGTCGCGCAGGGGCAGTCGGATATTACGTCTATCTTCGCGGGAGGACAAGGGGTTAATCCTGTGTCTAACACAAACCCCGCCGCTGCGGGAAAACCTCTTTACGACCAATACGGTGCCGTTGTAACCGACCCCGGAGCGTATGCCCCCGGCACTCAGTTTTACACAGGGCAAACTTCCTCCGGTGGGTTTAATCAAGCTTTCTACGACCAGAGACAACAAGATTATGAAAACTACGCCTTGCCCCAGTTCCAACAACAGTATCAAAATACGCTGGCACAAACCACGTATGATTTGGCTCGAAGTGGTTTGTCTACGTCCGGGGCAGCGAACACCATTAATCGAGCACTTAATAACGAGAAAACAAACCAGCTCCAAAACATCGCCAATACCGGTCGGCAACAGGCACAGCAACTTCAGTCGAATGTTGCACAAGAAGAGAATACACTTTTAAATCAGTTGCAGGTTTCGTCCGACCCTCAACAACAAGCGACACAGGCGTTGGCTGCGGCCTCTCAGTTCTCTCAACCCACAGCGTGGCCTGCTTTGGGGTCATTGTTTAGTAATTTTGCCTCTACCTATCTAACAAAGAACCTCGCAAATAATTATGCACAAGTGGGACAGCCTGGTTATTTTCCAACCCCAGTTGGTGGGAGTCCCGCTGTGGGGGCGAGTCTTGGCGCAGCCGGGTCAATAATGTAATATGAAACCATTTGATATAAACGAGTTACAGCAGGGGGATTTTTTATTCTACGGGTCAAAGGGTTGGTGGGATATTGGGTCGCAGTTAACAATGAGAAGAACGGCTTTTGGCTACGCTGTGCATGTGGAGATTTATCACGGTTTCGATAATGATGGAAGGAGAATGTCCACGGCGAGCAGAAACGGTATCGGTGTAAACCTTTATCCTCTAAGGACGAAACAGTTAATCTCCGTTCGTCGTTCAAAACACAACTGGAATTATGACCAAGCCTTTTCATGGTTCGAGAATGTTGCAAAGGGCCAAGCGTATGATTGGAAGGGTCTTTTGTGCTTTACGTATGCGGTGAAGAAAGGTGACCCGGATAAGATGTTTTGCTCTGAATACGGTACTCGATTTGCCCGTCATGGAGACCTTTTCATCGTGAACTATAGAGAGGATGCGGATACCGTGAGTCCCAATGACCTTGACAAAACCCTTGCGTTGAAAGATATTTGGAGGTTAAAATAATGCCCTATCCAATTCTACTTTTAGCTGGGGCGGCCTTAAGTGCGGCAGGGGCAGGAGTCGAAGTCGTGGGGACGCAGAAGTCCCAAAGTGCGATGAATTCGGCCGTTGAGAATGAACTTGCCCAACAACAAGGTTACGCAAAACAGGGGAGGAATATCTTTGAACAGAGTTTGCAAGGGTCTTCCCCTCAAACGGCACAAACGGAAATGGCACAGGGACAGCAAAAGGCTATGTCGGATTATCAAAGGCTGCAATCTTTGGATTTAAACTCAGCGGGGAAACAGGCACCATTTCAAAGTGATTCCTCGGCCTTAACTGTTGACCAAGGAAGGACGAACCTTTCAAACGCAGCACAGGCTAAGTTACAGGGCTACTCTGAGTGGGATTTACAGCAGCAGATTAAGGACTTACAAGCGAAGGGCCAGCTTGGGGTTTTGTCCACGAACGCCGCGAATACAGCAAGTCTCCTTCCTTACCAGTTGCAAGCCGCACAACATGCCGGGGATACATGGACAGGGATAGGGTCTTTGTTAAGTGCCGCTGGTGGAATTACCGGTTCTTTGGGTGCTTTGGGAGGTAGTTTAGGAGCAGCCGCCGGAGAAGCGGTTCCTTCTGCAACACCTTATATTCTCAATAATAAAACGAATCTTTTTCAACAATACCAACCCGGCTTTCCGGGAGCTGTAGGATAAAATATGCCAGACTATTTTCAATCACAAAATCCGTGGCTTGGTGCTGCGCGGGCGGGACAGGGTTTAGGTGATACGATACAATCTGCTCTTTTGCAAGTGCCGAAGGCGCAAGCGGAGGGACGAATGATGCAGCAAGAGTTCCTGATGAATCAGTTAAAAATGCAACAGGAACAGCAGATGGCACCGTTTCAAACAGATTTGTTAAGAGCACAGGCGGGTGAGGCTACGGCTAAAGGGAAGACGAGTATGGCCGAGGCCGGGATGTATGATTCGGAGGCTGCTTTGAACCGGGCGAAGCAAGGGCAACTCACCACGCAAGACCAGTTGCATGTGAAGTTGGGTCAAGATATGGGTAATTTTGTGAAGGAAGCGTTGACGTCAGGTAATGTTACACCCGAAACAGCGTCGACCTTAGCACAGAGTTTGGCTACGATAAATAAGTTAGACCCTCAACTTATGCCGAGTATTATGAAGGAGGTTTCTATGTCTGCGTCGGGGATAGGGAAAGACCCGTCTTTAGCTGCAAGTGCGATGACGGGGTATAAAGTCCCTGAAAGAACAACAGTTCCAGCGGGGTCGACAAGTGTGGAAACAATGAATCCTAGAAACCAGCCGTTCACAGCACCGGGCAAGGCGGTCGACGAAGATAAAAATAACACACAGATAATCACAGCACTTCTTGCTAAAGGAGTAGAGCCTAGTCAAGTTGTAAAGATGGCCAAACAGATTAAAGAACAAATGTCTTCCACTGGGTCACCTTTAAATGGATTATCAATGGACGATAAAATAAAACATTATATGAACATTTTCCAGTCGAATGATTCCAATTCCCCGGTCGCTCCGCAAGGAGGGGCACCCACAAACGCACCCACTCCCGGCCAGATTGAGGACGGTTTTAGGTTTAAGGGAGGTAATCCTTCTGACCCGAACTCGTGGGAGCAGGTGACCCAATGAGTGGCCCGTGGGAGAAGTATGGAGGGACGGACACCTTGCAGGTTCCAGGGCCGTGGACGAAGTATTCCTCTGCCTCAAATGTGCCGTTACAAAATATAACCGCACCTGAGCCGCAGCTATTTTCTACACCGGCACCGGCATCTTTCTTTCAAGGACGGACGCCGGAAGGTGACCAAAGTAGTTTTGTCGATAAGGCCGTAGGGGCGTTTAAAGACCCTTTAGGTTTTGTGGAGGACGCTCCTGGGACGAGGTTTGTTCCTGTTGTTACACCAGCTTTGGAATTGGGTCGCCGTCTTTTACCAGAGGGTAAGGTAAAGCAAGCGGTTACTGGGGCGCAGGAAGGTGTTGGGGATGTAGCAGAGTCCGTGACGTCCCCCGGTTCCTTGTCAATGATTGCCAGCGGGGGTGGGTTGGCGTCGATTGCACCGAAGTTGACTAGCTTAGGGTTTTCTGGTCTCATGGGATATGAGACTGCAAAAGGAGCGAAGGAGACGTATCAGCAAGCGAAGCAAGGTAATGTGGAGGGAGCGGTGAGAAGTGGTGTGGGGACACTTGCTTCGGGCGCGGGGACGATTCTACCATTGAAAGGTATCGTGGAGACAGAAGCCGTGCCACGTAAGATTGGCCCGAAAGGGGAGGACGTGTCAGATACACAGATAAGGCAACCGGGGACGATTGGTAAAGGGACGCAAGCTGCGGTGGAGAGGAACAAGGAACGTGGCGCGATACCTAGGAATATCTTCACGGATTATCTCACGAAGGAAAAGGACTTGCGTTCGGGGTATACGCTCGAAGGGCCGTTGGTTCTTTTAGACCCTAAGGTTTCTGGGTTTGCTTCTCAAGCAAGACCGGCAGCGGAGCAGATGGTTGGTAGACTTGAGAATCTGTCCAAGCAAGGGAGGGTGAGTCCGGTGGAGGTGCAGGTTTATAAGGATGCGGGGTTGAACGAGTTTCTAGCTACTCGCCCCACCGTGAAAGAAACCGCCCAATGGATGCAGGACAATGGGCCGAAGGTGGAGGTTAGGAAGTTTGGCGGCGGAAGCACTAAAGCACAAGCCTCTTTTGCGCAGTTTCAACATCAAGCAGATACTCTTGGAGTAGACCTCGAACGGATAGGTGATAGAGTTAGACTACGTAGAGGTGGAGTATTATTGACTCCCGAATCCATGACTCCACAAGAGCTTGCCGTATACTCT
>Ga0210384_10006787_pt1 | contig 12141 bp, 9 predicted proteins | sample IncBWH2MmetaG_FD_160574 | JGI IMG/M metagenome (GOLD analysis project Ga0210384, IMG submission 160574) | Forest soil microbial communities from Barre Woods Harvard Forest LTER site, Petersham, Massachusetts, United States - Inc-BW-H-2-M | ecosystem: Environmental > Terrestrial > Soil >... | reverse complement strand
AGGAGATGCTGATCACCCGTCCCCAGCGCCGCCGCATCATACCCCGCACCAGCTCGCGGCTCAGCGCGAAAGCGCCGGTGAGGTTGGTCCGCAGCACCCGCTCCCAGTCCGCGAGCGACATGCGGGCCAGCAAGTTGTCGGCGGTGATGCCGGCGTTGTTGACCAGGATGTCGATCGCGGCGAAGTCCTCGGGCAGCTGCTTGAGCTGGCCGGCCACGCTCTCGGGCTGGGCCACGTCGAGCGGCAGCGCCCGCGCCGCGCCGCCGGCCGCGCCGATCTCGGCGGCCAGCGCCTCCAGGCGGTCCAGCGAGCGGGCGGCGAGCACCACCCGCGCGCCGCGGGCCGCCAGCAGCCGGGCGACCCCTTCGCCGATCCCCTGCGAGGCGCCGGTCACCAGCGCCGTCCTGCCGTCGAGACGGAACATCAGCCCTCCCCGCGGATGGCCGCCGGGGCCGCCGGGGCCGGCGCCGCGTCCGTCCCGGCCTGTCCGCTGGGCCCGGCCGCCGGGGCCGAGGCCTGCGCCGGCGCCTGCTCCGCCGCGGCCGCCCAGGTCTCGAGCAGCTTGCGCAGCTGGTCGGGCTCGGCGAGCGGCGCCGCCTGGGCGCCCGCGGCGATGCGGCGATTGAGGCCGGAGAGCACGCTGCCGGCGCCGATCTCGAGGAAGACGCCGACCCCGGCCTGCTTCGCCATCCATTCGACCGACTCCACCCAGCGCACCGGGCTGTCGATCTGGCGCACCAGCGCGTCGCGGGCGGCCGCGGCGGTGGTCACCGGGGCGGCGTCGACGTTGGTGACGACCGGCACCCGCGGGTCGCGCAGCTCGGTCGCCGCCAGCAGCTCCGCCATCCCGAGGCGCGCCGGCCGCATCAGCGGCGAGTGGAAGGGCGCCGAGACGGCAAGCAGCGTCGCCTTGCGCACCCCCCGCTCCTTGGCGAGCGACATCGCGCGCTCGACCGCCCGCCGGTGGCCGGCGACGACGGTCTGGCCCGGCGCGTTGAGGTTGGCGACCGCGCAGACTTCTCCGGGCACGGCGGCCTCGGCGTCGCGGGCGACGGCGGCGACCGCGACCGCGTCGAGCCCGAGGAACGCCGCCATCGCGCCCTCCCCGACCGGCACCGCCTCCTGCATCAGCTCCCCGCGCCGGCGCACCAGCCGCAGCGCCGCGCCGAAGTCGAGCGCGCCCGCCGCCACCAGCGCCGAGTACTCCCCCAGGCTATGCCCGGCCATCGCGACGGGCGGCGGCAGCGCCGGCCAGGCCGCCGCGGCGAACCCGGCCGGCGGCTCCGCCGCGGCAAGGGCGCGGTGGATGGCCGTCGACACCGCGAGCAGCGCCGGCTGGGTGTTGGCGGTGAGGTTGAGCTCCTCCTCCGGTCCCTCCCAGCAGAGCCGCGTCAGCGGCCAGCCAAGCACCGCGTCGGCCTCCGCGAGCGTCGCGCGCGCCACCGGCGAGACCTCCGCCCAGGCCCTGCCCATCCCCACCTTCTGCGACCCCTGCCCCGGGAAGACGTGGGCGACGCGCCGCGCGGACATCCGCTACCTCCCCTCGCCGCGCAGCTCGTGCTCGTGGCTGTGCAGCTCCGCCAGCTTCTCTCCGATCCTGCGGTCGAGCTGGGCGTTGGCGAACTCGACGGCGCGCCGGATGGCGCTGTGCATGGCCCGCGGGTTCGACCGGCCGTGGCCGATGAAGCAGCCGCCGCGGATGCCGAGCAGCGGCGCGGCGCCGTACTCGGAATAGTCGACGCGTTGCCGGAAGCGGTCGAAAGCCGGCTTGGAGAGCAGGTAGCCGACCTTGGTGCGGGGACTTCGCGACAGCTCCTCGCGCAGCATGCGCGCCATCAGCTCGGCCAGCGACTCGGCGCTCTTGAGCAGCACGTTGCCGACGAAGCCGTCGCAGACGATGACGTCCACCGCGCCGTTGAACACGTCGCGCCCCTCGACGTTGCCGACGAAGTTGAGGCCGGTGGTCTTGAGCACCTTGAACACCTCGCGCGTCAGGTCGGTGCCCTTGCCCTCCTCTTCGCCGATCGACATCAGGCCGATGCGCGGCGACGGGGTGTGGATGACCTCCTGGGCGTAGAAGTGGCCCATGACCGCGAACTCGCACAGATGCTCGGGCTTGCTGTCGACGTTGGCGCCGACGTCGAGCACGACGGTGTGGCCGCGCGGGTTCGGGAAGACCGCGGCGAGCGCCGGCCGATCGACGCCCGGCAGGGTGCCGATCACCATCTTGGCGGCGATCATCGCGGCGCCGGTGTTGCCGGCGGTGACCATCGCCTCGGCACGCCGGTCCTTGACCAGCTCGGCGCAGATGCGGACCGAGGAGCGGCGCTTCTTGCGGATCGGCGTGATGGCGGGCTCGTCCATGCCCACCACCTCCTCGGCGTGCACGATGACGATCCGCCCGTCGAGCCGGGCCGCCTCGGGATGGCGGGCGAGCTCCGCCTCGAGGCGCGCCCGGTCGCCGACCAGGAGGACCGAGGCATGGTCGTCGGCCGCCGCGCGCACCGCCCCCTCGACCGCGCTCCGCGGCGCGAAGTCGCCGCCCATGGCGTCTACTGCGATCGGCATACTCGACCGGCGTCAGCCTCGCGGGGGCGACGCGGCGGCCTAGGTCGCCTCTTTGGTTTCGATCACCGGCCGGTTGTTGTAGTAGCCGCAGTGCGGGCAGGCGCGATGGGGCATCTTGGCCTCGCCGCAGTTCGAGCAGGTCGAGGTGGCCGGGACGGCCAGGGCGTCGTGGGCGCGGCGGCGGTCGCGGCGCGCCGAGGAGTGGCGTCGTTTCGGATTCGGCATGGTCGTCGAGCCTCGCGAAGATGGAACACGTCTACGGTATCTAGCGTCTCACTCCTCCAGCCGCCCCCGCAGCGAGGCCAGCGCCGCCCACCGGGGATCGGGCTCCGGCCCGGCGCAGGAGCACTGGCCGTCGCGCTCGTCGAGATCGGCCCCGCAACTCGGGCAGAGGCCGCGGCAATCCGGGCGGCACAGCGCCTTCATCGGGATGTTGAGCTGCAGCTGCTCGAGGACGATCGCGGCCGTGTCGAGGACCTCGTCCCCGACGACCACCGTGTCGAGGTCGTCCTCCGAGAGCTCGCTCTCGTCCCCCTCCGAGGCCCGCTGCGGCTTCTGGGGCTTCTTGTGGTGACTCTCCACCACGACCAGCAGCTCGACCTCGGCGGCCGTGGCCACGACGTGCGGCTTCAGGCACCGGATGCAGGCCAGCGTCTGGTCGTAGGAGAGCCGCCCCCGCAGCAGGTACCCGGGATCGGCGAAGACGATCTCGCCCCGCCAGCTCACCGGTCCAAGCGCCAGCAGCTCCGGCCGCTCCAACGTCTCCGGTGCGATGCTCTCCGTCTCGTCCCAGTGGAAGGGCTCTTCGCGTACCTGATCCAGCCAAATCCGCATCCCGCGTCCCTCGACCGGGCAAACGCGAAGGCTAAGGGATTCCTTCCCGCCTTGTCAATCGGCCGGGGGGGTCGCGGGGGTCGCGGGGGGGGCCGAGGGGCGAGGCCCACCTCCCCCTCCCCCGCCCTTTGGGCGAGGGTCCGCAGTCCTCCGCCGCCGCCCTCTCGACTTGGACCCCTCGCCCAAAGGGGGTCGCGGGGGTGGCCGAGGGGCGAGGTCGTACGGCGGCCTGACGATTACAATTCGGACGTCGCACCACGCGCCTCCCGGGAGGGACCCATCCATGCCCAGCGATCTCTGCTTCGTCCTCATGCCCTTCGACAAGAAGCCTGACGTGTCCGGCAAGCTCGTGGACTTCGACGCCGTCTACCGCGACCTGATCGCGCCGGCGATCCGCGACGCCGGGCTCGAGCCGATCCGCGCCGACGAGGAGATGACGGGCGGCGTCATCCACAAGCCCATGTTCGAGCGGCTGATCTTCTGCAGGTTCGCGGTGGCCGACCTCACCACGGCGAACGCCAACGTGTTCTACGAGCTGGGTGTCCGCCACTCCGTGCGCCCCTGGAGCACCGTCTTGATCTACTCCAAGGGCGGCAGCCAGCTGCCCTTCGACGTGGCCCCGCTGCGTGCCATGCCCTACACGCTGGCGCCGGACGGGACCCCCGCGGACGTCGAGTCCACCAGGGCGGTCATCGCGAAGCGCCTCGTCGCGGCCCGCGAGGCCGCGAGCAGGGAACTGGAGAAGGCACCGGAGAAGGACAGCCCCATCTACCAGCTCGTCGAGAACTACCCGGACGTCGACCACACCAAGACCGACGAATTCCGCACTCGCGTCGAGTACTCGGCGGAGCAGAAGAAGAAGCTGGCCGCCGCGCGCCCGCGGGGGTCCGAAGCCCTGCGCACGGCCGAGAGGGAGATGGGGAATTTCCGCGACGTCGAATCCGGGGTCCTCATCGACCTCTTCCTCTCCTACCGGGCGGTCGAGGCCTGGAACGACATGATCGGACTCGTCGAGCGCATGCCGCGAGAGCTCGCCGCCACCGTCATGGCCCAGGAGCAGCTCGCCCTCGCCCTGAACCGGGCGGGGAAAGGGGACGAGGCGGAGCGGGTCCTCGAGGACCTCATCGCCAGCCGCGGACCGAGCAGCGAGACCTACGGCATCCTCGGACGCGTCTACAAGGACCGCTGGCAGGCGGCCGTCAAGGAGGGCAAGACCATGCAGGCCCGCGGTCTTCTCGACAAGGCGATCCGCGCCTATTTGACGGGCTTCGAAGCCGACTGGCGGGACGCGTATCCCGGGGTCAATGCCGTCACCCTGATGGAGATCAAGGATCCGCGCCACCCCGGCCGCCAGGAGATCTTCCCCGTCGTCTCCTACGCGGTGGAGAGGAAGATCGCCGCCGGCAAGCCCGACTATTGGGACTACGCCACCCGCCTGGAATTGGCGGTCGTCGACAAGGACGAGGAGAAGGCCACGCAGGCGCTCTCCGACGCCCTGGCCGACGTCCGGGAGCCGTGGGAGCCCAAGACCACCGCGGGCAACCTGCGCCTCATCCGCGAAGCTCGGCAGGGCAGGGGCGAGGAAGTCGCGTGGGCGAAGGAGGCCGAGGAAGCGCTGGCGGCGTGGAGGAAGCCGGACGCGTCTTAGACCGGTCTTCCGGGCTTAGACCGCGTTCCTGGGGGGCCACCCTGAACTAGCACCATTGAATCACGAGCCGGTCGGGCGCCTCGCGCTGGAGCGGCGAGCACTGGAGAAGCACCCCACCTCCGTAGCGGCGGAGTACCCGCTATTGGGTAGCCCAGGCTAGATCGGGGTTGGTCTCGGCCGGATATCTCTTGAGATACTCGGGGTCGAGCTTATCCAGCTCCTTTAGCTCACGCTGCACATCATCCTTGGTGTGCCCACCTCCCGCCTGTGCGGTTACAGCCAACGCCACGGCCTTCAAGTAGTGAGTCCGCTGGAGGTCCGCTGAGTGCCCCGTCATCCACCTATAGACTTTGGCAGCACATTCGTCGCCTCTCTGGTGGTCTAGGGTAATCAGGTGCATCATCGTCAGAGCCTGGTCGAGGTCTTGAAGCGCCTCTGCGGCGTAGTCGAGTCGATTTCGACCGTCTTCACCCCTTCCGGATCCGACGTATGTGCTAGCCACCATCAAGAGAGCCCAGGCTTTGTACTCGCGCCGCGCTACCTTTCTCGCTACAGTGAGCCTCTCCTCGTCAATCTCGCCGATACTCTTGGCAAGCATGAGGCCCTCCTCCCTCACGCGGGACTGCCAATCGGGGTTCCTGGCCTCTGCAGTCCCTCGCAGAGTCCCTATGTCGCTCGCATAGGTGTCCACGAGCTGATCGGCATCAGTCTTTGGCGGACATTGATGACCAGGGGGAGGTACAGGGGGAGGGGGGCAAGGATAGAGTTTGACGCCTAGGATGATGAGAGCCAACAGCACGGCAATCCCGCCGCCAGCACTGACGGTAATGACGTTGGAGAAGTGAGGAGCAACCGGGAGCTTGCCCTCGGCCGTCGCCCAGCCACCTATGAAGGCATAGGCCATGGCGGCGCCAAGGGCCAACACGATGATTACTGGAACATGGCGATCGCAGGGTACCGGTCCCTCTTTGAGCACCAGGTACATGAAGAAGAGCAAGGTAAGAAGGCCGATCAAGAGCCCGCACACTGGAACCCAGAGGGGCGCAGATTGGGAGCTGCGAGCGTCTAGTCGGTCATCGCGTGCCTTTTGCTTGAGCAAGAATGATAGCTTCTCTCTCCAGACAGCTAGCGGGTCGCTCGTTGGCGGCTTCGATGGGCGGGGGCTGTTCGGGAGTTCGGCCCGGTCAGTGCCGGCCGACGACGCTAGCGTACTTTGTACTGGCGAGGCCGTCGCATGGTCTCCGGCAAGACGCGCTCTTTGCAGGAAGTCGGCCCGCGGCGCTGAGTCATGCGGTCCGGAAGCTGACGCCGAGATCCGCGGCCCAGGTTCCTCGGGGCCCGAGCCTGCCATCCCTTCCACTCGCTTCAGGATCTCCTCAGCAAGGTCAGACAGGACCTCCTCGGCCTTGACCCCGCCCAAGCGGGCCAGAGTTTTCCCATTGAGCGGCCGCGCCTGAATCCCCGCGAGCCAGGTCACCTTGTGCCAAGGGCAGGGGCGCGCAATCACCGGGATGATTAGTAGCCCCTCCTTGAGGCGGCGCTCCATCAGGGCTGGAGTCTCCTTCCTTCGGATGAAGTCGGAGTTGAGGAAGTCGGCCGAGATGATGAAGACGGCGACTCGCGCCTCGGCCATCGCCGCCTCGATCGCCGGCAGCCAGTCGGTGCCAGACTGGATCATGCCGTCGTGCCAGGTCCGCAGCAGGCCCTCGCGCTCAAGCACTCCGAGCTGGGAGGCGAGGCCGTCTTTCCATCGCTGGTCCTTGCGGCTATAGCTGATGAAGACGCTAGGTGGCATGGCGGCGACGCGCTCCTCCGAGAACCGGAGGGCGCGCGTCCGTTCCTCCCTTGGTGGGGTGCGCCCTTACTAACTCAACTGAGAGAACGATTGTACATCGGAGCTCACCGACCCTGGCTCGCCCGCAACGAGGATGACGACGGCAACCCCGGCACCCAGGGTAGGGCCGTCAACCTTGGCCCACGGGAGGGTCAGCCCGCCAAGAGTATGGTCAATGCAACTCAGGGTTGAGGTCGGCGACGAACTGGCACACCCCCGGGGAGGGCACTCTCCCCCGCGCCGTTCACACCCTTTCTGCGGACTCCTCGGCACTCGAGAGGAGATCACCCCAGGAGCATGTCGCCACTCTTGCCGGGCCGCGTGCGCTCTCTAAGAGGGTGGGCCGGGCTGACCTGGATCCGGCCAGACGGTGCCACGCTGTGGTGCTGGCCTATGCCGGCGACCGGGGGTGGCATTTGCGCTGTCGTGGGAGCTGACAGCGATGGCTGCTGCGACTCCAATCAGGATCAAGACGAACACCTTGAGTCCATCAGTCATTTAGCGCACCCCCCCTATGCATGATATTTTTCCCATTATCGTAGTCTTCTTAGGATAGCTTGTCAAGCGCCTCTAAGAAGTCTGTGTGCGCCATGAGGGCGCAAACGCTCCGTCCCGAGGTCCGTTGCCGGCGACCTCGTTCGTTCGTACCGCGGGCCCGATAGTAAGGCAAGGACACCAGGAGGAGCCAGGGCGGCCAAGCCATGACCGCCTGCGCGAAACCGCTAAGTCCTGAATCGACCAGACCATCCCGGCCAGAGCGATGCCACTAAGGTACAGAGCCGCCGGCCGGCGGCGGATGTCAGCGCGGAGAGGTGGCCGCGCAGCCTCGCAGCAGCAGGCGCATCGACGGCGGCGAGGCGGTGGCGGCGAGGACGGCGTGGTCGCAGTTGGCCAGGGGGTCGAGGACGGTCTCCCAGTCGCGCCAGAGGTCGACCTGGCGGCGGGAGGCGAGCGGGAACTTCTCGACGAACCGGCGGATGCGGGTGACGATGCGGAGGGTGGACCGGGGCTCCAGCCAGACGCCCAGAGAGAGCGCCCCGCGGCCGGCCGGACCGGAGGGAGCCGCGGTGGTGGGCACGGCGGCGGTGGCGCCGGCGGCGGCAGGGCTGGCGTCGACGCCACCGTGCCCCGCGCCGGTCGCACCCGCGGCAGCGGCAGGGCCGGCGCCGGCCGGGGCGCTGGCGCCATCCGTGAGGTTGCCGCCGGCCGGGACGGTGATGCCGGCCGGGACCGGCGGCACCAGCGCCGCGAGCCGCGGCGCGAGCGCTTCGGCCTGGCGCAGGCTGCCTGGATCGAGGGCGAGGATTCGCCAGCCCGCGTGGTCGGCGGTCGGGAGCCGGCCCGCCAGCACGCGGAAGATGCCTTCGGTCGGCAGTCGCCAGCGCACCGGACCAGCGGCCGCGCCGGGGGCCGTCGCGTTGAAGACCGCCAGGCCCGGCAGGTCGCCGAGGGTGCTCAGGTGCGAGCCGCCCGTCTCGAACAGCGCCAGGGCCGCCGGCGGCCGTGCCGCCACGGCGCCGCCGCCGAGGCCGCCGGCAGCACCGCCGCTGCCAGCCGCTCCGGCTGCGAAGGGCTCGACGCCGCGCCAATCGGGACCCACCGCGACGAGCAGGGACGGCAGCGGGCCCGCCACGCCGGGCACGCCGGGGGGTGCGGCGGCCGAGCCCGCGCCGCCGCCGCCGGCCGCGACCAGGGACAGGGCCAGGTCCGAGCCGCTGCGGGTCAGCGCGTAGTAGCCGGGCGGGATCTCCGGCCGCGCACCGGTCCAGTGGACCACGGCCAGGCTCTCCGGCAGCTCGGGAGCGATGGCGGCGGGCGCCACGACAGCGGACGCCACGACGGTGGGAGCGGCAGCGGCGTTTGCAGGCGGCGCCGCCGGCGGGCGCGGCGCCTCGGGCCCAGCGGTGACGGTCCACAGGCGTCCCTGCCAGGCGATGCGCGTCGAGCCGGCGACGCCCCCGGCGAGCCAGGGATTGCCGGCGACGCGGCCGGCGAGCTTCGCCACCACCGCCAGCGTCGGGTAGATCCGCGCCTCCACCCTCAGGCGCCCGCCCGCGAGGTCGGAGCAGGCCACCATCTCGCTGGCCGGCGGCACCTCGAAGGGGCCGAAGGTCGGCGCCTCCTCCGGCTCCCTGGGCCGGGGCGCCGACCCCTCGCCGCCTTCCCCCGAGCTCAGCCGCGCCGCCGCGCCGACCACGTCCTGCAAGTCGCCGATTGCCGCCGCCAGCGCGCCGAGGTTCTGGTGCGGGTAGGGAACCCACACGCAGACGTCGTAGGCGCCGGCCGCCAGCACCCCCAACGGCTCGCCGGCCGCTTCGCCGGCCGCCCCGCCGGCCTCGGCCGGGGCCGCTCCTCCTCCGGCCCCCAGCCGCGGCACCACCGCGCGCTCCCGCGGCACGTACCAGTAGACGACGTGCGCCGCCAGCAGCGCCGCGAGCACCACGGCGCTGACGATGACCGCGATGCGCTTCATCGCCGCGCGTCCCCCGGCTTCTCGTCCCGGTCGCCCGCCGCGCCGGCACCACCGCGTCCGCCGGAGCTGCCGGAACTGCCGGGGCCGCCCACGGCGCCGGGCGCCGCACCCCCGATCCGCTCGGTGAGCTCTGCCAGCGCCTCGGCCACCGCGCCGAGCACGGCATCGTCGTCCTCGGCCACGCCGAGGTCGCAGGTCTCGGCGCTGACCGCCCGCAGCAGGTCGGCGGCCACGTCGTCCTCCTCGTACGGGGCGAGCGGCGGCAGGGCGCGGAACGGCGCGGCGCGCTCCGCCACCACCTGGCGCAGCAGCTCGGCATAGCCTCGCGCCGAGCCTTCCAGGCCGTGGTGCGCCGCCGTCCAGCGCCTGGCGTTCTCGCCCATCGCCCGGCGCAGCCCGGGGTCGGCCTCCAGCCGTTCCAGGAAGGCGGACAGCAGGTCCTCTTCGCCTTCGTCGAGATCGACCTGCGCGCAGCAACCTTCCGGCACCTCGGCGAAGGCCCCCACCCGGCTGACGATCACCGCCTTGCCGAGCCCGAGCAGCCGAATGAAGGTCCCCGAGGTCTCGCCGGCGGTCGGGTGGCGCAGGTTCACCGCCAGGTCGGCCGCCGCCATGTGGAGCAGGAAGCGGTCGAGGTCCAGGCGCCCGGTCACCGTCACGCCCGCCATCAGCGCCGGCGTCGCGACCGCGGCGAAATCGAAATGCGGCGACACCTCCCCGACCAGCAACAGCACGGCCCGCGGCACCCGCCGCCGCAGCCGGGCGAAGGCGCGCAGCAGCTGCCGCGGCCGCTTGGCGGCGGTCAAGAAGCCGAAGGACGCGACGACGAACGCATCCGGCGCGAGCCCGAGCGCGGCGCGCGCCGCCGCCGCCTCGGGCAGCGGCCGGTCGCCCAGGCTGAGGTGATGCGGCACCACCGCCAGCCGCGCCAGCGGCCGGCTGGCCTGCACCCTCCGGCGGGTGAAGTCGTTGTGCACCAGCACCGCCAGGCTGCGGTCCACCACCCGCTCGAACAGCGGGTAGCTCCAGGGGTCGAGCGGCACGCCGGTCGCCAGGCAGCGGCGGGCGACGGCCTCGCCGGTCAGGCCGTAGGCGTAGCGCATCTCGCGGACGTAGGCCGCCGGGTCGCCGGCGTGGAGAGTCAGGTCCCGCACCAGGTGATGGAGCACGTACTCGTGCAGCGCCACGACCCCGGGATGCTCGAGCAGCGCGCGGTAGATCGCCGCATGGTAGTCGCGGTTGTTGCCGAGCTGGTAGAGCACCGCGTCGAAGCGCCCCGCGGCCAGCAGCCCCGGGAAGGCGCGCTCGGGATGGGCCGCCAGGCTCCCGAGCCCCTCCAGCCCCGCGGCGTCCGGCCTCGGGGGGCGCCAGCCCTCGGGGACGATCAGCTCGACCTCGAGCTCGCGCGCCAGCGCCGGCAGCAGCTCGGCCGTGTAGTCGGCGATCCCCGAGCGCAGCGGCGGCAGCGGGCTCCAGCAGGCGATGCGCACCGTCGCGTTCCTCCGCGCTAGGCCGTGAGCCTGGCGATCACCTGGTCCCAGCCGATCGCACGCACCCGCGCCTGTCCGGCGGCCCCCATGGCCCGCGCCTCCTGGCGCTCGCGGAACAGCCGGTCGAGCCGCGCCCCGATCTCGGAGGGCGAGTCGGGAGAGCAGACGAAGCCGTTGACGCCGTCCTCGACGAACTCGAGCACGCCGCCGGCGTCGGCGGTGGTGACCACCGGCTTGCCGGCCTTGAACGCCTCCACCGTGACGTATCCGTAGTCCTCGTCGATGGGCGCGAAGAAGACGCCGCAGGCCCCCGCGAAGAGCTCCACCACCTCGCCGTCCTCCACCCACCCGAGCAGCTCGACCCGCTCCGCCACCCCCAGCCGCGCCGCCAGCTCGCCGAGCGCCTCGCGCTCGCGGCCGGTGCCGGCGATGCGGCAGCGCACCGCGGTCGTGGTGTGCTGCATGGCGCGGATCAGCAGATCGAAACGTTTCATTCCCTCCAGCCGCCCGATGCCGAACACGTAGTCGCCGAACTCGCCGGGGTGATAGCGGGCGTCGAGCCGGGGCGGCGGGTAGAGCACCTCCGCCTCGACCTCGTTGTGGCGGCGCAGGCGGGCGGCGACGTTGCGCGAGATGGTGAACACCGACCGCGCCTCGCGCAGCGTGCGGCGGTCCATGTCGCGCACCATCTCGATCACCGCGCGGTCGCGCGGCGCCTCGGCGAAGTCGCTGTGGCGGGTACCGTGCAGGTCGTAGATCTGGCGCAGCTGGTGCACCAGCCACACCACCTTGTTCGGATGCTTGACCATGTAGGACGGGAAGCGGGTGGCGATCACCCGGTCGATCCGCTTGCCCGCCGCCACGCCCAGGTTGATCAGCCGCCAAGCCAGGCAGCTCTTGAGGAGGTCCACGCGGGTGGGCCAGCCGAACGGCAGAGCGACCAGGTCGACCTCGAAGCCGCGCCGCACCAGCTCGTCGCGCAGCGATTCGCACAGCATCTCGGCGCCGCCGCGGGCGAACGGCACCTGGGCGTCGCAGATGCAGATGCGCTCGCCGCTCATCGCCGCGGCTCGCCGCCGCCGGCCGCCTCCGCCGCGGCGCCCGCGGCGCCCGGCGCCGGCGGGGTCCCGGCGGCGCTCGCAGCGCTCGCGGCGCTCGCCGCGGCCTCCTCGGCGCGCGTCTCCAGCTCGGCCACCAGGGCGGCCAGCACGCGCACCTCGCGCGCCGTGCGCTCCTGGGCCTCGGCGAGATCCTGCAGCATCCGCCCCGCCGCCTGGTTGAAGGCGTTCTGCTG
>Ga0210384_10006785_pt1 | contig 12145 bp, 12 predicted proteins | sample IncBWH2MmetaG_FD_160574 | JGI IMG/M metagenome (GOLD analysis project Ga0210384, IMG submission 160574) | Forest soil microbial communities from Barre Woods Harvard Forest LTER site, Petersham, Massachusetts, United States - Inc-BW-H-2-M | ecosystem: Environmental > Terrestrial > Soil >... | reverse complement strand
CTTTCCGCACTCCTGGAAGGCCGCGCTGCAACAGCGCACCCGCTGGGTAATCGGCATCTCTTTCCAGAGTTGGGAGCGGTACGGATGGGGCCGCAAATGGAGTGAGGTGTACTGGTTGTGGCGGGACCGCAAGGGCTTGATCGGCAGCCCGCTGGGTGTCATCGCCAACGCGATTTTCTTTTACGGCCTGGCGACCGCGCTGTGGACCCGCACGCCGCCGTGGGTTTCGCACCTCGCGCTGGCCACCTTGACGGTACAGGTTTGGCGGCTCGCCGTTCGCATGCTGTGCGTGGCACGCATCTACGGCGTTTGGTTCTCGCTCGGAGTGCCGATCCGCGCGGTGTACGCCAACGCTCTCAACGCCGCGGCGGTGCTGCAGGCGACGGGCCGGTACGCGTTGTCTCGCATTCGCCGCCAGCCACTGCCGTGGCTCAAAACCGACCACTCCTATCCATCACGCGCCGCGTTGCTCCCGCACAAGCGCAACCTGGGTGAAATTCTGGCCGGCTCGGGATACCTGAGCGCTTCGGCGGTCAAGCAGGCGCTGGCGCTGTGCCCGCCCGGCGACCGGCTCGGGGAATATTTGGTGCGCCTCGGCTCACTGACCGAAGCGAGTCTGTACGAGGCGTTGAGCCTGCAGCAGGGTCTTTCGCTCACGCACCTGAATCCCGGTGACGTTCCGCCCGGCATAGCGCGCGCACTCCCCGTCGCTATCGCGCGCGGCTGGCGAGTGCTTCCCTTCCGCGTGGACGGCGGCAGCCTGTTCCTGGCCGGCCCCGATCTGCCTACGCCCGAGATGAACACCGCGCTGCGCTCTTTTACCTCGCTCGAAATTCGCTTCCACCTGCTCCTGCCGTCCGAGTACGAAAAGCTCGCCGAAGCGTTGCTGTAACTCGCGTTGCTGTAACTCGCTATCCTAAATCGACAGACACGCTTATGATGGATGCTTTACTCGAAGCCGCGCTCGCGGCACGCGAAAACGCGCACGCACCGTATTCTCATTTCCGTGTCGGAGCGGCGCTCGAAGACTCCGCCGGCCTCATCTACACCGGCTGCAATATCGAGAACGCTAGTTACGGCCTGACGGTCTGCGCCGAGCGCGTCGCCGTCTTCAAAGCGATTTCCGAAGGCGCGCGCGCCTTCCGCCGGATCGCCACCGCGTCCGATGCCGGCACGCTCGCGGCTCCTTGCGGGGCGTGCCGCCAGGTTTTGTGGGAATTGTGCGGGGACATCGAAATACTGCTGGTCAATCCGCGCGGGCAGACCGAATCCCATCGATCGAAGGATCTATTCCCGAGGCCGTTTGATGCGTCATTTCTCTAAACTGCTTTTCTTGTGCGCAGCGGCGTGTGCCCGGGCGCAAACCCCGGTCGATACCATCTGGAGCGCGCGTTGGGTTGTCACTATGGACGCGCAGCGCCGCGTGCTTGAGAACGGAGCAGTCGCGATTGTGGGCGATCATATCGCCGCCGTCGGTCCGCGCGCGGAAATCGATCGCGCCTATCGTCCCCAGCAGCGCGTCGACCGCACGGACGCTATTCTCGCTCCCGGCCTTATCAATACTCACACCCACGCCGCGATGTCGCTCTTCCGAGGTATCGCCGACGACATGAAGTTGCAGGACTGGCTGCAAAACTTTATCTTTCCCGCCGAAGCCAAAAACGTCGATCGCGAATTCGTGCGATGGGGCACGCGGCTTGCCGTCCTTGAAATGGCGCTCTCCGGTACGACCACTTACACCGACATGTATTATTTCGAAGACATAGTGGCCGAGGTCACCAAAGAAGCCGGCCTCCGCGGCGTGCTCGGGCAGACCGTCATCGGCTTCCCGGCACCCGATTTCAAGACACCGCATGCCGCGCTGGCTGGAACCGAGACATTTTTCACACGCTACGCGAGCGATCCGCTGATTGTGCCCGCAGTCGCGCCGCATGCCATCTACACCGTTCCCGATGACGCGCTCAAAGCCTCGCGCGCACTGGCGGATCGCTACCGGAAGCCGCTGATCATCCATCTCTCCGAGACGAAAACGGAAAATGACGAGGCGCTGAAGAAACGGAAAATGACGCCCACGGCCGCTCTGAACGCCCTCGGAGTGCTCACGGGTTGGACCGTCGCCGCCCATGGCGTTTGGCTCACCGACGCCGATATGCAGATTCTCAAGGCGCGCGATACCGGGCTGGCGCACAACCCATCGAGCAACATGAAACTGGCGAGTGGTGTTGCGCCGGTAGTCAAGATCCTGAATCTGGGGATCGCCATGGGGCTGGGCACCGACGGCGTGGCCGGTTCCAATAACGACCACGACATGATGGAGGAAATCGACCTGGCTGCCAAACTACAGAAAGTCGCAACCAGCGATCCCCAAGCGTTGCCCGCTCCGCAAGCCTTCGCCATGGCGACCATTCTCGGAGCCCGCGCGCTTCACATGGACAAGTTGATCGGATCGCTCGAGAAAGACAAGCGCGCCGACATCATCATCGTCAGCCTCAGCACCGCGCACGCCGTCCCCATGTACAACGTCTATTCCCACCTTGCCTACGCGCTCAAAGGCTCGGATGTGACCGACGTGATGGTGAACGGCAGGCCCATTGTGCGCGATCGCCGCATGCTGACGCTCGATGCGCGCCCCATCATGGCGAAAGCGGCGGAGTACCAGGAGCGGATCAAGAAGTCGCTGCGCTAACGCCCCCAGCCGCCGCCGCCGGGAGTTTCGATGCGCAGCACATCATCGGCTCGGACTTCGAAGCGCGTCTTACCGGGGAGTGCCTTTGGTTTCGCGCTGCGGCGCGGCAACAAGACATTGCGTCCCGGCTTCCCCGCTTCGCCACCCGCCAGTCCATACGGACCGCGCACCCGGCGATCGGAGAGAATCGTCACCTCGGCCGGAACCAGAAAACGAAATTCGCGCACGATGCCGTCGCCGCCGCGATGCAGGCCCTCGCCGCCCGAATTCTTGCGGATTCGATAGCTCTCGATCCGCAACGGATATTGGTGTTCGAACGCCTCAATCGGAGTGTTCCAGCTATTGGTCATGTGGGTATGGGTGGCGCTGAGGCCGCTGGCCTGTGATGACGCACCCATGCCGCCCGCGATGGTTTCGTAGTACGCGAATGCACTGCCGCGCGCGTCCACACCGCCGAAACTGAGATTGTTCATCGTGCCGGAGCTGGCGGCCGGTATCCGATCCGGCGCGGCCTTGGCCAGCGCGCCCAGAACCACGTCGGTGATGCGCTGTGACGTCTCCACGTTGCCCGCGGCCATGGCGGCCGGGAACCGCGCGTTCACCACCGTCCCCTCCGGCGCGACGATCCGGATCGGCCGCAACACTCCCGCCGTGAAAGGGATGTCCTCGTTTACCAGGCACCGGAACACATACATCACCGCCGCCGTGGTCACCGCGAAGTTCGCGTTTACCGGACCCTCCGCCTGCGCGTCCGAACCCGTAAAATCGGCCACAGCGGAGTCGCCCGTGATGGTAATCGCCACGCGAATCGCAAACGGCCGGTTCGATATGCCATCGCTCTCGATCGAATCTTCAAAGCGATACGTCCCACCCGGCAGCGCCCGAATACCCCCGCGCATCATTCGCTCGCTGTAATCCTGCAACGCACTCATGTTCGATTGCACGCGAGTCAGGCCATACTTCGCGGCCAACTCCAGAAGCCGCACTTCACCGCGGCGGATGGACATGAGCTGGGCCATGAGATCACCCTCGCGCTCGACCGGCGTCCGCACATTCGCCAGCACCAGCGATAGCAACCCGCGATCGATCTGGCCGCCACGCTGGATCAGCACCGGCGGAATGCGAAGGCCCTCCTGAAAAATTTCGCGGGCCAGCGGCATCGATCCGGGGCTCATTCCGCCCACATCGGCATGGTGGGCGCGATTCGCAAGATAGAATGACGGTTTTCTCGATCCCGGCGCGAACACCCCGGACACCGCTGTGATATCCGGCAAATGCGTTCCTCCCCGGAAAGGATCGTTCACCAGCGCCACGTCGCCCGGCCCCAGCGTTAGCGCCTCCCTCACCGCGCGCACCGAGAGAGGCATCGCGCCCAGGTGCACCGGCATGTGGTCGCCCATGGCCACAGTTTCGCCATGCGCGTCGTACACGGCGCACGAGTAGTCGCGCCGCTCCTTGATATTGGCTGAGTACGACGTCTTGCGCAGCACGATCCCCATCTCTTCGGCGATCGATGCGAGCAGATGCCGGAAGAGTTCGAGCTCGATCGCCGTCATTTGCAATCCGCGACGTGGATCGCGAAGCTGGTCACGGTTTCCCACGTGCGCCCGCCGCCGCGCTCCAGGCGATAGGTGTCGGAGGCCGCATCGGCGCGCACGCGCCAGCTCGCCTGAGCCGGGTTGCGCGGGTTCTTCAGCCGAAGCGGCATGTTGCTGGTTTGTTTCAACTCCCAGCTCTCGCCGCCGGTCATGGTTCCGTACAATTCCTGCCGGGTCGTCTTCCCCTGGGAGGCGTCCAGCACTAGTTCCCCGCTGGTTTTCGAATCGAAGTGAAACTGCGCGATGGTGCCGTACTTGGTGTCTTCGGAAAGCAGCCGCTGCCGCCACATCTTGCCGCCGTCGTCGGTCAGAAGCATGAACGCGTTTCGCGCCAGAGGATCGATCGACTCCCCGCTTACCCATCCTGTCTGCAAATCCAGAAACTCGATCTGCTCCAGCGCGCCGCTCCGGATGCGCGCCTGCGGCTCGGTCCAGGTAGTCCCTCCGTCTTCGCTCGCCAGCAAAATGCCGAACAGCGTCGCGTTCCTGGTGTGCAGATTTCCGGTCACGAAGAGTCTGCCCCCAGCGGCTTCAGCCGACGCCAGCTCCAGAAAAACGGGGCACGGTTCTTCCTCCGTGCAGGTCAGGCCAAACGCGTCGATATCCTCCGGGGAACACTCGTACGCGATGCGCACCGGAGCCTGACCGGCAAGCGTCACCGTAAAGATCGAGAGCAAAGCAGCGGCTCGCACAACGTCATTGTAGCCGACCGCCCGTGCGGCTAAACTGGGATCGAGTGCCTGTGCCGCACATTCCGAGCCCTCTCGAACAGCTCGGCCACCGTCCATTTTCGTTTTATCCGGCGATCCTTCATCTTGATCACAACGAATGGACCTTCCGCCGCAACGGTTGGGACGAAATCCAGGTGATGAACACTAAAACGCAAGAGGAGATTTGGATTCCCCGCCGTTTCTTGAGCGGCGTCTCAAGCATCGAGGAGCCGGTGGTCATCGTCGGCTTGATAAAGGAGCTGGAATATAAGGAAGGCGTTGTGGTCCCGCACGTGCGCCGCGTGATCGAAATGCCGCGCGCGGTCAATGACGCTCCCCGCGCGCCGCTGGCCGCGCCCGAGCCCGGGAGGCTTGCGCCGGTGGTCGGCATCCGGGTCGAAAACGAAATCGAATCCCGCACCGGGCGGGCTTTTTTCGGAATCGTGGCCGCCGGAATTCTTACCTGCGTGGTGGCCATGGCCGTCATCCGAGCCGGACCGGCGGCTTCGCGAGCTCGCTTCTTCACCACCTCGCCGCGCATCACCCTTCCATTCAAAGCCAGCGACGATTATCTTGCAATCATCAGCCGGATCGGCCGCCCGGCCTGGGATCGCACCCAATCCGCCCCCAACGGCCTGGAGTTCCATCTGCTGCGTTATCCGGAACGATCCTACACGCTAGTGTTGCTAGGCAGCGATCGCGATCACGCGCATTACGCCGGCGCGATCGCCCGGGGCCACGTGATTCACTCCGTGATTCTGTCCGACGGGCACGATTCGACTCCAGTGCTCGAGCGCCTCTTGTCATTTTGACCACTTCCGCAAGCCGCAACCGGATCGGCGTGTTGCCCGGTGCTTTCAATCCCATCACGCGAGCCCACTTGGCCCTGGTGGATGCCGGTCTCCAAGTTGTCGATGAGGTGGCCTGCGTCGTGCCTCGCGTCTATCCTCACAAGGAGGTTCAGGGCGCCGATCTCGAGACCCGCGTTGAAATGCTGCGTCGGGCCGGAAATCGGCATCGCGTGGTGGTGTCTGAGCAGGGCCTGTTTGCCGATATCGCTCGTGAACTTCGCCCGCAACATCCCAATGCCGAGCTGTACTTCATCTGCGGGCGCGATGCGGCCGAGAGAGTGATCCATTGGGATTACGGCGATCCCCACGCGATCGACCGCATCCTCGAGGAATTTCGACTGTTGGTCGCCTCCCGGCAAGGCGAGCTGGACGCACCGCCGCATTTGCGTCATCGCATTCAACCGCTGCCGCTCGCGGGCGATTTCGACGATGTCTCCTCGACCGAAGTGAGAAAGCGCATAGCCGCGGGTCTCCCCTGGGAACACCTGGTCCCGGAGCCCATTATCGAAATCGTGCGGCGTGTCTACCGTACTTCCTGAATCACCAGAGCTTCTCTCTCGCCGCGCGCCGCATCCACCCGCAGCAGCCCGATCAGACCTGCGATAAAGAATACGATCAGCGACAGGATCGCCATCCGATAACTCCGCGTAAATTGCAGCGCGAGCCCGAACAGCATGGGGCACAGCCAGCTTGTGCCCTTGTCGCTCACTTCATAAATGCTGAAATATTCGGCTTCCTTGCCCTGCGGGATCAATTGCGCGAACAGCGACCGGCTCAGCGCCTGGCTGCCACCCATCACCAGGGCGATCACTGCCGCCGCCACGAAAAAATCGAGGGTCGTCTTCACTTCGGCATAAATATAAATGAGTGTCGCGGTCCACAGGACCAGGCTCGCGAGGATAGCGCGCTTGGCGCCGGTCCGCGCCGCGATCCATTGAAAACCGATTGCGCCAAAGAATCCCACGAACTGAACCATCAGGATCGCCAGCGTCAACTGTGACACCGGAATCTTCAATTCATCGTTGCCGAACTGCGCGGCCAGCGCCAGCACCGCCTGAATGGCATCGTTATAAAGCAGGTACGCGATCAGAAATGCTGTCGTCTGCGGATACCGGAGAATTTCGCGCACGGTACCGCGCAACTGACCCAGCGTGGCCCGGATAGCGCGTTGGCCCGGCGTCAGAGCGCGCATCGCGCCTCGGTTCCGCAGCGTAATCAGCGTCGGAATCGTAAATAATCCCCACCAGATTCCCGCCGAGCTCAGACTGATCCGCACGGCCAGCCCTTCCGTCAATCCGATTCTTGCCGCATTTTGGTAGAGCGCCAGGTTCAGCGCCAGCAGCAATCCTCCGCCTAAATAGCCGATGCCCCAGCCTCTCGATGACACCGCGTCCCGCTGCTCGGGCGGCGCGATCTCCGGCAGAAACGAGTTGTAAACCACGATCGACGCGCCGAAACTCACGTTCGCGATCAAGAACAGCGCGCCACCCCAGTGGTACTGATTCCCATGCAGAAAAAACATGGCCGCCGTGGCCAGCGCGCCAAGATACGCCGTCGCGGCCAGGCACTCCCTCTTCTTTCGCCCGTAGTCCGCGATGGCGCCCACTATCGGCAAGAACAACACCTGCAGGATTACCGACAGGCTGATCAGGTAGCTCCAATAGCTGCGCGCGTCGATCTTGATTCCCAGCGGATGGATGAAGCCTTGGGAATCCGCCGCAGCCTTGGCCAGCACCGTTATATACGGCCCCAGAAAAAGCGCGATCACGGTGGTGGGGAACGCCGAGTTCGCCCAATCGTAGAGATACCAGCCGCGCTGTTCGCGAACGTTGTATTCGCTCACTCCCCGAGCCTACGATTTCTCGATCTGCTCGAGCACCCGCATCATCCGGGGGGCCGACTCGCGATGCCCGCCGAAGCGGATCTGGTTGTAGGCCACGGTCGCGTCGTCCACCAGCACCGAAATCTCGGACGCCGGAAGCACCCGCGCAAACTCCACTGGCGTGAGCCACGGAGGCTTCTGAACCCCGCGTTTTTCGAGCGCGTCAAGTAAACGTTGGTACAAAATGGTCGCGTCCGATCTTTCCGTTTCACCGCGCTCTAGCCGCTGCGCGTGCGCCCTTCTGCGCCACCACTGCGCGGCCTTCGGACCAAATACGATCCCCAGAATCGCAAGCCCCATCAGCGTGACAAGTGCCGGCGCGTACCGCAATACCGCGTGCGCGGCCTGTTTCAGCCCGGCGGCCAGATCGCCGATCTGAGGAAGACGCATCCGGCGGCTGGTCTCTTGCATCCGCGAAGCCAAAGCCGCCTGGCGATCCAGATCGTAGCTCATCACCCAGTCCTGCCAGAACTGCTCAGCCGTGTCCGAAAGAAGCGACAACCGAGAGAGCAGGCCCGTGCCCGCCACCGAAGGATCGGAAGGAGTCGGATCGAAAGTCGTCCAGCCGCGGCCTTCCAGCCACGCCTCCACCCAACTATGCGCATCGGAGGCCCGTACCACTTGCCATCCCGTCATCGGATTGTAGACGCCGCTCTGAAAGCCCGTCACCACGCGCGACGGAATGCCGATAGTGCGAAGCATCACCGCCATCGCGGACGCAAAATACTCGCAATGCCCCTTCTTGCGCTCAAAGAGAAAGTACGCCAGCGGATCATCCACCGGCGTGGAAAGCAGATCAAGCGTGTACCCGTAATCGTGGCGCAAATGCTTCTCGATCGCGCGGGCTTTCTCGACTTCTGTCTCCGCGCCAGCCGTCATTTCCTGGGCCAACTGCGGGATGCGCGGATCGATCGCGGGCAGGCTGAGCAGTTCGTAGCGCACCGCCTCGGCCAACGGCGACGAAGTGAAGCGCACCTCCGCCCATTCGTCCGGCAGGAAACCATACACGCTATAGTTCAAGCCGCGCGAGCCGAAGCGAGGAGCCACGTGAAACGCGCCACCTTGCGAGTAGCGAACCAACGGAACGTCGATACTGATGGTCTCAGGCGTGCCCGCGATGAAAACCGTGTCGGCGATCAGTTGGCTCAAGTGAACCTGGTAGATAAGATTGTGGCCGCGCCTTAAACCGATCACCGCGCTGCGCACCGCCAGCACGCCGTTATCCACCCGATACAGTCGTTCCTGCCCGGGCGGATTGAACCAGCGCTTGCCGTCGAATTCCGCCAGAGCTGCGCCCCGCCATTTCACGGGCAGAAATCCTTCTCCCTGATAAGAACGCACGTGCATCACCGGCGCGCTGCTCTGCTTGATCTTGCCGATCTCGCCCAGCGTCACCATGTTCGAGAACCCGGCGAGATGGTAGCGCTGCGGGACGAACCGTTCAAGCGCGGCACGCGCCGTGCGCGGCAGCACGAAAAACAAACCCGCCGTCATCATCAGAATTCCGCCGAACAAGCTGAACGAGAGCAGGCCGAGACGCCGCGGAAAAGCCCGCAAGCCGCCGCGCGACACCGTTCCAGGCTCGCCCGCCGCGCGCCGGATCTCGCCGCTGGCAAAAGTCGCGATGGCGAATAGGACAAACAGCGCCAGATAGGCGAGAAAGCTCAGCCCCGCCGACAGAATCGCCGCCGCGATCAGTTCCAGTCCCGCGATCACCTTCAGGTACGCGTAATCCCGCGGCGTTTTCGCGGTCAGCAGTTTCAATACCGCGAGAAAAAACACCATGTGAACGGTGGCGGCGAGGAACGTGCCGGATACATACAGATAATCCAGCGGGAAAAAGCCGATATAGACGATGGCCAAAGCGGCAACCCAGCGCGCCGGGGGTTCGAAGCGCACCACGCCCGCCACCATCAACGCGCGCAGGCACAGCCCCAGCAGCGTCAACGTGGCCGTCGGCCAATCCAGGGAACCGGATCCGACCACGGCAAAATAACCCGCCGCCAGCATTCCGAGCAGCGAAAACTCGAAAAATCGGCCCACAACGCGCGGAGCCGCGAGGGCAGCGCTCGGATTCATAATTTTATTGTGCTACATCTTCGTTCTCAAACGGCGGCTATGCTACACCTAGAAGGTGCTCCTTTCGCGGCGTCCGTCCTCGCCGGCCTCGCGGAGACAGTTATGGCCAAATTCAAAGCAGCCGGAACGCGCAAGTCAGGCGTCAAGAAATCCAACCGCAGCGCGATCCCCTGTTTGCTGTTCATCGTGGTCGTGATCGCTCTGGTGGCGCTGCTTTTTTACGGAGTCCTCAAATCGAGCTAATGCGAATCGACCAACGACAACCTGAACAGATGCGGCCCGTCAAGGTGACCACGAACTACCTGATGACCGCCGAAGGCTCGGCTCTGATCGAGGTTGGCAACACGCGCGTGCTATGCGCGGCCTCTATCGAAGAAAGCGTCCCCTCATTTCTGCGCGGCTCGGGCAAAGGCTGGGTCACGGCGGAGTACTCGATGCTTCCGCGCGCCACGGCCACGCGCACCCCGCGTGAAGTATCGAAGGGCCGGGCCTCCGGACGCACCATGGAGATCCAGCGGCTGATCGGCCGTTCGCTGCGTTCGGTAGTCGACCTGAATGCACTCGGCGAGCGCAGCATCATTCTCGATTGCGACGTGCTGCAGGCCGATGGCGGCACACGCACCGCGGCCATCACCGGAGCCTATATCGCGCTCTCCTCCGCCCTCCGCCAATTAGTGAAGTTCGGCGCGCTGAAGCGCTCGCCTCTCCGCGACTTCGTGGCCGCGACCAGTGTCGGAATCTTCGCCGGCGTCCCCATCCTCGATCTCTGCTATCAGGAAGATTCGCAGGCCGAAGTGGATATGAACGTCGTGATGACCGGCTCGGGCCGCTTCGTCGAACTGCAGGCCACTGCGGAAAAAACGTCCTTCGATGACCAACAGCTCGGCGCCCTGCTCTCACTCGCGCGACGCGGCATCGAGGAGTTGATCGCCGTTCAGAAGAGCCTCGAGCAGGAATGATCGTTTTCTGCGCGACCTCCAACCCCGGAAAGCTGCGCGAGTTTCAATTGGCCGCCCCGGATTTCGACGTGCGCGCGCTGCCCAACCCGCCGCCGCCTCCGGAGGAGCATGGCAATGCGTTTGAAGCCAACGCGATCGAGAAGGCGCTGGCGTACGGCGCGTACACCAGCGATTACCTGTTCGCGGATGACTCCGGCCTCGAGGTCGATGCTCTGGGCGGAGCGCCCGGCGTTCACTCGGCACGCTACGCCGGGCCGAACGCGACCGACGAAGAGAATAACGCGCTGCTTCTCGCGCGCCTCCGCGGGATCGAGAACCGTGCGGCGCGATTCGTGTGCGTGATCGCCCTGGTCCGCGGCGGCGCGCTGATCAAGACGTTCCGCGGAACGGTGGAAGGCAGAATCATCGACGCACCGCGCGGCTCGGGCGGCTTCGGCTACGATCCTCTGTTCTTTTGCGCGGCCTTCGGCTGCACTTTCGGCGAGGCCGCGCTCGATCAGAAGATGCGTGTCAGTCACCGCGCCCAGGCCCTGCACGCAATGTTCACCTACCTGCGAAGTATCGCTTCCACTTGAGAAAACCGATGTTGGTTTTCGCGTCCAGGATCTTACCCGCGCGAACCATGTCGTCAATTTGCTTGGACGTGAACCAGCGCGCCTCGATGCGCTCGTCCTCCATCGGAGTCGCTGCGCCCGCCGTCAAACCCGTCGCCAGATAAATCGTCATCTTCTCCGACAGGAAACCGGGGCTTGGAAAGAACTCGGCCAGCTTCCGCCACTTCTTGGCGCGATAGCCGGTTTCCTCCGCCAATTCGCGGCGGGCCGTCTGGAGAGCCGTCTCCCCGTCATCAATGGTCCCTGCGGGCAGCTCCCATAGATACCGCCGCGCCGGCAACCGATACTGGCGGACCAGGAGAATGCGGTCGTTTTCGTCGACCGGCATCATCACGGCTGAACCTCGGTGCTGCACGATGGCGCGCTTGATCTCGAACCCGCCCGGGGCGACCGCGTGATCGAGCGTCACGCGAAAAATCCGGTTCTTCGTAATTTCCTTCGACGAAATCAGTTTCATTTCGATTTAATTGCCCGCGCGAACTCGCCCGCGGACCGCGTGTTCACCACGTCGCCCGGCTCCAGCCACCCGCGCCGCGCCATGCGAATCCCGTAGCCCATGTTGGCCAGATGCTTGGGATGATGCGCGTCGGTCGAGATCACAAACTTGCAGCCCTTCGCCTTCGCCGCACGGATCAGCGGTCCGGATAAATCCAGCCGCTCGGGGCTGGCATTGATTTCGAGGTGCACGTTGCGCCGCGCCGCCTCCGCCGCGATCGCTTCGAAATCGAATGGGAACGGCTCGCGGTGCAGCAGAATTCGCCCGGTG
>Ga0210384_10006784_pt1 | contig 12146 bp, 10 predicted proteins | sample IncBWH2MmetaG_FD_160574 | JGI IMG/M metagenome (GOLD analysis project Ga0210384, IMG submission 160574) | Forest soil microbial communities from Barre Woods Harvard Forest LTER site, Petersham, Massachusetts, United States - Inc-BW-H-2-M | ecosystem: Environmental > Terrestrial > Soil >... | reverse complement strand
ATGGTTATCTGGGGCACGAATTCCTTAGCGCTCACACGCGGGAAGGAAAGTATGGTGGAAGCTTCGAGAATCGAACGCGGTTTTTGAGAGAAGTTGTGAAAGGAATACGCGCCGCCGCTCCCGGACTGCAAATAGGCGTGCGGCTTTCGGTGTTCGACACGATTCCTTACCGGCCCGATCCGGCGCTCTCGTCACCGGGAAAGCCAGGGCCGGGCGTACCGGAGGAATTTCAGGATTTGATTCCGTACCGGTGGGGGTTCGGAGTCAACCAGAGCGATCCGACGCAACCGGATCTCACCGAGACGTTGCTCTTCTTCACTTTGTTGGAGGAGTTGGGCATACACCTCGTCAATGTTACGGCGGGGAGTCCTTACTACTGTCCGCACGTTCAACGGCCGGCGTTTTATCCACCATCGGACGGGTATCAACCGCCGGAGGATCCTCTGGCCGGCGTGGCCCGGCAAATGGAAGCGGTGCAGCAGCTGAAACAGCGATTTCCAAAGCTTATTATTGTTGGCACGGCGTACAGTTACTTGCAGGATTTTCTGCCCCATGTGGCGCAAGCCGCGGTGCGGTCGAGATGGGTCGACGCCATCGGATTGGGTCGCATGGTGCTCAGCTACCCCGAGATGCTCTCGGATGTGGTGGCCGGCCGGGCATTTCAACACAAACTGGTTTGCAGAACCTTCAGCGACTGCACGACCGCGCCGCGCAACGGACTGCCATCGGGGTGCTATCCACTGGATAACTACTACAAAAAGTCTGCTTCGGCGGAACTGCTCAAGGTTGCCAAAGCACGCCGACAATGATGCTGTCCGGCATGGCGAGACAGAAAGATTCTTGATGACCATCAAAACGATACACGAGCGGCGAAAATTGCATCGTCAAGTGCAAGGCATCTCCGCCGCGCTGCTGCCGTTCGAGGTCGACGGCCGAGTGGCTGTTGCTGCCTTTCAGCGACACCTTGCGGCCACGCATCGAGCTGGATTGATGAACGCAGTAAACATGGATACGGGTTACGTGAATTATCTGAGCGATGCCGAAAAACTCGAGGTGCTCGGCTGGACCCGAGAGGTCTTGGGAAAGGAAGTGGCGTTTGTTGCCGGCGCTTATATCGAAGGCCGCGACGGGGAAGTGATCGCGCTATACAGACAGCAGATGGACGCCATCGTCAGGATGGGCGGCATACCCATTCTGTTTCAAACGACACGGCTGCACGGAAAAACTTCTAAAGAGAAAGTCGCGGCGTATCAAGCAGCGTGTCATGGATATCCGCACGTGCTGGGCTTTGAATTGGGGCGCATGTTCGCCGCCAGCGGCGAGATTTTTGATGCCGACACGGTGCAAGGCTTGATGGATATACCCGAACTTAAGGGCATGAAGCACTCATCCCTCGACCGGCTTGCGGAGCTCGATCGGCTGACACTACGCGACGCGCGACGCCCGGATTTTCGCATCTACACCGGAAACGATCTGGGCATCAACATGATCGAATACGGCTCCGACTACTTGCTCGGACTTGCGACGTTTGCGCCGGAAAAGTTTGCCGAGCGCGACCGCCTTTGGAAAACAGGTGATCCGGCCTATTACGCACTTTCCGACGCGCTCCAGTATCTGGGGAACGTAGCTTTCCGTGAGCCTGTTCCAGCGTACAAGCATTCGGCGGCCGCTTTTCTGCACTTGACCGGGCGAATTCCCACGATGCGGACTCATCCCAAGAGTCCAGAGCGGCCATCGTGGGAACCGGAAATACTACGGTCCTGCGCGCAACGGCTCGGCATCGTCTGACGCGGCGCCGGAGTCGCACTTAAAACCAGTACTGGCCGATGTTTTCTCGTGTGAAATCCAGCGGCGAACCCATAACTATTTTGCGCGTCTCCGGGAACACGCGTATCTGTCCCACGCCGGGAACGTCCATGCCCTCGCGAGGAGTTTCATGACGGAGCATCATTGCTCCCACGGCGGCAGTCAGCCGCCCAAGTTTGCCGGGATCCCACAGCGTTATCGTCTTCACCGTTTTGTTTTCGATGTACTGCCGCATGAGATTTGGCGTGGAGAGTCCCGCGATGGCGATTGTGCCTGCGAGTCCCGCTTGCTCGACGGCCCGCGCGATTGCCGGCGGCGCGGCGGAACTGTTGCCGATCAATCCCCGCAAATCCGGATAGGCTTGCAACAGATTTTGTGCCTCGACAAAAGCTTGCTGCTGATCGTCGTTGCCAGGAACTACCGCCACCAATTGCATTTCTGGGTATTTTTCCTGCTGTTGTTTTTTCATCCAGTAGAGCCACGCATTCAAATTGGAAGCCGTCAGCGAACCGGTGATGATGGCATACTGTCCGCGCCCGCCTACTTGCTCGGCCAGAACGTCCATGACGTGACGGCCCAGAGTCTCGTCTTCCACCTGGCTGACAAACCAATCACGAGCGTCCGGTTGCGCGTCGGCATCCCAGGTCACCACAGGGATGCCGTAGCGGCGGGCCCGGCGCAGCACAGGAGCAAGCGCGTTAGCGTCATCGCAGGAGACGGCGAGTACCGCCGGATGCCTTGCTAACAAACCTGCGATCACGTCCACCTGCAGACTTGCATCTGCTGCAGTGGGGCCTGTGTAGAAAAAATGAAGGCCAAGTCGACTGGCCTCCTCGGAAGCTCCGTCCCGTGCGGAATTGAAATAGGGGATGCCAACCAGTTTCGGCACCATCACGAAAAGCGTTTTGGAATTTCGCGGTAGCCGCGAACAGCCTGTTGCCAGCAGAAGCGCGGCCAGCGCCAAGCTGCTGAAGGAGCGGCAAGATCGGTTTTTCATCGCCGGCTCCCCTGCAAAAGATTCCCGACGGCGACCGCCACCAGGAGCAAGACCGAGGTAAGGGCGTGTTGAACAAAAGGCGGAACGTCAAGAAGCAGCATACCGTCTTGAACAATATAAAACGCGGCAACGCCTGCGAGCGTGGCCGTCACGGAAGCCGACCCGCCTGCAATCGGCGCGCCGCCGAGAACTACTGCGGCAATAGCCATCAACATCAGACCCTGACCCATGTCGGCGCGAGCACTCGCAAGGCGGGCCACCAGCAGTATGCCGGTCATTCCACAGAGTAGGCCCTCGAATGTGTAGATGCCAAACACCGTGAGAGCTACCGGGTAGCCGGAATATCTCGCCGCGACGCGGTTCGAGCCAACCGCGATGACGTAGTGTCCCCACAACGTGTAGCGCAGGAGCACTGCGGCAACCGCGGCGGTTGCCAGAAACAAAAGAAATTCCAACGGAATGCCCAGTAGTGCCGCGTCATTCCACCACAGCACACCGTCCGGGAAACCCGCGAAGCTGTTTCCGTCGCTGATGGCCAAAGCAATACCGCTAAAGAGAATCATGCTGCCAAGCGTAACCAGGATGGACGAAAGGCGAAAGATGCCAATCAGTATTCCGTTGAAAGCGCCGCAGAGCAGACCTGCGGCGAGCGTGGCCGCCTCGATTGCCGGGGCGGGCAGGCGGTGATGCGCGGCGACCCCCCCCCGTCACTGCCGCCACGCCGATGATCGCCCCGGCAGAGAGATCAATTCCTCCGCTGGCGATGACGAACATCATCCCGAGAGATACAAGACCCGCTTCGGCGAGCGGTTGTGCGAGAAGCTGCCAATTCAGCACTGACCAAAAATCGCCGCTGCGATAGCCGGCGTAAATGCAGAAAAATAACACCAAAAGCATCACGACACCGGGCTGTAGATTTCCTGATTGGCGCAGCCCTGTCATTCGCTTGTTGAATCTCGCCGTGGAGTTCCCGAATCGGCCGAGAGTCGCCAGTGAGGATGAATTCATGCGGAAGGACTCTGCTGGAGCAAAAGTTTTCGGTGGAGTCGCTCGGTAGTGCTGAGGATCACGCCGAGGAGTACAACTGCGCCGGTAGCGACGTTTTGCCAGAAGGTGGCGACGTGCAAGAGCACCAGTGCCTGTTCGAGCGAACAGAGCAGCAGGACGCCCAGGAACGTGCCCAGCAAGCTGCCGCGTCCTCCCAGAATATCCGCGCCGCCAAGAACGACGGCGGCGATGACTGTGAGTTCGTAGCCATTTGCGGCATTGCCCTGGACTGCTCCGAGTTGCGCGGCATAGAACACCGCGCCGATGGCCGTCAATATGCCGAGTGAGACATACGCTAAGTAGACCGGTTGCCGCGGCGAAACTCCTGTGCGCGCCGCGGCGACTGGTGAATCTCCGAATCTGAACAGCGAACGCCCGATCTGCGTGCGATGAAGGATGCAAGCTGCAGCGAGCATCACCAGCGCCGCTGCCAATACGGAAGCATCCAGGCCGCCCCAACGCGGGCTTCCGACGGCGTTTAGCCAGGCTGGGATAGAACTCTCCCATTCTCCCTGGGTCCACTCCAGGAGCAACCCGCGAAACAGACCGGCGGTGCCAAGCGTGGCGACGATCGGAGGAATTCGCAATTCGGCAATCAAAGCGGCGTTCACCGCCCCGAGCGCCGCGCCGGTCAGTAAACCCAGCGGCAGCACCATGGACGCCGACAATCCATGATTTCCGAGGCGCACCAGCACAACGCTTACCACGGCCAAAATGGCGCCGGCGGAAACGTCGATTCCTCCGGACAGAATGACGTTTAGCATGCCCACGGAAGCCATCAGCAGTACGCCCATGCTTCTAGCCAGGAGCGCCAAGTTTGCAGACGAAAAAAATCTCGGAGCCGCTACGGCGAGTGCAATTCCCAGCAAGAGCAGAAGGGCAGCCAATTTCATTTCGTGGCGATAGAAGCCCTCGCCGAACCGCGCCAAGTTGCCGGGTGACCTCACGGTTCGCCGCCAGGTTGCGGTAGCACTTGTTCTGCCTGGGGGGCGCCGTGCAGCATGACGGTCATCAATTGTTCGCGGTTAATTTCTCTACGCGGGCAATCCAAAACCAAAGTGCCCGCGTAAAAAACAAAAATGCGATCGGCCAAATCAAGCACTTCGTCCGTCTCTGAGCTGATCACCAGCAGAGCCGCTCCGGCGGCGCTCCACTCGCGTAGTCGTCTGTGAATTTCTGCTTTGGCGCTTATGTCAACGCCTGCAGTCGGCTCATCCAGGACCAAAACGAGCGCCCCGGCCATATGCCAGCGTGCCAGCAGCACCTTCTGTTGATTTCCACCGCTAAGAGTTTCCAGTGTCGAATCCGGTCCCTGGCAGCGTATGTCAAAATCAGAGATGCCCGCGGCCGCTCTCTTGATTTCTTTACCCAAAAAACCACATCGCGCCCGTAGATGTTCCGTCGCGCCCAAGAGGTTTTCCGCCGCGCTTCGCCGCGCAAAAAGCCCCGACCGCAGCCGGTCTTCCGGCACATAGACCAGTCCGTGCCGCATCGCGCTCCGGGGGCCAGAGAGGTTCAGTGGTTTGCCGGAGATTTGTAGCTCGCCGCGCTCGAAACGCCGCAACCCCACCAGCGCCTCGGCGAACTCGGTGCGGCCGGATCCCGTTAACCCCGTAAGCACGGCAATCTCACCTGCGCGCAGCGTCACGGAGACATTGCGGAATTCTCCTGGGCGAGTCACATTCCGCACCGTTAGCACCTCTTGCAGTGCGCTACTCCGGGTTTGCCCGGCAACGCGAGTAGCGTTGATAGCGGAATTCTCTTTGGTTTCGCCAAACATCGCACGTGCCAACGCGTTCCCTCTTACTTCCGCTGGCGTTGCGGAGAGCGCGACAGCTCCGTCACGCAGAATCAAGTAATGGTCGGCGATCCGCCGCACATCGGAAAGCCGGTGGCTGACAAAAAGCACGCCGACGCCGCCACTAGCGAGTTTTCGCAGATACGCGAGCAAGTGATGGGTGTCTTCGAAGGAGAGAGCAGCCGTGGGCTCATCCAGAATGAGAATTCGCGAATCATAGCTGAGCGCGCGAGCGATGGCCACACGCTGTCGCAAGGCCAGCGGTAGTTCTTCCACATTGCGATCGAGACACGCGAGAAGCGGCGAATTTCCCTCGACACGCTCCAGACTCGCCGCAGCGACTCGCTTCGCGGCGCGAAACGAGTAACTGAGCCGACCGGTTGGCTCTGCAGCGATATTTTCCGCCACAGTAAGCTTTGGAAATAGACTCAGGTCCTGATAAATGACGGCAATCCCGGCAGTGCGCGCGTCGCGCACTCCGCCCGGAAGCACTCTTCCTTCCACCCTGATCTCGCCGGAATCTTGCCGTGCGGAGCCTGCGAGAATCTTCACGAGCGTCGACTTTCCCGCGCCGTTGTGTCCCATAAGGGCGAGAATCTGTCCCGTTTGGAGAGTTGCAGAGACATCCCGCAACGCCACCGTGCCGCCGTAGTACTTCCAGATGGCGTTGATCTCAAGCAATGCGGATGAGGGCATGAAGGCTACCGCTGGCAGGAGGTTCGGAAACCCGACTGCCGCCGGATGATACTCGAAGCGGGTTCAGCGAGGCAATATTTTCGCGATAGTTGGAAGCGCGGGCTCTTCGCTCACGACCGTTACGTCGTGTAAGATAACTAAGTTTTATTGTCTTGGAATCGGTATCGCTCGGCTGATTGCATTTCCCGCTGGGAGGAGTTCATGGGGGCGTCTGGGCCCGCGGTGCCCGAACTGACCTATTTGAAAGATCTTTGGGATGCGGAATTGGCCGCGAAATTTGACGAGCCGGAACTGCTCCGGTATCGCTCGAATCTTTTGGGCCGAGACTTACGCATAACGAATTTTGGCGGGGGAAACACCAGCTCCAAAATCGTCGAAACCGATCCCATCAGCGGCGCTGCTATGGAAGTCTTGTGGGTAAAAGGAAGCGGCGGCGACCTCGGAAGCATCCAGCGCGGCGGCTTTGCCACTCTTTTTCTCGAGAAGCTCGTTAGCCTCAAGAGCCGCTATCGCGGCGTGGCCCACGAAGATGAAATGGTGGAGCTCTATCCGCTCTGCGCCTTCGGCAAGAACAACGTCGCCGCCTCCATCGATACCTCTTTGCACGCCTTTCTGCCGTTTCGCCATGTGGATCATCTCCATCCCGACTGGGGCATTGCGCTGGCCGCCACGGCCAATGGTCTCGAACGCCTCGAGGAGTTCAATCGGCAATTTAGTCACCGCCTCGCGTGGGTTCCGTGGCAGCGTCCTGGGTTTGAGCTGGGCCTGATGATGGAAAATGCAGTGAAGAAACACCCCGGCTGCGATGGCATCGTGCTCGGGGGGCATGGGCTGTTCACGTGGGGTGACACACAGCGTGAATGCTATCTCAACACAATTACGATCATCGACCACATCGGTCAGTTCGTGCTTGGTCATGTCCAGCGAACGAGCCGTCCCGCTTTTGGCGGCCAGCGCCATGTGACGCGCCAGGACCGCGAAGCACTAGTCAGCCAACTCTTTCCGGTCATTCGCGGAATGGTTTCCAGCCAGAAGCGCTTCATCGGGAGCTACACCGGCTTCCCGGAAGTCTTGCAGTTTGTCAATTCGATTTGGGCCGCCGAATTGGCCCATATGGGAACGAGTTGTCCCGACCATTTCATCCGCACCAAGATTTGTCCGCTATTCGTGGATTGGAATCCGGCAGCTGACGCTAGTGAGTTTCGCGCCGCCTTCGAATCGGCCATTAAGACCTATCGCGAAGACTACCGGCTTTACTACGGAAAGCACGCAGCCGCGGATTCCCCTGGGCTTCGCGACCCGAACCCTACAGTGGTGCTCGTGCCAGGCGTGGGAATGTTCAGCTTCGGCAAAAGCAAGACCGAGGCGCGTATCACCGGAGAATTTTACGTCAACGCCATTCACGTCATGGAGGGGGCTACGGCGCTCGATGACAGAAACGCACCCGCCGCTGTGCCGCAGGCGGGACCGGCGGCTCCGCACTCCGCGTTTACGGTGAAGCACAACTATGTTGCGTTGCCGGCGTCGGAAGCGTTTCGCATTGAATACTGGGCTCTGGAAGAAGCCAAACTGCGCCGCCAGCCGCCGGAAAAGGAATTCAGCCGCCAGGTCCTGGTCATTGTGGGAGGTGGCAGCGGAATTGGTCGTGAAACCGCGATCCAAGCTGCGCAGCGCGGCGCGCATGTCGTGGTGGCCGATCGCAATCTCGAATCCGCACAATGCGTTGCAACCGAAGCTGCGGCATTCAGCGGCAGGGAAACTGTATTGGCATTGTCGCTCGATATTCGCGACCGCGAATCCATTCGCCGAGGATTGCATACGGTAGTTGCTGCGTTCGGGGCCTTCGATTGTCTTGTCAACACCGCCGCAGGGTTTCCGTCGTCTCCCGACGGCCGAATCTCGGATGAACAGTGGCACAGCACGCTCGATCTAAATGTCACCGCCAATTATTTACTGGCAGACGAAGCCGCCGCGATTTTTGCCAAACAGGGGCTGCCGGGCTCTCTGGTTTTCACCAGTTCGGCTAACGCCGTGGTTTCTAAACGCGGCAGCGAAGCTTACGACGTCAGTAAAGCGGCAGTGAGTCACCTGATACGCGAGCTGGCGGTTTCTCTTGCACCCCGAGTGCGCGTGAACGGCATCAGTCCCGCAGCTGTAGTACAAGGCTCGACTATGTTTCCGCGCGATCGCGTGTTGGCGTCCCTTAAGAAATACGGAATTGCGTTCCGCGATGAGCAGTCGGATGACGAATTGCGATCCCTGCTTGCGGGCTTTTATGCACAGCGAACACTGACGCATCAGCCGGTCGAGCCCGCGGATTGTGCTCGTGCTATTTTGTTTCTGGCCGGGCCACAGGCGCGTTGCACCAGCGGTCACATCATTCCGGTCGACGGCGGACTTCCCGAAGCTTTTCTCCGCTAAATGGAATCGACGTTCAGCCGCTGGAGCTGGCGGTGAGCGCGCGAAAGCGTTTGTATGCTTCTTCCCAGCGATCCGTATTCTCTGGTGCAAAGAGTCTGGCGGGGAAACAAGTCGCGATAATTTCGCGCGCTTCGTTAAGTGAAGTTACGGCCCGCGTAGCGAGCAGCTGCATGACTAGGTTCCCCAGCGCGGTCGCTTCGGCCGGTCCAGCCAGCACGCGCCGTCCGGTGGCGTCCGCGGTGAACTGGTTGAGCAAGTCGTTTCGCGAGCCTCCTCCGACGACGCGGATCTCCTGAAACTTTGTTCCCGCCAGGCTCTCGAGCGATTCCAGCACCTGGCGGTATTTCAGCGCCAGGCTCTCCAAGATGGCGCGTGTTACCGGGCCCGGCCCGAGGGGTTTAGATTGGCCGCTCTTCGTACAGAACGCCGCGATCGCCTGCGGCATGTCCGGTGGCAGAACGAACGAGGCGTCATCCGGGTCGATCAAGTGCCGAAGCGGCGGCTCGGCGGCAGCTTGCCGGAGCAACTCTTCGTACTGGTTGGGTTTTCCCTCGCTATGCCAATCTTTGCGGCATCGCTCCAGTAGCCACAATCCGCAGATGTTTTTCAGCAGGCGCACCGTTCCGCCAACGCCGCCTTCGTTTGTGAAATTCAGGCGGCGGGCCTCGTCCGAGACGATCGCGCTGGTCAGTTCCGTGCCTAGCAGCGACCAAGTTCCCGAGCTAATCAGCGCACCGTTCTTACCGGAAGGCACTGCCGCAAATGCGGAACCGGTGTCGTGACAGGCAGGAGCGATCACGGAGGTGCCCGAGAGCGCATCAATGCCGGCGGCCAACTTTGGGAGAAGGTTTCCCAGGATGGTGCCCGGCTCCACAAGTGGCGGAAGCATGCGAGTGGGGATTCCCAACTTGTGCAGGATTTCCACGGACCATTTTCTCTTGTGCACGTCAAGGAATTGGGTGGTAGACGCGTTGGTGTGCTCGCAGACGATCTTCCCCGTCAACCAGAAATTGAACAAGTCCGGGACGGTCACAAAATGTTCCGCCATTTCCAACATGCGCGGAGTTAGCAGTAGGGTCGCATACAGTTGGTACAACGTATTGAAGGGCAGAAATTGGATACCCGTGACACCGTAAGCCATCTCCGGCGTCAGTACTTGTAGCGCGCGTTGCATGATCCCGTCGGTCCTGTGGTCTCGGTAATGAAAAGGATTTTCGAGCAGCGCGCCACTCTTGCCGAGAAGAGCGTAATCCACGCCCCAGGTGTCGACGCCAATTCCATCCAGGCGTTCGACTCCGTGCGAGCCGACGGAGCGCAGAATAGTCTTCATTTCCAGCCACAAACGCGGCACATCCCAATGCAAGCCGCCGTTGTAGAGCACCGGCTCGTTTCGGAATCGGCCAATTTCTTCGGCGGAAAAGCGCCCGGATTCTAGTCGGCCCAGGATGGCCCGGCCGCTCTCGGCGCCCAGGTCGAAAGCGAGGTATGTGGACGCGCCAGAATTTGCTGACATATTCTTCAGGAGAGAACCCGAGGGTACGCAGGCCTAGGCGTAACTGGATACCGAAGCCACGGCTCGCTTGCTGCGTTCCTGGGTGATGCGTTCGAGATATCCGCTTTGCCGAAACGCGCTCAGGGGATCTTCCGGCAATCCGTGCGAGCTTGCCCATTCGCGAATCGCTGGCCTGACATCCGTTGAGAAGGCTTCCTTGAGGCAGACCTCCGCGTCCACCAGCGCACATTTCGCCTGAGCGGTGGCCAAATTCTCGTGATCTACGATCGCGGCCTTGGCGTACAACTCTTGCGCGGTGGTTACGGTCTGAATCATCGCCTCGATCTTGCCCTTCAAATTGTGGCTCTGGTCGATCATGTAGGCAACGTCCGCGCGCTTGCCGGTCTCCCACTCAAAATAGAGAATCTCATGGAAGATTCTGAATATCTGATAGGGGTCGATGGAGCCAAGCGTCAAGTCGTCGTCTGCGTAGCGGCGGTCATTGAAGTGGAAGCCGCCGAGCATGTCGTCAGCCAGCAGCCACGCGACGATTTGCTCGATATTTTGACCCAGGTAGTGGTGCCCGGTGTCCACCAGCACCTTGGCCTGCGGTCCCGCTTTTCTCGCCAGCAATAACGCCATGCCCCAATCGGCAATGTCCGTGTGATAAAACGCCGGCTCGAACGGCTTATATTCGACGAGCATGCGCTGACCCGGAGCGAGGTGCCCGTGAAGTGTCGCTAAGCTGTGTTCAAACCAGTTGCGGCGCTGGCGTATATTCGCCGTTCCCGGGTAATTGGAACCGTCTGCAAACCACAGGGAGACGTCGCGGCAGTCCAGTTGCTTGGCAATGTCCGCGCTTTCCAGCAGGTGGGTGATCGCAGCGGCCCGAGCGGTGGCATCCGGACTGCCTACAGAACCGTGCTTGTAGAGCTGGTCCTGAAACAAGTTTGGGTTGATCGAACCTGGCCGCACGCGAAACTTTTCTGAGAACGCCTGGATATTTGCAACGCCCGGCATCCCGTCCGGCAAGTCCCACAAAACATGCAAAGCAATTGTTGGACAAACGCCCGTCAGGCGATGTACTTCTCCAGCATCGCTGAATTTTTCCTCGATGGTTGCAGCTGCGGCCGGCTGCAGAAACTTGCCGAATCGTGTTCCAGTATTCGCGAAGCCCCAGGAAGGCAATTCAATCTGAAAAGAGTCCAACGCAGCTGCAATGACTTCGTCTGCTTTCGCTCGTGGCGTCATCCCCGTCCGTCTCCGGGACACAGTGGGCTAATCGTCCAGCGCGCATGCTATTCCCTTTTTGCGGTGATGTCCATTTGTGAGCGGCGAAACTGCCGTCAGCACAGCGGGATAAGAGCGAAGCCTACCGCCGCGAGTCCGGCGACACCAAGTTGTTCGCGCGATAGTAGGCTAGTCCACAATTCCTACGCTTGGATGTTCGCCATCGAGCACAGCGGCGAGCACTACGGGCAGCTGGTGGTCTGTTCCCCCACGGATTTGTAATTCTGTGCAGCCCCGCGTCGCCCTGCTCTTGAATCAGGTTTGCTCCGTCCGCTACCGCCTGCTGAATCAGCTTCACCACGTCGGCTTTCGTCTTGTAAACGTCCCGCGACGGGTTGTGCTTGTTCTTGCCGAAGTCGGGCCCGATGTTTGATCCGGAAGCGCTCGGGAGCAGAGTGACCGCAACTAACGCAAGCCCAGACCGCTTCGAAGATCGCTTCACTTTGATATCCTCCCCTCCCTAAAAGGGTCGCTAAAGGGAGGGGATTCCTACTGGTTCCACGCCAAAGCGGGGATACCTTCGGTGGGTTCCTGGCACGACGGGCTTACCTCACCCGAAGACGACGCGCAGGCTAGCGAGGCGAGTCCCGCCTCTCTGA
>Ga0210384_10006781_pt1 | contig 12148 bp, 8 predicted proteins | sample IncBWH2MmetaG_FD_160574 | JGI IMG/M metagenome (GOLD analysis project Ga0210384, IMG submission 160574) | Forest soil microbial communities from Barre Woods Harvard Forest LTER site, Petersham, Massachusetts, United States - Inc-BW-H-2-M | ecosystem: Environmental > Terrestrial > Soil >... | reverse complement strand
AGATGCGTCAGGTGCTCGAGCTCGTCGAGCGGGTCGGCCCGTCGGAGGCCAACGTGCTGATCACCGGCGAGCACGGCACCGGCAAGGGCCTGGTGGCGCGGGCGCTGCACGCGGTCTCGCCGCGTGCGGGGAACCCGCTGGTGACCGTCAACACCGGCGGGCTTTCGGAGTCGGTGTTCGAGAGCGAGCTGTTCGGTCACGTCCGCGGCGCCTTCACCGACGCCAAGGAGGACCGAGTCGGACGCTTCGAGCTGGCCGATGGCGGCACCCTCTTCCTCGACGAGATCGCCAACATCTCGCTCTCGCAGCAGGCGCGGCTGCTGCGCGTCCTCGAGACCGGGGAGTTCGAGCGCCTTGGCTCCTCGCGCACGCGCTCGGCGAGCGTGCGCCTGCTGTCGGCGACCAACGCCGACCTGCGCCAGGAGGTCGGCGCCGGGCGCTTCCGCCAGGACCTGCTCTTCCGCCTCAACACGGTCGAGATCGTCGTGCCGCCGCTACGCTCGCGGCGCGCCGACGTCATGCCGCTCGCCGAGCACTTCCTCGCCCAGCACACCGGCCGCTACCGCAAACGCCTTCGCGGCTTCGCCGACGACGCCGTCCAGGCGCTGCTCGCCCATCACTGGCCGGGGAACGTGCGCGAGCTCGACCACGCGGTCGAGCGCGGCGTGCTGATGGCGGCGGGCCAGCGGCTGCGCGCCGCGGACCTCGGCCTGCATGCCGCCGGCAGCGGGGCGGCCGGCCCGGCGCCGATCGAAGAGCTGCCGCTCGAGGACGTCGAGAGGCTGCTGATCGAGAAGGCGTTGGCGCGCCACGGCGGCAGCGTCAGCCAGGCCGCTCGCGCCCTCGGCCTGTCGCGCAGCGCCCTCTACCGCCGGATCGAGAAGCATGGACTCTGAGCGGCGGCCGGGCGGATTCGAGACCCGCGTCCTGCTGCAGGCGCTGGCGGTCGGCCTGCCGGGAGCGCTGCTCGGACTGGCGCTCCTCTGGGCGGGGCCGTACTCCGCCGGGCTCCGTTGGACGCTTGCCGCGCTGCTGATCGCCGCCTGGTGGGCGCTCGCCTCGACGCTGCAGACGCGGGTGGTGCGGCCGCTGCGGACGCTCGCCAACCTGCTCTCGGCGCTGCGCGAAGGCGACTTCTCGCTGCGCGCCCGCCCGGCGCCGCGGCTCGATGCCCTGGGGCAGGTCTTCGAAGAGGTCAACGCCCTGGGAGGCACCCTGCGCGAGCAGCGGCTCGGAGCGGTGGAAGCGACGGCACTGCTCCACCGCGTCATCGAAGAGGTCGAGGTCGCGATCTTCGCATTCGACGACCGCGATCGGCTGCAGCTCGTCAACCGCGCCGGCGAACGGCTGCTGGCGGCGCCCGCCGCGCGGCTGCTGGGGCGATCGGCTTCGGCGCTCGAGCTCGCCGCGTTCCTGGCGGGCGAGGAGGAGCGCACGCTCGACCACACCTTTCCGGGCGGGCCGGGACGGTGGGACGTGCGGCGCAGCCGCTTCCGCGAGCGCGGCCTCCCGCACCGGCTGCTGGTGATCTCCGACGTCTCCCGCACCCTGCGCGAGGAGGAGCGCCAGGCCTGGAAGCGGCTCATCCGGGTGCTGGGGCACGAGCTCAACAACTCGCTGGCGCCGATCCGCTCGATGGCCGCGACGCTCTCGTCGTTGATCGGCCGCGAGGAGCCGCCCGCCGACTGGCGCGAGGACGCCCAGCGCGGCCTCGAGGTCATCGCCGACCGCTCGGAGTCGCTGCTGCGTTTCATGGCCGCCTACGCGCGGCTGGCCCGGCTGCCGCCGCCGCGGCCGGCGCCGCTCGAGATCTCGGCCCTCATCCGGCGCGTCGCCGCGCTCGAGGACCGGCTGCCGGTGTTCGTCGAGCGCGGGACGGCCGTGGTGGTCGAGGGCGACGCCGACCAGCTCGAGCAACTGCTCATCAACCTGGTCCGCAACGCCGCCGACGCGGCCCTCTCGAACCGGGGCGGGGTCGGCGGCGTCGGCATCGGCTGGCGCGTCGACGACGCCTTCCTGGAGGTGACGGTCGAGGACGAAGGGCCGGGCCTCGCCAGCCGCGAGAATCTCTTCGTGCCCTTCTACACCACCAAGCCCGACGGCACCGGCATCGGCCTTGCCCTGTCGCGCCAGATCGCCGAGGCCCACGGCGGCGCCCTGACCCTCGACAACCGCGTCCCGCCGCCCGGCTGCGCGGCGCGCCTGCGGCTGCCGCTCAAGGCGGTGTCGTAGACGATCGCGCCGACGAGCATTTCCCTGGTAGTGGGGTATTAGTGTGTTGCCGGTTTCGCCCGGGTGCCTCAACGGCTGATCACAGATGGGGCCAGCCATAGGCGAGAAGTGCCACCACCAGGGTAGCCAGGGTAGTGGGGCATTAGGCAATCCCCCACTACCCAGCTATTCTTCAAGGCCCACTACCCGGGGGCCCGGGCGGAGCCCGGGGCAACCGCGAGACGAGCGAGAGACAGGTCCCTGAGCGCGACGGTCAGTGGCCGGGTCGGCAGCGCCAACCGGCGAGGTGCTGATAAGGTTAGATCCTGCCCTGGCAGGTCGAGGCGAAGGAGTCCGATGAGAAGGCTCGAGTTTCGCGTCCTGGTTCGTGTGCCATCGCTCCTCGCTGCCGTGCGTGCCGCCGGCGCCGTGGCCGCGGGTGTCGTCGCCTTGGCGAGCGCACGCCCCGGCGCGGCCGCCGTGCCCACGCCGCCGTTACCGGCACGTGTCGCCACCAACCTCCTTGCGGGGCTGCCGCAGAGCTGCGAGGCCAACGCCGGCCAGGCCGCCCCGGAGGTCGAGTTCCTCTGCCGTGGAGCGGGAGCCACGCTGCTGCTGAGCCACGGCGACGCCATCCTGGCGCCCAAGCGCGGAGAAGGGGGCACCCTCAGGCTGCGGCTGGCCGGGAAGGCGCGCCATCCGCGCGCCGAGGGGAGGCTCAGGCAGGCCGGCGTCAGCAACTATCTCCTGGGCGGCGATCCGCGGCGCTGGCACACCGACATCCCCAACTACGGCGAGGTCCGCTACGCCGGCGTTTTCCGCGGCATCGATCTCGTCTATCGCGGCGGCGACCGCCGCCACTTCGAGTATGACTTCGTCGTCGCACCCGGGGCCGATCCGCAACAGATCAGGCTGGTGTTCGAGAGCGAACCTGCCGGCGATCGCCTCGCCACGTCCGGCAGCGCCGCGGCGACGGGAGGAGCGATCCACCTCGGACCGCACGGCGAGCTGATCGTCCCTGGTGCCCAGGGAGACCTGGTGCAGCCCGCCCCGTTCATCTACCAGGAGGCGGGGAGCGGCGGCGGGCGCCGCTCCGTCAGCGGCCGCTATGTGCTGCTGACCCGGCCGGCCGGCCGCCACCTGCCGCAGCGCGTCGAGGTCGGCTTCGCTCTGGCAGCCTACGATCCGTCGCGGCCGCTGGTCATCGACCCACAGATCGTCTACTCGACCTTTCTCGGCGGGAGCGAGGACGATGGCGCCAGCGCCCTCGCGGTGGACGCGGCGGGCAATGTCTATCTCACCGGCACGACCTACTCCTCCGACTTTCCCGGCGTCGGCACGGGCTCCATCCAGCAGAGCTTCGGCGGCAGTTACTCCGACGCTTTCCTGGTCAAGATCAATGCTGCCGGCACCGGCATCGTCTACTCCACGTACCTCGGTGGGAGCAGCGTGAACGTCGGCTTGGCCATCGCCGTCGATGCCGCGGGCAATGCCTACCTGGCCGGTGCGACGGGCTCCACTGATTTTCCCGGCGTCACCGCGAGCTCCATCCAGCCCACCTTGGGCGGCAACTACGACGCCTTCGTGGTCAAGATCAACCCCGCGGGCAATGGCGTCGTCTACGCCACCTTCCTGGGCGGCACCGACGTGGACATTGCCTATGGCATCGCCGTCGACTCCTCGGGCAATGCCTACGTGACCGGGAGCACCGCCTCGGACGGCTTCCCGGGCGTGACCGGCAGCTCCCTGCAGTTTTCCAATGCCGGCGGCTACAGCGACGCCTTCCTGGCGAAGATCAATGCCGCCGGCACCGCCATCGTGTATGCCACGTACCTGGGCGGCATCGGCGAGGACGTCGCCTATGCCATCGCGGTCGATGCCGGAGGCAACGCCTACTTGACCGGTGTCACCTGGTCGGCCGCCTTCCCCGGCGTCAGCGGCGGCTCGATCCAGCCAACGTTTGGCGGCGGCAACGACGCCTTCGTGACCAAGATCGATGCGACGGGCAGAGCCATCCTCTACTCCACATTCCTGGGCGGCAGCAACTGGGACATGGGCCAGGGGATCGCCGTGGATGCGGCTGGCAATGCCTACGTCGTCGGCGCCACCCTGTCGGCTTCATTTCCCGGTGTCGGGCCCGGATCCCTGCAGGCGAACCCCACGGACGGCCAGAGCGCCTTCGTGACCAAGATCGATGCGGCGGGCAACGCCATCGCCTATTCCACGTTCCTGGGGGGCGCCGGCAGCACCGCGGCGACGGCCGTCGCCGTCGACCGCGCCGGCAACGCCTATGTCACGGGCAACACGGCCTCGACCAGCTTCAACGGGGTCGGCAGCGGCTCGGTCCAGCCGGCGAATGGCGGCGGCACGGACGCCTTCATGGCCGAGCTCGATCCCACCGGCACCGCGATCGTCTACTCGACCTACCTCGGTGGCAGCGGCACGGACATGGCTTACGGCATCGCGATCGACGGCGCCGGCAACGCCTACGTCGCCGGCTGGACGTCCTCCCCGAGCTTCCCCGGCGTGAGCGGCAGCTCCCTCCAGTCGGCCAACGCGGGCGGTGCCAACGGTGACGACGCCTTCCTGACCAAGATCAGCAACGGCAACGCCTACACCGCCTTCTACACGCTGGCGCCCTGCCGCGTCTTCGACACGCGCGGCGGTGCGCCGCTCGCCGCCGGCGAGGCGAGACGATTCCAGGTCACCGGCGTCTGCGGCATTCCCGCCACCGCCAAGGCCATCTCGGCCAACCTGACGGTCGTCGCACCGCAGCAGCCGGGCTTCTTGACCCTGCTGCCCGGCGACTCGCTGCTGGACCTCTCGACGACCAGCAACCTGAACTTCCGTGCCGGGGAGGTGCGCGCCAACAACGCGATCGCGCTGCTGTCCTACTCGGGCACCGGCACCATCTACGTCTTCGCCGCTCTCGCGGGCACCGCCCACGCGCTGCTCGACGTCAACGGCTACTTCCAGTAGAGCGCTCCACCGGTCGGCCGGCACGCCCGGCCCAGCCGGGTGCCTCAACGGCTGATCAGATGGGGCCAGCCATAGGCGAGAAGTGCCACCACCGCGGCGAGAAGGGACCCTATGCTCGCCCAAAGGGACCAGCGCGCAGAATCTCTTGCCGCCTGCACGGCCGAGAGCGATAGCTCGAGCTGAAGCCGGAGCGCTTCCAAGCCGCCGCGGTAAGCCGTATCTGAACCAGCCGTTCCGACAAGGCCAGTGTTTATGGCCTCGTCGATGTCCTTTTCAATTGCTTCGTGATCTGACTTCTTCATGCGTACCCCTGGGTTGCCTTAGAAGTAAGGCGGCGCCTCCGGCGAGAGCTAATACCCCACTACCATTTCCCTTGCCAAATTGCGTCTATACCAGGTAGGGGCTAACATCGGCGCGGAGGGGAACGTCCAATGAACATCCGCACCGGGCAGCGCAAGATGACCTACCAGGACCTCCAGGCCCTGCCGGATGACCTCCTGCGGCACGAGCTGATCGACGGCGAGCACATCGTGAGCGCGGCACCCATCGTGAAGCACCAGCGCGTGGCGCTCAACATCGCGTTCGCCATCATGGCCTTCGTCCGGCCGCGCCGGCTCGGCGAGGTCTTCATGGCGCCGCTCGACGTGCTGTTCTCACGCTTCGACGTGGTCGAGCCTGACGTGCTCTACGTCTCCGCCGCGAACGCGGACCGGCTGCTGGAGCGGTACATCGACGGCGCTCCCGACCTCGTGATCGAGGTCCTGTCGCCGTCGAGCCGTCGCATCGACAAAGTTCGCAAGCTGAGCCTCTACGACGCCTATGGCGTCGAGGAGTACTGGCTCGCGGATCCCGAGCCCGACACCTTGGGGATCTACCGCCGCACGCCCGCTGGGCAACTGACGCTCCAGGAGTCGCTCTCGCTCGCCGCCGGCGACGTCCTGGAGACCCCGCTCCTGCCGGAGCTCAGCATCCCCCTGGCCGAGATCTTCGGCTGAAGGCTCGCCGCCCGTCGGGCGGCGGCGAGCGCTTCCGGAACCCGCTCGGACCGGCTTACTTGATCTCGGCCAGCATCTGGCGCGCGCTCTGCGCCTCGGGATCGTTCGGCGCCAGCTGCAAGAAGGCCTCGAGGTGCTCCTTGGCGCGCGCCAGGTCGCCGGTGTTGGTGTAGCAGAGCCCCAGCATGTAGTGGGCGCGGGCATTCTTCGGATCGGCCTGGAGCACGCTCTCGAAGACCTTGGTCGCCTCCGGGATGCGGTTGCCGTTGTAGAGCTCGATGCCATGGTTCAGAGGATTGGAGGCGTCCCCCTTGGCGCTGTCCATGGCCGCCTTGGCCTGCTGGGCGCGCGGGTCCTTGAGATCGGCCAGCACCTTGTAGCGCAGCTGCAGGGCCGACAGGCTCTGGGGCGCGGCGGCCACCCAGCGGTCGGCCACGTCCAGCGCGGCGCGGTGATCCTGCTTCGTGAGATAGATGTTGGCGAGCGCCCCATAGGCCGGCTCGAGGGTCCGGTCCACCTCGATCGCGCGCTTGAGATCCGCCGTCGCGTCCTCCACGTGCTTCTCGCGCAGCGCGTCGGCCGCCTCGTTGTAGAGGCTCACCGCGACGTCGCGCGCCAGCTCGGGGCCGGGATGGCTGGCCGCCAGCTCGGCGAGCGCCTGGGCGGCGCGCTGCTTGTCGCCGAGGCCCCTGAGCGCCTGGTAGCGGTCGATCATCACCCGCGGCTTGCCGGGCTCGAGCGCCAGGGCGCGGTCGGCGGCCGCCAGCGCGTCGGCGGGCCGGTGCTGCTCGAGGTAGAGACCGGCCAGGATGGCATGCGCCTCCGCCAGCTTGGGATCGACGGTCGCCGCCTGCTCGAACTTCGCGGTGGCGGTCGGCATGTCCTTGGCCTTGAGGGCGGCGACGCCCTCGTTGTAGGCGACGGCGGAGTCGTGCCTGGCCTTGGCCTCGGCGGCGTCCTTCGGCGGCGGAGCCGGCGCCGCCTTGCCGGAGGACGCGGCTGCTTGTCCGGCAGGCGGCGCGCCAGGAGCGGCCGCGCCGCCTGACTGCGAGCCCGCCGCGGCAGGCCCGGTGGCCGACTGCAGCGAATACTTCTCCCGGAGCGTGTCCTCGATCTTCGGCTTGAGCGGTTGCTCGAGAGTGACGTAGCCCTGCTTCTCGAGGTGGATGCTGTACTGGCGCTGCGCGTCCAGGATGATGGCGCTGAACTGGCCGTGGCCGTCGGTGGTCTTCTCCACCCGGTAGGTGGCCATGTCCGGGCTGGTGATGATCACCTTGACGCCGGCCAGCGGGGCGCCGGCGGCGTCGACCACGGTGCCGAGCACGCGGCCCTGGTCGGCGGCATGGGCGGCGGCGGCGAAGCCGGACAGCAGGAGCAGCGCACAGCCGAGCGCGCGGGCGGTAGCTCTCATCGGCAGCCTCCTGAGCTTGAAAAGGTCGCGGCGGAGGGCCCCGAAGACACGATCGCCACCCCACCACGGCAGCACGGAGTGCACGACTCGTGCCGCGGCGGGCAGGCGCCCGGCGGCGGATGTCTTCCCGGCCTCCGTTTGGGCGAGGCGTCCCAGGTCGGGGGCGCCGTGGCGGACTGCGATGCCTCGCCCAAACGGAGGCCGAGGAGACATCCGTCGAGCGGTCCGATCGGAAGCAATCAGAGCGGCGCCGGCCGCGGCGCCAACCGGCGAGTCGACGTCCGTGCTGGCACCGGCAGCGGGACGCTGAGGATCCCGGCGGGGAACCTCCCCGGGCCGTCTGATAGCATTCCTGGAGCACCCTGGGAGGAGGCGAGTCATGCTGGCGGAACAGATCGCGGAGATCGAGGCGGCGCTGGCGGAGGCCGGGCTCGACGGCTGGTTCTTCGCCTGCTTCCAGCACAACGATCCGATCGGCATGGATTTGCTGGGCCTGTCGGCGCCGGGGAAGCTCGTCACCCGCCGCTGCTACTACCTGGTGTCCCGGAACAAAGGTCCCGCCAAGCTGGTCCACGCGCTCGAGCCCGCGATGCTCGACCACTTGCCGGGCGGCAAGTCGGTCTATCTCACCTGGCAGGAGCACCGCGAGCAGCTGGCGCGGCTGGTGGCGGGCCACCGGCGGCTGGCAGCCCAGTACAGTCCGGGCAACGAGCTGCCGAGCATCTCCCGGCTCGACGCCGGCACCGCCGAGCTGCTGCGCGCCGCGGGCGTCGAGCTGGTCTCGGCCGCCGACCTGGCCCAGCGGTTTGCCGCCTGCTGGAGCGCCGAGCAGCTCGCCGGACACCGCCGTGCCGCCGCCCACCTGCTGGCGATCGTGCACGCCGCCTTCGCCCGGGTCGGCACCGCTTTGGCGCGAGGCGACGAGCTGGACGAGTACGCGGTGCAGCGCGGCATCCTGGACGCCTTCGAGCAGGCCGGGCTGTGGAGCGAGAGCGATCCGATCGTCGGCGTCAACGCCCACAGCGCCGACCCTCACTACCAGCCGGGCCCCGGCCACTCGTCGCCGATCCGGCGCGGCGACTTCCTGCTCATCGACCTGTGGGCCAAGGAGCGGGCGCCGGACAGCGTCTATGCCGACATCACCTGGTGCGGCGTGTGCGCACCGTCGCCGACCGACCGCCAGGCGGAGATCTTCGGCTACGTCGCCGCGGCGCGCGACGCCGCCCTGCAGCTGGTCCGCAGCCGTTACCCGCGGCAACCGGTCCAGGGCTTCGAGGTCGACGACGCCGCCCGCGAGGTCATTCGGAAGGCCGGCTACGGGGAGCGCTTCTTCCACCGCACCGGGCACTCGATCGGCACCTCCGATCACGGCCAGGGGGCCAACATTGACAACCTCGAGACCCACGACACGCGGCGGCTCCTGCCCATGACCTGCTTCTCGATCGAGCCCGGGATCTACCTGCCGGGCGACTTCGGGGTGCGCAGCGAGATCAACGTCGTGCTGCTCCCCCAGGCCCCGGAGGGCCCGGAGACCCCGGAGACTACCGGCGTCGAGGTCACGGGCGGCCCGGCACAGCGGGAGCTGCTGCGCCTGCTGTGATGGCCGCCCGGCGCTCGGTTCCTGGCTCCGATGGCCGCGCCGCCTGATCCGGATTCGCCGCCGCCGCCACCCGCATCGGCCGCACCGGCTGCCAAAGTGGCGGAACCTCTCGCGGCCGCCCTGACCCGCGAGGCCCTTGGCGACTTCGCGCCGGCCCTGTTGCTGCTGCCGGCCACCGAGCGGGCACGGGTGCGGACACTGCTCGCATACGCCTGCACGTTGATGGCCTGCGCCGGCCAGGATGGGGTGGAAGGGGAACGCCTGGCGCAGATCGACCGCTGGGAGGCCGGCCTCGAGCGTGCCCTGGGAGGTGAGACCCGGACGCCGCCGATCTGCCTGCGCATGGCGCGGGAGAACGCCCGCCGCCGGTGGCCGGCCGACGCTCTCGACGAGCTCGCCGCGTGCGCCCGCCGGCGCGTCCTGCGGCCGCGGCCGGCGACCGCCGCCGACGCCGGATCGGATGCCCGCAGCCTGGCGCGGGCGGCGGGAGGCGCCCTGCTCGAGACGCGCCTCAATGCGGAGGTCAGCGGCTTCGCCGGCGCGCTGGTCCGCCTGCATGCGCTGCAGCACCTCGGCGCGGCGCTGGCGCGCGGCCGCTGCCCACTGCCGGCGGACGAGGGACAGCCTCTCGCGGGCGAGGCCCTCGGCGAGGCGGTCCGGCGCGAGTGCGCCCGCCTGCGCCCCTGGCTGCTGCGCGCACCCCGCGGCCTGGTCGAGTTGCCGGTGCCGTACCGGCGGGCCGGCGTGTTCTCGCTGCTCGCCGCCCTGCGCCTGCTGTCGGACATCGAAGAGGCTGGAGCACGGGTGCTGTCCGCGCCCCCGCACCTGCCGCCCGCGACGCGCGTCGGGATGCTCGCCCGAGCACGCTGGTTCGGGCTGCGCTTCGGCCTGCCCTGAGACGAAATTCCCTGAGTAGGCCTCAAAAGCTACATCGAAGCGCCCTCTCGTGCCTCGGGGCCCGCCGGCAGCCGATGCACTACGCGTCTAATCAGTACGTATCGCCGGGCTGGAGTGCCAGGACCTCGCAGGCGACACCCAGGTCCTCGAGCGCCTCGACCAGCTTCCGCGGCGTGCCGGTGAGCACCGGGAAGGTCCCCCAGTGCATCGGCACGACCTTGCGGACGTTGAGGTAACGGCACGCGCGGGCCGCCTGCTGCGGGTCCATGGTGTAGAAGTCGCCAATCGGCAGGAAGGCGAGCTCGGGGCGGAAGAGCTCGGCGATCAGCTGCATGTCGGAGAACAGCGCGGTGTCGCCGGCATGATAGAACGTGAAGCCGCCCGGCAGCTTGACGATATAGCCGGCCGCCATGCCGCCATAGACGATCCGATCGCCGTCCATGAGGCTGCTCGAATGGTCGGCGCGCACCATCGTCACGGTGAGATCGAGCAGCTCCTGGGTGCCGCCGACGTTCATGCCCGAGCAGTTCTCGACCCCTTGCGACTGCAGCCAGGTGCAGATCTCGTAGGAGCCCACGACGTGGCGCGGGCGGTGGCGCCGCGCCAGCTCGACGGCGTCGCCCATGTGGTCGCCGTGGGCGTGGGTGATCAGCATCGCGTCCAGGCGGTCGAGGCTCTGCAGCTCCTCGGGACAGGCCGGGTTGCCCATCACCCAGGGATCGATCAGCACGACCTGGCCGCCGGGCAGGGTGCAGCGGAAGGTCGCGTGGCCCAGCCAGGTGAAGCTGGGACGCGGGTGTTGATTGGTCATGTCCCCCCCTCTCGAGAAGGGGGCTATTCTATCCGACGCTCCGGCCCTGGCGGGTCAGTTCCCAGGTCCCCCGCCGCCGTCCCCCCTGGCGCCCTTTGGGCGAGGGGTCTCAAGGGAACCGACCGCGGACTTCGCGTGCCTCGCCCAAAGGGCGATAGGGGGATGGCGGAGGGGGACGAAAGGGGAACTGACCCGGATCGTTGGAATAAGATGGGACCCACCCGCCCGCGGGAGCGAGGACGCAGAGGACATGCCCGGCAGAGAGATAGACGTCATCGTCGTGCCGTACGACGTCGAGCGTGGCGACACGCCGGGGGCGCGCGGCGCGCGCGAGCTCGTGTCCCGCGGCTTGCTGGCCGAGGTCGAGCGGCGCGGCCTGGGCGTGCACGTCTCCGAGATTCCGGTGCGCCGACCGGAGGCCGGCAAGGCGGCTGTGGTGGCCGAGATCGGCCGCAGCGTGGCGCGAGCGGTGGCCCTGGCGCACTCGCAGCGCCGCTTCCCGCTGGTGGTGTCCGGAGGCTGCCTGGTGGCCGTCGGCGTGGTGACCGGGCTGCAACGGACTGGGCGCGAGCTGCGGGTGGTCTGGATCGACGCCCACGGCGATTTCAACACCCCCGAATCCACGCCGAGCGGCTACTGGGACGGCATGGCGCTGGCGGCAGTGTGCGGGCGCAGCCTCCCCGAGGTCTACAAATCGGTCGAGCTGCGGCCGATCCATTTCCGGAACGTCGTGCACCTGGCGGGGCGCTGCTTCGACCCGCCCGAGGTCGAGGACTTCGAGCGCCTGCACCTCTCCGTCATCCCACCGGAGGAGGTCGGCTCGGAGTGGTGCCTGCGCCTGCTGGCCGAGGACGCCGAAGGAGCCGCCGCCAACCGCGAGCTCTACCTCCACGTCGATCTCGACGGCCTCGATCCGCGGGATGCTCCGGCGGTCACCTTTCCCTGCCCCGGCGGTCCGCCGCTCGATGCCATCCTGGCCTGCTTCGCGGCCCTCAAGCTGCCGGCCGCCATGACCCTGTCGACGGCGAGCTTCGCCGGCGCGGACGTCGAGCAGGCGGAGCGCACGCTCGACACGTGCCGCCGCCTGCTCGACGCCTTCCTGCTCCGTGACTAGCCTGGCCGGACGGCGTCCGGTCCTACACCTGGAACTGCTTGAAGAAGTTGTCCCGCAGCTTGGCGTTGAACGCGTGGTCGGTGAGCCGGTAATAGATGGTCTGGGCGTCGCGGCGCGGGGCGACCAGCCC
>Ga0210384_10006780_pt1 | contig 12148 bp, 13 predicted proteins | sample IncBWH2MmetaG_FD_160574 | JGI IMG/M metagenome (GOLD analysis project Ga0210384, IMG submission 160574) | Forest soil microbial communities from Barre Woods Harvard Forest LTER site, Petersham, Massachusetts, United States - Inc-BW-H-2-M | ecosystem: Environmental > Terrestrial > Soil >... | reverse complement strand
AGTGCACGACGATCACCGGCGAGCGTCCCTGCGGGTAGAGCTCCTCGGAGGTGCCGATGTAGGTCTGGTGCTGATGGCCGGAGAGCACCAGGTCCACCCCGGCGGCCGAGAACAGCTCCATCGCCCGGCGGGCGTTCGCGAGCACCCGCCGGCGGCTGACGCCGGGCGGCGGGATCAGGTCGTGATGGGGCACCGCCACCCGGAACTGCCCGGGCGGCGCGGCGGCCAGCAGCTCGCCGACCTCACGCAGCCGGCGCGACGTGATGCGGCCGCCCTTGATCGTCCAGTTGAACGCGGTGTTGATGCCGATCACCACCATCTCGCGGTCGCGGTAGACCGGCTCGAGCTCACGGCTGAAGTGCGAGCGGTAAGCGCCAAACGGATTGAAGATCCGCTCCCAGACGCGGTACATGGGCACGTCGTGGTTGCCAGGGACGACCAGGGTCGGCACATGGCTGCGATGGATGCGATCGACGAAGCTCCGGGCCTCCTGGAATTGCCGCGGCTTGGCGCGTTGGGTGAGATCTCCCGAGATCACCACCAGGTCGGGGCGCTGGCCCTCGATCAGCTCGAGCAGACCTTCCGCGACGCGCGGGAGATGAGGCGGTCCGAAGTGGACGTCGGAGCAGTGGATGAGGATGGGCACGGCCGGGGCGGCCGCCGCTACTGTCCCGCGCGGGGGGCCACTAAGTCTCGAGCTCCTGGCCCAGGAGCGAGCTCACGTTCTTCGCCACCTCGGCCGCGGCGAAGCTCGACACCGCGGTGACGATGGCGGGACCGTGCGCGCGCCCCACCAGGAAGCCGCCCAGCGCCGCCACCGCCAGGGTCGGCACCGGGTAGGCGCGCACCAGCTCCTTCCAATCCAGACCCTCGGGCAGCACGCTGTCGAGGAGATCGTGAACGACCGCTTCGACCTTCGACGAGAGATTCTCAGGCATCGCCTGCCTCCTCAGGTCACCTGCCACACCCGGCGGGGCGCGCCCGGTCGGCACCCTGCTGATATCCGGCCGCTCCCGGAGCAGTATAGCGGCGCCGGGGCGCGAATGTCGCGCGCGGACGGTCAGCGGGTCCAGCGGTCCGGAGAGGTCCAGTGGCCGGGCGAGTCCGGCGGGTGGAACGGGTCAGGCGGCCCATCATCACCCGCCGGGGCCTTCAGTCGTCGTCGCGGCGCCGCACCACCAGCCCGATGAGGAAGCCGACGCCGGCGGCGATCAGCACCGCCTTGCCGGGGTTCTCGCGCACGTACTCGCCGACGTCGCGGCTCATGCGGTTCACCTCGGACCGGGTGCGCTTGTAGCTCTTCTGCACCTTGTTGGCGGTGTCGCGATAAGTGTCGCGGGCGGCCTCGGCGCTCTTGCGGATCTCCTTGGTCGCGCGCTCGGCGCCGCGGCGCACGTCCTTCGAGACCTGCTTGTACCGCTGCTGCACGTCGTCGCTCAAGCGCGAGAACTTCTCGCGTGCGGCGGCCACGCTCTCGGATACTGCCTCGGCTGCCTTTTCGGCACTTTCAGCCAAGCCTGAATCGGCCATGATTGCCTCCTAGTTGAAATGGACGGCGGGCGCTGGCGCGCGGCACAGCCGGCGTAGTACCCGATGCCTGATCTTGTAGCAGGATCCGTGCCGCACCGCGGCTCTCGCCGCCGCCGGCGGCCGTCCGGGGCGTCCGGGGCCGCTGGGCCGCCGGGCCCCAGGGCCGCAGGGCCGCAGGGCCGCCGCAAGAGGCGATACGCTAGACTCCGACCCATCGTCCGCAGCCTGCCGCGGCCGGGACCAGAGCAGGAGCGGACCCGCGCGGCGTATCCCTTCGAGGGAGAAGAGCCCGCGCCGACCGCCGACCATGGACGACCGCGACACCGCAGCGAGGCAGGACGGCCGCACGCCGCCGCGCCTGCCGTTCCTCCGCAAGCTGGGCCGCTTCTTCGCGCTCACCCTGCGGCAGAGCCACGAAGACTCGATCTACCTGACCGCGTCGGCCCTCGCCTTCGTCACCATCCTGTCGTTGGTGCCGCTGCTCGCGGCGCTCTCCTTCGTCGGCACGCGCGTCTTCAGCCAGTACCCGGAGAAGAGCCTCGAGGTCTTCGTCCAGGTGCTCCCGTACTCGGAGAAGACGCTGACCGACAAGCTGCGGGAGTTCCTCGACCAGGCCGAGACGATGCACGGCGTCGGCCTGGCGGCGCTCTTCGGCACGACGCTGCTCGCCTTCGCCACCATCGAGGAGACTTTCAACAAGATCTGGAACGTCTCCCGGCGGCGGCCCTTCCGCTACCGCCTGCTCACCTTCTTCCTGCTGATGTTCTGGGGCCCGCTGCTGATCGGCGTCACCTTCTCGAGCCTGCTCCTGCTCCGCCAGACCCCGGCGATGCGTGAGCTGGTGCAGGGCTCGGTGCTCCTCCACCTCACCCCTTTCCTGGCCACCGTGGTGGGCCTCACGCTGCTCTACTGGCTGGTGCCCTCCACCGGGGTGCGTCTGCGCAATGCCCTGGCCGGCGGCCTCTTCGGCGCCATCCTGCTCGAGATCCTGCGCCAGTCGTTCGGCTACTATGTCGAGTTCTTTCGCGGCGTCAGCACCGTCTACGGCAGCTCGGCCTTCGTCCTGCTGTTCATGATCTCGATCGAGCTCACCTGGACCATCGTCCTGCTCGGCAGCGAAGCCGCCTACACCGCCCAGCACTTCCAGCTGCTGACCCGCGGCCTGCACACCCACCCGCCCGTGGCCGCGAGCTGGGTGGGGCTCGCCGCCCTCGCCTTCCTCGCCACCTCCGGCGGCGCAAGCCGCCCGGGCCGCCGGCGCCGCTCGAACGTGGAGGGCAAGCCGCCGCCGTCGAGCGAAGAGCTGGCCAGCCATCTCAGCCTGCCGGCGCGCGACCTCGAGCGCGCCTTGCACCCGCTCCTGGCGCAAGGCCTGCTGCGCGAGACCCCTGGCCGCGGCTACGTCCTGGGCCGCGATCCCTCCGAGCTCCGTGTCGAAGAGGTCTTCGACGCCTACGAGCACCGCGCCCGCCGCAGCGTCGAGCACATCGGCACCGACCTCCGCGACCGCCTCGAGCGCTGGGTGGAGCTCCTGGCCAGCATCCGCGCCGAGCGCCTCGGCCCCTTGACCCTGGCCGAGCTGCTCGCGGACCCCGACTGCGCGAGCGCGGCCGGCGGCACGGACCCGAGCGACGGTGCCGCGAGCGGGGAGACCACGAGAGGCAAGCCGGGAACGGCCGGTGCGGCGTCGACCGCATGCGTGCCCGCGCTGACCGGCACCGCCGAGAAACGGTGACGCCGGGCGGGGGCCAGGCCATGCCGGGGAGACTCAGAGAAAGGGATTGACGACCTCGAGACCCTCGATCCGATGCCCGGCCTTGAGGTCCTCCGAATACAGCACCGAGCACCCCGATCGCGTCGCCGCCCGCACGATCAGCGCATCCCACACCGAGAACCCATGCAGGCGATGCAGGTCGATCGCGCCCAGGATGTCCTCGAGGCCGATGAGAACGAGGTCGAACCGGGCGAAGAGCTCGACCTTGCGGCGGGCGATCTCGGCCGGGACCCCCAGCTTCCGAGTGGCGGCCGCGAAGTACTCCTGCAGGACCTGGCTCGACACCACGCCGCTCGACCTACGGCGGCAACCTTCGAGCAGCGCGAGAGCGGCCTCCTGCTTCCGGGGCTCGCCGCGGTCGTCGGTATAGACGAGAACGTTGCTGTCGAGGAAGCTACGACCGGGCATGGATCTCGTCGCGGTCGAACCTCCAACCGCGGGAGTGCCCCCCGCTCTCCAGCGAGAGCCGCCGCAGCTCGGCGATCTCGTCCTCGACCGGCGACCGCGTGGCCAGCTGTTCCAGGTACTCGCGGACCAGCTGGTTGACGCTCTTGCCCATCGCGGCAGCCACCTTCCGCGCCTCCGCAAGAAGCCGTTCATCCAGGGAGAGAGTCAGGTTCATGGGATCCACATAATACGTGCGCACAGCCTCCGTGTCAACGCCGCTGCCAGTGCGATTGCCGCGCCGCGTCGCCGCAGGTACAATACGCGCCTCTCGTGGGGCAGTAGCTCAGCTGGGAGAGCACCACGTTCGCAACGTGGGGGTCGAGGGTTCGAATCCCTTCTGCTCCACCAATTCACTCGCTTGGCCCGGAGGTCCCTTCTAAATGCTTGACCCAGGCTGGCCTCCAGCCAAAGCCGTGCGCTCAGGTCATGGTCGAAGTCTCTTCTTCCAACTGGGCGGCCCCGGGAGCCAGCCCCAGGACAAGCAGGGTCGGAATAAGTACCGCCTGAATTGCTGTCTTAGCGATCTTTGGATCGTAGATCATCTCTCGATCGAGTACATCGTGGTGAGCAACGTAGTTCCGCAGGATGACCAGATTCCCGCACGATACCAGGATTTGCTTCGTTGCCTCATCACCGAAAGCTATGTCGGTAAGCGCGATAAACGGATCTCTCGGATTCACCTTAAGATCGTGGAGTTGATCTTTGGTCTTGAGGACTCCTTCCAGTTCCCTAACCCCTTGCTCAACCTCGCAGGCGAGGTCTCTTCCTCTCGCGTTCAACATCTCTCTCACGGCCTCCAAGAAGATCGTCCTGTTGTTTCGGGGTAGCGATCTGATTCCACCGTGCGCAAAAAGGTAACGCTCTTGGAAAATTTTCTCTGCATGAAGAGTACAAAGGATGAGGTATTCCATTGGAGTACTAGCTCGCAACCCGATCCTGTCCTCTTCCGCAGGCGCCATATGCTCATGAAGGCGCATGAACGCCACACAGAACCGACGAAAGGCCACCGCCTCACTGATGGATCCCCATCGGCTGACTATCGCCTCTAGCCGCTGCACGTCAAGCTGATTACTGCCTAACTCGCTAAGGTCGCGAAGGTATAACCAGGCTCGCCTGGGAAACGTCCGCTTCGCATCGAGTACCTCAAAAGGGCAGCGCGACCGGCATCGGTGCCCAGCCGTGGTTCATGCGATCCTTTGGGATTCCCCAGAACGGATCATCCAGGTCCATCGGCTCGCCAGTCACCGCAGCCAAGAAATTCACCGCGCGGAAGATGTCCTCTTGCAGTAGTCCGAAAAGCTTGCGCGGACGTGCCTTAGTATCGCCTCCCCATTCCCATCTCTGCCACTCGGCGAGCAACACATCGCGAATGGTTCTCTTCAGTTGCTCAGGCGTGATGGCCAGGTGGCTAAGAAGTAGTGATGCAGCCTCGTACATTACCTTCCACTCGGTCCTCTTCTGCGACCAAATTGCCAGCAATGTCCGGTAGCGTGAGATCCAATCAAAGATGGGCTGATTCTCTTGCCATCGTTGCCGGATGCTTCGTAGCCGTCGCTGTGAGTCCTCCCTAATCTGCGGAAGTGACCGCCGGATCTCATCAATTCGAATAACTGCGTCTGGTGTATCCAGGATCGGCTCGATGAGTTGCGCCTCGGACAAGACCTCGGACAGCTCGTATGCCTGCCAGTAAGCAAAGTAGTCAATCCAGGGAAAGATCTGTTCTTGTCGCTTGGCATCGTAGATGGGTGTAGGTTCCTCCACACCTGGCCCTGACGCTATAGCGTGAAGAAGAGCGTGAGTGCGGAGCTCAGAATTAGGGTCATCCAGAAAATGGACGAACCAATCACCAGTGAGGTCCCTCCGTCTCCAGGTGTAGGGATGGGTACAGCGAGAGTAAAGCTCGGAAGCCCAAGCTTCACTGTCCAGCAGCTGATGCCCCTCGAAGATCGTCTGTGGCAACCGAACTCGAAGGATGGGGCGCAGCCATCCATTGCGGACAACCTCACGTAAATCGATACTCGGCGGAAGGGCTACGCCTACTCTGTCCAGGAAATCACCGAACCCATGATGGCGTGAACCAAGCGCTGGGATGTAGCGGCAGTCTTCGTCCTCGGGATCGATCAAAAAACTCATCACATCCTCATCTTATCAACTCTTCTGACGAGAACGCGACGCCAGTGGTCGACGAGGACTTGAGCCGCTGCTCGAGCGCCTGCTTGAAAGCAAGGGGCATCGCGTAGCGGCGGGTCACAGCGCACCCTTCGATGCACGGTCGAGCGAGGCGTTGAGCTCGGCGCCATCCTTACCCGAGATGAGCCCGCGGCGTCGAGCCTGGAGCACGGCCTGGCGGACCAGGTCGGAGGCGACGTTCGCCTCCAGGCAGTCGCGAAGGGTTCTTCGCGGCGACGTGATCGGGACCGCCAAGAACCCCGCGCGTTCGTTATCGCTGATGTCGGCGTAGTGCAGCACGAGGCCGGCCGGCACGCGCAGCCGCCGGCGCCGCCAGCTCGCCGGGAGCGTCATGTGGACCTTGGAGGGCAGTACGTCGGAGAGGTCGTGCAGTGCGAGCGCCGTCTCATGCGAGAAAGCGCCGGCCTGAGCGGCCCAGAGCCAGAGCACAACGAGATCCTCATGCTCGCTGGCCGGGAAGTGAACGAGGCGATAGATGCCCCGCCGCTCTCGCACGACCCTTCCGTTGCCGAGGTACTTGCGAAGCAGTTGCGGTGAGTAGCCAGCCGCGGCTGCCTGGCCGGTCGTGAAGTAGCCACTTTGAACCTGCGCGACACCGAAGAGCGCATTCCAGTCTGGCGATCTTCCGTAAGGCGAGGCGGTCGTAATCATTGCGCGCAAACATTAACCCGGGGTTTAGTTTTGTGCAACACGCGCCCTTGCTTACGGGCGGCGCCCCGACCTCCGACACCGCGCGGGCGATCCCAGCGCGGCGGGCGGAGGCTCCGCCTGACGGCCCGGCCTCAGGTCGGGTAAGATTGTCTGGTGCCCGTCGATGACGAATCCCCGACCGTCACTCTCAGCACCGAGGTGCCAGCGGCTCTCTTCGAAGAACTGCATGCCTTGGTGGTGAATGGCTGGTCCCGCGATCTCGACGACCTCGTTCTGGATGCGCTCCGGCGATATGCGGAGTCCCACCGCGAATCACTGATGGAAGGGTTCGTTCGCGAGGACATCGATTGGGGACTGCACGGAGGTGACTGAGGGCCAGGCCGAGGTCGTATGTGACGCCGGCCCTCTGATCCATCTCGACGAGCTGGGTTGTCTGGATCTTCTTTGCGACTTCCCCTTGGTCCTCGTGCCGGAGGACGTGTGGCGGGAGGTCGAGCGCCATCGGCCGGCCGCTCTCGACCAGGAGACGGTACTCCTCCAAGCGCGTCCCGTGTCGATCCTCGCAACGCCAGCTTTCGAGGCGCTGGCGCGGGCGCTGGCTCTCGACCGTGGGGAGCAGGCCGCCCTGTCCCTCTCCATGGGCCGACCCGGCTCGCTTTTCTTGACCGACGACTCTGCGGCCCGGCTCGCCGCGCGGGCACTCGGCGTCCGCGCGCAGGGCACGATAGGGGTACTCGTGCGTTCGATCCGACGTCAACAGCGGACCCGCGAGCAGGTACTGGAAATGCTGCGGGACCTCCCTGCGCTGTCGACCCTCTACATCCGTCCCGGCTTGCTGGCGGAGATCATTCGAGAAGTCGAACGAGTGTGACAGCCATGACCTCTGCGAGGGCCGAGAAGACGCTGACGAGATTGCTCTTCCCAGAGCCGTTACGGCCGACGAAGTCTGTCGGGTTGTCGAACGTGATGCTCGCGGAAGGACCGGGAGCTCGCCGGGTGCCGCGTAGCGGGCCAGTACGAGGTTGGGGACGCCGAGCGCGTGCGCGTGGCGCACGAGTCGCGTCTGGACCGACTGCGCGAGCCCCATGGTCACGCGGCGACAGCCTCGACGTACGGGCGCATCACTCGCTCGACGCGGCAAGCGCGGGCCGCGCGGTCGAGCTCTTCCATGGTGAAGCGCCGCTTCCGCCAGGCGTCCCGCAGAGCTTCCACCGCGACGTCGATGCCTACGCGGTGACGAGCCTTGAACAGGTCGGCCAGTGTCTTGGCGACACCGTAGACCCTTACCCGTTGCCCTTCGAGCTCGTGAACCTCGATCCCCTCGTGAAACGCGGGACCGCTGAACTGAACGATGCGGAGGCGGGGGTACAGGAGCCGTGGCGGGCGGCGGCCCCGCTCGATGGCCAGCCAAACCTCGGCCGGAAGCTGGGTGCCGATGCCATGAAAGCTCAGCGCCGACAGGAGGCAAATGACCGCGCCCGGTGCCGTCGCGGCAGCGAGGACCAGGCCGTGATGCTCTGTGACCTCGGAGCCGGCGAGGCGATAGCGCCCGCGGGCGATCCGCTCGAGCGTCCCATCGGCCACGAGGCGCGTGAGCTGGTGGCTGTGAATCCCCGCCCGGGACACGTCCTGCGTCGAGACGAAGCCATGCGCTTGGGCGAGGCCGATGAGGCGCTCGCGATCCGTGGTCGCCATTGTGGGAAATCGTATCCAGTTGCTGACATGTGTCAACAGGTTCACACACGTGCCCTACCGGTTCCGCGATCAGCAAACCCGTCGCCAGCCCCCTTCGCGAGTGAGACCCGCGCTCGACTCTTTTGTCCTAGCTACAAGGACAATAATGGCGTATATTGTCTTTCGGTAGATGACAATCTCCCATGACCTCCTGCGCCTGAAGCTCGCCGAATCGCTGGCCGCGGATTCGCCGGCCCTGACGCGGCGCGACGTCGTGCTGCCCGGCATCCCCGGCAAGGCGTTCGCGGTGATCGGCGTGCGCCGGGGCGGGAAGACGTCCTTCCTGGCCCAATGCCGGGCCGATCGACTCGCCGCCGGCCGCCCCCGCGAGGCGCAACTCCTCGTATCGTTGGAGGACGAGCGGCTCGCCGGCTCGACCGTGGCCGACCTCGGGTGGCTGCTCGACGAGCACGCACGCCAGTTCCCTGGGCTGCGCGAAGCGGGCGCGATGACGCTCTATCTGGACGAGGTGCAAACCGTCCCGGGCTGGGAGACGCTCGTCCGCCGCCAGATGGACCGGGGGGGCGTTGAGCTCTTCGTCTCGGGCTCCTCGGCCAAGCTGCTTTCGCGCGAAGTGGCCACCAGCCTGCGCGGCCGGGCGATGGAGGTGCTCGTCCACCCCTTCAGCTTCCGCGAGGCGCTGCGGCATGCCGGAGCCGAGCCGAAGCTACCGTTCGAGCGCCTCCGCCCCGCGGACCGCGCGACGCTGGACCGGCAACTGCGCCGCTACCTCGCCGAGGGCGGTTTTCCGGAAGCGCAGGGGGCCACACCGCGTGACCGCGGCGCGCTGCTCGGGGGGTACGTGGACGTGGTGGTGCTGCGCGACGTGATCGAGCGCCACGCAGTCAGCAATCCGCTGGCGCTGCGCTGGATCGAGCGGCAGCTCCTGGCCAATCCCGGCGGGCCGTTCTCGGTCAAGAAGCACTACGACACGCTGCGCTCGCAGGGAGTGCGGGTGGGCAAGGACACCTTGCACGACTATTTGGCATACCTGGAGGATGCGTTCCTGGTGCGCACGGTGGCGATGCACAGCGCATCCGAACGTCAGCGGATGGTGAACCCGCGCAAGGCCTATCCGGTGGACCCGGGGCTCATCGCTCTCTTCGAGCGCAGCGGCCGGGCGCACCACGGCCGGGCGCTCGAGACCGCGATCCTGCTCGAGCTGGAGCGCCGCGGCTTCGAGCTCGCCTATGTGCGCACGCCCGAGGGCTACGAGGTGGACTTCCTCGCCCAGCGCGGCGGCGACCCCCCGCTCCTCGTCCAGGCATGCCTCGAGAGCGAAGGCGACGAGACCTGGGCCCGCGAGCTGCACGCGCTCGACAGAGCGGCCGCGGCGCACCCCGACGCCCGCCCCTTCCTCGTCACCCTCGACGCCGTGCCGCCGAGCCGGCCCCTGCCCGACAGGCTCACCTGGGCCCCCGCCGCTCGCTGGCTGCTGGAGGAGATGTGAGCGTTCCCGACGAGAGGCTCCGGGAGGTCGCGCGGTCCCGCCGTTGACTGACAGACAACTATCATCTACACTTCCAGTCGGGGAGAGGAGCTGGAGCCACGGTGGCGGAAACGCGAAGGCCTGTCTGTGTGTTCCTCGTTCCTCTCGTCCGAGACTCCGATCGGAGGCCTCACCCCCCCATCCTGTGGCGGCTGCTTCAAGACGCGCTGATCGAGAGGTTCGACGCCATGACCGGTCCCGAGATGGTGCTCTACTACCGGAACGCCAAGCCGCTTGCAGGAACGTGGTCGCCACGCCAAGGAGCGGAGCCCGTGGAGGATCTGAGCCGAAAGTACACGGTCGCGATCACGGCTAAGCAGGTCGGAGAATTGCGAGATCTGCTACGTCGGGTGGGTAACTCCTTCGATCAGCGAGTCATGTACCTCGAAGTCGCAGGATACGCGGAACTTCTGGCGGTGCTACCAGAGCACGGATGGCTCGAGCTGAAGTAGCGCGAGCATCAAGGAAGGTCAGCGATGAAGAAGCGCACGTACCAGACGATCACAGGCAGGAACCTGGATCTAGGCAGGCTAACCGAGAAAGAACGCGCGTTCCTTGCCAGGATCCTTAGCAGGTACGGGAAGGCTCCGGAATGGTCGGCATTTTCGTCCTCGTGGACGGACGAGCTTCGGCGCTCGAAGCTGCCGACGGAGTCCATCACCTACCGGATCTGCCAGGATCTTGAGGCGCGCCTAGGCATCGCCCAGGGCAAGATTGCTCCGCCCGACTACCGCGACTACCTTGCCGATCTCATCGAAGAGCGTTGCGGCTCGCGCTACCGCTTCTGCAAGGACAGTGGCATCGATCCCGGCCACCTGAGCCGTGTCTTCGCCAGCCGCTCCGAACTGTCGCTTCACAGCCTCAAACTTATCCTCGAGGCGCTCCACGCCACCCTGCTTATCCGGCCCAGGGAGGAGTTGATCGAGCAAGTGGGCCCCAAGGACTCGGCCTCGATAAATATTTCAGCCATGCAGACTACAGCGACGGCCAGCGCAGCTGCAGTACAAGAGGTACCGGCCCTGATCTCCGAGCTGTATCGTATCGTTGATCGGCTGGAGGAGCTTTTCCCCGGCCGTCCATTCACGGTAGACGGACACCTCCTCGGGAGCATTGGTGAAGTACTTGCTGCCTATCGGTACAATCTCGATCTCAAGCGACCCTCGACACCGGGCTGCGATGCCGACAGCGTGCAGGACGGCAAGGTCGAAATCAAGACGACGCAGCGTCGCTCCGTGTCCTTTCGTTGCGAGCCGCCACATCGTCTCATCGTGTTCAGTCTGCTGCGGAATGGGCAACCTCAAGAGGTGTACAACGGTCCAGGTCGCACGGTCTGGCCGCACGTGGGTAAGCGCAACAAGAACGGCCAATATTCAATCACCCTCACGAAGCTGCGTGCGCTGGCCCAGCAGGTGCCAAGGGAAGATCGGTTAAAAGTCGCACGTCCTTTCCTACACGCTCATGACCATCTTGCTGAGTAGTTTCCCATCGGCAGCGGCCGACCCCGAGGGATGAAACTACCGCTTGTCTTCCGCCCAGTCCGCGCCGCCAAAGCGGCCTGGCGAGGCCCGGAACAGCCGTGAGCTTCATATCGGACACGGTCCCGTGACGAGCCTGGGATCGAGCCCGGGATCGCCGTTCGTCGATCCGAGAGCGTGCCCATCTCCTCGAGCGCCGCGCCCCGCTGCGTGTCTCACGGCAAACGCAGCGGATCTGGCGGAGCTTCACCAAATCCGGTCAGCGGCCCGGCCGTCCACGGTTGCCGAGCCTTCCTCCTGGGCAGGCGGAACAGATCCTCATTTACGCGCCACAGCCAGCGAGAGCCGACTAGCCACCGCACCGGGGAAGCTCCGCAGCTCCTCGGTCCCACTCCCTGCCCCCTCACACCTCCAGCACGATCCCTTCCGTGGCATGCAACGTCCGGCGCCTACCGCCGACCTGGCAGCAGGCTCTTGCCGTCCAGCCGCTCGGGCGGCGGCACGCGGTAGAGGTCGAGGATGGTCGGCATGACGTCGCCCATCTTGGCGCCGGCGGCGCCGGCGGGGTCGAGCTTGAAGTTGGTGAAGAGGATTCCCTTGACCAGCGGCGGATAGACCGAGCAGTGATCGCCTGACCAGATCTGGTCGTTCGGCTCGACGATGTTCTTGCCGATGCCGCCCAGGGTGTCCTGCCAGCCGACGCGGTAGCCCTCGTTGTTGGAGGGGATGAGATCGGGGATGAGCTCGGGGTCGAAGGTGCCGTACGCCTCCTCGCGGGTGAAGACGTGCGCGACCGGGTGCTCGCCGGTGGCCGGGTCGACGTAGGCTTGGAGGCCGCTGATGATGGCGGCCTCGACC
>Ga0210384_10006778_pt1 | contig 12150 bp, 12 predicted proteins | sample IncBWH2MmetaG_FD_160574 | JGI IMG/M metagenome (GOLD analysis project Ga0210384, IMG submission 160574) | Forest soil microbial communities from Barre Woods Harvard Forest LTER site, Petersham, Massachusetts, United States - Inc-BW-H-2-M | ecosystem: Environmental > Terrestrial > Soil >... | reverse complement strand
ACCGCTTGGCCGAGGTGATAGGAGAGATGGTTCGTGCGGCTCAGTAGGATGGCGAAGCGATTGCGCGAAGCATCTTTGGCGAAATCTTCTTCCGATACGGCCGAGTGCCTCTGGACCCAATCGGACCCAGACATTCTTTCAAACCCCTTCCGCAATTCAGCATTGACGACGTCCCATGCCCGGCGAACTTCTGCGTGCGAAGGAATGTCGGCTCGTGATTTGTCGGGATTCAAGACGAAGGCGACATCAAACTCGGGATGAAGTCGTTCTCCCAGCGACAATAGCGGGAGCATCGCGTCGTGTACGGCTGTCAGATGTCCCCACAAGTAAAGAAGCCTGTTCCTTCCAGGCGCTATTTCCCGCAGAATCTCCTCGGACGAGAGGCGTCCAAAAAGCTTGTCCGCGCGATCAATTTGGGCGTTCCATGTTTTCAGCCCGAGAGCTACGTAAGAACCTTCGTTTTCCATGGGTCCGTCTCCTGTCAACCACTCCGTTTCATTTGTATTTTGGAAAAGTCTTTCCGAACATGGGCGCGCCACTTTTCGATTGCTCTTCGGTGGCCTCATCCTGAATCACATCCCAATGTTCGACGAGTAATCCGCCCTCGATGCGCAAGATGTCGGCAGCGATCCAATTTACAGGGGCGCCGAATCCCGAAAACCGTCCGTGCACAATGACGGAATTGCCCTCCGCCACGATCGTTCCCGCCTCGTATTTCAACGATGGCGGAAGGCTCTTGATGAGATCGAACAGACCTTCACGACCGGGAGCGATATGAGCGCTATGTTGAATGTATTGCGGTGACCAGAATTGCTCCGCCGTTGCATAGTCACGCTTGTTGAAAAGCGTGTCGAAAGCCCTGAGCACCAGTGCTCGGTTCTTCTCTTCAAGCTCGCTGGCCATTGCTTGTTTCCTCCGATCCTGAATAATCGGTCCAGTTTCCGATTCATATTTCTTCTTTTAAGAGCCCAACTGAGCTCCGGCTGCTACTAAAAAAGGAGCTCGACGCGAGATTCGCAAAGGAGTCAAGTCCGCCCGTTGAGCGAGACTCTCTGCGCCTTCCCCCTTCAAGCCTCAATTGGGCGATGGAAAGCCGACCTCCGAACGACCCCCATTGAGATTCAAGTCGTCCTGGGTCAAGGGTGCGCCGATCTGCTCATGACCGTAGTGGTGTTCGTACACAACCCTGGATGCCGTCCAACTCCGAATCGCGTACCACTTCAAAGTGCACCGTCTCCCGCCGACGCCGGTGAAGTCGATCCTCCATTCGGAATGTGTCTCATTGGCGGTGTCCCGGGGAACCTCAGTCAGCTGAACCGACATCGACAATCCGGCAACCTCAGCCATCACGTGAAGCGGCAGCAGGAAATTTAATAAAAAGGGACGCACTCTCTCCTTTCCACGGATTGTCTCCGGCGAATCTTCACTGCTCACCTCGACATCATCGGCGTAAAATCTGTCAAAGATCTCCAGAAACTCTTCGTAGCTCCTGGCGATTTCGGCGCGCAGGATCGCCGCGTTCAGGGTTTGCTCGGCGGCCTGTGAGCTGTTGTATGCGTTGCCGTCGAACTGGCTAACGGTCACGAGATTATTTTCATGGGTCATCGGGTCCTCCATTAGGCTTGCGAGTTTTCGCGAGCTCTTGCTCCGTTCAAGAAAAAGAGCATGGACACGGGCTTGGTGCCTTTGTTTCGCCACGCGTGGCGCGTACCGTTTTGCACGACCACGTCGCCGCGGTTCAAATGCAGAGTCTCGCCGTCGTCCAACTCCAGCCACATCTCACCGTCGTAGACAACTGCATAGTCGACGGTATTCGTTTTGTGCATTCCCGGGTCTTCCTTTTCGAAGTGATCCGCTAATCCTCGCAGACGAACGAGCGCTTCTTGGTGTGCAGCCCCGGGATCAAAGGTGGGATCCGCGAAGACCGAACCGGGCGGAAAGGTCACGAAGTGCAGGCTGGTACCGCCAGGTCCTGGAACGACGGAGTCGGGATATCGATCAAACCTCTGCTCAGTGCTGAGGTCCGGAACCGCCGGGTTGACCCATATGAGCGTGTGCTCGTAGCCGGGAACAGTCTTGAACTCATAGGCCAGCAACGGTTCGTCGCTTTGGACGACGGCCTTTCCGTCTACATTTCCCGTGACGATGCGACGGTGGGCAGTCGGTTTCTTGCCACCCTTGGGCAACTCTCTTTTCTCAGAGGCCGTTCTATTCATGGCAATTTCTCCACTGGCAATTCTCATAAGCTGCTTCCCGAAATTCTCGTCTACAAACAAGCGCAACCGGTGCTACCTGAGCGCTGGCTTAAGCGGTGAGGGCCTTCCCGTGATACGCAGCCACAAAAACATCCCGCACAAATTGTTCAAACGAAGTCGGTGTGCTGTTCTCCGTCGAACGCTGCTCCTGCGCAGCGAGGAGTCCTGCGTTGATGGCCCAGAACATCTCGATGTACACCGCGGCTTTCTTCTGCGGCATGCCCGTTTGCTCTAACACCTGCTGCACCTGGTCGTACGGAAACTGCTCGTAGCGCAGATCCGGTTTGCCAATGCCGCGCGCAATCACCGCGGTAGCTTCCGTCATCGACAGGTCGCGCTGGCCAAGCAGTTCGCGCGTTTGTTTGCCGGAAAAATCCAGGTTTAGGAGGCGCTGCGCGGCGTAGTCGCCGACGTCTCGCGTCGCGATCATGGGCAGCTTCAGGTCGGGCAGCAGCGCATGCCCGAACAGTCCCATCCCATGAATCATGTCGATCGCCGCCAGATTGTTCTCCATGAAATACGCTGCTCGCAGGTGCAGAACGTTCAAACCGGTGATCCCGTTCAGTTTTTGCTCCGAAGAATGCAGACCCGCGACCGGTCCGGTGCCTTCCGGGACATGCGCCCCGTAGCTGCTCAAGTGCACCGCGTAGCGCAGACCGGACTCCGTCACGGCCCGCGCGATCGCATCGCTCTCTCGCTCTTGGTCTTCCCGGGAGGTAATCGGCGGCAACATCAAGTATGCTGCGCGCGCGCCTCTGAAGGCTTTGGTGAGTGTGACCGCATCGCTCACGTCGCCCGTGAACGCCTCCGCACCTTTACGCACAAAGCGCTGCAGTCGTCCTGCGTCGCGACCTACGACGCGCACCTTCTTGCGCCCCGATAGCAGGGTGTCGGCGATGATCGAACCGGTGTTCCCGGTCGCCCCCAAGATCACATACGTGGCATCCGTTACGACATCCCCCTTGTCTCCAAGACTGTTCATGTTCGTTTCTCCTTTCCTTAGGCACACCGTTTGGCGCTCAAAACAACGGCCGCTGATATGTGCGCATATAGAGGCAAGAAATTCACCGTTTCCCTCGACGAATTTCGCCTACTATATCGGCGAGAGTTATTTGATCGAGAGTAGTCTCGAAGCTGTGCTGCGCTTTTTTTAGGACCGACGACATACACCCCTTAATTTTGCAGCTAATCGGGCATCTCTTCTCTACAGCGTAGTTGTGAATCGCGAATGTCGGTGGTGCCGCACTGGCCCGATAGATGTCCAGAAGCGTTATTTGTTCAGGGGAACGCGTAAGGGTGCTCGCGCCGTTCTTGCCGCGCGTTGTGGCAATCAGGCCAGCCTTGGAGAGTTTCGAGAGCGATTTCCGCACGAAACTGGGGTCTGCATTCACGCTTTCGGCGAGAGTTGCCGAAGGGAGTTCCTTGCCGCGAAAAAAACCAAGAGCCGCCATGATATGGGCTGCAACCGTGAATTGAACGCTCGTCGCGGGCATCGAATCTCCTGACTGCATATGTGATGTTGAACAGCACAATTTGGATACAAGCTTTTTTCAATCGACCGGAACTGGTCCCGGGCTTTGCGACTTGGCTGACGACATGAGTCCTTGCCGACGGCGCGGGACGGGATTGACGGTCGTTTTCGTTCAGTGCCTGATCCTTGAAAGCATGAGCCTTAGGCAGCCGCGTGAATCAATTCATGGCGGAACGGTAGGACTAAACAATTCAGACTTCAGAGGGAACCGTCGCCTGCAAAGAGTGCTTGGGACCGCATAAGTTGCAGACTGTCCTTCAGCGGGCGGGCTCGGCGTCATATTGCGAGCCTCGCGGGGTTGGCCGTGATATGCTGCTCGACCTGCTACTAGTTGGGCGGATCAGGAACCGGCATGACCAAGACAGCCGTCAGAGAGCAAATCACTCACCGGTGGTACGCGCGTCCCGTGCTCTTCGTTGCTGACGTGAACCGTGCACTTCGGTTCTACGTCGAGATGCTCGGCTTCGAGAAGCGTTGGCATGAGGGCGACGGCGCGGGCAAGGTCTGCCAAGTCAATCGCGCGGAATGCGAGATCATCCTTTGCGAGGATGCCACACGAAGAGACAAGGCTCGCTTGTTCGTGGAACTAACCGTCGATGGACTCACCGCGCTTCGCCGTGAAATCGTCGAGCGCTCGGTTCCGAGCGAGAAGTCCTGGTGGGGTTACGACGTGATCAAGATCGTCGATCCGGATGGAAATGAGTTGTTGTTTCCCGCGGCCGAGCAGTCCAAGCAGTGAGTGCGACGGCCCAGTGCGTTAACCCACCCCCGATGGCAGGCCACCGCCTAACATTCAAATGGAGCCGACGCGCCTGGCCGTCCGTGCGATCATCTCGCGGACGCGCGCGGCTCGTATGAACCGTTAGTTAAGTCCTCAATCCAGCTGTCTTCTCTAAAACAAAAAGGAAGTCCTAACCGCTCGAAGCCATCGGCTTCGCCGGTGCGCGTTGAATCTTTGCGATCTCGGTCAGGAGAAACAGGTCCGTGAGCAGCGCACGCAGATGAATGGAAGCGTTCAGGTTGTCGATCAAGGGAGAGCCGATGGCGGGTTGCGCCAGGACCAGTTCGATGGCGGCGAGCGAATCGCTCGCGTCGCGTTCGAGCACCGCGAAGAATGCGCGGTATTTTTCTGCCGGATCGAGGCGTTCTTGTTTCACTGCGGTCGCACAGCTATCGGCTAGTCCAGAGATGGCTTTCACGGCGCGGCCCAGATATTCGCGAATTTGTCCGCCGGACCGGCTTCCTTCATCGCTGGGAAGCCCTTGCGCCGCATAAGCCAGCATGAACTCGTAACATTCTTCGATCGTGTCGGAGCGTTCCGAAAGGTCAGCCAGCATCTCTTAATCCCTCTGGAGCTTCTCCCCGGGATGTCGGCGATGAAGTGGGAGATTCGACGGACCAGCGCTGCGGATCGTGTTCCTTCAGATAGAAGTCGCGGCTCATCCAGCCGAAGATCATGGATTTCGTGATCGCGCGCTTTTCCGGACGAAGCCCAAAATACACATGCGCCATGATCAAGGCGATCAGTCCAACGCCAGCCAGGCCGTGCAGCACATACATCATGCCCCAAGTCATGTCGCTGAACAGATAGGGATTGCGGGGAAAAAAGATTGTTCGCACGCGAAACATCATGAACACACCGGTTACGATTGCAAAGAGGCCCGCGGCCATGATTGCGGCGTGATAGAGCTTGTTCTCGAGGGGATACTTGGCAAATTTATCCGGCGGCGGCGCGGACTTGCCAAGGAAACGCAGTGTTCTTCTGTATGCATCGCGCAGATCAATTTTGTCCGGCCAGATCGACCAGAAGTCCATGAAGAAGGAGGCGTGGACGATATGAAAAAGGATAGAGACGGTCAGGACGGAGCCAGCTATCCAGTGGTAAGTGACCCAGTCGAACGGCAAGCCCACCTTCGGGAGAAAAGCGGTAAATAGCAAGGTGAGCATGGATGCTGCCATGATCCAGTGAAAGAGCCGCGCGGTCAGCGAATGTCTGGGTACGTGCTCGGGTATGCGCGCGGCGATCAGAGGCGATCCGCTGCTCGCAAACTCCTTGGGTTTGGCGAAATATCGAAGGTATGTGGCGTGAACGATAAAAAACAGAAATCCGGCAATAACCGCGACCCAAATCAGGAACCAAGCAATGTGAATCGGGACACGCTGTCCCCACGGACTAATGGCCCACTTCAGGAAGTCCATGTAGCCTCCTCGACTCCTCCGATGGCGCGCTTCACCAGATTCCGCATCAGCGGGATCTTGTACGCGTTGAACTGCAAGGGGACAGCGCCTTGCACTGCCAGTTTCCCAGCCATTTCGCCAGTTGCGGCATTTGCCGGTTTGCTGCGGACGGCGTCCTCGACGGCTTTTAATCGCAGGGGACGAGCCGCTGCGCCGTTTACCGCGATGCGGATGCGTTCGATATTGTTACCCGAGACGACCATCGCTGACGCCACGTTCAGAAGGGGAAAGTCCCACACATTGCGGTCACGCACTTTTTCAAAATAGAAATGCGCGCCGGCCCATGTAGACGGGATGCGAACGGCCGTCAGCAGGTCTCCGGGCTGCAAGATATGCAAGCTCGTGATGTCGATGTCCGGACCGATGAAATAGTCTTCGGCGTCGATGACGCGCTCACCTTTGTGAGTGCGGATCACGAACTTGGCGTCGAGCGCGATGAGGGCCGGGGCGGTGTCCGAGGGATTCACGGCCACGCATCGGTCCGCATGCAGAATCGCGTGCTCGCGGTTGCGGCCTTCCGGTGTGTCGGCATAGCAGATGTTTCCCCCGGCGCGGTAGCAGGGCCAGCCGGCGCGGTAATACCAGCAGCGCGCGTCCTGCGAAACATTGCCGCCGATGGTGCCCTGGTTTCTGATCTGCGGCGAGGCAACCAGTTCCGCACTATCCGCCAGCACCTTGTACTTCTCTTTGATGAGGGGATGCTCGACTACTTCCGTAAGCGTGGTCATCGCGCCGATCTCGATGCCGTCGGCTGTGCTGCGAATTCCCTTGAGTTCTGCGATCCCGCTTAAATCGACCACGACCTTCGGTCTTTTGATGCGGTCCTTGAGCCAGTCGAAGCTATCCATGCCTCCGGCGAGCACCCAGCCGTCGCTTCCCTGCTGCTGGAGCAATTTTTGCGCATCGGCAATCGAGCTCGGCTGAAGCAAATCGAAGGCCGGCATGACGTCTCGGATTACAGCCATGTGCTCTCCTTTTCGCGTCTCGCTAAAAGTGCGCCATCTAAATGTGTGCCATCAGGGGATGCTGCATGGGCCGTCCTGCCTCCAGCGAGGTTAGAATCGTGTCCGCGTTGACGGGCGCCCGCCTGAAGATTTCATCGCCGAGAGCGTCCGAGAGCGCGTTCAAAATGGCGGCACATCCTCCTCCTACGGGCGGCTCGCCTACACCGCGAGCGCCGACCGGCGTTTCCGGATCAGGAATATCGAGCGCCGACCACTGCATATTGACGGGCACATCCAGAATCGTTGGCGGCTTGCTCTGACTGAACCTGGTCGAGAGCATGGCGCCATAGCGAGGGTCGAACACCCACTTCTGCCCGATCGCATGCCCGATGCCCAGAACGGAGCGGCCCAGCACTTGGCCTCCAAGTGCGCGGGGATGAATCACGGAGCCTACATCCGCGGAAGCCAGGAAATCCACGATGTGGTACTTGCCGGTCTCGACGTCGACCTCGACTTCGGCAAAGGTGGCAACATAGGAAAATGTCGCGCCGTCACGGGGGTATTTGTCCTTGGCAGCGGCTATCAGACCTTGGCCCGCAATCGCGGCGACGGAAGCCTTCGTCGCTTTGTTGAGGTCGGGCGAAACTTCGTGGCCATCGTAGATGCCACCCACTTGGATGGCGTAGTTCGCGGCCTGCGCCAAAGTCATACCTGCGCCGCCCCCTTTGCGAAATACCCGTTCGTTGGCAACGTCATAATTCTCCGGCTTGCCGCCGAGCTTTTTGGCGGCGAGCTGTTGCAATTTGTTCCGGGCATCCATCGCGGTGGCGTGCGCCGCGCGCGTCATGGCATGGGTCGTTTGGCTTCCGCCCGAAACGCAGGTGAAGGGAAGGTTCTTCGACGAGTCGCCCCACGTAATGTCGCACTTCTCCCACGGCACTCCCAGCACCTCGGCAGCCACTCGATGAACATCGATGACGGACTCTGTTCCCAAGTTGCCGATTCCGGAGAGTATGGACACTCGCCCGTCAGGCTTGATGATCAGGATCCCATCGAAGCCGATCGTGCCACCCACATAGCAACTAAGCGAAACGCCGACGCCGCGCACCTTGGAACCGATGCGCTTCGGCGTCCGTGAAACCCTCTCGCTCCATTTGAATTGTTCTGCACCGCGGTCGAGCGCTTCCTTGAGGAACGCACTCGTCGCGTACGGACGTTTGCCTTGCGCCGCCGGTCCGAATGGCGCCTTGCCCTCCGGACAGTTGATGCGGCGAATGGCCACTTGGTCGAGCCCGAGTTTGCGCGCGGCTTTGGCGATGATCGGCTCCATAATCACAATCCCCTGCATGCCGCCGGGCGAGCTTTGTGCACTTCTCGGCGGCGTATTCGTCAGCAGTGTGGCTCCGCGCCAGTGCATGGCTTGTGGTTGGTAGAGAAGAGACACGATGCGGCCCGAGGAGGGGGAATCGCCGACCGCGTCATAAGGACCATTGTTAGCAATCACAAACATATCCAGCGCGATGATCCGGCCATCCTTGGAAAAGCCGGCTTTCATCCGCCCGAGCATACTGGGCCGCGCACGGCCGATGAAAGTTTCCTCCTCGCGGCTAATCCGCATCATCACCGGCGCATTCGCCTTCTTCGATAAGAGCGCCGGAATAACCAACGTAACGCCACCGGTGATTTTGCTGCCGAAGCCGCCCCCCGTGTATTCGCTGATGAGCACGACTTTGCCCGGGTCAATGTTCAGCCAGCGTCCGATAGCAGGCACGGTCTGCGCAGTGCTCTGCGTGCCCGTGTGGACATAAACCTTTCCGTTTTGCCAGTAAGCCATCGCCGTGCGGGTCTCGAGCGTTTGGTGGCTCGTATCCGGTGTGACGAACGTTTCATCGAGGACCAGAGCGGCATTTTGGAACCCCGCTTGAAGATCACCGTAGGACCATTGGTCGGGCGTCTTTCCCATGGGCAGGCGGCCCTGTTTTGCGTCGGCGAAGTCTGCTTCGGTCCACTTGAGGACTCCGATCGTGGGGGGCGGAGGAGCGGGCGGACGAGTTCCTGCCGTAGCCGGCGGGGCGGGAGCTGGCACCCAGATATTTCCTTCCGTTCTCGGGTTGGGGCCACCGGGTCGCAGGGTATCGAGCGGATCGATGACGAAAGGAAGCGGCTCAAAGTCGATTCGAATCTTTTCAATGGCTTCCGCGGCAGTGAATTCGTCGACGGCGGCGACGGCGAGAATCGGCTCACCTTGGTAGAGCGGCTCCATGGTGAGGGCCTTCTCACTCTTTGGGTTGGCATGAATCACCGTACCATTGTCGGTGAGGGTATCGGCTGGAGGCGGAAGTTCGTCGGCGGTGAGAATCGCCTTGACGCCAGGGATGGCGAGCGCCTGGCGAACGTCTAGATGCTTCACGCGGGCGTGGGGCAAGGGGCTGAGCAGCAGTTTACAGTAGAGCATACCGTCGGCGTGATAATCCTCGGCGTACTTTGCCAGTCCTGTGACCTTGGCATAGAGGTCAGCGGTTTCGTAGTCCTTGCCAATCAGTTTGTGACCGACTCCGTAGACACGCGCGGTTCGCTGAACGGGTTTGGTATCGTTACTAGGCACGGCTCGCCTCCCTCAAGTTCTCGGCACCCCGCATCATGGCTGTCAAGATTTTGTCGTAGTCCTGGCACCGGCAGAGGTTTCCCGACAGGCCCTTCGCAAGTTCGCTTCGCGTGGGATTGGGATTTGTCTTCAGGAATCCTACTGAGGCCATGATGAAACCCGGCATGCAGAAGGCACATTGGAAGCCTTGCTCGTCGATCACACCCTGCTGAACGGGATGCAACTTTCCTTCGGGGCTCGCCAGGCCTTCGATGGTCAAAACCTTGCGGTCGCGCACGGTGTGTGTCAGAACCGAACAGGCGTAGTACGGCACGTCGTCGATCAACACGGTGCAAGAGCCGCATTCGGCGCGGTCGCAGCCCAGCTTTGTGCCGGTGAGGCCAAGTTTGTGGCGCAGAGTCCAGGCGAGCGTTTCTTGCCGCATAACGTCGGCTCGCCGCAACTGGCCGTTTATATTGATGGTGAGAAGTCTTTCACTAGCGCCGCGAGTAGACTGGCCTAGCAGAGTGGAAGCGCGGAAAAGATAGCTTGCGGAGGAGACTGCCACGCCACCTGCAATCACTCCCTTGATTAAATCGCGTCTCGAGAGATTGTTTGGCGGGGCCGCATTCAGCTCTTTATCGTCGGTGTTGCCCATCTCCTGGTTCCTCCTCTAGTATCCGCGCGGATTTAACGAGGCGCGGACGTCAAAAGGTTCTGATTGAAGAAACTCGCTTCATCGGTCGAAAACGTGAGTATATACGTATCCCGTCTAGAGTCTCTCCCTCTGTTGGATGGCTGACGGCATTTGAATGGGTACGGCAGTGCCACACTCCGCACGGGGGAAACCCGTTTACGAGATTCTACGCCTTATGGGCGCCATAAAGTGCAACTGGGCGTATGGCGAACCGGCCCACATGAGATAGGCTCCACCAGACATCCACAAAAGTTCACAGGCTCAAATCGGAGCCTTCTGGGTTTTTGCGTGGATGCCTCACGGATGCGTTCGTCCAAGACTGCACGTGCCGCCTTCTTTCCTGGGAGCCCGCACAAAGTCTCGGATTTGTGGTTCCATTGCCGTCGACCGACTTTACTCGGGACTCGCACGAAGCTCCTTAGCAAGCAGGATTGTGCTCATCTCGCCTGGACCCAGCATATTTCCGTTGTGCCGAATACAGACCGGCTGGATTCTGCACTGTCTTCACTTCAATCCATTCCGTTTTGGACACCTCAGACGATCCGGGCAGGCCAGCTCCTGCGATGACAACTTCGTAGTGGACTTCGGCGGAGATATAAACACGTGGGAAAAGGTGATTGAGGAGGTCACAGCGGCCAAGTTTGGTCAGAATAACAAGCAGCGACGAATCTGCTACGACGTTCACGCCTGAGGCAATCAGCAGTCTGGCGTTCTTCTTCGAGGTCCTCAAAGCTATACCGTAGCGGGGGAACGCCGTGCTTTGTCGCAAAAGTCCGTGAAGGCCGCCAGCGGAGTCTGATGGTTAAAGCTTGGCGGTCTTGAGCTGGCTCCTATTCCTCTTTGCGCCAACTGGAATCGGGGTTGTATTCCTGCATGGCCTTACCGAGCGCTTCGGTATTCTTGCCCAGGTCCTTCTGATAAACAATGCCGTCCTGGTTCACGATAAACGTCATCACGCCGGACGAGCGGTATTCGGCGGGATAAGCTACGAACGCGAAGCCCTCGGTCATTTTGCCATTCACAATGTAGTTCTTTGCGCCGCCGGGGGCATCCTTCCCTTGGCGCCCCAGAGAATGAAAGAAATAGCCTCGGTAAGGAGTCGACGGGGCGTCTTTGCCTTTTACGTAGCCCTCCGCGACGGCGGAAGCAACCAGTGGTCCGATTGGGCTCTGCGGCTCACCGTCTGAGACTTTCCAATAAAGGCCATTGTGCTGCCCTTCATCACTGAAGATTTTCTGGGCATACTCAGCGCGCTCTGCGGAGTGATATTCCTTTTCCGCCGCCACGAGCTCCTGGCAAACACGAATAGTCGATATTTCATTCCGGCCAATTCGTCTAAACAGAATCTCTTTCTTGCCTGCATCGGTGTCGAAATACCACGAATTACCTTTGTTGGCGAGGGGTATAGGCGTCGGCCAATTCTTCGCGCCGATGTACAAAACAATAGTTCCATCCGGTTCTTTAACCAAACGGTGCATTTCTTGGAATCTCTGCGCGAAATTAGAGCGGTTCTGGGCGTCTTCGGTTTCGTCACCCGACGAGACGATTTGCCTTCCGTCTGGTCCAAGGATATCGAGCATCCCTTCTTCGTCGTTATTCTGCGCTGCCACGACGAGTGCATTGATCGCGTTCTCCGGGGATGAAAACGTCTTCTGCCCTTGTTGCTGCCCCACGGAACGCGCTGGAAAGCCCCCCGCCAGCAAGATGCCGACAGCAGCCATTTCAAGAAGATTGGTCCAATCAAGTTTGCCGAAGTTCAGCCTTGTTCGTCGCATGTCGCTTTTCTCCATTTCTAAATTTCACGAAGTACTACGAATCTGACAAAACTCCGATTATTAGTGCCTGCCACCGCCGCCACGCGCCCCTCCTCCGCCGCCGAAGCTGGCACTTCCGCGTGACGA